>Ga0102587_1001965_pt1 | contig 13257 bp, 11 predicted proteins | sample AraplaF_Col_mTSA_FD_76853 | JGI IMG/M metagenome (GOLD analysis project Ga0102587, IMG submission 76853) | Arabidopsis root microbial communities from the University of North Carolina, USA - plate scrape MF_Col_mTSA (SPADES assembly) (version 2) | ecosystem: Host-associated > Plants > Roots >... | reverse complement strand
CGCGAAACTCGACGACGCGTTGGTGGTTGTTTCGCGACTGACACGGATTCGCGCCGCGGCGGTTCATATTCATCAGAGAGTCATGCGGGGACCTGAATTACTGGCAGAGGCGGACGTGACCGCAGCTTTGGTCGCGCCCGACGGACGCCCGAAACGCCAGCCGGCACATTGGGCGTCGGCCTATGCAGGGCTGATCTGGACACCCGAAGAACAAGGGGACTGAAGACGTAATGCATTGGAGTTTAGACCTTTCCCCCGGATCGACCTCACCGCTCGCGCTGCTGCTGCATGCCGACATCGTCGTCCAGATCATCATGGCCGGATTGCTGCTCGCCAGCATCTGGACCTGGGCGATCATCATCGGCTTCTCGACCAAAGTCGGCGCGACCCGGCGCAAGATCGACAGGTTCGAAAAGGATTTCTGGAAAGCGGAGGATATCGACGCTTTCTACAAACTGCATGGTGACGACGAATTGCCGGTGGCCCGCGTGTTCGCGGCCGGCGTGTCCGAATGGCGCCGCTCGACCGCTGGCGGCGTGGTCGATCGCGAAGGCATTCGCGAACGCCTCGCCACCGCAATGGGATCGGCCGTGGCGGGAGAGGCGGATAAGCTCGCCGACCGGCTCAACATCCTGGCGACCGTGGGATCGGTGGCGCCGTTCGTCGGGTTGTTCGGCACCGTCTGGGGCATCATGTCGAGCTTCCAGTCGATCGCGGCGTCGAAAAATACCTCTTTGGCGGTGGTCGCCCCGGGTATCGCGGAGGCGCTGTTTGCGACCGCGGTCGGCCTTATCGCCGCCATTCCTGCCACTATTTTCTACAATAAGTTCACTTCCGAGGTGAACCGGCAGGCCCAGCGGCTGGAAGGCTTCGCCGATGAATTTTCCGCCATTCTGTCGCGTCAGATCGACGAGCGGGGCTGACCGGCGGCATGTATAGTGTGAAGGGCAATTTGGGCACGCGATCATGGCGATGAACGTTGCGAGTTCGTCCGGCGGCGGCGGGCGCCGAGGCCGGCGCAAGCCTGTCGTGGCCGAGATCAACGTCACGCCGATGGTCGACGTGATGCTGGTGCTGCTCATCATCTTCATGGTGTCGGCGCCGATGCTGACGGTCGGCGTGCCGCTCGACCTGCCGCAGACCCAGGCCAAGAGCCTCGAGAACAACGACCAGAAGCCGATCCAGATGTCGGTCGACATCAAGGGCAAGGTGTTCATCAACGATTCCGAGATCGCAATCAACGAGCTGATCCCCAAGCTGAAGGCTATCACGGACGCGCGCGGCGGCCTCGAGGAGCGCATCTATCTGCGCGCCGACAAGAAGGCGGATTACGGCACGGTGGCCAAGGTGATGGGCCTGTTGTCCGGCGCCGGATTCAAGAAGCTGGCGCTCGTCACGGAAGCGGATCAGGGGTCCTAGCCCGGTGAAGGTGAACGTCGACAAGACACTCGTTGCGTCGATTGCCCTCCATGTCCTCGTGCTGGGATGGGGGCTCGTCACCTTCAGCAGCAAGGCCTACATCGCGCCGGAAGAGTCGCTCCCGATCGACATCATCTCCACCGATCAGCTCGCCAAGATGATGGCGGGGCAGAAGACCGGCAAGAAGGAAGAGCCGAAGCCGAAGGTCGAGAAGATCGCGGAAGCGAAGCCCGAGGAAGACGCCGTCGGCAAGGTCACCGAGAAGAAAGAGCTGATCAAGACCAACTCGCAGCCGGAGCCGCCGCCGAAGCCCGTCGAGAAGCCGGTCGAGAAGAAGCCCGAGCCGCCGAAGCCCGTTGCCGAGGCGAAGCCGAAGGAAGAGCCGAAGCCGCCGGAAAAGAAGCCTGATCCGGCCAAGGAAGATCCGATCGCCGAACTGCAGAAGAAGCTGGAGACCAAGAAGCCGCCTCCGAAGCCCGTCGAGCAGAAGGTCGCGGCGGTGCAGCCCCAGCAGCAGCCGAAGCCCAAGGAGCGCAGCTTCGATCCCGCGCAGATCCAGCGCGATCTCGACAAGCGCGCCGCCACCCGGCACGAGCAGACCGGCTCGGCGCTGAATGCGTCGGCCTCGCTGGGAGCGGCGACGGGCACTGCCGCCAACAACGTTGCGACATGGCGCGGTGCGTTCCAGGGCGCGGTCAAGCGCTGCTTCACGCCGACCTATAACGGGCAGGATGCCGATCAGTACGAGGCAGACATCGACATCCCCATGAAGATCGACGGATCGCTGGCGTCCGAACCCATCGTGGTCGCTGTGAGGGGACCGTCGCGGTCGATCGCCCAGGCGGTGGCGGAGAGCGCCAAGCGCGCCATCGTGCAGTGTCAGGTCTACTCGTTCATGCCGAAGCAGCAGTACGAGAGCTGGAAGCTCATTCCGATGACTTTCGGCCTGAAAGATATGTTGTGACATCCGAACAAAAGAATTTTGCAATGAATGACGTCCGATCGATGAACCGCCGCCGCTTCATGACCCTGACCGGATCGACGCTCGCGATGCTCGGGGGCGGGCAGGCCTTCGCGCAGGGCCGAATTCGTATCGACCCGACCGAATTCCAGCCCATCCCGATCGCGATCACCAACTTCCTGCCGGGCTCGCCGTCCGACGGCGACGTCGGCAATGGCGTCACGCAGGTCATCACCAACAATCTGAAGCGCTCCGGCCTGTTCGCGCCGATCGACCAGGCCGCCTTCATCGAGCGCATCAGCAACATCGACGTCGCCCCGCAATTCCAGAACTGGAAGACCATCAACGCGCAGGCGCTCGTCACCGGCCGCATGACGCGGCAGCCGGACGGCCGGCTCAAGGCCGAATTCCGCCTGTGGGACGTGGTCTCGGGCCAGCAGCTCACCGGACAGCAATATTTCACCTCGCCGGAATATTGGCGCCGCATCGCCCACATCATCTCCGACCAGATCTACGAGCGGATGACCGGCGAGAAGGGCTATTTCGACAGCCGCGTGGTGTTCGTGGACGAAAGCGGCCCGAAGGAGCGCCGCGTCAAGCGGCTCGCGATGATGGACCAGGACGGCGCCAATGTGCGCTATCTGACCCGCGGCTCCGACCTCGTGCTGACGCCGCGTTTCTCGCCGAACTCGCAAGAGATCACCTACATGGAGTTCGGCCAGGGCGATCCGAAGGTCTATCTGTTCAACATCGAGACCGGCCAGCGCGAGATCGTCGGCAACTTCCCCGGCATGACCTTTGCGCCGCGCTTCTCGCCGGACGGCCAGCGCGTCATCATGAGCCTGCAGCAGGGCGGCAATTCCAACCTGTTCGTGATGGATCTGCGCTCGCGCTCGACCACGCGCCTCACCGACACGCCGGCGATCGACACCTCGCCGTCCTACTCGCCGGACGGCACCCGCATCTGCTTCGAATCCGATCGCGGCGGCCGGTCGCAGATCTACGTGATGGCGGCGGGCGGCGGCCAGGCGCAGCGGATCTCCTTCTCCAAGGACGACACCAACGCCAGCTATTCGACCCCGGTGTGGTCGCCGAAGGGCGACTATATCGCCTTCACCCGGCAGGGCGGCGGGCAGTTCTCGATCGGCGTCATGAAGCCCGACGGCAGCGGCGAGCGGTTGCTCACCTCGGGCTTCCATAACGAAGGCCCGACCTTCTCGCCGAACGGGCGCGTGCTGATGTTCTTCCGCGATCCCGGCGGCAATGGCGGGCCCTCGCTGTACAGCGTCGACATCTCCGGTCGCAACGAGCTCAAGGTGCCGACGCCGGGCTTCGCCTCCGACCCGGCCTGGTCGCCGCTGTTGTCCTCGACCGCGGGGCAATAATCGCGCGGCTGCAACGCGCGATCTTGTCGAAAAGGCGTGCGGTTTTTTTCGCGTTTGGTGAGGAAAGCAAGCTTTCCTTCACCTTGCGCTCGGCAAGGCTTGCCTAGTTGCTTGAAATATCAGCAGAAACAGGTTCGCTATTGCCGAAAAACAACTCGACTTTAACGATGTTCCCTCAGAAAGGCTTCATCCGGGTTGAGTAAAACTACGCGCCGAACAGGACGCGCGTACAAACACAAATGCAGTTCGCAAGCCAGAGCGGAGAGCCGAAGCAGGAGCAGGCCTCGCCGACGATTTCGGCGGCGCTGATCGATTCGCTATTTGAAGCCCCCCGGCCTCTGCTCGCCGGTTTGGTGTTCGTCTCCATCGGAGCGGCGCTGACGGCCCTGAAGACGGCAGAGCCTCTCATCTGGGCCTGTGTCGGGTTGCTCGCCCTCGCCGGCCTCGCCCGCGCATTCGATCTGGTGCTGTATCAAAAGCGCAAATCGACCCTGACGGCCGAAGGAGCCGCACGCTGGCAAAAGCGTTATCAGATCGGCGCCATGATCCAGGCGGCTGCGATAGGCACTTGGTGCTCGACGACCCTGCTGGCCAGCGACGATGCCGTGGCCCATATGATCGCGCTATCCGTCACGACCGGAATCGCGGCGGGCGGCGCCGGCCGAGCCTACGGCCGGCAATGGATATTCCAGCTCCAGGTCAGCCTCGTCTTCGTTCCTATCGTGATCGCTCTCGCGCTGCGGGGCACGCCGTTCTACGTGGCGATGTCGGTCATCAGTGCCGCCTTCCTGTTCTCGCTAATGGGAATCTCGGCCAATCTGCACAGGATATTCATGCGTGCGCTGGTCGCACGCGAGCGCGAAGCGGCGCTTGCCGGCCAGTTCGATACCGCATTGAACAACATGCCGCACGGGCTGTGCATGTTCCGCGTCGACGGCCAGCTCGCGATCATGAACCACCGTTTCGGCGAGATGATGAAGCTGCCCGACGACCTCGTGCAGAGCGGCGCCAGCGCGACCCGGATCATCGATGCCTGCATCGAGGCCGGCTCCATCTCCAGGGAAAGCGGCGCTCAGATCCTGCATGGTATCCGGGAGCTGCAGATCAAGGAGATCGTGACTGCCGATCCTGCCCCAGCGGGAGAGCGGACCTTGTCATGGACCATTCAGCCGATGATGGATGGAGGTGCCGTCCTTCTTCTGGAAGACATCACCGAGCGCAAGAGTGCCGAGGCGCGGATCAGCCATCTCGCCCGCTACGACGAGCTCACCGCGCTGCCCAACCGCGTCAGCTTCCGCGACGAGATCGAACGGCTGCTGATGAACTCGCACAGCGCCGAGCGGCTTTCGGCACTCCTGTTCGTCGACCTCGATCAGTTCAAGCAGGTCAACGACACGCTCGGTCATCCCTGCGGCGACCAGCTGTTGTGCGCCGTTGCCAATCGTCTGCGCGAGATGCTGCGCCCCGAGGATTTCGTCGCCCGCTTCGGCGGCGACGAGTTCGTCGTGTTCCAGCAGAACCTCTCCTCGCCCGAGGACGCCGCCGCGCTTGCCCGCCGCATCGTCGAGCGGCTCAGCGAGCGCTACCGCATCGACAATCACCTGGTCGAGATCGGCGCCAGCGTCGGCATCGCGCTGACCTCGCCGGAGGGCGTCAGCGCCGACACGCTGCTCAAGAACGCCGACATGGCGCTGTACCGCGCCAAGGCGGACGGCCGCGGCACCTTCTGCTTCTTCCGCGACGAGATGGCGGCGACCGTCGAGGCGCGCCGCATCCTCGAGCTCGACCTGCGCAAGGCGCTCGCCAACGAGGAGTTCGAGCTGTTCTATCAGCCGCTGGTCAATCTGAAGTCCGGCAAGATCACCACCTGCGAGGCGCTGCTGCGCTGGAATCACCCGGTGCGGGGCACGGTCTCGCCGGTCGATATCATTCCGGTCGCCGAGGACATGGGCCTGATCGTCGATCTCGGCCGCTGGATCCTGCGCCGCGCCTGCATGGAATGCATGAAGTGGCCGGAAGGCGTCAGCGTCGCCGTCAACTTCTCGCCGCAGCAATTCCACCAACGCGACGTCTTGAGCGAAATCCGCTACGCGCTCGAAGTATCGGGCCTGCCGGCGCATCGGCTTGAGATCGAGATCACCGAGTCCTCGCTGCTGCGCAACACCCAGCTCACCCACGACATCCTGTCGCAGCTGCATGCGATCGGCGTGCGCATCTCGCTCGACGATTTCGGCACCGGCTATTCCAGCCTCAGCTATCTGCACAATTTCCCGATGCAGAAGGTCAAGATCGACCGATCCTTCCTCGAAGGCATCGACACCGACCGCCCGCTGACGCTGCTGCGCGGCGTCGCGCGGCTCTCGGCCGATCTCGGCATGGCCGTGGTGGTCGAGGGCATCGAGACCAACGAGCAGCTGGAGCTGATCAGCGCCGACGGGACGGTGACCGAGGGCCAGGGTTATCTGTTCAGCCGGCCTGTGCCGGCGGTGCGGGTGCGCCAGTTGCTCAATGCCTCGCATGGTCGGCACATCCACGACGGTCAGGTCGTTTCGATCTCGTCGCGCTCTTTCGCCTGACCTTACCCCCTCGGGATTTCCCGTCATTTCAAGTCGTTACGCGCCACCGTAGTCGCACGGGGGATTAACCGTGATCGATTCAAGCCTTTGCAATTCGATTAAGGAGGCGTTAATCTTTTCAAACTCGCGGAAGTTGTTGGACGTGTTTGGAGTGTCAGGATGGAATCCCGGGCCGAGCCGCGCGCTCCGCAAATCATGCGGGGGGCAGGGATTTTTGATCGGGTCGATTACAGACTGATCGAAACTCCGGAAGACAAAGATCGCCTTTATCAGATGCGCTATCGCGCCTATCTGCACGGTGGGTTGATCCTGCCGTCCGATTCGCATCGCGTCAGCGATCGCTATGACGAAGCGCCGAACGCCTGGACCTTCGGAATTTATGTCGATGGCGAGCTCTGCAGCTCCGTCCGCGTGCACGTGCTCACGTCGGAGCAGCGCATGTCCTATGCGACCGAATTGTTCGGCGACGTTCTTCACCCCCGTCTCGACCGCGGCGAGGTTTTCGTCGATCCCGCGCGTTTCGTTGCCGATCCGGAGCAGGCCCGGCGGTTCCCGGAACTGCCCTACGTCACCTTGCGCCTTGCCTATCTCGCCTGCGAGCATTTCAACGCGGATACGGGGCTCGCGCAGGTCCGGGCGGAGCATCAGGCGTTCTACCGCCGGGTCTTTCTGCACGAGGCCATCACCGAGCCGCGCTCGTTTCCGAATGTGTTGAAGAAGGTCGCCTTGATGGCGTCCGATTTCCGAAGCCTTCGTGAGCGGGTCTTGACCCGGTTTCCGATCATGCGCTCGAGTGCGTTCGAACGGCGGATGCTGTTCCAGCGCGGGAACGTCCGCACGGTCGCGCCGCGCCCGATTCTCGTCGCCGGCACGGCGCAGGCCTGAGGCCTGGCTGCGGCCCGCGCTCCACCCGGCTCAGACCGGGCGATTTGTCATGAACCGGCGCAAAATTCCGGCCGAACCCGGCGTTTTTGCTGACCGGGCAGACTTGCCTTCACCCTCGCGCCACATTTACAAACCATTAACCATGATGGTTGCTTTTCGCGGGTTGGGGGCATTTGACCGGCTGAGGCAAGGTTCCGTCAAGGTTGACGGAACGTTCGCTTAACCAACCCCCTGTAGACCGGACAGCAGTGGACTAACGTGAGCGTGGAGGCTCCGGAATGAAACATCCTATGCGTATCCTCCAGGGATTGAAGCTGGCCGCAGTGCTCGCCGTCGCGCTGTCGATGGGCGCCTGCGCCAACAAGAATGCTGCGACGGATGCGATGGCCAATGCGGCAACGCCGGGCAGCCAGCAGGACTTCGTCGTCAACGTGGGCGACCGCGTGTTCTTCGAAAGCGACCAGACCGATCTGACCCCGCAGGCGATCGTGACCCTGGAAAAGCAGGCGCAGTGGCTGCAGACCTATCCGCGCTACAGCTTTACCGTCGAAGGTCATGCCGACGAGCGCGGCACCCGCGAATACAACATCGCGCTCGGCGCCCGCAGAGCCCAGTCGGTGCGTTCGTTCCTCGCCTCGCGCGGCATCGATCCGAACCGCATGCGCACGATCTCCTACGGCAAGGAGCGGCCGGTCGCCGTCTGTAACGACATCTCCTGCTGGTCGCAGAACCGTCGCGCCGTGACCGTGCTGAACGCGAGCTCCTGACGCCAAGATACTGACGCCAAGATACTGCACTCAGTCAGGCGCCGTTCATCTTCAGAAACCGACTATGCCGGCGCCCTCTCGGGCGCCGGTTTCGTTTCAGCAATCCGTGACCTAAAACCCCGTGGTGCCAGCCACAGTTTTGGCGTACTCCCCCTCAATGTGTGGCGCGTCGCATGTTCCGTCGCAGGCCATTTCGCTTTCGTCGTCAGGGCAAGATGTCATCCAGATTTAAGGTCTTTACCGGCACTGTGGCGATGGCCACGCTGCTCTCTTTGGGCTCGCCCGCATTCGCGCAGACGGACGATGATCCCGAGATGCGGATCGAGCGGCTGGAGAACCAGCTGCGCCAGCTCACCGGCCAGAACGAGGAGCTGCAATACCGCAACCGCCAGCTCGAAGAGCGGCTGCGGGCGCTCGAAGGCGGCGCGCAGGCCGCGCCCGGACAGGCGCCCAATGTCGCGGCGATGCCGCCCGCGCAGATCGCACCGGGGCAGGTCGCGCCGGGCTATCGCCAGCCGCAGCAGCAGGCCGTGCAGCCGAATTACGAGCAGCCGCAGATCGCCGCTCCCGCGCCGATCGTTCAGGAGCAGCCGGCGCCCGGCGCTCCCGGCAGGAGCCGCCGCGGCGATGCGTTCGACCCGGGCCAGAATCCGAATGCGCCCGGTGCGCCCCGCGCGCTCGGCGGCGGCCAGCAGCCGATGCAGGCAGGAGCGCCCGGTGCGGCGCCCGGCGGCCGTGGCGCCGGCGAGCCGCTCGATCTCGCCAACACCGCCCCGCGCTATCAGCCGCAGGCCGCGCCCCCGGCCGCGCAGCCCGGTTATCCGCCGGCCCAATCCGGCTATCCGGCACCTGCTGGCGCTCCGGCCCTGACGACGCTGCCGCCTTCGGCCACGCCCCGCGACGAGTTCGACCTCGGCATCGGCTACATGCAGCGCAAGGACTATGCGCTCGCCGAGCAGACCATGAAGAACTTCGCTGCGAAATACCCGAGTGATCCGCTGCTCGGCGACGCGCAATACTGGCTCGGCGAGAGCTATTTCCAGCGCCAGCAATATCGCGACTCCGCCGAAGCCTTCCTCACCGTCACCACCAAATACGAGAAATCGGCCAAGGCGCCGGATGCGCTGCTGCGGCTCGGCCAGTCGCTCGCCGCCTTGAAGGAGAAGGAGGCCGCCTGCGCCGCCTTCGGCGAGGTCGGCCGTAAATATCCGCGCGCCTCCGCCGGCGTCAAAGCCGCCGTCGACCGCGAGCAGAAGCGGGTGAAGTGCTGACGCCTGGGTCCTGACAACGCGGATGGTGTTGCGATAGATTGCGCCCGCCATTCGCGGGCGATTGCTGGGCAGCGTCATGTCAGACGACGACAATTCTCCGATCTCGGCGCGCGAGGCGAGGCGGCTCTTTGCCGGCCTGAAAGCTGCGCCTTCGCTGGTGCTCGCCGTCTCCGGCGGACCCGACTCGGTCGCGCTGATGTGGCTTGCGGCGCGGTGGCGGCGCAGCCTCTCGCGCGGCCCGGCTCTCACCGTCGTCACGATCGATCACGGCCTGCGGCGCGAGGCGGTGCGCGAGGCGCGCGAGGTCAAGCGGCTCGCCACCGAGCTTGGCCTGCCGCACCGGACCCTGCGCTGGCGTGGCGCAAAGCCGAAGACGGGCCTGCCGGCGGCAGCGCGCGAGGAACGCTACCGCCTGCTCGCGCAGGCCGCGCGCGCCGTCGGCGCGAGCCATGTGCTGACCGCCCATACCCGCGACGATCAGGCCGAGACGGTATTGATGCGGCTGCTCCGCGGCAGCGGACTTGCCGGCCTGTCGGCAATGGCTTCCCTCAGCGAGCGCGAGGGCATCCTGCTGGCGCGTCCGCTGCTCGACGTCCCCAAGGCGCAGCTGATCGCGACCTTGAAGCGGGCCGGTGTCGACTTTGCCGACGATCCCACCAACCGCGACACCGCCTTCACCCGGCCGCGCCTGCGCGCGCTGCTGCCGCTTCTCGCGGCTGAAGGCGGCGATGCCCGGGCGCTCGTGCGGCTCGCGACAAGGCTGGCGCGGGCCAATGCGGCGGTCGAGGTGCTCGCCGACGGCGCCGAGCGCTTCCTCCGTTTGCGGGATCGCGACGTTGCGCCGCAGGCAGGCGTTCGAAGCTTCGAGGCATCGAGCTTTGCCGCCCTGCCGGAAGAGGTCCGGCTGCGGCTCCTGCTGCGGGCCGTCAACGCGCTCGGACATGAAGGGCCGGCGGAACTCGGCAAGGTCGAGACTCTCCTGGCCGCGCTCGATCAGGCCATACATCAAGCCACGGCGTCTCGGCCCCGTTCTCCCGCAAATGGCCGTGCGATCCTGAAGCAGACCCTTGCGGGAGCCTTGATCAGCCTTGCCGGGGGGCGTATCTCCATCGCGCCTGCGCCGGCCCGGCGATCAAAAGGCGGATGAGGGCGGATCATGACACCGGCCGCTTTCCGGCAGAGACCGTCAGGACACCTTAACCAGGCAGGAAAAACCCCGCATCGGGCGCCATTATTTCAGCGGGAATCGATCTAAGATGGGCTAAATAGTCCCATCTCGTTCCCTTGGCAGCGACCGGGGCGGCACCTAGATTGTATGCGTCTAACCGAGAGGATTCCTTGGGGATTTTCTCTAGCTTGCCCAAGGATGAGGCCGCGATCCGCGCGACCACGAAGGAAGATCGATGAACGCCAATCTGCGCAATTTCGCCCTCTGGGTCATCATTGTTTTGCTGCTATTGGCGTTGTTCACGCTCTTCCAGAATCCGGGCCAGCGGGCCTCCTCGCAGGACATCGCCTTCTCGCAGCTCTTGAGCGAGGTTGACCGCGGCAATGTGCGCGACGTCGTGATCCAGGGCCCGGATATCCACGGCACCTTCACCAACGGCTCCAGCTTCCAGACCTATGCGCCGAACGACCCGACGCTGGTGAAGCGCCTGTATGACAGCAAGGTGCAGATCACCGCGAAGCCGCCGGGCGACAACGTGCCGTGGTTCGTCTCGCTGCTGGTCTCCTGGCTGCCCTTCATCGCGCTGATCGGCGTGTGGATCTTCCTGTCGCGGCAGATGCAGGGCGGCGCCGGCAAGGCGATGGGCTTTGGCAAGTCGCGCGCCAAGATGCTGACCGAAGCGCATGGCCGCGTTACCTTCGAGGACGTCGCCGGCGTCGACGAGGCCAAGCAGGACCTGCAGGAGATCGTCGAATTCCTGCGCGACCCCGGCAAGTTCCAGCGCCTCGGCGGCCGCATTCCGCGCGGCGTGCTGCTGGTCGGCCCTCCCGGCACCGGTAAGACCCTGATCGCGCGCGCGGTCGCGGGCGAAGCCAACGTGCCGTTCTTCACGATCTCCGGTTCTGACTTCGTCGAAATGTTCGTCGGCGTCGGCGCCTCTCGTGTGCGCGACATGTTCGAGCAGGCCAAGAAGAACGCGCCCTGCATCATCTTCATCGACGAAATCGACGCGGTCGGTCGTCATCGTGGCGCCGGTCTCGGCGGCGGCAATGACGAGCGCGAGCAGACGCTGAACCAGTTGCTGGTCGAGATGGACGGCTTCGAGGCGAACGAGGGCGTGATCCTGATCGCCGCGACCAACCGCCCCGACGTGCTCGATCCCGCGCTGCTGCGTCCGGGCCGCTTCGACCGCCAGGTCGTGGTGCCCAATCCTGACGTCGTCGGCCGCGAGCAGATCCTCAAGGTTCACGTCCGCAAGGTGCCCTTGGCGCCGGATATCAACCTCAAGACCATCGCGCGCGGCACTCCGGGCTTCTCCGGCGCCGACCTGATGAACCTCGTCAACGAGGCCGCGCTCACCGCCGCCCGACGCAACAAGCGGATGGTGACGCAGGCCGAGTTCGAGGAAGCCAAGGACAAGGTGATGATGGGCGCCGAGCGCAAGTCGCTCGTCATGACCGAGGAAGAGAAGCTGCTGACGGCCTACCACGAGGGCGGCCACGCCATCGTCGGCCTCAACGTCGTCGCGACCGATCCGATCCACAAGGCGACCATCATTCCGCGCGGCCGTGCGCTCGGCATGGTCATGCAGCTGCCCGAGCGCGACAAGCTGTCGATGTCTCTGGAGCAGATGACCTCGCGCCTCGCGATCATGATGGGCGGCCGCGTCGCCGAAGAGCTGATCTTCGGCCGCGAGAAGGTGACCTCGGGCGCCGCCTCCGACATCGAGCAGGCGACGCGCCTGGCCCGCATGATGGTGACGCGCTGGGGCCTGTCGGAAGAGCTCGGCACCGTCTCCTATGGTGAGAACCAGGACGAGGTGTTCCTGGGCATGTCGGTCTCGCGCACGCAGAACGCTTCCGAGGCGACGGTCCAGAAGATCGACTCCGAGATCCGGCGTTTCGTGGAAGAGGGCTACAACGAAGCGACGCGCATTCTCACCGAGAAGCGCGCCGATCTCGAAGCTCTCGCCAAGGGTCTGCTCGAGTTCGAGACGCTCTCGGGCGACGAGATCGTCGATCTGCTCAAGGGCAAGAAGCCGAACCGCGAGTCCGTGCTCGAGCCGACCACGCCACGCGCCTCAGCGGTGCCCCCGGCCGGCAAGTCGCCGCGCCCGCGGCCCGATGCAGATCCCGGCCTGGAGCCGCAGCCGCAGGCGTAACTCCTGCGTGCCATGGCCGGCTACTCCGGCAAACCGTTAGTGCAAAAGCTCGGCATCAAGCCGGGCTTTTGTATTTTCGTGGATGGCCTCTCGACGGCCTATCGCGACGTCGTCGGCGAGTTGCCTGACGACGTGGTCATGGCAAAGACCGCCAAGGCGCCGCTCGACATGGTGCATGTCTTCGTGATCGAGGCGAAGGGCTTTGCGGCCAAGTTGCGCGGCTATCGCAAGGTGATCGCGCCCAGCGGGATGATCTGGGCGTCATGGCCGAAGAAGGCGTCCGGCGTGGTGACCGATGTGACGGAAACGCTAGTGCGCGACACCGCGCTCGCAAACGGTCTCGTCGATATCAAGGTCTGCGCCGTCGACGATGTCTGGTCGGGCCTGAAGCTCGTGATCCCCGTGAAGGACCGGGCCAAGGTCGCGAAATAGCTGCCGCGCTTCGCAATGACGATGTGGATGCAGTTTGGGCTCGCAGTGACTCAGCACCGGTCTCGTAGCGTGGGCAAAGGCGCGTAGCGCCGTGCCCACGATCTCTCAGCAACTGAGACCGAAGTCGTGGGCACGCATCCGCTTTCGCTCTTCGAGCTACGGCCGACAAGTCGCTTTGCTCACCTTACGATATCTCACTTCGCCGCGTCCTTCCGCCCCAGGAAATGCAGCA
>Ga0102587_1001961_pt1 | contig 13276 bp, 9 predicted proteins | sample AraplaF_Col_mTSA_FD_76853 | JGI IMG/M metagenome (GOLD analysis project Ga0102587, IMG submission 76853) | Arabidopsis root microbial communities from the University of North Carolina, USA - plate scrape MF_Col_mTSA (SPADES assembly) (version 2) | ecosystem: Host-associated > Plants > Roots >... | reverse complement strand
CGGCGATGGCGCTGCACTCTTCGTTCGGCATGATGGTGTGCGGCGGCGGGTTGCTGGCGAGCGCCTGGTGGCGGCAGCCTCAGGGCGGCGCCATTGTACCGCTCTGGATTCCCGGCGTCGTCTGCTTCACCGGCCTGCTTGCCGACCTCTATACGCCGCTCGGCGTCGCCAACGGCATTCTTTATGTCCCCTTGGTGCTGACGGCGCTTTGGTTCGGCAATCGCAAGGCGCCGCTGTTCTTCGCCTTCGTCTGCACCATCCTGATCCTGCTCGGCTTCTTTGCCGTCAGCCATGAGGATGACATTCTCTGGCCGGAAATTGCCAATCGCGCGGTCACGATCGCGATGCTCTGGCTGATCGCCTATCTGGTCCATCATTACATGCGCAACAGCGCGAGCCTGGAGACCGAACGGATCCGCTTCAGCTCGCTGGTGCGAAACACGCCCGATGCCGTCATCACCATGGACGAGCGCGGTGTGATCTCGAGCTTCAACCCGGCCGCGGAACAGATGTTCGGCTATACGCCCGCAGAGGCGCTGGGCAAGAATATCAAGATGCTGATGCCGGAGCCCTATCACTCCGAGCATGACGGTTATCTCAGCCGCTACCGGCAGACCGGCGAGGAGCGGATCATCGGCACGACCCGCATGGTCTCCGGCCGGCGCAAGAATGGCGCTGCCTTTCCACTCGATCTTTCCGTCAGCGTCGTGCCAACAGGCGGCTCGCGTACCTTTGTCGGCATCGTGCGCGATATCAGCGAGCGCATCCGCCAGGAGGAGCGGCTGAAGACCATGGTGGGCCAGCTCGAAGCCTATACGGCCGATCTGGAACGCAGCAACCAGGATCTCGACGAATTCGCCTATATCGCCTCGCATGACCTGAAGGAGCCGTTGCGCGGGCTGCACAATCACTCGCGCTTCCTGCTCGAAGACTACGGGAACCAGCTCGACGAGGATGGCGTGCGGCGTCTGAACCGCCTCGTTCGCCTCAGCCAACGCATGGAGAAGCTCGTCAACGACCTGCTCTATTTCTCCCGCATCGGCCGGCAGCAGCTGGCGGTGAAGCGCACCGACATCAATCTCGTCGTCAAGGATGTCGTCGGCACGCTGGAAGTCTTCCTCGAAGAGCGCAACGCGCATGTGGCCACGGAGGGAGAGCTTCCCGAGGTGGTCTGCGACGCGACGCGGCTGACCGAGGTGTTCCGTAACCTCGTGACCAACGCGGTGAAATATAACGACAAGGCCGAGCCACTGGTGACCATCGGCCATCTTGAACATTACCGCGGCAAGGATGGCGCGGCGGCGAGCGACGTGTTCTTCGTCCGGGACAATGGCAAGGGCATCGCGCCGGAATTCTACGAGGATATTTTCCGCATTTTCAAACGCCTGGAAAAATCGCAGGATTCGGATGATGGGACCGGAGCCGGTCTGACCTTCGTGCGCAAGATCATTGCCCGCCACAATGGCGAGATCTGGCTCGAATCCGAGCTCGGGACAGGCACGACATTCTATTTTACGCTGGGAAGCAAACGAGAGGACCAGAATGCAGCCGCGTGACATGCAGCCGATCCTGATTGTCGAGGACAGCGAGGACGACTTCGAGGCGACGATGCGCGCCTTCAAGCGCACCAACCTGCGAAACCCCATCCGCTGGGCCGCATCCGGCCAGGAAGCGCTCGACGCGCTGGCGGAGATGAACCCGCGCCCCGGCTTGGTTTTACTCGACCTGAACATGCCGGGTCTCGATGGGCGCAAGACGCTTGAGGCCATCAAGTCCAATGCGCATTGGCGCAAGATCCCGGTCGTGATCCTGACGACATCCGACGACGAGCGCGACATCGAGGGCTGCTATGCGCTCGGCGCCAATACCTACGTGCAGAAGCCGGTGGATCTGGACGGGCTCTTCGCCGCCATCCAGCGGCTGAAGGAATACTGGTTCGAAATTGCCATCCTGCCGCACGAGGACTGACATTGGCGGAAGACTGCCCGGTACTGATCATCGACGACAATATCGACGACCGTGAGGTCTACCGGCGGATGCTCTCGCGCGTCGCCGGGATGAACTACATCGTCTCGGAAGCAGAAACAGGCGACGAGGGAATCAAGCTCGCCGAAAGCAAGCGTCCGAGCTGCATCCTGCTCGACTATTCACTGCCCGGCCGCGACGGCCTTGGGGTGCTGGCGGAAATCCTCAAGCGCGATCCAACGGCCAATGTCATCATGCTGACGGGTCAGGGCAACGAGACAGTCGCCGTCGAGGTGATGAAGAACGGCGCCCGCGACTATCTGACGAAGGATTCGCTCTCGCCTGAAACACTGCACCGCTGCATCCAGAGCGCCGTCATGCATGGCGCGCTGGAAATGAAGCTGGAGCAAAAGCGCCAGTCGCTGGAGATTTTCACGCGGGCGATGGCGCACGACCTGAAGGAGCCGTTGCGGACGATCAAGTCGTTCAGCAAGATCCTGCACGGCTCCGCAGCACTTCCCACCGAAGACCGGGAGCTGCTCGATTATATCCTCAGCGCCGCCGACCATATGGAGGATCTGATTGTCAAGGTGTCCGGCTTTACCAAGCTTGAGGTTTCCGGCGATCTGGAGATGAAGCCGATGTCGATCGCCGCGGTGCTCAATCAGGTCGAGGATAACCTGCATCAGCAGATGGAAAGCCGCCAGGCGGCGATCGTGCGCGGCGAGCTGCCGGAGGTGATGGGCGACGGGACGCTGCTGATCCAGGTGATGCAGAACCTGATCTCCAACGCCATCCGCTATTGCGAGGATCAGCGGCCCGAAGTGCGGGTGACCGCCGAGGCGGCCGACGGCGGGCTCTGCCGCCTGCTCGTCAGCGACAATGGCCCGGGCATCGATCCCGAGCATCGCGAACTGATCTTCCAGCCTTTCAAGCGGCTGGTCGGACGCGGTATCGAGGGAACCGGGCTCGGTCTTGCGATCTGCCGGCGTATCGCCCAGCTGCATGGCGGGGCGATCTGGTGCGAGGCAAAGGCCGGGCGCGGGGCGACCTTCGTGCTCGAACTGCCGCTGGCGCGGAGCATGCCTGCCACAGCTGCCCGCGGTGCCGAGGCACAGGCGGCACGCGTCTCAGAGCAGAGCGCCGATACCGGAGGGCGGCTTGCCGAGGTTCTGCTCGTCGAGGATAGCCCGGCCGATATCCAGCTTCTGAAGCTGAAGCTGATGCGGCGCGAAAAGGTGAGCTTCAACCTGCATGTGGCGACGAACGGGCGCGAGGCGATGCGGCTTCTGGAGGATCGGGCGGGCAACCTTTCGCAGCCGCCGATGGACCTGATGCTGCTCGACATCAACATGCCGATCATGGACGGCTTCGAGGTGCTGAACGCACTTTCCGGAGACGCGCGTTTCAAGAAAATTCCGGTCTGCATCCTGAGCACGTCGAGCGACGAAGGAGACATGCAGAGAGCCAAGGAACTCGGCGCTCTCGCCTATATGATCAAGCCGCCGACGCTGCAGCAGCTGGAGCAGGCGCTTGAGGGCGTCGACAGTTTGGAATTGCAGCCGCGCGGTGATGCCCTAGTTCTCTGTGCAGAACAATCGAGGCAATCTCCAACGGCACTGGTATGATTTTAACATCCGCATTAGTTCTGGCCCTTCTCGCCACTCCCCAACAATACGGACTGCTTTCGATGGTTTCTGGCATACATCACATCACCGCCATCACCCGCAAAGTGCAGGCGAATGTGGATTTCTATGCCGGTTTCCTCGGCATGCGGCTCGTCAAGCAGACCGCTGGTTTCGAGGACGAAACCCAACTGCATCTCTTCTATGGCGATGGTGAGGGCACGCCCGGCTCGCTCGTGACTTTCCTTGCCTGGGAAGACGGCTCGCAAGGGCGCGCCGGCTTCGGCCAGATCAGCGAGATCGCACTGGCGATCGACCCAACAAGCATCGGTTATTGGCTGACGCGCGCCATGAGCTTCGGCATCCGCATGGAAGGGCCGGCCGACGAATTCGGCGAGCCGGTCCTGCGCTTCAAGGACCCTGACAACATCATCCTGAAGCTTGCCGGAAACACGGAACTCAAGAGCGCCGCAGCCTGGGCCGGCGGACCGGTGCCGGTCGAGCATGCCGTCCAGCGCGTTCGTGGCGCGACGATGCTGACCGAATCGCCGGATGCCAGCCGCGCCTTCATCGAGAGCCACTTCGGCTATCGTTTCCAGGCCAATAAGGGTGCCATCGACCGGCTGGTTTCGGATTCCGGCGATGTCATGGACGTGCGCAATGCCAAAGGGTTCTGGTCGGGTGCGCCGGGCACCGGCACCATCGATCATGTGGCCTTCCGCGCTGCGGATGAGACCCAGCTGACATCCGTTCATGACGCGCTCGCCACATCGACCGACTCGGCGACGAATATGCATGACCGGAAATATTTCAAGTCGCTCTATGTGCGCGAACCCGGCGGCACACTGATCGAGCTTGCCACCGACAAGCCCGGCGTGACGGTAGACGAACCGGCGCCGACGCTCGGCACCAAGCTGTTCCTGCCGCCGAAGGATTCGATCAAGGACCTGAAGGACCTCAAGGTCATCCTGCCGCAATTCTCGATGCCGGGCGAACCGCGCGTGAACTACCGCGAACTGCCCTTCGTGCACCGCTTCTACACGCCGCCGGATCCGGATGGCAGCGTCTTCGTGCTGCTGCACGGTTCGGGCGGCAACGAGACGACGCTGATGCCGCTGTTGCACAAGGTCGCCCCGCGGGCGACGCTGCTTGGCGTGCGCGGCCGCGCCACCGAGGAAGGCTTTCCGCGCTGGTACAAGCGCATCACGCCCTTCTCCTTCGATCAGGACGACATCAAGAACGAGGCGGAAGCCTTCGCGGCCTTCATCGACGGTGCCGTCAAATCCTACGGGCTCGACCCGAAGAAGATCGTCTATGTCGGCTATTCCAACGGCGCGAACCTTCTGAACTCGCTGATCTACCTGCACCCCTCGCTCATTCACAAAGCGGTGCTGCTGCGCTCCATGCCCGTCTTGACCAACTATCCGCATGCCGACCTGAAGGGCACCGACCTGCTCGTCATCAGCGGCAAGACAGACGCCTATGGCAAATATGCGAGCGAGCTGGAAGGGCGGCTGAAGACCTCGGGCGCGACGGTCGATTCGGACGTTATCCCCGGCGGGCACGATCTCGGCGACGCCGACGTGCCGATTATCCAGCAATGGCTGCTCAGAGAAAACCAGTAACGGCACGGCGCGGAAAGACTGTCCGCGCCGCCGCTTGTTCTTGGTTTTGAACTTGCGCTTGAAGTTAATCCGGCAGCAACCGGTGTTTTAGAACTTTGCGGCAGGCAGGATGCAAATAGCTGAAGTCGCCGGTTTCAGCGCACAACCTTCTATTGTGCAGCGCAAATCAGCCAGTGAGCATCGGAAAAACAATCACCAAAGAAAAATAAATATACCTCTATCGGATTCACATATATTTATGCGACAGAAAACCGATATTACAGAGATGATATCGAGGCTGAGATTACCTCAAATACCAATCGACTTATAAATTTCACGTTGATCACGAATTATTACAACTATTCGGAAGATCAATTTATATAATTCACGAATAAAATTCATTCGCCTATAAATTACCTCATTCTTTCCGTTTCTTCTGCACCTGTTCTATTTTGCTGCATTGCAAAAATTTCTTGCCGAACCTCTGTGTCCGACCTATCTTGCCCCGGACATCGATCGCAGAAGGGGAAATTGAATGCCTCCTCGGCCCGTTGACATCAGCCTGATTATCTCATCGAGAAATCGGGCGAGTGGCCTGTTGAACTGCCTGGATGCGATTGCAAATGCCGCCCGTCTATCGGGCGATTTGCAGTTGGAGCTCGTCTTCGTCGATAACGGATCGACGGACGATACGTCGGAAGTATTCCGCCGCTGGGCCGCGGTCGCGCCCCTGCATACCAATCTCATCTACGAGACGCTGCCGGGGCTCGCCAATGCCCGCAATTCCGGCATCGCCGCGGCCGCCGGACGGCTTCTTGCGTTTACCGACGACGATTGCGAAGTGCTGCCCGACTATTTCACCGTGATCGCCGGTCTGTTTGCGGCCGACCAGGGCATCGTCATGCGCGGCGGCCGGGTGGAGCTCGGCGATGTCCGTGACCTGCCTGTCACGATCAAGACGGAGCGCGAACCGGCAGTGCTCACGAACGAGCTCCATGCCGGTGGCTTCATCCATGGCTGCAACATGGTGTTTCCCCGCGCCCTCGTCGATCAGGTCGGCCAGTTCGATCCGCGCTTCGGCGCCGGAGCGACGTTCCGCTCGGGCGAGGACACCGATTACATCCACCGCGCCTTCAATGCCGGTATCCGCGTCGAATATGTTCCGGAACTCGAGGTGAAGCATTTCCACGGCCGCCGCAAGGTCGAGGATATCCATAGCCTGCATGCCGGATACGCATTCGGCAACGGTGCGCTTTACGCCAAATATCTGTTCGACAAGCGCTCGAACATGCGCGGCATGCTGCGCTGGGATATTCGCCAGGCGGTTCGCGAGGCGCTCGGCGGCCAGCCGATGAGCAAGGAGATGGGGCTGACCTATCGCCGCCAGCTCAGGGACAATCTGACCGGCATGCTCGCCTATTGGCGCAGCACGCGCGGCAAGACCCCGGCCGCTGCCCGCACCTGAAACAGATCCAAAGGCCGCCCTTGAGCGGCTGCAATCGATAGGACGCCGAATGGCAGAACATGCAGTTGCGCACGCCGACCTGAAAAAGAAGACGGCCCTTTCCGTCCTCTGGTCGGTGGTCCGCGTGGCCTGGAGCACGATCGCGACCTTCGTGATCTTCGTGATCCTGGCGCGCATTCTCGGCCCCGGCGACTTCGGCACCTTTGCGCTTGCCAGCCTCTTCGTCGAGATCGGCCGCGTGCTCGCCTATGCCGGGCTTGGCGATGCCATCACCCGGCAGCTCGATCTCGATGAGGAGCTGGCCGACACCTGCTTCTGGGCGACCGTCGCCTTCAGCGCCATCGTCGCCGCCGTCGTCTTCGTCTTTGCGCCGTACTACGGCGAACTGGTCCGCGACGAATCCGTCTCGAGCATCCTGCGCTGGCTGGCTCCGCTGCTGCCGGTCTCCTCGCTCGCCGTCATCCACAATGCGCGCCTCGCCCGCGAGTTCGGCCACAAGAACCTTGCAGCGCAGAGCATTGCCGCCAGCCTGCTTTCCGGCATCACCGCGGTCGTCTGCGCCTATCTCGGCTGGGGCATCTGGGCACTGGTGGCGCAGACCGCCGTCAACGCCGCTGTCACCGTCGTTCTCGGCTGGGTCGCCTATCCCTGGATGCCGCGCCTGCGCTTCAACGTCGAAAAATTCCGCTCGGTCTTCCTGTTCAGTGTCAGCCTCGTGGTGACGCAGCTGATGTGGATGTTGCTGGCGCGCGTGCAGGACATCTTCATTTCGCGCTGGTACGGCGCCGTCGAAGTCGGCCGCTACCGCATCGCCTGGCGGCTCATCGAGCTAATCGGTCAGGCCGTCTTGGCGCCGATCGGCAGCGTTTCGCTGGTGACGCTCTCGCGCCTGCAGAACGACCGCGTCGCCTTCCGTAATGCCTATAACAAGATCGTCGGCGCCGCGGCACTTGGCACCATTCCGCTGCTCTTCGGCTTCGGCGCCCTGTCGAACGACATGATCGCCCTGCTCTTCGGCGACAAATGGGGCAATGCCGGCGATATCGCCACGGTGCTGGTGCTGATGTCGGTGCCATTCGTGACGAACTTCTTCGCCTCCTCGGCGCTCTCAGCCGTCAACCGTGCGGAATCGATCCTCTCGGTCGCGGCCCTGCAGTTTGCCGCAACCCTGCTGTTGACGTGGCTGCTGGTGCCCTATGGCATTCTGGCCGTCGCTGCCGGTTACGTTCTGCGCGCCTGGCTGACGATGCCCTATCAGCAATATGTGCTGCATCGCTATGCCGGCATCGACTCGCTCGGCACCTTCAAGGCCGTGGCGCTTCCCTTCTGCGGCGCGGCCGTGATGGCCGTCTGCGTCTGGTTCGCCCAGCCGGTCATTGCCTCGCATGTTCAGAGCCGCTGGCTGGTGCTCGGGTTCAGTATCGGCCTTGGCGCCGTCATCTATCTCGCCTTCCTGCCGGTCTTCGGCAGATCCGCAATTCGTCCCTATATCGCGCTCGGCAAGTCATTGCTGCCGTTCGGGAAGCGGGCAGAAGCCTAGCCGGGGGCTGGGCCAGACTCTTCAAAGGAGCCCTATATGCAGGAAACCAACATTACGATCATCAACCGCCTTCAGGGTTTGATCGCAAATTGCCTTTCCGATCTCGTCGATCCCTCAGAGCGCTTCGCGCTGCTCGATTTCCCGAACCACTACAATATCGGCGACAGTGCCATCTGGCTGGGGGAACTTGCCTATTTCGACCGCCGCAAGGCGCGCCCGGCCTATGTGACCGAAATCCCGACCTACAACGATGAGCGCATGCTGGCGGCGATCGGCGACGGCCGCATCTTCCTGCATGGCGGCGGCAATTTCGGCGATATCTGGGCTGGCTACCGGCAGTTCCGCGAGGATATGCTGACGAAGTACAAGGGCCGGCCGATCGTGCAGATGCCGCAGACGATCCACTTCAAGGAGCAGTCTGGTATCGACAGCACGGCCCGCGCCATCGAGAAGCACGGCAATTTCACGCTTCTGGTGCGCGACCACAAAAGCTTCGAATTCGCCAAGCGCTGGTTCCAGTGCGATGTCCGCCTCTGCCCAGACATGGCCTTCTGCATCGGCCCCGTCGCCCGCCCGGTGCCGCAGCACGAGCTCCTGCTCAACCTTCGTGAAGACCAGGAAGTCGGCGCGCCGCAGGACCTGACCGCCGCCACCAGCCGCCCGGGCACCGTGAAATCCGACTGGCCGGACGAGCCCGCCGATTTCCAGCGCCACACCAAGCATACGGCGATCCTCAAGGGGCTGATGTCCGGCCGCATCGGCGGACGTGCGAAGATGACCGAGCTTGCCTATCGCGAGCGGGCGCAGCAGCGTTTCGACCGCGGCGTGGCGCTGCTTGGCTCGGCGCGCCAGGTCATCACCGACCGCATGCATGGCCATATCATGTGCGTGCTTCTCGGCGCCGATCATTGCGTGCTCGACAACAGCTACGGCAAGACCAGCAGCTTCATCGAAGCGTGGGGCACCTGCAACAATCCGGAGAAGGCAGCGATCGCTGCAACGGTCGACGAAGCCCTCGGCATCCTCGACGCGCGCCGCATGCAGCCGGCAGCCGTTGCCTGACGATCAGCCTCGCCGGGCAAGCATGATCCCGGCGAGCACCACCAGACCGCCGATCGCCTGCATCGGGCCGATCGCTTCGTTGAGGAGCAGCCAGGCGAGAATGGCGGCAACGACGGGCTGCAGCAAAAGTGTCAGCGAGGAGAAGGCGGCCGGCAGATAGGCGAGCGCGAAGGCGATCGCCACCTGGCCGCTGGCATGGCTGATGAAGGCCAGACCGAAGACGATCGCCCAGCCATAGGCGGTGGGCGGCAGCATCTGCGGTTCGAAAAAGAAGCCGAGCGGAAAGACGCAGACGGCTGCAGATGCCGTGCTCCAGAGCATGATTCGGACGGTATCGAAACGGCTGCGCAGCTGACCGATCGCGAGAATGTAACCAGCGTAGAATATTGCCGCGACGATTGCGATGCCATCGCCGCGCAGATCGCCGTTTCCAAGCGCGGCAGGGCCACCCTTGAGGATGACGACGCCGGCGAGCGCGAGCGCTAGCCCCATGACGAAGACGCGCGAAACCGGGGCACGGAACAGGACGAAGCCGATGACGGTGACGAAGACCGGGGCGAGGTTGGCAAGCAGCGTGGCATTGGCGACCGACGTCTTGGTCAGCGCATAGTGCCAGGCCGCAAGATCGATCGCGAGAAACACGCCGGGCAGAATGAGCAGCGCATATTCCGAGAGCTTTTGCGGGCGCCGGTCATTGGCACTCTCCCCGCGAAACCACGACCACGCGAGCAGCGGGATCAGCGCCAGCGCCACCCGCCAGAAAGCGGTCGCCATCGGCCCCACTTCCGACAGCCGCACGAAGATCGGCGAACCGCCGATTGCAGCGCCGCCGATGAGGAGTGCCGCCATGGCAACGCGATTGTGGGCTGTGGAATGCGATGCGTGGGTCACGGGAGATATCCGGAAGGGGCTTGGTAGCCAGAGGCAAGAGGCCCTGAGCGCTTCGCAGCTATCAGATGGGCGCGGCCGGCGACAACCCCTGCTACCACAAAGCCCGAAAGAAAAAACGGCCGCCGCTGGATGCGACGGCCGATTTTCAATGCGTGGCGCTCCACCGCCGCTCAGGCAGCGTCCGGAACGTGCACGGTCTTCACTTCGAGGAAGTCCTCAAGACCGAAGATGCCGCCCTCACGACCATTGCCCGACTGCTTGTAGCCGCCGAATGGGCTGCCGTAGCGGTGCGGTCCGCCATTGATATGCACCATCCCGGCCCGCAGGCGTGCAGCGACGCGCTCCGCCCGCTTCGGGTCGCCCGTCTGCACATAGGCGGCGAGACCGTAATTGGTGTCGTTGGCAACGGCGATCGCTTCCTCCTCGGTGTCGAAGGGGATGATCGCAAGCACCGGCCCGAAGACCTCCTCACGGGCGATGCGCATGTCATTGTTGACGTCGGCAAAGATCGTCGGCTTGACGAAGTAGCCGGTCTCGAAGCCCTCCGGCTTGCCGGCACCGCCGACGAGCAGACGCGCGCCCTCGGCAATGCCCGCCTCGATCAGCGCCTGCACCCGGCCGAACTGAACATGGCTGACGAGCGGGCCGATATGGCTACCTTCCTTGGTCGGATCGCCGACCCTGGCCTCCCGGCCGACGCGCTTGGCGATCTCGACCACTTGGTCATAGACGCTGCGTTCCACCAGCATGCGGGTCGGCGCATCGCAGGACTGGCCGGAATTGTTGAAGCATTCGAGCACGCTGCCGGTCACACGGTCTTCGAGATCGGCATCGGCAAAGACGATGTTCGGCGACTTGCCGCCGAGCTCCAGCGTCACGCGCTTGACGGTCTCGGCCGCATCCTTGCTGACGGCAATGCCGGCGCGGGTCGAACCGGTGAAGGACATCATGTCGATGTCGCGGTGCTTGGAGAGCGCGGCGCCCGCATTGATACCGTCGCCGTTGACGAGGTTGAAGACGCCGGCGGGGAAGCCCGCCTCATCGATCATCTCGGCATAGAGCATGGCGTTGAGTGGCGTGAATTCGCTCGGCTTCAAGACGCAGGTCGAACCGGTCGCAAGCGCCGGCACCACCTTCAGCGCGATCTGGTTGATCGGCCAGTTCCACGGCGTGATCAGGCCGCAGACGCCGATCGGCTCGCGCAGGATCACGTCGCCGTTCGGTAGCCGGTCGCGGGTCTTCAGGCGCTTCAGCGCATCGATGAAGCCTTGCAGGTGGCCGACGCCGACATCGGCCTGCTGCTCGCGGGTCATGGTCTTCGGCGCGCCGAGTTCCATGGTGATGGTGTCGACCATCTCGTCATAACGGCGCGTGTAGACGGCGAGCAGTTTTTCGAGCAGCGCCAGCCGTTCTTCGACGCTTGTCTGGCTATAGGTGACAAAGGCCTTCTTGGCGGCGGCCACGGCCCGGTCAATGTCTTCGGCCGTGCCCATCGAGATCACCGCAACAGGCTTTTCCGTCGCCGGGTTCAGGACCTCGAGGTCGTTGGCGACGATGGGATCCACCCAGGCGCCATTGATGTAGAACTTGCGTTTGTCGAGCATTCGCTCCTCCTTCCCGTCAGTTTGTCTTTTGTTTTTCAGCAAGCCAGTCGCGGATAAGCGCTCTGTAACGCTCGCCGGAAAAGCTCGGAAAATGTCCGCCGTGAACGATACGCGCGGGTACCTTCAGCAGCCGTTCCATCGACGCCAGGTAGTCGTCGGCATTGGAATGATAGGTGTCCTCGATCAGCGGCCCATCGTAGAGGATGTCGCCGGAGAACATGATGCCGGTCTTCGCCTCGAAGAGCGCGATACCGCCGGGCGAATGGCCAGGCGTATGGATCACGTCGAAGACCCGGTCGCCGAGATCGATATGATCGCCGTCTTCCAAAAGCCGCGTCGCCGGCGCCGCCTTCACCGCGTAGGTGGTGGAGGCATAGGGTTCGGGCGGCAGCGCGTCAAAGATCTCGTCGGCGACGTAAGGGTCGGCGAGCGTGTTCTTGCGCGTCGGATGGGCGAGAAGCTGCGCTTCCGCCGCGTGCACGCAGCGGCAGTCGAACTCGTGATGGCAGCCGATATGGTCGAAGTGGGTGTGGCTGGCGACGGCGGTCAGCGGACGCTCGGTGACGAGCGGCACCCATTCCCTCAGCGACACCACGCCCATGCCGCTATCAACAAGCATGTCGCGGTCGCGGCCGCGCACGTGCCAGATGTTGCAGCGATAGAACTCCTGGATGTAGGGCTCGTCGATGGCGGTGACGCCGTCGTCGAGCCGCCGCACGCGATACCAGTCCTTGGGGGCAATTCTCTGCATGGTGCTACGCATGTCCGCCTGTGGCGGGCAAGGCTACGACGTCGGCAGCGCGCACTGCAAGTGGCACGATCTCGCCTTCGCGCACGCTTGCCGATTGCGGCAGATGCGCCACCAGCGCCCTGGTATCCGTGGCACAGGGCTGCAGATGGCAGCGATAATGGGTGCCGAAAAAGGCGCTGCCGGCGACCCGTGCCTCGCCGAGCGCCACGGTCGGTCCTTCCGCCCGGTCGTCGGCGCGGAAATGCTCCGGCCGGATGGTGAGCGTGATGCGGTCACCGGCCTTCGGCGACGATGCCGTGAAATTCTGAGCAGGCAGCGCCAGGCTGCCGAGCGCGGTCTCAACCCGGGCGGAGCTCGCATCCGCCGCCGCAACACGGCCGGAAACGAAGTTGACCTCGCCCATGAAGCCCGCGGAAAACAGCGAACGCGGCCGCATGTAGACCTCCGAGGGCGGGCCGAAATCCTCGATCCGCCCCTGGTTCATCACCACGATGCGGTCGGCGATCGCCATCGCCTCTTCCTGGTCGTGGGTCACGTGCACGAAGGTCGTGCCGACCCGCTTCTGGATCGCCTTCAGTTCGTCCTGCATCTGGCGGCGGAGTTTGAGATCGAGCGCGCCAAGCGGTTCGTCGAGCAGAAGCACGTCCGGATCGACCGCCAGCGCACGGGCAAGGGCCACGCGCTGACGCTGGCCGCCCGAGAGTTCATGCGGCCTTTTGCCGGCGGACGCCTTTAAGCCCACGAGGTCGAGGAAGCCCAGTGCCTTTTC
>Ga0102587_1001958_pt1 | contig 13295 bp, 8 predicted proteins | sample AraplaF_Col_mTSA_FD_76853 | JGI IMG/M metagenome (GOLD analysis project Ga0102587, IMG submission 76853) | Arabidopsis root microbial communities from the University of North Carolina, USA - plate scrape MF_Col_mTSA (SPADES assembly) (version 2) | ecosystem: Host-associated > Plants > Roots >... | reverse complement strand
CTGATGGCCTTCTTCATCTCGCTGGGCATAGGCCAGATTGTTTACGGCCCGGTGTCCGACATGGTGGGCCGCAAGGCGCCGCTGTATTTCGGCCTGCTGCTGTTTGCGGCCGGCAGCATAGGCTGCGCGCTGGCGCCGGACATCCACACGCTGGTCGTGCTGCGCTTCGTCCAGGGCCTGGGCGCCTGCGCCGGCATGGTGGTGCCGCGCGCCGTGGTGCGCGACCTGCACACCGGCCATGACGCGGCACGGCTGATGTCGCTGCTGATGCTGGTCTTCAGCGTCTCGCCCATCCTGGCGCCGCTGGCCGGCAGCCTGCTCATCGAATCCTTCGGCTGGCGCAGCGTGTTCTGGGCCGTCACGGTCGCGGCCGGCGCCGGGCTGCTGCTGGTGGGCTTTACCCTGCCTGAAACCCGCCCGCCCGAGCAGCGCGTGGACAGCAGCTTCGGCAGCGCCATCAAGGCTTACGGCGTGCTGCTGCGTGACCGCCATTTCCTGGGCCTGGTCTTCATCGGCGCTTTCGGCATCTCGAGCTTCTTCGCCTACCTGGCCAACTCGTCCTTTGTGCTGATAGACCACTACGGCCTCACACCGCGCCAGTACAGCATCGCCTTCGCGGTCAATGCGGCCTCTTTCATCGGCGTCTCGCAGTTCACCGGCAAGCTGGCGGCGCGCTTCGGCCTGGTGTCCATCGTGAAAGTGGCGGTCACGGGCTATGCGGCCGTGATGGCGCTGCTGCTGGTCGTCAACCTGGCCGGCATTGAAAGGCTGGACGTGATGATCGCCCTGCTGCTCGTGGGCTACGGCTTCCTGGGCCTGGTGGTGCCGACCACCGCCGTGCTCGCGCTCGAAGAGCACGGCGCGATCGCCGGCACGGCCTCGGCCCTGATGGGCACGCTGCAGTTCGTCACCGGCGCGCTGGTGATGGCGACGGTCGGCATATTCGCCGATGGAACCGCCCGGCCAATGGTGGCGGGCATCGCGAGCTGCGCGCTGCTGGCCTATGCCATGGCGCGCGGCACGCTCGGCGGCAAACGCGGCGCCGCTGCGCCAGCGCACTAGGGCTCTAAGCCGCGGCCGAAAGCACCAGCTGCGACAGGCGCTTGACGAGAGGATCCAGCAGCTCCATCGCGGTATTGCCGTAACCCAGCACCAGGCCATTGTCTTCAGGCGCGGGCGCCATGGCAAACGATGACAGCGGCATGGGCGCCATCCCGTAGCGCCGTGCGGCTTCCGCAATACGTGTGTCCGCAAACTCCCGCGGCAGCCTGAGGGCCAGGTGAAGGCCGCCCTGCCCGCCTTCAATGATGTGCGGGACGCGAAGGTGTCGCGTCAGCGCCTCGCGCAAGGCATGCTGGCGCTCGCGGTACAGCCTTCGCATACGGCCCAGGTGCCGCGCGAACTGCCCGGATTCGATGAAACCGGCCATCGCCAGCTGCTCATGGCTGTGGCCGCCGCGAAGCATCTCGCGCAGCGCATCCTGCGCCGAGGCCAGCAGGCGCGCGGGCATCACCACAAAGCCCATCCGCAGCGAGGGAAACATGGTTTTGGAAAACGTGCCGACATAGAGCACCGGCGCGTCGGCAACCAGGCCCTGCATCGCGCCTATGGGTTCGCCGTAGTGGCGGAATTCGCTGTCGTAGTCGTCCTCCACGATCCAGGCGCCATGTTCGCGCGCGGCGGAGATCAGCGCCAGGCGCCGCGCCACCGACATCACCACACCGGTGGGGTACTGGTGCGAAGGCGTGGTGTAGATCAGCCGCGGCGCGCGCGAACGCCAGTCCGCGGCGCTGGCGTGCATGCCCTCCCCGTCCATGCGCTTGGGCACGATGCGCAGGTCGCCCGCATGCATGGCCGCCTTGGCGCCGCGGTAGCCGGGGTCTTCCACCCAGGCCGTGTCGCCCGGGTTGGTCAGCAGGCGCACGCACAGGGTCAGCGCCTCTTGCGCGCCTTCCGTCACGATGACCTGCGCGGGCTCGCAATGCACGCCGCGTGTGATGGCCAGGTGGCGCGCGATGGCGGCGCGCAGTTCGGGCTGGCCGAAAGGGTCGCCGTAATGCAGCGCCGCCGGCGACGCCTCGCGCAGCGCGCGGTCCAGCATCCTGCGCCAGGCGGCCAGGGGGAAGTGGGAAAGAGCCGGCACACCGGGCCGCAAGGCGATGCTGGGGTCAGGCCGCGCGGGGCCCGAACGGATGCGCGACAGGCGCAATGCCACCCGGGACGGCGGGACGGCTTCAGGCTGCGCCTCCCGAAGGGCCGGGCGCACCAGGGCGGAGACGGTGCTCCCCTGCCGGTCGGCACGGACATAACCCTCGGACACCAGGTGCTCGTAGGCAATCGCCACGGTATTGCGGGAGACCGACAGGGTGTGCGCCAACGCGCGTGAGCCGGGCAGGCGGCTGCCCGCGGCAAGCTGCCCCTTGAGGATCGCCTCTTTGAGCCTGCGGTAGAGCTGGCGCTGCAAGGGCTCGGCATGGGCTTTGTCCAGCGGGGCTTCCAGGAAACCGGGCTCGACGGTATGCGTGGAAGCGGGGCGGGGAGAAGGCATGGGACAGCTCTTACAGGGTTTGCGCGTTGCATAGGCCGCGGGAGTTTCGCCGCGGATCGTGGCACCATGAAATAGCATGGTTATGGCACTTTGCGAAGTGCCATAAAGATCTTAACCTGGGTACTCATCACCTCAGGACACCGGACACAGGAGCATTCATGAGCACTCGCACAAACGCCTACGGGCAACCCATTGGCGAACCCATACAAGGCTGGACGCCCAGGCAAAAACCGCCGCGGCTCCCGCTCGAGGGCCGGTATTGCCGCCTCGAACCGCTGGACACGAAGCGCCATGGCGACGACCTGTTCGCCGCCTACACCAGCGCCCCCGACGGCCGGGCCTGGACTTACCTCGGCCCCGAACCATTTACCGGGCGCGGCGAGTTCGACGCCTACCTTGAGCGCAATGCGGCGAGCACCGACCCCCTGCACTACACGGTGGTGGACGCCGCCACCCAGCGCGCCGTCGGGACACTGGCGCTGATGCGCATGGACCCCGCCAACGGCGTCATTGAAGTCGGGCACGTCATCTTCTCGCCGCTGCTGCAGCGCAGCCGCGCCTCCACCGAAGCCCAGTACCTGTTGATGAAACTGGTTTTCGAGACCCTCGGCTACCGCCGCTATGAGTGGAAATGCGACAGCCTCAACGCGCCCTCGCGCAGCACGGCCGCCAGGCTGGGCTTCAGCTTCGAAGGCGTTTTCCGGCAGCTCCTCGTCTACAAGAACAGGAACCGCGATACGGCCTGGTATTCCATCATCGACGGTGAATGGCCGCTGGTGAAGGCGGCCTTCAACAGCTGGCTGTCATCGGACAACTTCGATGCGCAGGGCGGGCAGCTCCTGCCCCTGGCTGAAATCCGCAAGCGCCTGGTGCACAATGCGCCCGCAGCCATGGCGGCATAGGGGCAAGGCACACTTTGCCCCGGGGCTTCGGGGCCGGCATCAGCTCAGGCTGAGTTCACGGACCAAGGCCTGATTGGATGCCTTCATCGATTCATCCGGCCGATGGCCTTGCAGCGCTCGCGCCAGCCAGGCCTCCACCAGCACCGGGTCATTGACGGTCTTGATCGCCTGGTAGGCCGCCTCCGCCTCGGGGAAGCGCCGTCGCAAAAAGTTGAGCCACTGCTTGAGCCGCCCTGCCCTGGCGCGTGTGTCGATCCGCGAGCAGACGATGCGCCAAAAATCGGCGATCAGCGGCAGCAGATCGGGCCAATCCACGGCGGCCCGCATGCCCAGCCGGTCGGCCTTGATCGCCAGGCCCAGGCCCGGGTCGCGCACCGCGCCACGGCCAATCATCAGGGTGTCGCAGCCCGAGAGCGCGCGGCAGCGCCGGGCGTCCTCGACCGTCCAGATTTCGCCATTGGCCACGACCGGAATCTTGACGGCCGCACGTATGTCGGCAATGCGCTCCCAGTAAGCGGGCGGCCTGTAGGCCTGGGCCTTGGTGCGGCCGTGCACCACCAGCTCGCCAGCGCCGCCCGCTTCAATCGCGAGCGCGCATTCAACGGCACGCGCATCGTCGTCATAGCCCAGCCGCATCTTGGCCGACACCGGCATGTAGGCCGGAACCGCACGGCGCACCGCGCCAACGACAGCCGTCAGGGTCTCGGGCTCCCTGAGCAGCGAGGCCCCACCGCCATGGCGATTGACCACCGCCGCCGGGCAGCCGAAGTTCAGGTCTATGCCGTCCGGCCCCAGGCCCGCAAGCCGCGCGGCGTTCTCGGCCATGCAGGGCGGGTCCGAGCCCAGCAGCTGCGCGCGCACCGGAACGCCGGCCAGCGTGCGGCCGCCGTGGTGCAGCTCGGGCACGATGCGGTAGAACACACGCTCGGGCAGCAACTGGTCGGTGATGCGTATGAACTCCGAGACGCAGCGGTCCACCCCACCGACCCGCGTGAGGATGTCGCGCAGCACAAAGTCCAGCAAGCCCTCCATGGGGGCCAGCAGGACGGTGGCGTGTGCTTCGGTTTTCATCGAAGGCAGAAAACTATTTAGCCGCCAGGCGCCACAAGGACGTGACTTCGGCCGCGCGCGCCGCATGCAATGCATCGCTCGCGTCAGAGGCCTTGGGATGCCGTGGCTGTGCGTCCAGCCGGTCCACCACCTTGAGGCCCGCGGTATCCATCGCCGCCATCAGCCAGGCGCGTGTGCGCAGGCCCAGGTGCTCAGCCAGATCGGACAGGATCAGCCAGCCCTCGCCACCGGGCTCAAGGTGTGCGGCCAGCCCATTAAGGAAGCCCAACAGCATTCGGCTGTCTTCGTCATACACCGCATGCTCGACCGGCGAGCCGGGGCGCGCGGGCAGCCAGGGCGGGTTGCAGACGATGATGTGGGCGCGGCCTTCGGGAAACAGGTTGGCCTCGCGCACCTCGATTTGCGGAAAACCCAGGCGCTTGAGGTTCTCGCGCGCGCAGGCCAGCGCACGCGGGTCCTGGTCGGTGGCCACCACGCGCTGCACGCCGCTGCGCAGGGCCAGCACCGCGGCCAGCACACCCGTGCCCGTGCCGATGTCAAAGCCCAGAAGGTCAGCCGTGCCCTCTGGCACCGGCGCCTGGGCCACCAGGTCTATGTACTCACCGCGCACCGGCGAGAAAACGCCGTAATGCGGATGAATGCGGTTGTGCGGGCCGTCCTCACCCAATGCGGGAATCGGCACGCCCTTGCGGCGCCATTCGTGGGCGCTGATGAAACCCATCAGTTCGCGCAGCGAGGCAACTGAAGGACCAGCGTCCGCTTTCGCAGGTCCCCAGGCCTCGACGCATGCCTTCTTCGCATCCGGCGCACGGCGCAAAGGGATGCTGTAGTCCGCCTCAAACGGAACCAGCACCATGCCCAGTACCCGCGCGCGCTGCGCCTGGGCCTGGCGGTGCAGGTGAAAAGCTTGCGGGAACACCGGCGCCGGTGCTTCAACCGGGGCGCTGGCGTTTGCGGCCTTCGCGGCCCCTTCCGCCTTCTCGGTCTTCACCCGCTTCTCGCGCTTGGGCTTGGCCGGCTTGTCGACCCGGCGCGCCAGGGCTTGCACGAGCATGCGCGCATTCTGGAAGTCGCCGCGCCACAGCAAACCCGTGCCCTCGCAGGCGAGGCGGTAGGCCGTATCGGCGCTCATGCTGTCATCGGCCAGCACCACACGCTTGGGCGGCGCGGCGCCGCGTTCGGAGCGCCAGCGCGCGGAACGGGCTTCGCCGCCTTCGGTCCAGTGGATCAAGGTGTGCGTGGAGGGGGAAGAGGCAGGGGCGGAATTTGAAAGAGGCATCAGAAGCAAACGCAGCGAGAGGAACCAAGCGTTTTAACAGATGCAGCCCGGTCTGACCGTTTGGCACCGCTAAAAGCGCTTGGTAAAGCAAAAAACACTGGTTTTATCAGCGCCTTGTCTGGACGTTCAGCCGTAGAAAGTTGGCAGGATGAACAGCAGCGCGAACCAGACAACAAAGCTCAGCAAAGGAATGCTAAACAACCACATTGGCAAGGTGGGACGGGAGGTTTCCTGAAAAAACCTGCCTCTGAAGACCCACAACCGCTGCACAAGCCCCGTCAAAAAGACCAAGCCCAAGGAAAAAAAGGTAACCCCAAGGCTAATGACGAAAAGGCTGCGAAGGACAAACTCCGTCGGGTCTGCCGCAAAAGTCAGCCGGCGGACGGGGCCCCGCCGGCCCAAGGTCATCTCCTGAAGCAGCCAGGCGTCGTAACTCACAAAAATCAGAAAAAAACCGAAGGCCAGCAGTACAACCGTGGAGAGGACTGCGCAAAGAAACCTGGGGAAGGTCAGTCGCACGTCAACCACCGTCCTTTTAGGCATCGCGTCATCAAGTACAAGCACCCATAGTTTCAAACGAAATGGCAGATGTTGCGGTCATAACTCTCGCACGTCAGCCGGATCAGGTGGCCGGTGCCATATTTGCACTATAACCCCGGCACCAGAACATGCTTTAAGCGACGTAGGCCTCAACCGGAGCGCACCCATTCCAAGCGGGGGCCGCGGAACTGGCCTTGGCCTGTCCTGAGTCTGTCGAAGGGCCAGGCCGCAGGCGCTGTCCCCTGCAAGGGAAGAGGAGGCCACACGAAGTGAGCCTCAACAGGGGTGTTCAAGTGCTCCAGCCGCCACCCAGGGCCCGTATCAAGCCCACGGTAGCCAGATACTGTGCAGTCTTGACCTGTAGCGCCTGGCGCCGGTTGCGCAACTCGCTGCGCTGGGCATCCAGCAATTCAAGCTGGCTGACAAAGCCGTTGCGGTAGCGTGAATCCGACAGCACCGTGGCGCGCGTGGCCGAGGCCACCGAACGCGCCTGCGCTTCGGACTGTTCTGCGAGCAGGCGTATGGCCGAAAGCTGGTCTTCCACGTCCTTGAAGGCGACGAGGATTTGCTCGCGGTAGTTGGCCAGTGCGATGTCGAGTTCGGCATTGGCGTTCTGCACACCGGCCTGGCGGCGGCCGCCGTCAAAGATCGGCAGCGACAGCAGCGCGCCTACACCCCAGGCCTGGGTCGAGACCTTGAACAGGTCCTTGATCTCAGGCGCGGCATAGCCGGCATTGCCCGTCAGCGAGAAAGTCGGGAACCAGGCAGCCTTGGCCACGCCCACACGGGCCTGCGCGGCCTGCATGCTGCTTTGTGCGGCGGAAACATCAGGGCGGCGCTCCAGCACCGTGCTGGGCACACCGGCTGGGATCACCGGCAGCGTGGTCGACCATTCGGTAGGCGCAACAGCAAAGTTGGATGCCACCTCGCCGACCAGCACGGCCAGCGCGTGTTCGAGCTCGGCACGGCGGCGGTCCAGCGCCAGCGCTTCCGATTCAGTCGCGGCAACTTCGGTGCGCACGCGGGCCACGTCCAGCTCGGCCACGTCGCCTTCCTTGAAGCGGATTTCCGTCAGGCGCAAGGTATTGCGGTAGGCCTGCAGGGTGTCGCGCACCAGCGTGCGCTCGGTGTCGAGCGCGCGCAGGTTGAGGTAGGCCTGCGCCACGTCGGCCTGCACCAGCAACTGGGTGCTGCGCAGCAGGGCTTCGCGGGATTTGGCGTCCAGCGACGCCGCATCCGAATTCAACGAAAGCTTGCCGATCAGGTCGACCTCATAGGAAAAATTGGCGGCGGCCGTGACCGTGGTCTGCGCGACGCGATTCGTGGTGATGTTGCTCTGGCGCACGGCGCCGCCGCTCAAACCCACTTGCGGCAGGCGGTCCGCGTCGGTGTTGCGCAGGATGGCGCGCGCCTGGGCCAGCCGGCCGGCGGCCACCTTCACGCTGTTGTTGTTATTGCCGGCCTGCTCAACGAGCTGGTCCAGCACCGGGTCGGCAAACACCTTCCACCAGGCGCCCTGCGATTGCGGGGCGGTGGCGGCGGTGGTGGATGCTGTGCCGGCATTCTCCTTGTATGCCGCGGGCGCGGCGGGAATGCTGGCCGGGTCCACCGACGCGCTGGTGGCGCAGCCGGCCAGCACCAGGGCGGCCAGCAGGGGCAGCAGCGCGGTGCGCAGTTTTGACGATGTGTGGTTCATGATGAACTCCTGTACTTGATGCTTGTTGTTATTCGTGCAGTTTGAGGGGCGCGGCCGGCTGGGCCTGCGTGCCTGCACCACCGGCGCCGGCGAAGGCTTCCAGGTGCGGCACTTCGCCGTGCAGCTTGAGCGGGCGGTTGCCCGTGAGGCGGCGCAGGGTCACGTAGAACACCGGCGTGAGGAAGAGGCCGAAGGCCGTCACGCCAATCATTCCCGAGAACACCGCCACACCCATGGCATGGCGCATTTCGGCGCCGGCGCCGGTCGACAGCACCAGGGGCAGCACGCCCATGATGAAAGCCAGCGAGGTCATCAGGATGGGGCGCAGGCGCAGGCGGCTGGCTTCAATCGCGGCCTGCAGCGGCGTGCGCCCGGCAAACTCCAGCTCGCGCGCGAACTCCACGATCAGGATGGCGTTCTTCGCCGACAACCCCACCAGCACGATCAAACCGATCTGTGTGAAGATATTGTTGTCGCCGCCGGTCAGCTTCACGCCCAGCATGGCGGCCAGCAGGCCCATTGGCACGATCAGCACGATGGCGATGGGCAATGTCAGGCTTTCATACTGCGCAGCCAGCACCAGGAAGACCAGCAGCAGCGCCAGCGGGAACACCCACACGGCCGAGTTGCCGGCGATGATTTCCTGGTAGGTCAGGTCGGTCCATTCATAGCTGATGCCGGGCGGCAGGGTTTCAGCCGCGATACGGGCGACCGCGTCCTGGGCCTGGCCCGACGAATAGCCGGGCGCGGCGCCGCCGTTGATGTCGGCCGACAGGAAGCCGTTGTAGCGCATGGCGCGTTCCGGGCCGAAGCTGGGCGTGACTTTCATCAGCGCCGACAGCGGCACCATTTCGCCGGTGGCCGAGCGTACTTTGAGCAGACCGATGTCCTCGGCACGGGCGCGGTAAGGCGCGTCGGCCTGGACCCGCACGCTGTAGGTGCGGCCGAACTTGTTGAAGTCGTTGGCGTACAGGCTGCCCAGGTAGATCTGCATGGTGTCGAACACGTCGGTCACCGGCACACCGAGCTGGCGCGCCTTGGTGCGGTCGATGTCGGCATAGAGCTGCGGCACGTTGACCTGGAAGCTCGAGAACAAGCCGGCCAGTTCAGGCGTCTGGTAGGCCTTGGCCATGAAAGCCTTGGTGGCGCCGTCCAGCGCGGCATAACCGAGCGAGCCGCGGTCTTCCAGCTGCAGCTTGAAGCCGCCGGTGGTGCCCAGCCCCTGCACGGGCGGTGGCGGGAACATCGCGATAAAGGCTTCCTGGATGCCGCTGAACTTGCCGTTGAGCTGGCCGGCAATGGCGCCCGCGCTCAGGTCCTTGCTCTTGCGCTCGTCAAAAGGCTTGAGCGACAGAAACACGATGCCGGAGTTGGAGCTGTTGGTGAAGCCGTTGATCGACAGGCCCGGGAAGGCGATGGCGTGCTCCACGCCGGGTTGCTTCATGGCGATGTCGCTGATCTTGCGGATCACGTCTTCGGTGCGGTCCAGCGTGGCGCCGTCGGGCAGTTGCGCGAAGCCGATCAGGTACTGCTTGTCCTGGCCGGGCACAAAGCCGCTGGGTACGGCCTTGAACAGGCCCGTGGTCGCCAGCACCAGCACGAGGTAGATGCCGAGCATCACGGCCTTGCGCGAGATCGCGCCCTTGACGCCGCGGCTGTAGTTTTCGGAACCGCGGTGGAAGGCCTTGTTGAAGGCGCCGAAGAAGCGGCCGAAGACCTTGTCCATGCCGCGGGTCAGCGCGTCCTTGGGCGCATCATGGCCTTTGAGCAGCAGGGAGGCCAGCGCGGGCGACAGGGTCAGCGAGTTGACGGCCGAGATCACGGTCGAGATCGCAATCGTCAGCGCGAACTGCTTGTAGAACTGGCCCGACAGGCCGGTGATGAAGGCCAGCGGCACGAACACAGCGATCAGCACCAGGGCAATCGCGATGATGGGCCCTGACACCTCGCGCATGGCGCGGTAAGTGGCATCGCGCGGACTCAGGCCCGCCTCGATGTTGCGTTCCACGTTCTCCACCACCACGATGGCGTCGTCCACCACGATACCGATGGCCAGCACCAGCCCGAACAGGCTGAGCGCGTTGATCGAAAAACCGAAGAGGTGCATCACCGCGAAGGTGCCGATGACGGAAATGGGCACAGCCAGCAGCGGGATGATGGAGGCGCGCCAGGTCTGCAGGAAGATGATCACCACCAGCACCACCAGGGCCACAGCTTCGAGCAGGGTGTGCACCACGGCCTCGATGGAGGAGCGCACGAACTGCGTGGTGTCGTAAACGATCTCGTAGTCCACACCCTCAGGCATGTTCTTCTTGAGCTCTTTCATCACGGCCTGCACGTCGTCCGAAATCTGGATGGCGTTGGAGCCCGGCGCGGCGAACACCGGCACGGCCACGGCCTGCTTGTTGTCCAGCAGCGAGCGCAGCGCGTAGTCGGACGCGCCCAGTTCCAGGCGGGCGATGTCGCGCAGGCGCGTCACGGCGCCGTTCCTGTCGGTCTTGACGATGATGTCGCCGAACTCTTCCTCGCTCTGCAGACGGCCCTGGGCGTTGATGGACAGTTGCATGTCCACGCCGGGCAGGCCTGGCGAAGCGCCGACCACGCCGGCCGCGGCCTGGATGTTCTGCTCGCGGATGGCGCGCACCACATCGCCGGCGGACAAGCCGCGCTCCGCCACCTTCTGCGGGTCCAGCCAGACGCGCATCGAATAGTCGCCCGAGCCGAAGAGCTGCACCTGGCCCACGCCGTTGATGCGCGCCAGGCGGTCCTTGACGTTGAGCACCGCGTAGTTGCGCAGGTAGGTCATGTCATAGCGATCATTGGGCGACAGCAGGTGCACCACCATGGTGAGGTCGGGCGAGCTCTTGACGGTGGTGATGCCCAGGCGCCGCACTTCCTCGGGCAGGCGCGGCTCGGCCTGCGAGACGCGGTTCTGCACCAGTTGCTGCGCCTTGTCGGGGTCGGTGCCCAGCTTGAAGGTCACGTTGAGTGTCATCAAGCCGTCGGTGGTGGCCTGGCTGCTCATGTAGAGCATGCCGTCGACACCGTTGATGGATTCCTCCAGCGGCGTGGCCACGGTCTCGGCGATCACCTTGGGATTGGCGCCAGGGTAGTTGGCGCGCACCACCACCGTGGGCGGCACCACGTCGGGGTACTCGGCGATCGGCAGCGAGCGCAGCGCGATCAGGCCGGCGATAAACATCAGCAGCGACAGCACGCCGGCAAAGATGGGCCGGTCAATAAAAAACTTGGATAAATTCATGGCAGTTCTTCTTGTTCAGGTATCAAGAGCGGCTCAGGATTTCGCCGCGACCTTGACGGCTTTTTCGGCGAGCTCGGCCTTGGCGGACATTTCCACCACTTGCGGCGCAACCAGCGCGCCGGGGCGTATGCGCTGCAGGCCGTTGACGACGATGCGTTCGTTGGCGGACAGACCGCCCTTGACCACGCGCAGGCCGTTGACGGCGGCGCCCAGCGTGACCTCGCGGTAAACCGCCTTGTTGTCGGCGCCCACCACCAGCACGAACTTCTTGTTCTGGTCAGTGCCGACGGCGCGTTCATTGATCAGCAAAGCCGAGCCCTTGGTGGCCTGGCCCATGCGGATGCGCGCGAACTGGCCGGGCATGAGCTGGCCGTCCTTGTTGTCGAACACGGCGCGGGCACGCACAGTGCCGCTGCGGGCATCGACCTGGTTGTCGACCAGCTGCAGCTTGCCTTCAAACGGCGTGTCGGAGCTGGCGGCGGTGCCCATCTGCACGGGAATGCGCTCAAGGCTGCGGCTGGCCGGGCCGCCGTTGCCGCCCACGTCCTTCAGGGCCTTGGCGACAACCTGCTCGTCGGCGTCAAAGCTTGCATAGATCGGGCTCACGGACACCAGCGTGGTCAGCACTGGTGCGCCGGGGCCGGCGGCGACCAGGTTGCCCACGGTCACTTCGAGCTTGCCGACACGGCCGGCCACCGGCGCGCGAACCTGGGTGTAGCCCAGGCTCAGCTGTGCCGACTGCAGGGCCGCCTGCGCGGCGCGCAGGTTGGCCTCGGCTTCGCCCTTGCCGTTGGTGCGCTCGTCGAATTCACGCTTGGAGATGGCCTGCTCGCTCCACAGGCGCTGCGAACGTTCCTGCTCGCCCTTGGCCTGGGTAACCCGGGCCTGGGCGGCGGCAACCTGCGCATCGGCGCGCTCCACCTCGGCCGCATAGGGCGCCGGGTCTATGGTCAGCAGCAGGTCGCCCTTCTTGACGAGCGCGCCTTCGCGGAAGTGCACAGCCTGGATGGTGCCGGCCACGCGCGAGCGTATGTCCACGCGCTCGACCGCCTCCAGCCGGCCCGAGAACTCGTCCCAGGCAGAAACTTCGCTTTGCACCACGGTGGCGACGGAGACGGGAGTGGCTTGCGGCTGGGCGGGGCCAGATTGGGCGCTGGTGCTGGAGACACCGAACACGGCGGCGGAGATGCCGGTCACGGCCAGCACGGCGAGGGCTACCGCCAGCAGGCGGCGTTTGGGGGTTTGGAGTGGGATGGATGGCATGTGAGTTCTCTCTCGAAGATGTGTTTGAAAATTGAAACGGGTAAGCGGATTGGAAAAAACTAAAAACAAAACCGGCGACTCTAAAACCTCAACTTAAGTTAAGGTCAAGCGCGCAACACATAACACGGTGTAGATGTGGGGACATCGAGCCCCGCAGCCTTGCCGCGCGGCGTTGATCGGTATCCGGATGAATCAATGGCATGGTGAACTCCCTCAAAGAAAAATTGGACGGATGAAACTCAGGCCGCCGCGCTGTGGGCGGCGGTGCGCGCATCCAGCGCGGTGGCAAAGAAACGGCTGAAGCGCTCATGGATCAGGGGCGCCCAGGCTTTTTTGGGGTCCGCCGGCTCCAGGTAGCTGCAGGGCCAGCCGGTGGGAACGGGCAGCACCGTGTCGAGCGCGACCAGGCCGGCGGCGCGCAGGCGCGCGGCATAGGCCAGCGTCTCGTCGCGCAGCGGATCGTCCTGCGCGGTGATCAGCAGCGTGGGCGGCAAGCCGGCCAGGCGAAAGGCCGAGCCGGGCGCGGCATAGGGGTGGCTGGCGTCTTCCAGGCGCGGCAGGTAGTTGTGCCAGCCGTCGGCCCAGGTGCAGCCCACCGGGCCGGCCTCGGCATCACGCAGCGACGCCGTGGCCAGGCAGGGGTCCAGCATGGGCGACAGCAGGATCTGCCCGGCCAGTGCCGGCTCATGCAGGTCGCGCGCCATCAGCGCCACAGCTGCCGCGATATTGCCGCC
>Ga0102587_1001953_pt1 | contig 13311 bp, 12 predicted proteins | sample AraplaF_Col_mTSA_FD_76853 | JGI IMG/M metagenome (GOLD analysis project Ga0102587, IMG submission 76853) | Arabidopsis root microbial communities from the University of North Carolina, USA - plate scrape MF_Col_mTSA (SPADES assembly) (version 2) | ecosystem: Host-associated > Plants > Roots >... | reverse complement strand
GAGATGATGCTGTCGGAAAGCCAGGAGCGCATGCTCATGGTGCTGCAGCCGGAGAAGGAAGAGGAAGCCAAGGCGATCTTCGTCAAGTGGGGCCTCGATTTCGCTGTTGTCGGCAAGACCACGGATGACCTTCGGTTCCGCGTCATGCATCAGGGCGAGGAAGTCGCCAACCTGCCGATCAAGGATCTCGGCGACCAAGCTCCGGAATATGACCGCCCCTGGCGCGAATCCGGCAAGCGCGCGCCCCTGCCCGCCAATCTCGTGGCAGCACCGCGGAATTACAACGAAGCACTGCTGCAGCTCGTCGGCTCTGCCAATCAGTCCAGCCGCCGCTGGGTCTACGAACAGTATGACACGCTGATCCAGGGCAACTCCCTGCAGCTTCCGGGTGGCGACGCCGGCGTCGTGCGTGTCGAAGGCCATCCGCTGAAGGCGCTTGCTTTTTCCTCCGACGTGACCCCGCGCTATGTCGAGGCCGATCCCTTCGAAGGCGGCAAGCAGGCCGTTGCCGAATGCTGGCGCAACATCACCGCGACCGGCGCCGAGCCGCTGGCGGCGACCGACAATCTGAACTTCGGCAATCCGGAAAAGCCCGAGATCATGGGCCAGTTCGTTGAGGCCGTGAAGGGCATCGGCGAAGCCTGCCGCGCGCTCGACTTCCCGATCGTATCCGGCAATGTCTCGCTCTATAACGAGACCAACGGCGTCGCGATCCTGCCGACGCCCACCATTGCCGGCGTTGGCCTGATGCCCGACTGGCGCAATATGGCCCGCATCGGCAGCGCTGCCGAAGGCGACAGGATTCTGCTCATCGGCATCGACGGCAGCCATCTCGGCCAGTCCGTCTATCTGCGCGATGTCGTTGGTAGCACCGAAGGACCGGCACCGGAAGTCGATCTCTTCGCAGAACGCCGCAACGGCGATTTCGTCCGCTCCGTCATCCGCAACGGTCAGGCGACCGCCTGCCACGACATTTCCTCTGGCGGCCTCGTGCTGGCGCTTGCTGAGATGGCAATGGCGTCAGGCAAGGGTCTCAAGGTCAGCCTCAGTGAAGGCAAGGGCGCACCGCATGCGCAGCTCTTCGGCGAGGATCAGGCGCGTTACGTGCTGACGGTTCCAAAGGATGTCGCGGATTTCGTCTGCGCCAATGCCGAAGGCGCTGGCGTGCCCTTCCGCCGCCTTGGCACGGTCCAGGGCAATTCGCTCGTTGTCGACGATCTGATTGCGCTGCCAATTCAGCAATTGCGCGATGCCCATGAATCGTGGTTCCCTGATTTCATGGACGGCCGCGGCGAACTTGCCGCGGAATAATGCGCAAGGAGTAACGATCATGGCCATGAAACCCGGCGATATCGAAGACATGATCAAGGCTGGGATTCCCGGTGCCAAGGTGACGATCCGCGATCTGGCAGGTGACGGCGACCACTACGCCGCCGAAGTCGTCGCGGAAGCTTTCCGCGGCAAGAGCCGCGTGCAGCAGCATCAGATGGTTTATGAGGCGCTGAAGGGCAACATGGGCGGCATCCTGCACGCCCTTGCCCTGCAGACCTCGGCGCCGGATTGAAGGAACGACCTGCTTCGGCCAATTGAAGATTGGAAATGAACAGGCCCGGCTGGAAGACAGTCTTCCCGCCGGGCCTTTTATTTTTGAACGGAAATGGTTGGCTTGAGGTGCTTGACGCCTCCTGACCTCTTTGTTCCTCCGCTCTCAGGCCGGCAGCTTGTCCTGCTCAGGATAGGCAAAGACCGAGGCCGGCATCGGGCCTGCAGTGAGCAGCGTGAAATCGAAGGAGGATTTCATGTCCGGCCCCAGCACATACTGGCGATGCACGCGCAGCTGATCCCCGCGGATCTTCTTATAGTGCTCCGGCGTCAGCATCTGCCGCACGCGGATATGGATCATGCTGGCCTGCGGGGCATCCGGATGGCCGGAAACGCTGACGACCGGCACCTTGTAGAAGTTGATCGAGTCCGTCAGGCACTGCACATCCAGCCAGAAAATATCCGGGCAACGCGCAATCAAGCCGACGCGCGAGCGCAAGAGCGTCGCCGACGACATCAGCGCACATTGCAGGATGGCACCGCCGAGTGTTGCAAAGACCACGCTCTTGCCCTTGAAGACATCCGGCTCCCGCTCCAGCAGAATGCCGACGACATGGGCCGCGACGCTGGAACCCATACTGTGTGAGGAGATGACATATTCATCGGCCTCCTCGTTGAGCGCTTCGCGCATCGACGTCGCGCATTGCTCCAGCCACTCGTTGAAATCAGGCCTGTCCATGCGTGCCAGCGCCACGGCCATTTCCCAATCGGCAAAAAGATGCAGCGTGTGGAAGCGCTCCGAGAACGGCAGGAAACCGAAGATATAGAAGATGGCCGCCAGCGGCGCGCTCCAGCCGGCATGCCAGCCGGGAAGCCCAAGCCAGTAATGCAGCGTCAGGATCTGCAGCGTGATGAGGATTGCAAATGCCGTCAGCAGGAAGGGAAAGATGAAGAACAGGCCGAAGCGCCAGGCGTGGCGGAAATAGCCGGCCATGCCGCCTTCCCGCACCACCTGCCAGAAGCTCAGAAAGCCTGCCGCGATCTGGCTTGCCGTATTGCCCATGCGCAATCGCTGCACCAGCGCGTTATGGTCGAAGACATGGACGCGCGTCTGCGTCTGCCAGCCATCGGCGCCGGTGCCGACGTCGAAGGAAACATAGTGCCCTTCGCCTGCGGCACCCGTTGCGACATTATAGCCCCAGACGGATGCGCTCTGCCTTGCGGTACGCTCATACCGCGCCCGATGCGCTGCGCCATCAAGCGGCTCGAATCCTGGGAAATGCAGGACAACCCGCTTATCGATCAGTTTCATAGTCTTTTTCTTCTTTCCGTCGGGTTGGGGGGCCGTTGCCAGGATGACGGGTTCGCTTGAAAATACGGCGAAAAACCGGATAAAACCTTCGAGCCGTCTTGCTAAGCGAACTCTTCCGGAATTCAATAGCGCAAGATGCGTTTCGATAGGATTGAGGGGGATTTTGTGGCCAATCTCGTGAATGAACTGGTGTCGGGAGTCGTCAACGGCGTGCTGAAGGAAATCCTGAAGAAGACGACGGGCCGCATCACGACCAAGCGCAAGCGCCGCAAGGCAGCGTCTGCAACGACGAACCGCACCACCCGCAAGGCAACGTCGACGAGCCGTAAGCCCGCTCGCAAGCAGGTCAGCAAGCGCCGCACGGCGGCAGGCCGCAGCAGGCAGCGCCGCGCTTAGAGCCTTCTTCACTGGAAGCTGCAAAGGCCGGCACGTCTTGCTCGGATAGCAAGGAAGATCGGTCGCGTATGCCCGGGGAATCAGGGACGGGCGCGATCTCGGCGTCATGACCGACGTCTCCCAATGGGACGTCAGTCGCTTCACCGATACCGAGATCGAACGGATCCAGGCCAGCCTCGCCAAGACGCCGTAACGCAGAGGCAACAATCTGCGTCGCTAAATGTCGCGGATTGGTCTTTTTTTGGTTTTGGCGGGTGGAATTCCGCCATCCGCATGCTATCTAAGGAAAACGATTGAAACGGCGGGCCTTTAACCCGCCTGTTGAAGGGATTAGAGCCTATGAGCGGTATCAACGAATTCATCGAAAACGAGATCAAGAGCAACGACGTCGTCCTCTTCATGAAGGGCACGCCGCAGTTTCCGCAGTGCGGTTTCTCCGGCCAGGTCGTCCAGATCCTCGATTACATCGGCGTCGACTATAAGGGCATCAACGTGCTCGCCGATTCGGAAATCCGCCAGGGCATCAAGGATTACTCCAACTGGCCGACGATCCCCCAGCTCTACGTCAAGGGCGAGTTCATCGGCGGCTGCGACATCGTCCGGGAAATGTTCCAGGCCGGTGAGCTCCAGCAGCATCTCCAGGAAAACGGCGTCACCATTAAGACCGCCGTCGCCTGATCGGTCACCGGGCGTCCGTCCGGTTTCCAAATCTGTATCTTGAGTTCGAGGCGCTGCGCCAAGCAGCGCCTTGACCTGTTTATGGGAATTTCATTGTGACAGATTCATCACAAGCCATGTCCGCGGGTCGGCTGCCCATGGGCAAGCTTGAATTTATCGCGCTTGCGGCTTTCCTGATGGCGGTCAACTCGCTGGCAATCGACATCATGCTGCCCGCGCTGCAGCAGATCGGCGCAAGCCTCGGTGTCGAAAACGAAAACCATCGCCAGTATGTCGTTTCAGCTTATCTCTTCGGCTTCGGCCTCGCCCAGCTTTTCTATGGTCCGCTTTCCGATCGCTTCGGTCGCCGCATTCCGCTGCTGATCGGCCTCGTCATCTATGTCGTTTCAGCTTTCGGCATTGCCGTCGTTCCGACCTTCGCCGGCCTTCTCGCGCTCCGCTTCATCCAAGGGCTCGGTTCGGCCGCCACCCGCGTCATTACCATCTCCATCGTCCGCGACGTCTATGGTGGCCGGCAGATGGCGGAAGTCATGTCGCTGATCATGATGGTCTTCATGATCGTGCCGGTCATTGCACCCGGCAGCGGCCAGATCATCATGCTGATCAGCACCTGGCACATGATCTTCGTTTTCATCGGCACCATGGCGACGGCCGTCGGCATCTGGATGTATCTGCGCCTGCCGGAAACGCTCGATTCCGCCAATGTCCGTCCGTTCACGGTCCGCTCGGTGGCGCAGGGCTTTGCGATCTTCTTTTCCAACCGCATCGCCCTCTGTTACACCATTGCCAGCACGATCCTCTTCGGCGCGTTGTTCGGCTTCATCAACTCCGCTCAGCAGATCTATGTCGGCATCTACGGGCTCGGCGCCTATATGCCCGTCGCCTTTGCCGGAGTGGCGCTGTTCATGGCCTTCTCGTCCTTCATCAATTCGCAGCTGGTCGGCCGCTTCGGCATGCGCCGCCTGTCGCATGCCTCGATCCTCGGCTTCTGCATCTTGAGCTTCATCTGGCTGATGGTGCAGATATCGGGGCCACAGCCGATGCCCTTCGTGATCTTCATCATCTTCTTCGCGTTGGTCATGTTCCAGTTCGGCTGGATCGGCTCCAACTTCAACTCGCTCGCCATGGAGCCGCTCGGTCACCTTGCCGGCACCGCCTCCTCGGTGATCGGCTTCATGAGCACGATCGGCGGCGCATTGATCGGAGCCCTGATCGGGCAGGCCTTTGACGGCACGGCGACGCCAATGATCGCGGGCTACTTCGCAGTCTCCCTTATCGGTATCGTCTTCGTGCTGATCGCCGAAAAGGGCCGGCTATTCAGACCGCAGCATGCGCCGCTGTCAAAGGACGCGTCGCTTTCCAGCTTCACTGATATTGGCCACTGATATCAGGCTGAGGCTTTCAGTCACATCAGGCGGTGGGCATCTTGGTAGGAGCCTGCCGCATCCCGCATCAATTCGGCCGCTTTTGCGTCCGTTCTTCCGTCATTCAGGGGGATTCGAATGACTCCGACGCACAAACCGCACACGGAAAACCAGGGTTCTGCCCGCATCGGCATGGGCTTTGTCGAATTCGTGGTGACGATCGCCATCATGACCGCCAGCATCGCCATGGCGATCGACAGCATGCTGCCGGCGCTGCCCAGTATCGGCCATTCGCTGGGTGTCACCAGCAACAATGATGCGCAGCTCGTCATCGGTGTCTTCTTCTTGGGGTTTGGCGCCTCGCAGATCGTCTTCGGCAGTCTCTCGGATGCCTTCGGACGCCGCAACATCCTGCTCGGCGGTCTGGCCTGCTACGTAGTCGGCATGTTTGCGGCAGCCGCAACCGGGAGCTTCGAAATGTTGCTGATCATGCGCTTCGTCCAGGGCATCGGCGGTGCGGCCGTGCGCATCACCACCATGGCGATCGTCCGTGACTGCTTCGGCGGCCGTGAGATGGCCCGTGTCATGTCCTATGTCATGATCGTCTTCATGATCGTGCCGATCGTCGCTCCCTCGGTCGGCCAGCTCATCATCACCTATGCCCACTGGAACTGGATCTTCATCCTGCTCGGCATCGTTGCGACGATCCTCTTCGTCTGGGCGCTGTTGCGCCTGAAGGAATCCCTGCCGCCAGAAGAGCGCATCCCGCTGTCGTTCGGCGCCGTCGTCGATGGCTTCAAGACGGTTCTGACCAACCGCATCACCTGCGGCTACATGATCGGGCTCACCATGTTTACCGGCGTCATCAGCGCCTATGTGATCTCGGTCCAGCAGGTCTTCGGCGAGGTCTACGGCCTCGGCGACTGGCTGCCGATTGCCTTTGCGGCAACGGCGGGCGGCATCGCCGTCGCCAACTTCCTGAACGGCATGCTGGTGCGCACTTTCGGCATGCGCCGCATCTCGCATGTAGCCATGCTGCTCTTCACCATCGTCTCGGCGATTGGCTTCGTGGCGGCACTCGGCGGCACGCCGTCCTTCGCCTTCTCGTATGCGCTCTTCTCGATCCTCTTGATGATGTTTGCGGTGATCGCCACCAACTTTACGGCGATCAGCCTGGAACCGATGGGCAATCTCGCCGGCACGGCAACGGCCGTCACAGGCTTCGTGTCGACGACCTTCGGCGCTCTTCTCGGCGGCGGCGTCGGCCAGCTCTTCAACGGCACCGTCCAGCCGCTCTTCGGCGGCTTTGCGCTCTTCGGCGCCGTGACCGTCATCATGGTGCTCTGGGCGGAAAAGGGCAAACTTTTCACCCATCCTGGCGACATCCCGCAGATCGACCCCGGCGCCGTTCACATGTAATGCTGCAGCAGGCATAAGACTGGAAAATCACGATGAGCCGTTTCTGGAGCCCCATTGTCCATTCCTTGACGCCCTACGTGGCGGGCGAACAGCCCGTCATCGACGGCCTGGTCAAACTGAACACCAATGAGAACCCCTACGGCCCATCGCCCCGTGCGCTGGCGGCGATTTCGGAAGCGGTCAACGACACGCTGCGGCTTTATCCTGAGCCGATGGGCCTCAATCTGCGCAAGGCGATTGCCGCAAGCCACGATCTCGATCCCGGCGAAGTCTTCGTCGGCAATGGTTCGGACGAGGTTCTGGCGCATACCTTCCAGGCGCTGCTGAAGCACGAGCTGCCCTTGCTCTTCCCTGATGTTACCTACAGCTTCTACCCGACCTATTGCGGCCTCTACGGTATCGATTTCCGCGAGGTCCTGCTGGACGAGAAGATGCAGGTCAGGATCGAGGACTATCGGCAGCCCTGCGGCGCTGTCATCCTGCCCAACCCGAATGCGCCGACGGGCTCCGCGCTGCCGGTAGCGGCAATCGAGGCGCTGATATCAGAGCATCCGGATCAGGTTGTCGTCATCGATGAAGCCTATGTGGATTTCGGCGGCGAAAGCGCAATTCCGCTGGTACGCAAATACCCGAACCTGCTCGTCGTCCAGACTTTCTCGAAATCGCGCGGCCTTGCCGGCCTGCGTGTCGGCTTCGCCGTCGGTCAGCGGCCGCTGATCGATGCGCTGGTAAGGGTCAAGGACAGCTTCAATTCCTATCCGCTGGACAGGCTGACCCAGGCAGGCGCCGTGGCTGCCTGGGAAGATCAGGACTGGTTCAGGAAACATTGCGACCTGATCGTCGCAAGCCGCAAGCGGCTGACCGCTTCCCTCGGTGAGCTTGGCTTCGAGGTTTTGCCCTCCTCCGCCAATTTCGTCTTCGCCCGGCATGAGGAACGCGGCGCTGCAGACCTTGCCGCGGAACTGCGGAAGAAAGCGGTTCTCGTCAGGCATTTCCGCAAGGAACGCATCCAGGATTTCCTGCGCATCACCATCGGCACCGATGCCGAATGCGACAAGCTTCTGGACGCGCTGAAGCAGATCCTGGAACGCGTCCTTTGAAATCGAATCGGGATTCGCTGTTTGGCCGTTTTCTGATTCCCTCCTTGCGACGATGATTTGCGTGGAGGGAGCATAGCGCGAGCATTGAGCAAGGATCTTTGCAACTGGAAGGTGCTGGTTGCCGACCACCCTTACGCCTTGTGTTGAGCCAACGACTTCACGGCTGCAGGATATGACCCAGATAAAAAAACGGACGTGCTCTTAGGTTGGCATGTTCCTGCAAACCGTCAGAACGAAGAATTCGCGGTAGCAAAAATCAGGTTGATCTAGCAGACTCTCAGGATTCGCTGCCAGTTCCTTCCAATAATGCTGATCGCTTGCAGGGAGGTCGTAAGCTGGCGCTACAGTCGTGAAATAGGAGATTAAGTCGCGCAGATAACTACGTGTATGCTCGCCAGTAGGCGCCCACCGTTCAACGAGCCAGCCTTTGCGCCAGACGATCTCCATCCCCGCGTCCCGCAAAAGTCCGGGAAGCGAAGAGCCGCAATCGGTGCCAAGCACTCCCTTGTCGCGGAATGTCTGCAATCGCGCCGTCATGAAGCGAGTAAATACCCCGCGATCCATAGGCAGTATCTGCAGAAGCGTCGAATCGAAGTCCTTTACGGCAAGGATGCCGCCGGGCTTCAATACGCGTTTTACCTCATCCGTGGCCTGCTGAAATTCCGCCGGCGTGAGATATTGCATAACATTGGCGGACCACACGCAATCGAAGGAAGCGTGATTGAAGGGAAGCGACAGAACGCTGCCGACGCGGGTGCGCACTTTCGGCCGATCCGGGACATTCTTGATTAGGTTTTCGGCGCGTTGAATATTCTCCGGCGCAAGATCAAGCGCTGCCACGGACCCATCTGAGCCAATCAGCTCGCAGATGAGCGGAAGGAAGCTTCCGCCCCCGCATCCCGCATCGAGCACGTCCCAGCCGGGTTGCAGTCCAACTTGGGTAAGTGCGTCTTCGTATTCCGGCCGTGATGACTCGAAATGAAGATCGAGCCAGTTTGCGTTACTCGCCTCATGGCCGGTCGATGTCGAATTTTTGCTGGTACTGATGTTCCCCTCCCCGAATTGCGGACGATATCGAACCTCGATAGCTGGCTTAGGTAAACAGACGCGCCATCTGATGGCAACTAATCCGCTATCGCCATGATACGCCTGCCGGACGCATCGCGCATATCACCCAGATTGAAACGGACGTGCTCTGGCCTGAGCCTCAGGCTTAGACTGTGACGACCTCACGGCGCAGGATGTCCCAGCTGTCCTTGTCCGGCGTGATCAGCAGTCCGCCGGTAACATGATGCGGCAGATAGGCCGAGCCGTCGAAGCGGGCGGCATAGCCGCCGGCTTCCTGGCTGATCAGCGTTCCGGCCAGATGGTCCCAAGGCATCAGCTTGTTGTACATCAGGTAATGCACATGCCCGCCGGCAAAGGTGCGGTATTCATGGGCCGCGCAGCGGTAGTTGGTGAGGAAACGCACCTTGGCGAGATTGCCGAGGATCTCGGCTCGCTTCTCCTGCGGCAGGTAGCCGGTGGAGGCCATGCCGACCATCTGGTCGAGCGCAACCGGCTCTGCCACCTTCAGCCGCTGTGCCTCGCCCTCCGGCCGCCGCAGCCAGGCACCACCGCCCTTTTCCGCCATGACCCAGTCGTCGCCCATCGGATCATAGATGATGCCGGCAACCGTCTCGCCCTTGGAGACGACCGAGGCCATGACGCCGAAGGCCGGAATGCCGGCGGCAAAGTTGAAGGTGCCGTCGACAGGATCGACGATGATGGCGAGATCCGCACCTTCGATCTTGTCGAGAAGGGCTGCATCGGCGGCGACCGATTCTTCGCCGATGAAGAGCGCTTCCGGCCAGAGGCGCGAGGCCTCCGCCTTCATCATTCTTTCGGCCTGTTCGTCCGCCTCGGTCACGAGGTCGGTCGCTTCCGTCTTGGCGCGCACATCATTGCTGCCCAGCCGGCGAAAGCGCGGCAGGATCTCGGCTTTCGCTGCCTGCCGCAAGAGATCGGCAAGCTTCATCGTATCTATGGCAGTCGTCATGGCGGTCTCCCTTGGTTTATCGGTAGCCGACGATCTCGTTTCGGATCATCTGCCAGCTTTCCTTATCGGGAGCCGAGATGATGCCGCCGGAAATTTCGCCGGGCCTGTAAGGCGTTCCGTCGAATTTCGCCGTATGGCCGCCTGCTTCCTGATGCGTCAGCACGCCGGCCAGATGATCCCACGGCATCAGCTTTTCATGGCCGATGAAATGCAGCTTGCCCGAAGAAACCATCCAATATTCATAGGCCGAGCAGTTGAAGGCGAAGGTCATGCGGGTTTTGGCCATGTTGCCGGCAATGCGCGAACGGTCGGGTTCGTCCATATAGCTGAAGGACATGGCGCCGACCATGCGGCCAAGCTCGATTGGTTCTGCGACTTTCAGGCGGACAGGCTCGCAATTGCGCTTGCGCTGGAAAGCGCCGGCGCCCTTGAGGGAAACGACGGTATCGCCGAGCGCAGGATCGTGAATGAGGCCGGCAACCGTCTCACCCTTGACCGTCACGGCCAGAATGGTCCCGAAGACCGGCAGGCCGGCCGCGAAATTGAAGGTGCCGTCGACGGGGTCAATGACGAAGGCAAGATCGGCATCGGCAAGCGCCGGCACGACGGAACGATCCGCCTCATAGGCTTCCTCGCCGACGATGAGCGCGGCTGGAAAGCGCTCGCGGATGGCGGCGGTCAGATAGGCCTCGGAGCGCAGGTCGGCCTGCGTGACGAGATCGATGGAAGAGGTCTTTTCGGAAACATTGGCCGCAGCCGCATTGCGGAAGCGCGGCATGATCTCTTCTTCGGCGACGTGCCGGAGGCAATCGCCGAGAAACTCTATGTCATTGTCTGAGAAATTCATTTTGGACTCGTTGCGTGGATCTGCAGAGGCTCATAGCAAGTCCATTATGACGTTTGGGTGACGGTCAGTGCAGAAAAGTCGAAAAGTTTTGGATCGAGCAGGTGCGACGGGTTCACATGCGCGAGCGCGCGCAGCATCGTGTCCTTGCGGCCCGGCATGCGGCGCTCGATATCGGCGAGCATATCCTTCATCGCATTGCGCTGCAGCCCGTCCTGCGAGCCGCAGAGATCGCAGGGAATGATCGGAAACTGCATGGCGGCCGCAAACTTCGCCATGTCGTCTTCGGCGCAATAGGCAAGCGGCCGCAGCACCGTCAGGTTGCCCTCGTCGTTCAGCAGCTTCGCCGGCATGGCGGCAAGCCGCCCGCCATGGAAGAAGTTCATGAAGAAGGTTTCGAGGATGTCCTCGCGGTGATGGCCGAGCAGCAGCGCGTCGCAGCCCTCTTCCTTGGCAATACGGTAGAGATTGCCGCGTCGCAGGCGCGAGCAGAGCGAACAGTAAGTCGCGCCCTCCGGCACCTTTTCCTTCACGATCGAATAGGTATCGCGATACTCGATGCGATGTTTGACACCGATCCTGGAGAGGTATTCTGGCAGGACATGCTTCGGAAAATTCGGCTGACCCTGATCGAGATTGCAGGCAATCAGCTCCACCGGCAGCAGGCCGCGCCACTGCAGGTCGAGCAGCAGCGCCAGCAGGCCATAGGAATCCTTGCCGCCGGAAATGCCGATCAGCCAGCGCTTCTGGCCATTCAACATATCGAAATCGTCGAACGCCTGTCGCACTTGCCGTAAGAGACGTTTGCGCAGCTTGTTGAAGGAGACCGAATGCGGCGCATCGGCAAACAGCGTATGGCCGATGCCGGCTTCCACCGTCTCCAGGTCGTCGGCAATATTGGCTGCGATATTCATCTTCTCGTCCAGTTTGATGTGCGTGTCCTGCTTAGCAGAAAGCCGCCGCCCAACCCAGCCTCAATCGCCGAAAACGGACCAGCCGGTACGCGCCGCCAGCATCTCCAGCGCCACCGCCCCGAGCTGCGAATTGCCGACCTTGTTCAGCCCCGGTGACCAGACAGCGATCGAGGCAATGCCCGGCGCCACCGCAAAGATGCCGCCACCAACGCCGCTCTTGCCCGGCAGGCCGACATGATAGGCGAAATCGCCGGAACCGTCGTAATGGCCGCAGGTCAGCATCAGCGCATTGATGCGCCGCGCCCGCTTTGGCGACACGACCGAATGACCGGTCAGCGGATTGCTGCCTCGGGCGGCCAGGAACAGGCCGGCGCGAGCCAGCTGCTCGCAGGTCATGGACAGTGCGCACTGGTGGAAATAGACGCCAAGCACGTGATCGACGGGATGATCGAGATTGCGGTAGGAGCGCATGAAATTGGCAAGCGCGAAATTGCGATAGCCGGTCGCCGTCTCCGAACGCGCCACCTTGTCGTCGATGGTGATGGATTCATCGTCGGCGAGGTAGCGCACGAAGCGCAGCAACTCGCCGATCGCCTCGCGCGGCGCATGGCCGGCCATGACGACATCGGTGACGGCAATGGCGCCGGCATTGATGAAGGGGTTGCGGGGGATACCGCTTTCATGTTCCAGCTGGACGATGGAATTGAAGGCCGAACCGGAAGGCTCGCGGCCGACGCGGTTCCAGGTGGTTTCGCCATGCTTGCCGAGCGCCAGCGTCAGAGTGAAGACCTTGGAGACGCTCTGGATGGAGAAAGGCACGTCGGCATCACCTGCCTTGTAGACCTGGCCATCGACATCGATCACGGCCATGCCGAATTTTTTCGGGTCCACGTGAGCGAGCTGCGGGATATAGTCGGCCACCTTGCCTTCGCCGAGACGCGGCGTCAGCTTTTCATAGATGTCGTCGACGATCGCCTGCAGGTCTGCCATTCATCACCCAGAACTCTTGTGCCGAAACGAGCCTTACTATTCGAAGGCGCTTCCGGAAAGGTGGTTGCTGGCGGAAGACTTCACGGCGCCGATCTCGACCCAGAGCGACGAAATCATCGCCGGGTCGACATCCGCCATGATATCGCGCAGCCAGCCTTCATGGGCCGCCGCCATGCGTTCGAATAGCGCGATGCCGTCCGGCGTCAGAACCGCGACGGTGACACGGCGGTCGCCTTCCGGGGTGATGCGCTGCACGTGGCCGTCCGTCTCCAGCCGCTCGACGAGGCCTGTGACATTGCCGTTGGTGACCATGGTGCGCTTGGAAAGCTCGCCAAGGCGCAGGCCTTCTTTCTCACGATAGAGCTGCGCCATAAGGTCGAATTGCGGCAGGGTGGCGCCGAATTCGGTGCGCAGCCGCCGGCGGATTTCCGTGGTGATCAGCTTGGTGGTGGAGAGCATGCGCAGCCACAGCCGCGTCTCCGGCTTGTTCTTGCCGCTCGGACCATGGACGATCAGTTCCAGATCGGCGCTTGCTGCTTCTCCTGCCATGCTTACACCCCGAGATATCGATCCTGCAGTTCGTTCGTCAGGTCGGCAGGTTTGCCGCTCCAGGCGCTTTTTCCGTTTTCCAGAATGACGCAGCGGTCCGCAACCGGCAAAAGCTCAGAAAGCGTCTTGTCCACGACTAGAATGGACAGGCCTTCGGCCTTCAAC
>Ga0102587_1001952_pt1 | contig 13312 bp, 14 predicted proteins | sample AraplaF_Col_mTSA_FD_76853 | JGI IMG/M metagenome (GOLD analysis project Ga0102587, IMG submission 76853) | Arabidopsis root microbial communities from the University of North Carolina, USA - plate scrape MF_Col_mTSA (SPADES assembly) (version 2) | ecosystem: Host-associated > Plants > Roots >... | reverse complement strand
CGTTATGTCCGGGTCGAAGAAACCGGCGGCCGCCTCGGCTTCATCACGCCGATGACCCATAATTTCTGCGAGAGCTGCAACCGTGTGCGCCTCACCTGCACCGGTACGCTCTATATGTGCCTCGGCCAGAACGACGCCGCCGATCTGCGCGCAGCCCTGCGCGCCACCGAAGGCGACGCCCTCCTCCACGCCGCCATCGACGAGGCCATCACCCGCAAACCCAAAGGCCACGACTTCATCATCGACCGCACGCATAACCGCCCGGCCGTGGCCCGGCATATGAGTGTCACCGGTGGGTGAAAAATAGGGGTGGTACGCACCCCACCCGCCCTCATTCCTGTGCTCGTCACAGGAATCCAGTGCGCCCAAGTCCTTGGGCGCGGAAAACGCACTTGCTGTAGGGGGTCATTCACGGCGCCGACGCGCCGTGGCTGGATTCCTGTGACGAGCACAGGAATGAGGGAGGAAGGGTTGATATCCGGGCACCGTCTGGCCCGCACCAAAGGTATGATCATGCTGGTCGCCATCCACGACCTCGACCAGGCGCTGCGCTTCTCTCCGCCCTGTCAGTCGATCAATCGCTGCGCGGTAAACTTGTCCGTAACAAGCATGTCGATGACGCCCACGCGGAGCGCACCGGCGATAGCGTCCGTCTTTTTGGTCCCGCCGGCAAGAGCAATGACCCGATCCACCCGTTCGAGATCCTCAAGTGGAAGCCCTATGACCCGATCATCAAGGGGTGTCTTGACCGGCTTGCCGTTTCTATCGAAGAAGCGAAGCGAGATGTCGCCGACGGCTCCCGCTTCCGCGAGATCGGACAGTTCGCGAGACGAAAAGATGTTGCCGGACCGTGCGAGAAGTTCGGACGGTTCGACTGCCCCGATTCCGACGATCGCAAGCGTTATGCTGCCGAACAGATCCATCGTCTCGCGGACGAACGGGTCGGCCTGCATCAGAAGCTTTGCCTCTCTGGACGTCGTAACGCCCTGCACAGGGAGCAGTTTCGGTTCAGCGCCAGTCAGCCGCGCAAGCCGCGTGGTAAGCTGCGTCGCATGCGTCTGCACTGAAGGATCGCCCATGCCTCCAAGGGTCTGGACGACGTACTTCGCCTGAGCGCTCTTCAGGGGATGAATGTTCTCGACCATCTTGGAGATGGTCTGGCTCCAACTCGAAACGCCGATGATCTCCCCTGGCGCAAGCGTCACCTCCAGGAGATGAGCCGCTGCCTCTCCGATACGGGCCATGATGGCTCCGTCCCGATCTTCCGTGCACTCGACGACGATCGCCTCCGGCAAATCATATTTCTCGCGAAGAGCGCCCTCGAGCTCACTGTAGGTGCCAGCGGGGGGTGTCACGCTGGTTCGCACAATATCTTCAGCCTCGGCGCGCTTGAGCATGCGCGACACCGTCGCCTGCGACAGGCGAAGGTGCTGTGCGATCTCCGCCTGTCGCCGTCCCTCCAAGTGGTACATCTGGGCGACCCTTGAGATGAGGCGGAGTTCATTGAGGCGAGTCATCGCTAATCCTAGAGTGAATTTTTATTCATCATTAGCCGTTGTAATGCGTGACGTCGAGCGGGCAAGTGCATCATTCCAGCTATCCAGAAGCACCGCTCGATCCACGGGTTCCGGGTCAATGATCTGTGAGCTGCGGGGCAGCTCTGCGATAACAGGGAGATCGCTCCACAAGCCAAGTGAGAGACCCGCGAGATATGCCGCTCCCAAAGCCGACGCCTCGGGTGCTTCACATTGGATCACGGGATGTTCGATGAGGTTCGAGACACACTGCATCAGGAACCGGTTCTGGCTCGGTCCGCCATCGACATAGAGCGCCCCGAGCTCGCCGCCGCTTTGCGCTCGCATGGCTGCGATCACGTCGTGCACCTGGAAGGCGATCGAATCGGTTACCGACCGCGCCATTTGCGCGCGTGTCGTATTGAAATTGATCTGGGAGAACAGGGCACGGGCGTCGGAGTTCCAATAGGGCGCGCCCAATCCCACGAATGCTGGCACGAAGCCCGGTCCGCCCGGTTCGGCGCTTGCCGCAAGTTCGACAAGGGCCGCCACGTCCGAAAGGCCGAGAATGCCTGCCATCCAGGGGAGACTGGCGGCGCAAACGAGAATATTGCCTTCGAAAGCGAAAGTCGGCTTTCCCTTGATACGCCATGCCACGGTCGTTGTGACGCCGTTGCGTGGGGGAATAAATCGCGCAAGCGTCGTCATCACCGAAGAGCCGGTTCCAAAGGTTACCTTGCCATCACCCGGCTTGAATGCGCCATGACCGAACAGCGCAGCATGGCTGTCTCCGATCGCGGCCATTATGGGCGTTCCATCCGGCACGCCTGGCAATCCTTGCGTCCTGCCGAATTCGGCGGAACTGTCGAGCACCTCGGGCAGGAGTGCGATATCGACGCCGAAAATCTCGCCCAGTTCCTCGCTCCATCTCTGCTCCTGGAGATCGAACAACTGGCTCCTGGCGGCATTGGAAGCATCGCAGACATGCCGGCGACCACCCGTCAGGCAGTGGACGAGCCAACTGTCGATCGTTCCCAGCCGCACCGATCGCCCGGCCGGCATACGGTCGAGCAGCCATCGGAATTTCGAACCCGGGAACATCGGATCCAGTGGCAGGCCTGTGAGCGCCTGCACGCGATCAAGGTGGCCTTCGGCAATGAGACGTTCGCAATCCTGTGCCGTTCGACGGCACTGCCAGCTCACCACCGGTCCAAGTGGCTCTCCCGTTTCGGCGTCCCAGGCCGTGACCGACTCGCGCTGATTGGAAATCGCCACGGCCTCGATAACCACGTCGGGAGCGGCCTTCAGGCAGGCGTCGATCGCCTCGCAGACGGATGCGTAGAGCCGGCGTGGGTCTTGTTCGACCCAGCCCGGCTTCGGATAGGCGATGCCGACTGGAGCCGAACCTCTGCCGACAATTTCTCCCTTTTCGGAAACGACAACTGCCTTCGAATTGGTGGTGCCCTGGTCGATTGCCAGAATTGCCCGCATTCTATCCTCCTCGGATCAGACGGCAGCCGGGACGACAAATAAGCGTCCCGGCCGATCACGTGATCCCAGTTACTTGCGCCTGATCAGCGACTGCGCGGCGTCGGCGATCGCGGACGGCGCCATCCCGAATTCGTCGAGCAGAAACTCCGCCGAACCGGTTGGAGCGTAGACGCCGGGAACGCCGAGACGTTTCATCGGAACCGGAGCATTGTCGACCACCACTTCTGCTACCGCGGACCCGAGACCGCCAAAAATCGAATGCTCTTCGGCTGTGACGATCGCTCCGGTTTCCTTCGCCGCAGCGATGATGGCGTCCTCGTCGATCGGACGAACCGTTGCAAGGTTGAGCACCCTGGCGTTGATGCCGCGTTCTGCGAGGATCTCGGCAGCCTTCAGAATTCGATGAGTCAAAGTACCGTTTGCGATAAGGGTGACGTCAGAACCCTGGCGAAGGAGGTTTGCCTTGCCAAGTTCGAACTTGTGACCCTCCGGGAGCAGATCCGGCACACCCACGCGAGACAGGCGCAGGAAACAGGGGCCGTTGTAGGCCGCGGCCCACTCCACCGCAGCAGCTGTTTCGATGCGGTCACAAGGCGCAATGACCGGAAGATTAGGCAGAACCCGCGTCCAGGCGAAGTCTTCGATCGAGTGATGGGTCGGGCCGAGTTCGCCATAAGCCATCCCGGAAGAAATGCCGACCAGTTTGACGTTGGCGTTCGAATACGAAATATCGGCCTTGATTTGCTCCAGCGACCGTCCCGTTAGAAACGGAGCGGCGGCGCAGACGAACGGAAGGCGTCCGCCGTTGGCGAGGCCTGCTCCAACTCCGACCATGTTCTGCTCGGCGATACCGACATTGACGAGGCGCTCCCCAAACTTCGCCTTGAAGCCGCCGAGCTTGGAGGAACCGACGGAGTCGTTGCAGACGGCGACGATCGTTTCGTTTTCGGCTGCCAGCCGCTCAAGCGTAGAGGCGAATGCGTCGCGGCAATCGTAGAGCTTGGGTGCGTGTATTGGCGCGTTCATTACAATGCCTCCGACAATTCTGCCAATGCGATTTCGTATTGTTCCTTGTTCGGCACCTTGTGGTGCCAGTCGACCCGGTCCTGCATGAACGAGATTCCATGCCCCTTGTTGGTATGGGCCACGATGCAATGCGGTCTCGATCCCCGGTGTTCGAGGGCCGAAACGACTTCGCTCATATTGTTGCCGTCGATCTCGGTGACTTCCCAATCGAAAGCTTCAAGCTTCGGTCGAAGCGGCGCGAGATCATTGGTTTCCGCCAGGGCTGCGCCCTGCTGGAACCTGTTGTGGTCGATGACCAGCGTCAAGTTATCGAGCTTGAACTGCGCGGCCGCCATGATCGCCTCCCAGTTGGAGCCCTCCTGCATCTCACCATCGCCGGTGACGACGTAGGTGTGATATTTCGCGCCCGAGAGCTTGGCAGCTTTCGCCATTCCTATTGCGACAGGAAGACCGTGGCCGAGCGGCCCGGTATTCGTTTCGACGCCAGGAACCTTGTTGCAATTTGGATGTCCGTTCAGCCTCGAATGCGGCTGCAGAAAGGTGGATATCTCGTCCTCCGGAATGAAGCCGCGTTTTGCGAGCGTCACATACAGAGCGCATGCAGTATGCCCCTTCGAAAGAACGAACCTGTCGCGGTCGGGGTGCTTCGGCTGATCGGGCCAAACATTCAGCACACGAAAATAGAGGGCTGTCAAAATGTCGATGACCGACATTTCCCCGCCAATATGGCCGGCGCCCGCTTCAAAGACCGCCTGGAGATCGCGCAATCGAATCTCGCGAGCGACCCGCTCGAGTTCTATCGTATTCATGGATTCCTCATGTGCATAAATATTCATTTATCAATATTCTTGCACAAGAAGCCGATTAGTCAAGCCCTTTAAGCGGCACACCGGCCGCCCGAAGTCCATAAACCCTGTTGACAGCAGGAAAGCAACTTGTTAATGAATTTTCCAGCATGCGTGAATATTTATTCTTGAAATGAACTAGCTGGTAGCCTAGGCATAGGGAGGAACAATGGTGGCGCTCGATATCAATGAAAACGGGCTTTCGTCCGGCGCCTGGTTGAGCAAGCTCAAGGGAGCCACCGGGCCGCTCGTGGGGCTGCTGGCGCTTTGCGTCTTTCTGAGCTTCAGCACCGACACGTTTCTTTCGGTTCGGAATGGCCTCAACATCCTCGATCAGATCACTGTTCTCGGAATCATGGCCGTCGGAATGACATTCGTCATTCTGATCGGCGGCATCGACCTCTCCGTCGGCTCGGCACTCGCTCTGGCGATGATGGTCATGGGCTGGACCGCGAATGTCGCCGGCCTGCCGCTGCCGGTCGGGATCGTTTTTGCTCTGATCGCCTCGGGGATTTCGGGGCTGATCGTCGGACTTCTGGTGACGCAGTTCAGGGTTCCGGCGTTTATTGCCACTCTTGCGATGATGTCGGCGGCTCGCGGCGTCGCAAATATGATCACGGACGGCCAGCAGATCGTGGGCTTCCCCGACTGGTTCATGATGCTGGCGATAGATCGCCATTTCGGCGTGTTGACAGCCACCGTGTTTCTCATGCTTGCGGTTGTTCTTGCGGCCTGGCTTTTCCTGCACTTCCGGTCCGAAGGCCGCATGCTCTACGCGGTGGGAGGAAATCCGGAAGTCGCTCGGCTGGCGGGCATCAACGTCCCGCTCGTGACGATTGGCGTCTACGTCGTAAGTTCAGTCCTTGCGGGGCTCGCAGGCATCGTACTTGCGGCCAGGCTGGATTCCGTCCAGCCGTCCAGCGGTCTGGGCTATGAGTTGGACACCATCGCTGCGGTCGTCATCGGCGGGACCTCGCTCTCGGGCGGCGCGGGCGGTATCGGGGGAACGCTTATCGGTGTTCTGATCATCGGCGTCCTTCGCAACGGGCTCAATCTTCTCAACGTCTCGCCGTTCCTGCAGCAGGTGATCATCGGCATCGTCATCGTGCTCGCGGTTGGCGCGGAGACCATTCGTCGGCGTCGCGCCTGACGAGCGGGGTCCGCCGCGTCGGCGGCCCGGAATTCCGTTCCAAGAGTTTGGGGCGGATCAATACCCCGAGGGGGAGGACATACCCGAGGGTTCCATCAAACAACGGAGGAAATACAATGAAAATTGCGCGCACCATGCTCGCGTCTGCTGCACTGCTCGGCCTCACGCTCGGCCCCGTACACGCGGCGGAACTGAAGAAGCTCGGCCTGGCCGTTGCCAACCTTCAGGCAAACTTCTTCAACCAGATCAAGCAATCGGTCGAAGCCGAAGCCAAGAAGCGCGGCATCGAAGTCATCACCGTCGACGCAAAGGGCGACGGGCCGACGCAGGTCAATCAGATCCAGGATCTCCTGACCCAGAAAATCGACGCGCTGATCTACATTCCGGCAGGTGCGGCCGCTGCGACCGTTCCGGTCAAACTCGCGAAAAGCGCTGGCATTCCGGTCGTGAACGTTGACCGCAACGCCGAGGGAGCACCCGGCGATACCTTCCTTGCAACGGATTCCGTCGCGTCTGCCAAGGCGGTCTGCGACTACATCCTGAAGGAAGCCGGCGGCAAGGGGAAGATGGTCATCATCCACGGCCAGAAGGGCACGACGCCGGAAGTCGATCGCTCGAAGGGCTGCGCTGAATCTCTCAAGGCATACCCCGATGTCAAGGTTGTCGCCGAGCAGTTCTCGAACATCTGGAGCCAGGACGAAGGCTTCCAGATCATGCAGAACATGCTGCAGGCCAATCCGGACGTTTCGATCGTGTTCGCCCAGGCCGACGGTCTCGCCCTTGGCGCCGCGCAGGCGATCAAGGTCGCCAATCCGTCCCAGAAGATCGTGGTTGGCGGCTTTGATGGCGACACCGCAGCTCTCGAAGCCCTCAGCAAGGGCGTCTTCAACGTCACTGCGACCCAGCAGACGCAGAAGATGGGCCGCGATGCGGTTGAAAACGCCGCCAAGCTTGTCGCCGGAGAGAAGGTGCCGCCGATCCAACTCCTGGATGCCACGCTGACGACCAAGGAAAACGTCGCCGGCTTCATTGCCAACCATCCGTAATGAAGTCGAGGTCTTGAGGAGGTGTGCCATGACTGATCCAGTTCTTTCCCTGAGGGGCATATCCAAGTGGTATGGGCCGCTGCAGGTTCTGAAGAATGTCAGTTTGGACGTCTATCCGGGTGAAGTGGTTGCACTTCTCGGTGAAAACGGAGCGGGCAAGTCGACACTATCCGGCATCATCGCCGGGTCCCGCACACCGTCCGAAGGATCAATGACATGGCTGGGGCAGCCTTATGCCCCAGCCTCCCCGAGGGAAGCGATCGATAAGGGCGTTGTCCTGATCCATCAGGAGCTGCAGCTGCTGCCGCAGCTGTCGATCGCGGAAAACGTCTTCATCGGACGCTGGCCGATGAAGAACGGCGTCGTCGACCGCGGCCAAATGGTTCGCCGCGCCCAGGAGCAGCTCGCTCGCCTGAACCTTCACATACCCGCAACGCGGAAGGTCGCCGGCCTTTCCACTGCAAATCAACAACTCATCGAAATCGCCAAGGCCTTGGCTCTCAATGCAAAGCTCCTGATCCTGGACGAACCGACCGCGGCCCTTGGTGGCGCGGAGACGGAGGCTCTCTTCGAACAGGTTAGAAAGCTTCGGTCAGAGGGCGTCGGCATTGTCTACATTTCCCACCGCATGGAAGAGATCAAAAAAATAACCGACCGGATCGTCGTCCTTCGCGATGGCGAGCGCGTGCAGGAATTCTCCGATAGCGCGACCCCGGTGCGAACGATTGTCGAGAGCATGGTCGGACGCCCGCTTGACCGCTTGTTCCCTACCCTGCCGGTTCCGACAGACCGTCCGGTACTCCAGGTGTCCGGGCTGAGCTCGCCTGATAATTCGTTCCGTGACGTTACCTTCGAAGTGCGGGCCGGGGAAATTCTCGGGATCGCCGGATTGGTCGGCGCCGGCCGCACGGAACTTGTCCGCGCCATTTCGGGCGCGGACCCAATCAGTGCGGGTTCGATCAAGCTGGAAGGCGAAGAACTCAGGCTGCGCGATCCGGCGGACGCGATCGCCAAGGGCATCGTGATGGTCCCGGAAGACCGCAAGGAGCAAGGTCTCGTTGTCGGGCACCGGATCAGCGAGAACATTATCTACGCCAATCTCGACAAGCTGGGCGGGCGTTGGATTACGCCGCACGTCAAGCGCTCGTTTGCGGAGAAGGCAGTTACCAAGTTCGGCGTAAAAGGCCGTGCTGAGCAATATGCCTCGGACCTGTCCGGCGGCAACCAGCAGAAGGTCGTCATCGCGAAATGGCTGATGCGCGATCCGAAGGTCGTCGTACTCGACGAACCGACGAGAGGCATCGACGTCGGCGCCCGAGCGGGCATCTACGACATCATCGTCAATCTTGCCAAACGGGGCGTGGCGGTCATCGTCGTAAGCTCGGACCTCGAGGAGGTTCTCGGAGTGTCCAATCGCATTCTCGTGCTTGCCCAAGGCAAACAGGCAGGCATTCTCAATCGTGACGAGGCGAATGACGTTTCGGTCATGGAGCTAGCCACCATCTAAAGCAATTCCAGCAAAAGTGTGCAGCGGTTTTGCGTCAGGAATTGCGTGAAAACAAAACAGACAGAGAAAGGAAGAGCGGTGTCCGACATCACTCTGAACGCCCCGAAGCTTTTCGATCTCAGCGGCCAGGTTGCCATCGTTACCGGAGCCGGGAGCGGCATTGGGCAGCGCATTGCCATCGGCCTTGCGCAATGCGGCGCCGACGTGGCGCTGCTCGACCGTCGAACCGACGATGGACTGGCCAGGACGGCCGAATATATTCGCGCCGCCGGCCGCCGTTCGATCCAGATCGCGGCTGACGTCACGAGCAAATCGTCCCTTGGAGAGGCAGTCGCACATACCGAAGCGGATCTCGGAGCATTGACGCTTGCAGTCAACGCTGCGGGCATTGCTAACGCCAACGCGGCGGAAGAGATGGAGGAGGACCAGTATCAGACGTTGATGGATATCAACCTGAAAGGCGTATTCCTTTCCTGCCAGGCGGAGGCCCGCGCCATGCTGAAGAATGGACGCGGCTCCATCGTCAACATCGCTTCCATGTCCGGTGTGATCGTAAACCGGGGGCTGAGCCAAGCGCATTATAACGCCTCCAAGGCGGGCGTGATCCATATGTCGAAGTCTATGGCGATGGAATGGGTCGACCGCGGCATCCGCGTCAACACCATCTCCCCCGGATACACGGCAACGCCCATGAATACCCGTCCCGAGATGGTTCATCAGACCAAGCTCTTTGAAGAGCAGACGCCGATGCAGCGTATGGCCACGGTCGACGAGATGGTGGGTCCGGCGGTGTTCCTGCTGTCGAATGCAGCCAGCTACGTGACCGGCGTCGATCTTCTCGTCGACGGCGGTTTCTGCTGCTGGTGATGCGATGAGAAGCGCAATGCCGCCGCTGGAAAATGAACGGTCTCGCTTCCTCCCTGGCTGAGATCGAGGCGCTGAGGGGACCAACGGGCATGACGGCGTGCAATATCGTCGTCTGCCCGCCCTTCACGCCGATTGCACGGGCGGAGGGCTTGGGCGTCGCCATCGCCGCTCAAGACCACCTGAATTCGCCGAAATTCTCTCGGGCGGCCGCTTGAGTTTCAATAATGATCGCAGGGTAGAACGCGCCTAGATTTGCTGTTTATGTCAGGATACCGGGAAGGAAAGAGCATGAAACGCTTTGAGCAAAAGACTGTCGTCATTACCGGGGGTAGCCGCGGCATCGGAGCGGCGATCGCCAAGCGGTTTGCGAAAGAAGGCGCCAACCTCGTCATCTCCGCAAACGAAGATTCGGTGCATGGGGTCGCCGAGCAGATCAGAGCCGAAGGCGGCAAGGCGATCTCTTTCGTGGGCGATGTCACGGACAAGGCGAGCGTGAAGGCTCTCTATGACGCTGCCGAACACGCCTTCGATACGGTCGACATTTCAATTCAAAATGCCGGCGTCATCACCATCGCCCGCGTCGAGGATCTGACCGAAAACGAGTGGGACAAGGTGATGGCGGTCAACACCAAGGGCGTCTTCCTCTGCGCCCAGGAGGCGATATCAAGAATGCGCAAGCACAAGCGCGGCGGCCGCATCATCAACACCGCCTCCGGCCAGGCCCGCGACGGCTTCATCTATACCCCGCATTATGCAGCCTCGAAAATGGGCGTCGTCGGCATCACCCAAAGCCTGGCCAAGGAAGTCGCGACCGAGAAGATCACCGTCAACGCCTTCTGCCCCGGCATCATCGAAACCGATATGTGGGCCTATAACGACCAGGCCTGGGGTAAGCTGCTCGGCAACTACGCCCCCGGCGAGCTGATGAGGGAATGGGTCGAGGGCATCCCGATGAAGCGGGCCGGCTCCGGAGAAGACGTCGCCGGCCTGGTCACCTTCCTCGCCAGCGACGACGCCGCCTACATCACCGGCCAGACGATCAATGTCGACGGTGGTTTGATCATGTCCTGAGCCCTCTCGGAGGCGATGGTGCCATGGCGGCCAACCCCGTCCTTCGAGGGCGGGTGGCTCCACCTCATACACTGCCGATCCCCGCCCCTCGCCCCACCTATGTCCGGCTGATCGACACCCCGCCATCCGCTAGCATCGCCGTGCCGGTCACGAAGCTCGACATGTCGGAGGCGAGGAACAGCGCGGCTTTGGCGATCTCTTCGGGCTGCGCCATGCGTTTCAGCGCATGCAGCCCCTCCACGAAGGCGAGCACCTCGGGTGTCGCGTCCGGTGCGTTGGTGATGCTGGCGGGTGTGTCGGTGCCGCCGGGCAGCAGGGCGTTGACGCGGATCTTCTGCCTGCCGAGTTCGGCGGCGAGCACCTGCACGAAGCCGATCAGTCCCGCCTTGCTCGCCGCATAAGCGGCCATGCCGGGCATGCCGACGGTGTGGCCGACGAAAGTCGAGGTGAAGATCAGCGATCCGCCGCTTTTTCCCATCGCCGCCGACTGGTGCTTGGCGCCGAGGAAGGCTGCCGTCAGATTGGTCTCGATCGTCTCGCGCCAGCCCTCCAGCGATAGCCCGGCGACCGGTCCCATCTCGCCGAGGATGCCGGCATTGTTGAAGGCGATGTCGAGCCGGCCGAAACGCGAGACTGCCGTCTCGACGAGCCGTGCCTGCAGCGCCTCGTCCCTGACATCGCCCGATATGGCGACCGCCTGTCCGCCCTTCGCCTCGATTTCGGTGATGACGGCATCAAGCGCGTCCTGTCGCCGGCCGGTGACCACGAGCTTGGCGCCTTCCCGCGCAAAGAGTTTCGCCGCCGCGCGGCCGATGCCGGAGCTTGCGCCGGTGATGATGGCGATCTTGTCGTTGAGAAGTGTCATATCGGTTTCTCCTGGATTGTTGCGATAACCGAGATGCTCAAACATCAGGCGATACAGCCACCCGTTTCCCGCGCAGGAAGAGAAAAACGCCGATGGGGTGAACCGGCAGGCGCGATGGCATTCCCCATCGACGCCTTGATTGCGGCGTCGGAAATATCGGAATTCACGTTATAAAACGGGGATTTGCCAGGACTTCCGTCCACACGCTTGCATTGACGTCAGCGCCATTGTGCACCGCATCATCGATTTATGCCTGGTGTGACATTCATCCGATTCCCTTGATGCATCTTCGCGACTAAAAGAGGCGCACAGGTAACGGGAATCTCTTCATGCCGCGGTCACGCAATACTGAGGGCGCCATCTATATGACCATGGCGATGGCCGGCTTTTCTGCAAGCGACGCTCTGTCCAAATCGGTGATCGCCTATATGAACGCCGGCGAGATCATGTTTCTGCGCGGCCTCTTCACCAGCCTGCTCGTCTATCTGATTGCCTGGAAAATGGGCGCGCTGCGCTCCTGGCGCATCATGCTGCAGCCGATGATCATCTTCAGGATCATCTGCGAGACGCTCTCCGCCGTGACCTATATCACCGCGCTCGGCATGATGCCGATCGCCAATGCCTCGGCGATCCTGCAGTCGCTGCCTTTGGTCGTCACCTTCGGTGCGGCGCTCTTCTTCGGCGAGCCGGTCGGCTGGCGGCGCTGGTCGCCTTGCGAGCCCGCCACCCAGATATTGGTATCACCATCGTCGGCGAGACCCGCTATGCGTCACTCGACAGGCGGGAGGCGGATATTGCGGTCCGCATGACGAAGCCGGAACAGGGCAATTTCGTCATCAGCAAGCTTGGGAATGTCGGCTTCGGCTTCTATGCCACGGCTGCCTATCTGGCCGCGACGTTGGAGGAACAGCGGACTTTCATCGCCTACGATGAAACGATGGCGAGCGCACCGCAGTCGGTCCGGCTCGCCGACGCGACTGAGGGAAGGAAGGTGGCACTAAGGGCAACGACGCTGGAATTCCAGCTGGCGGCGGCGCGCGCTGGCGGCGGCATCGCCATGCTGCCAAATTTCATGCTGGCGGGTCGTGATGATCTCGTCGAGGCTATTCCTCAGCGGCAGCCGCTGACTCGGGAGTTCTGGCTCGTCGTCCATGCCGACATCCGCAACGTGCCGATCATCCGGGTTGTGATGGAGGCGCTGAAGTCGATTCCGTGGTCCGGCTAGCAGCTGCGGGCATTTCCGTGGGCAATAGCGCAGGTGGTTGAGGCTAAGAGGAGGCCTGAGCCGGCCGCCCCTAGTCAATATTCTTGCTTGGTCGGCCTGAACAGGATCTCGTTGACGTCGACATCCTCCGGCTGGCTCATGGCGAAGGCAACCATACTCGCGAAAGAGTCGGCCGGGATCGCCATTGCGTAGACCTTGCGGACGCGCTCGGCGACGTCAGGTTCAGTGATGCTGTCGGGCAGCTCGGTCGCAACGGCGCCCGGCGAGATGATGCGCACGCCATGCTTGGTCGCGGCATCAACGGCGCCGCCCGGATTGACCTTGTGGCCGGCGACCGACGAGACGTTGATGACATGGCCACTCTTCTGCTGCTTCATATAGGGCAGCGCTGCGGCAATGCCGTAGAGCACGCCCTTGAGGTTGACGTCGATCATGCGGTCCCAATCCTCGACCTTGCCGCGCTCCAGTGGAGAGTGCGGCATCAGGCCGGCATTGTTGATGATGACATCGACGCGGCCATGCAGCCGAACGGCGTGGTCGACCAGGCGTTTGACCTGATCGACCTTTGTTACGTCGGTCTCGACGACGGCGTCGCTGCCGAGGCCGAGTTCGTCGGCATCGCATTCAGCCGGTCGAGACGCCGGGCGCCGAGAACGAGTTTGGCGCCGTCTCGCGCCAGGCGTCTGGCCGCCGCTTCACCAAGGC
>Ga0102587_1001951_pt1 | contig 13314 bp, 21 predicted proteins | sample AraplaF_Col_mTSA_FD_76853 | JGI IMG/M metagenome (GOLD analysis project Ga0102587, IMG submission 76853) | Arabidopsis root microbial communities from the University of North Carolina, USA - plate scrape MF_Col_mTSA (SPADES assembly) (version 2) | ecosystem: Host-associated > Plants > Roots >... | reverse complement strand
AAGCGCGATCCCTGATCCGCCTACGTCTGCGCTCCTCGGCCCAGCCAGGACGGGGCAATCGGGAGCGGGAACCGAATACCGAAATACCAAGAAGATAAATACAAACAAGGACACGCCGTGGCGTGTCCTTGTTTCTTAGGTATTCGGTTGTTTGGTATTCCTGTCCCCACCCCTTGTGTATGCGCCGAGGAGCGGAGGGCCAGACGGATCAGGGCTGGCGTTGTCTGAGCGAAGCGCAGCGTAGCGAGTTTAGCCAGACCCCGGCTGGACCGAGCACCGCAGGCTGCCCGTAGCGAAGCGAAGGGACGCAGACACCAGGGTCGCCTTTTCTTTGGTGACTTTCTTTTGGCGAAGCAAAAGAAAGTTACTGGCCGCCGGGCCACTCCCGGCCAGCCACCCTCAGCAGAGAGAACAGAAAGATGAAGAGAGAAGGAGGGGGAGGAGCGCGCGCCCGCCGGCGCAAGACCCGGCATCACCCCTTCTCGTACCTCGCCAACTCAACCCAAAAAACACTCCCCCGCCCCTGGCGATCCGCCATCCCCACCGGATGCCCCAGCAGCTGGCTCAGGCGGTAAATCGCCGCCAGCTCCAGCCCGAAGCCCTCGGCCGTGCCCTGTTGCGGAATGCCTTGCGGAAAAATTTGCTGGCGTTCGTGCGCGATGCCCGCGCCCGTGTCCCAGAGTTCTATGCGCCACTGGCCGCGGCGCGGCCTGGCCGCCAGCAGCACGCCGCCGCCGTGCGTGTTGCGCAAGGCATTCGACAGCAGGCTGCCCACCAGCCGCGCCAGCAGCACCGGGTCCGACAGCGCCTGCCCCGCGGCCGCCCGTGTGCGCAGGCGCAGGCCTTTGTCGCGCGCCAGCGGCATATGCGCTTCGGCCACCGTGTGGATCAGCGCGGCCAAATCCACCGGCTGCGTGTGCACCGTCAGCGAAGCCGGGTCCAGCCCCGCGAGGCTGAACAGCGAATCAAACAGGTCGTCGATCTTGCGTGTCGAGTCGGCGATCTTGCGCGCGATCTGTGTCGCGAACTCCGGCTCCAGCGTCAGCCAGTCGGCATACAGGCCCAGCGAATGCACAGGCCGGCGCAGCTCGTGCGCGGCGCTCGCGATAAAACGCGTGCGCACCGCCTCCGCGTCCGCCACCGCGCGTTTTCGTTCCTCCAGCGCCTTGATCAGCTCCTGGCGGTCGAACTGCCGTTCCAGGCTGATGTACCGGGCCCGGAACATGCGCCGGCCTGTCACATGCGCCACCGCCAGGAACACCAGCACCACCGCCATCTCGGCGCCGGTGTCCAGCGCGGCAGGCACGCCGCCCCCAAAATCCATGCGCCAGACAAAGGCCGCCAGCACCGAGGCGCCCAGGCCGTTGCAATACGCCGAGAAGGTGCGCAAACACGGCGGCGACGAAGACACCGCCGTCGCCGCGAGGCCCGACAGCATCAGCATGCAGATCAGTTGTTCCTCCACGGGCACCCGGTGGTAGACCACAAACATCAGTGCGCCCCAGACCACCGCGCTCAAGGGCCAGGCCCAGCTGTGCAGCGACATGAACTCTCGCAGCGCCACCCCGTCGGCCTCCGCCAGGCGCGTGCGGTAGGCGTGCAGGATGGCATAACGCAGCAAGGTCATGGAGCTTGCCGCCACCGCCCATACCCCAAGGTCCAGCGGGTCCACATGCCGGTACAGCATCGCCACCGTCGCCATGATCGCCAGCACCGCCGTATGCAGCGTGGGCTGGGCATGCCGCATAAAAGCGTGGGCCAGTTGTGTGTTGACCCAGGACTCGCGCGGGCTCATCGGTGGGCGCTTCCGGTGGCGGCTGGCGGCAAGGGCGTCATGGAGAAAGAAGAAGAAAGGATTTTTTCCGTAAGCGGGAACACGATGACGATAACAACAACCATATCAGAGGGAAGGAGGGGTTCCTACGTAGCCAGCTTAGGGAAATCCGCCATGCCTTCGCGCCGGGAAGGTCTGCATGCAGACATTCTTTGCGGGGTTTGGTGAATTGGCCGCGGCGCGGCCCTTGCCGGCGCGGCTCCTTTAAAGGCTTAACGGCAGCCGGGGCGCGAAAGTTCTGCCTTGCGCCTGCCCCGCGTGCGGCCCCTCCGGCCCCAGGCTGATCTTGCCAGTGTTGGCGGGCTTGGGCGAGCCGTCTTTGGTTGTCGTTGGGGGGTGCTTGCGGGGGTGGAACGCATACCTTTTTATTCATGGCTGTGAGGAAACAAGCCCGGCAGTTGTTCCATGCAAGGCATAGGAGGCGGAACGGTTCGGGGCTTTGGGCTCTATGGGTCCTGGATCTCCTGGATAAGATGCCGGTTATTGTTCAGGAGCAGACATTCAACCAAGTGGCCTTCGGCTAAGGGCTCTTCCCGATTGAGAAAGCGTCTTCACCGGCGACATTACTAAAACCCATGATCGGCGATGATCCGAAACATCGCAGTTTGCTGGCGGTTGATTGAATTTCAAAAAAAGCTCCGGAAAACGCCATTCATATCTACCCATAAAAACTTGAAAGCCAACTTTGACAATGACCTCACTACTTGCCTTCCGTCTGAGTTCAACAAGCTGCCAGCCTCGCCGCCTCTTGCTGTCGCAGTTTTTAATTTTGATTTTGGTCTTCATGGGCGGGTGCGCGACACGCGAGAAGCTGGCCATGGCGGATGTTCCGGAGCAGATCGTGTTGACAGATAAAGTGTCTTACAAGGTGAAGGCCTTCAACGGCATGCAGTGGGAATACATTGCGTTGCCAGGAATCTATGACGCAGAGCGCAAGGACTCCGGCGGGGTCTATTTTTATGGACCCGGTCGATCTATCGTTGAAATAGGCGAACTGTGGGGAAACGTGCCGCGAGTAAAAGTGGGCGGGATTTATTTGCCGAACGACAAATTACGACCAGTGGAGATGGTGTACGCATTTGAAAACAAGGTCCAAACCACCACCGACCTGAATCAGTACATCCTTGACCGGGCGATCACCACCACGGCAATGCCCGCCCTCCGCCCGGGTATTGGCGCCGGCGCAAATATAGTGGGAAATGCAGTAGGTGGGGCCGTGGTATCCGCGATGTTAGAAGCCGGCGAAGGCGAAATTACCCGCATAACCATCAAGGATCAGGCTATCGCCGAATTGCTTCGCTCGGCACGAAGCCCCAAGGCGGTGCCAGAAACAAATGCAGTGCGTTCAAGCACGGCAAAGTGAACGGAGGCCCGCTATGGGCCAGGGCGTCTGCTGCCGGCTAGAAGCGGATATTGGGAGAGAGCCATGAATGGCGTTGTGAGTTTCCCCGGTTTGCCAGGAGCCCGGGGTTGAAAAATAGAAACAAATATCGGACGGAGGGGACCATGAAAAAAACGATCGCACTCGCTTGCATCACCCTATCCGCGCAGGGAATGCACGGCAATGTGTCTGCCCAACAAGGGCTACTGTCTGCCGGTGATTACTACCGTGACATGGGCGTCATTTTTGGTGTCATCGAAGCCGTACACGATATTGCCGACATATGTTCAGAAGAGTTTCCAGAGACCCGGGAAACCAATGAAAAGCATTACCAGGCATGGCGCGCCGGGCATCAGGATCTTTTACAGGAAGTAGAGCGCCACAGGGCCAGAATTCTGGAGCACGCCGTTCTGGGTGCCCGGTATAAGCTTGATCTGCATAACCGGAATCTCACGTTTAAAACAAACCAAAGACTGGCCCTGGCGAAGGATGGAGCGGCAACATTCCGCGCCAACTGTAATCAATACGGTGATATGACCCGATTACAGCAATGGGACATCAATAGCTCACTTGCGAAACAAGTAGCGACCATGCGCCGCGGTCCACCGCAATAGGTTCCAATGGCCGTTCAAACTGAGCTCAACATCGCGGAAATCCTGCATGAATCAGGTGCCGTCAGATTCCGCTACGCCCGGATCCTGGCTTCCGATGGCGCGAGATGGATTCGCCATGGCCTTTTCGTTGAGTACGGCCAAGACGGCACCGTCGTTTCGGAAGGGCACTATCTCAATGACAAGGAGAATGGCCCGTGGCGTGACTATCACCTCAATGGGAAACTGGCTTCAGAGGGCCGTTACCTTGAAGGTAGGGAAGTTGGCATATGGCGTTTCTGGAATGCCGAGGGAGTTGCAGAGGAATCGACCAACTACGGCTCCTGATGGCCGCAATCTGCCAGAAGCAGAGATCGCCACAACAGCATGATCAATCCCAAAGTATGAAACTCAAGCAACCACTCCTCGCTGCTCTTTGGGTCCTCGGCCTCGGCCATGCCGCCATGGCCGCACCGCCGGTGACCACCATGGACCCCCGCAGCATCGGCTTCACCATGGCCACCATCGCGGCGGACAAGCTGCAATTTGAAGCGCCCACAGCGCAATCCTCTGCAGGCGCGCCGCAGTTCCACGAAGATGAATGGCGACAGATCGAGTTCTTTCCCGTGGCCCGCCTGCCGGAGCTCCAGACGCGGCTCAAAGAGTTCAAGACCTTCGAGCAGCAAAACCGGGTTCCGCAGGGCTGGAAGAACATCTATGCCCGGCGTATGGCGGGCACCCCCCTTGCAGGCGCGCCAGGCCCCAAAGAAGTCGCTGCCATGCTTCAAGGGAGTCTTGCACCGGCGCCTATCCTGACCACGACCTCGGCTCCCCTGGGCCAGGTCAAGGGCGGCTTCACCATCCGGCTGGCCGGCTCGGTGTTCCTCTATGGCATTGCCGATGGGGCCACCATCACTTCACTGGCGGCCATGGTGGAGCGCGGTGGCGACGAGCGCGTGCTGACTGCCGCCTTCACTCGCCTGTACACGCAATACAAGCTTGTCCTGGTGGACTGGCGTGGGCAGATGCTGCTGACCTCCGTGGAGCCCAATGGGGAGCTTGGGATTTGGCGGCCGTGAGCGCGAAGTGCGCCAGGGCCTCATTCAGATCGCATCTACCGGCCAGAAGCGGGAATTGGAGCAATTTCAAATGAACGAAGTACCGAGGGCTCATCATGATGGCAGTGAAGATTACGGGCTTTAACTCGTTGGAACAATTGGTTGACTTCGGTGCTAGCTACCTGGTTGATTTGGGCTACGTTTCGCACGTCGGTCGCGGATTCGTATTGATCTCGCCCGATAGCGATGCGAATGTTGTGACGGTTGATGACTTTGTTTGGTTCCGGAATTGTGTGAAGACATCGTTGAATGCTGCTGGGCTCTCCCATGTGACCGTAATTTCCGACCCCATCAATCCTGCAAACGAGGACGTGCGATCAGTCGTTTAGCCAAGATGCCCAATTTGGGCCTGATGCGTCACTATTAAGATGCCGCTTTCTCCCAGAAGCGGACTTCAAGAAGAATCACATGACCTGGAAATTTCTGCAACCGAGAAATCTTGCTGTCATAACGGTTGATCGAGTCATCGCTGGCGGCAATCCTGTTCTCTATGTCTCACACGACGAGGATGACGGCGGGTGGCAATTCCTCGATGGGGCCGCCGTAGCCGTGGCGGATGCAAGGATCGCCGCTCTCGGGGAGCTGGTCGACAGCGATCCGACGCTCGCGGAATTGGCCGATTTACCTGAGGGTTTCGTAGCGAGTCGCATCACCAAGGGAGACACTTGGGTTCGGGCGCGACGTAGCTGACGCCTGAGATATCAGCTACCGGCCAGAAGCGGATATCTAGAATCCAATTTATGCACTTCCAGAACCATTCGAACCACATCTCTACGGACACGGGAATGTTCAACTCAATAAAGATCATGCTTCTCGGGATTGCTTTCCTGTTAGGCGGCTGCACTCCGATTCCCATATACCAGCAACCGCCCTCAGGATTGGCAAGAGCTTTCGTCAAGCCAGTGGTAACCACCGAAAAAATTGTGGCGGGGGCAGCCACCGTGTCAGCGACGACGGGACCTGCAACTTGCGGGAAAGAATTTCCCGGTCTGCGCAAAGTATTGACCGTGAGTCATCGGAATCCGCTTGTCTCCGATTTGAATAGCGAGGGGTTTTGGATTCCCGCAGGCGAACGCTTTTACTTTGTCGCGATGGTTCACGTTGATGGTGCGTTTTGTGGTCAGGCAGCTTCGTTTGTTCCCGCTGCAAATGGATCGTATGCAATGAAACTTCATGGCCAAAGCTCCTATAGCAGGTATGAACCAGCGACCTGTTCGGTCGAGATAACCAAAATCGATTCGACTCGCCAAATGGCAGAGGAAAAAGTCGATCCATCCTTTACGTTAGAGGCTTGCGTTCCGCCTAAGGCCGACTAATCAATTTCAGATGCAAGACCCCATCCGCCGCCTTTCATCCCAGGAAGCCTCAAAAGAGGTTGCAAGCCTTGCCGTGAGTTTTGCCCGTTCTAATGGGCTGGAGGGCGAGTTACTGCACGTAGCGCCCGATGACTTCTATTCAGAAACAGAAGGCAAGATACGGATCCATTGGGTCGCCGTCTTTCAGAATCTCCGCAATGGCCGTGAGATGGACGGCCCCATCGTTTTGAGAGTCAATCTGCGTGACCGCGAGGTGCGTTGGGCAACAGAGGCTTGAGGTAGATTCGACCAAAAGCAGACATTACGCTAGGGAAGATTTGTATGGCCTTGTGTACCCCGTTTAATGAGTGTCCTATTTGCCACAAGCCAATTGGGGAGACCGCCGAAGTTATTGGATTTCCCGACCTGGTGCCGATGTTCAGTCAATTCGACGGCGATTTCTACGATTCGTGTGCCCATCAAGCCTGCCTCGATTCATGGCTGCGACGAGATGAGTTCGTGGCCTACTTTAACCAGTTGGTTGAAGAGTCGTCCTTATCGAAATCGTGGCAACTTCATGTGCTTGCCACCGGTCGAGTTGTTTACGAACGGTCGCTCAAAGAGTCTTAAGTTCGCCGCGCGCAACGACCGCTTTAAGCCCGAAGCGGACAATCGCAACAGCCTACCTATGAAACCCGACTACAGCAGCCTCGACTTCTCGATCCTCGATGTTGTTGCAACGAGGGCGCAATCACTCGATCAGATATTGGCCGGTGGCGCTGTGCGACAAGTTGCTCTTCAGCTTGCACGCCGGAGGGCTGGCACATCGCCCAGCGAGAGCGCTGACGAAACCGTCAAGGAAAGACTGCAGGCCTTGCGCTGGGCGGGAAAAATTGAGTTTGATCGTGCGACCCGTCGATGGGCTATGGTTCAAGATACTTTGTAAACGCGACGGATGGCATCGACTACAAGCAGACACCCATGAACATTGCCCTGGTTGATCGAAAGTTATTTGTAGTCACTGAAGCAGTCGGCGTTTCGGTGTATGACTTCGATCTTGAGTTGCATTTCTCATGCTCACATCCTTATCAGATAGAGGGAGAGGCTCCTTGTGTTCTGAGGATCGGAGCGATTCCAGATTACGAGATCGAATTCAACGATAAGGCTGCGTTAGGCCTTCGCCTCGTGAATTCCCCAGAGGAACACGAGCTTGCCAGTGAACTGGAGCATTGGTACCCTTTGATAGAAGATCTGACGCCTCGAACACTAGTGTTCAACGAGTTGCCGCAGGCTCATGTCATTGAAGAGGCCTTTGCCTGGCCGGTTTTCATCAAAGGATCCCGGCAGACCAGCAAACACAACCCTGACTTGTCGGTTGTCCAAAGCCGCAGTCAATATGAACTGATCGTTCAGCGCTATAAAGCAGACCCGATCCTTCATTGGCAAAAGCCTGTAGTTCGCGAATTTGTTCAGTTGGCCGCAGTAGCAGGCCATGTACCGGGCAAGGTCGCCCCCTCCATCGAATATCGCTCGTTTTGGTGGTACGGCGAGTGCGTGGGCTGGGGGCGCTATTGGTACCAGGTTCCCGTGTACGACCCGGAAGATGCCGCAAGCGGGCTAGAGGTCGCACAGGAAGTCGCCCGCAGACTTGCGGTGCCATTCCTCGTGGTGGACTTTGCCAAGACAGCTGACGGACGCTGGATTGTTATTGAGTGCAACGATGCCCAGGAATCCGGGTACGTCGCTGTCTCACCTCATACTTTATGGCGTAATGTTCTCGAGAGAATGGGTGCTTAGTCCCCAGGGCATCGATAATTTGCCGATTTTGAACAAAGAGGGAAAGATGAAAAAAATACTTGCGCTTGCTGCCTTGATCTTCGCGTCTGCCTCGTACGCGCAGACCCCTCCATTCACGGTCGATGAGCGGGGCGTGTTTCGGTCCGCTCATGTGTTCCACATCATGTTCCTCAGTGAAGTCCAAGCTCGGGAAACGAGCGCGATGCTGCGAGCCGTTCCCACAGCAAAGGCATTCGCAGCATTCAAGGCGGCCGCCGTTGAAAAGAGTCAGGACCCGGGATCGAGCGCATCCGGTGGCGATCTTGGCGTAATCCAGGAGGGGCAGATGGACAAGGGTTTTGAGGAAGGGGTGTTCGCTCAGCGGGTGAAGACTGTTTCGACACCCGTGAAATCGCAATTTGGCTGGCATGTCATCTACGTCGAGTCGGCGAAAACCACGCCGGTGTCGTCCATCTGCGCCCAAGGCCTGCAAAAGCTGACGCCGTCATCCCCCCTGGAAAGCGCCGCGCTGAAGTTAACCAAAGCGTCTGATTCAACGACCGACTTGCGTGAAGCCTTGCCCGGCATTCTTGGGCCGGGCGCCTGGAGCGCTCCTTTGAAAGACGGTGAGGGAAACCTGAGCTTCTTCAAGGCAGATCCCATCGATGGCAAACCCGGTAACTTTCAAGCCACTTTGCATATAGAGTATCCGCTCGCTCGCCTGAACCTGGCACCGCTCGCATGCAAACGGTCCGTGCGTGTGATGTTTTCAGTGGACTGCAAGGCAAGAACCGTTGCATACGACGGTTTTCGCGAATTCGAGCTCAGGGGTGGCATGGGCCGTGTCATCAACTTGTCGAATTTGAGGGGCAAAGAGAATTCGAATATTGATAGCGGCGGCGGGCTTCAAAAGCAAATACAGAGCATGGCGTGCGCTCGTACTTGATGCGTGCCCGTCTCGCAATGCGGTAGGTGCTTTTCGCGGCCTTGCAGCTTGCTGCCTGCAGCACACGTTGCCACCACAAAAAAAGCAGACACTCACATGACGCCCTCCAATTATCCCGTAGTCGGTACGTTCAAGAATGAAACGCCTACTGAGATGAGTCTTTATCTGGAGATGATTCCGGAGGAGGTCATTCTTGGGCCTGGCGACGAAGTTGAGCTACTGGCACGCCCAACGGAGGGGCTCTTGCCCCTTGACGTACAGCGAGTGGAAGACGGTTATCACATCCATGCCCACAAGGTCTGGGACCCTGATTGGCATGTTCGCTATAGAGGGAAAGTCATCAAGGCCCAGACGCCGACGCGGTTGAGTGACTTTCGCTGAGGGGTTTTTGCGAGCGCCTGCTTTGGGCTTTTGCGGGCGCATCTTGGTCCGTAGCAAGCTGCCACGTGCCCCAAAGGTCGCCTTCATCGGCCCGCTGCCGAATCATCCGTAAACACCGCCAGCTGCGCCTCAAAGGCCCGCTGGTAAGCCGGCCGCGCCACAGCCCGCGCGACATAGGCCGACAGCGTCGGATATTGATCCAGCAAACCTGAGCTCTCCAGTCTGCGCAGCACCGTCACCATCAGCAGGTCACCTGCGCTGAACGCGCCGTCCAGCCAGTCGGCATTGCCCCGCCGGCTGGAAGTTCGCTCACGCTGCTTGTTGATCTCTGCCATGGGCCCGAAGCGGCTATCAGTAAGATGACTGTTTTCGGCCAGAAGCGGACGGTTGGAACGTGAAAAAACGCAGGGTTGTAGAAGGTGATATCTACTCAGTGCCTCTCGGGGATGGGCGGCATGCAATATGCAGAGTGCCGTACTGCTCTGACTATTTTCGCGACTTGGTGCTGCTGAGCGTTTTTGGCATTCACGACCCGGCAAGCCCACCCGCGCAGCAATGTAGAGGCGTACCAATTGCGCAGTTCTACACGGGCCAAGATAGCGCAATGGGGATGCAATGGGAGCTACTCGACACCACAGTAGTGACGCTCGATGACGAGCGGCTTTCACGACGCGAGGTTGCTGGCCAGGTTTGGGTCGGGGACATTCCAGTTGGCACTTCCGAAGGCGAGACCGCGCCCAAAATGTTTGTATACGGCGCCAAAATTCTTCAGCGAACTATGTGCAAGACCTTGGCCTTTTGAGTAGTGCTTCAATGTCCGCTTTGGGCCCAAAGCGGACATCTACTGGATCATGCGCATAGCTTCGCGTCGCGGGTTGAGCGGATCCCAACCCGGGTGATGCCAGAACGCTTCTAGGTCAATCCGCTGATAAAGCTCAAGCTCTGAATCGTAAAGCGGATATGCGCCAGCAATGAAGCAATCGTAGTCGGTCATTCGCACAATCTTTTGGTCTTTGTCCAGATGGGGCGGGGCGAATATCAAGAACGCGTCCATGTGTGATTCGGCGCTAATTGAGTCGCCGTACTTGATCGTGTTTCCATAGCTAAAAGGGCAACGACCGCGTAGGCGGCTGACAATCGTGCCGATGGCGAAGGGCCAAGAATGCAGCAGCGACTCCATAGAGATCATTACTTCGCAGCGGCCTCGTTTCCAATCTGGATGGTTAACAAGAGAAAGGCCGTATGTGAACCCCGTAATGAAGCCGGGGTGCGGCCAATTCTCATAGACAAGGACAGCTACATCTGGGAGTTGCGCATCCTCGGATCGGCACATGCGAATATCCGGCTCCCTGTTGCCTGTGATGCCATCTAGATGGGCAAGATAAATTTCTTGTCAGTCATATTGATCCGAATGTCTGCTTCTGGCCGAAAGCAGCCATCTTACTGATGTCCCTCAAGGGCCCACAGCAGACGTTAGCTCCGACGGTAGGCGAACACTGGAAGGCCAATGAGCAACAACCATTCCTCAAGTTCCGCTCGACTGGCTCGACGCCCGTTCTCTCCGCAAACAATGCCTTCGTCGCCCGCTGCCGCCAGCAAGCGTTCGAGCTTTTGCTTGAGCAATTCGGAAGTGTCGACTTTTCCGAGGCCGGTCTTCGGGGACAAGGCGAACTCTGACACCTCCAAGATTGCACCCTCGGCGTCGAGCGTCAGTTCCCTAATCGCCACCTGTTCGTTAGGGGGAGCGTCCCGTGTGACGCACACCCCTGGCAGTGGCCCGCCTCTCTGCTTCAGCCGGGCAAGCAACTCCTCTTGTTTGAGTTCTCTATCGGACTTTGGGCGTCGTGTTGGATAGGTCTCGGATGTCTGCTTTTGGCCGAAAACAGTCATCTTAGCCGCGGCTGCGACCCACAGCAGACATGAGCGCCGCAGAACATCAGCTCGCGGCGGCATAACTCACGCCAGTCCCGGGCGACTCTGTCAACGTCCAACCGCATTTCCCGTAAACACCGCCAGCTGCGCCGCAAAAGCCCGCTGGTAAGCCGGCCGCACCACAGCCCGCGCGACATAGGCCGACAGCGTCGGGTATTGCGCCAGCAGGCCCGAGCTTTCCAGCCTGCGCAGCACCGTCACCATCAGCAGGTCACCCGCGCTGAATGCGCCGTCCAGCCAGTCGGCATCGCCCACATCACCCAGGTGCGTTGAAAGTTCGCCCAACCGCGCGTGTACGCGCTCCTCCAGCATGGGCTGGCGCTCGGCATACCAGGGCTTGTCCTGCTCGAAGACAAAGGCCATGCTGCGCTCAACAATCGGCGGCTCCACCGTGTTGAGCGCGGCAAACATCCAGGCAATCGCGCGGGCGCGGGCATTTGCATCTTCAGGCAGCAGGCCCGCGTGCTGCTCCGCGATATGCAGGATGATGGCGCCCGATTCAAACAGCGCAAGCCCGCCTTCTTCATAAGTCGGAATCTGCCCGAAAGGGTGCAAGGCCAGGTGCGCGGGCTGCTTCATCGCCGCGAAGGACACCAGGCGAACGTCGTAAGCCTGGCCCACTTCCTCAAGCGCCCAGCGCACGCGCATGTCGCGCGCCAGGCCCCTGCCGCGGTCGGGCGAGCGTTCAAAGGCCGTGATGGTCGGGGTTGTTGTTGGGGGCATGGCGCTTTCTCCTTTGCGTAATGTCTTGTGGCGTGCCGGATGAGCGGTTTCCCGCACATCTTCCAATACGACGTTCGGGAGGGGGCCAAATCGACATCCGGCGGCTCATCTTTTCGCAATTTTTGAAAAGTCGACCTTCGTGCCGTGGTTCTCGCCTGGCCGAGCCGCACGTCGTGCCCGGGGCAAGCACCGAGACGCCGGCGCGGAGGTCCCCGGTGTTCAGCTCTGCGTTTTGGGTGCGGTCGGCGCCCGCGGAATGCGCACCGTGAAGGTGGTGCCATCGACATCGTTGGAGCTGACCTGGATAGTGCCGCCGTGGGCCAGGGTGGTCTCCCGCGCAATGAACAGCCCCAGGCCAAGGCTGGTTCGGGGCCGGCCGGGCTGCTCGCCGTCGACCGGAAGCTGCACCATGGCGCTGAAAATGGTTTTAAGGGCGTCGGCCGGAATGGCGGGCCCGAGGTTTGTCACGGCGATGGCGACGTCGTCTTGCCCGCCTTCCACGTTCAGGGTCACGCCCGTCCCCCTGGCCCGGTACTGGGCCGCGTTGGTCAGCAGGTTCACGATGACCTGCTGCAGCCGGACGTCGTCGAAAACGCCCGACAGGTCGCCGTCCGAGCGGAATTCAAACGCGCACGCGGGATGCGCCGACGCCGCGTCGTGCAGGGCCGCCTGCGCGATGTCGCCCATGTCCGAAGGCGACGCCACCATGGGCATCTTGCCGCCCAGCTGGCTGCGCGAATATTCCAGCAAGTCGTTGACCATCGTCGACATGGTGGCCGCGCTTCGAATCAGTCTCTTGCCTATCGTCGCATTGCCCTCCGCCGTGTTCGACCGCACCAGCAGCGAGCCGGTCATGCTGATGGCCGAGAGAGGCGTGCGCAGGTCATGACCCAGGATCGCCAGGAAGCGCTCGCGCGTCTTCTCGTTGTGTTCCGAGAAGGTCACCGCCGACTCGGCCAGGGCCTGGTCCACCGCTTCGTTGAAGCGCATCAGGTCTTCGTGGACTTCCTCGGTGAACGCGCGCACATGGGGCAGCCAAAGGCGCAGCACGCTCGCGCGCAGTGCGCGGAACTCCGCCGTGAGCTGCACCAGGGAAAACCCGCTGACGTCGCGCATCGTCCCATGCATGGACGCGGCGCTGTTCGGAAACTTCAAAGGCGCGTCGCCTTGCGACTTGGCCGTCTGCTGGGCGTCGCTCTGGAGGCTGTCGATGTCGAGCGCGATGGCCTTGATCATCTGGGAAGCGTGGTCGCGCAGCGCTGATTTGCTCATGAGGGCCGCGGCGGGCGCGCTGAAATGTCTCTGGTGCTCTCATAAATTAATCGGACGTTCTGGTGA
>Ga0102587_1001949_pt1 | contig 13323 bp, 10 predicted proteins | sample AraplaF_Col_mTSA_FD_76853 | JGI IMG/M metagenome (GOLD analysis project Ga0102587, IMG submission 76853) | Arabidopsis root microbial communities from the University of North Carolina, USA - plate scrape MF_Col_mTSA (SPADES assembly) (version 2) | ecosystem: Host-associated > Plants > Roots >... | reverse complement strand
CGGCTCGACCGTGAGCGTGCCCTCGTCGACGAGGCCGTCGATCACGCCGGAGGACACGCCGGCTTCCTTGGCCGCTTCCGACTTGCCGTGCAGCAGCCGGTCCGAGAGCACCTCGATCACGCGCGCCCGCGCCGGCGTCAGCCGCCGCGGCGGATCGCCGACCAGGCGCACGCCGGGACGCACCCGCTCGGGGCCGAGATTCTCGCCCATCCGCAGGCACATGCGCAGCACCATGCCGCGCGGGCTCAGCGTATAATTGGCGACCCAGTCGACGACGGACCGCAGCTCGGGCTTGAGCGGCGCAATGTCGAGCTTTTCGCTGACCTCCTTGAGGCGGTTGTGCAGGCGCGGATCCGGATTGGCGTTTTCGCCCCAGACCACGGCCAGCACCTCGCGCGGCCCGAGCGGCACGGCGACGAGATCGCCCGCCTTCAGCTCCATGCCGCGCGGCACCTTGTAGGAATAGGTCTGGTCGAGCGCGACCGGCACCAGCACGTCGACCATGCCGGTCGCGTGGGTGGGGGCGGCGTTGCTGCGCGGCGTGTGATCCATGAACGGAGAATCGGAACCCTGGGCCTGAAGGCTAGCGCCCTGGGGCGGCCTTAGCGAACGATAAACGAGTGTGATGCGATATACTGGGTGGAATCACCACGTCCAGAGCGCATGAGCAAAGCGGCCGCCCCACAGATCGAGCTCGCCAGCGCCGATCCCTCGATCGCGCAGGAGATGACGCGCTGGCTGTCGCATCTCGGCGCCGAGCGGCGGCTGTCGCCGAAGACGCTGGAGGCCTATGGCCGCGATCTGCGACAATGCCTGGACTTTCTCTGTGCCCATTGGGGCGAGCGCGTCACACTCAAGCGCTTCGCCGCGCTTGAAGCAACCGACGTGCGCGCCTTCATGGCGATGCGCCGGGCCGACGACATTGCCGGCCGCTCGCTGATGCGCGCGCTGGCGGGCCTGCGCTCGTTTGGACGGTTTTTGGAGCGCGAGGGCAAGGGCAAGGTCGGCGCACTCTCCGCGATCCGCGCGCCGAAGGTCGCCAAGAGCCTGCCGAAGCCGCTGCCGATGGCCTCCGCGAAACGTCTTGCCGATGCCGACGAGCGCGCCGGCGAGGACCGCGAGACCTGGATTCTCGCGCGCGACGCAGCCGTGATGGCGCTGCTGTATGGCTCGGGCCTACGCATCTCCGAGGCGTTGGGATTGAAGCGCCGCGAGGTGCCGCGGCCCGGCGAAGGCGACGTGCTGATCGTCACCGGCAAGGGCAACAAGACCCGCATGGTGCCGGTGCTGCAGAACGTGCTGGGGCTGGTGCAAGAATACGTCGCGATGTGCCCCTATCCGCTGCCGGCGGAAGGTCCGATCTTCGTCGGCGCACGGGGCGGCCCGTTAAGCCCGCGCATCATCCAGCTCGCGATGGAGCGGCTGCGCGGCGCGCTTGGGCTGCCCGACAGCGCCACGCCGCACGCGCTCCGCCATTCCTTCGCCACGCATCTGTTGTCACGCGGCGGCGATCTGCGCGCCATCCAGGAATTGCTCGGCCATTCCTCGCTCTCGACCACCCAGGTCTATACCGGCATCGATTCCGAGCGCCTGCTGGAAGTCTATGCCAGCGCGCATCCGCGGCGGTGAAGTCTCACGATTTCTCGTGCCCCGGACGCAGCGCAGCGCTCCTTAGCGGTGCGCTGCAGAGCCGGGGCCCATCCCACCGCGTGATCGCCTGTAGCTTCTGGGTCCCGGCTCAGCAGCGCAGCGTTGCACGCTGCGCTGCGTCCGGGACACGAGAGCTGCTGACACACTGACGTCACAGCTCGCGTGCCTCTTGCGCAGGCCGCGCGGTTCGGTCAATCGTTGCGGAACCGAAGCGGAGGGGAATCATGAGCGCACACGAAAGCATGGAGCATGCCGAGCACGCCGAACACGCGTCCGGCTCGAACAAGAAGATCGCGCTCCTGATCGCGGTGCTGGCGCTGTTCCTGGCGATCTCGGAGACGCTCGGCAAGGGCGCCCAGACCGAATCGATCAGCAAGAACGTCGAGGCCGCCAATCTCTGGGCGTTCTTCCAGGCCAAGAGCATCCGCCGCACCGTGGTGATCACCGCGGCCGAGCAGGGCAAGCTGACGCTGGGCGGCACGACCGACGACGCCATGAGGGCGACGGTGCAGAAGCAGGTCGACGATTGGACCAAGACCGCGCAGCGCTACCGCTCCGAGCCCGAGACCGGCGAAGGCACCGAGCAGCTCGCGGAGAAAGCCAAGCACGCCGAGCACGACCGCGACGAGGCGACCGCGAAATACCACCACTTCGAGCTGGCCTCGGCCGCCTTCCAGATCGGCATCGTGCTGGCCTCGGCCACCATCATCACCGGCATGATCGCGCTCGCCTATGTCGGCGGCGTGCTGACGATCGCCGGCCTCTTCATGACCGCGCTCGGCCTGTGGTGGCCGCATCTGCTGCATTTGCATTAGAGGCTGAGGGACGCTTGTAGCCCGCATGGAGCGTAGCGAAATGCGGGAACGGCTGTCCCGGATTTCACTGCGCTCCATCCGGGCTACGAGACCGGCAACGTGACGACGCTCACCGCGCCTCGTGCACGCTCTTCCTGAAACGCTGGATCAGACGCAGCGTCCGTGACGACCAGCCTTCGCCGTTGCCCGCGATCAGCTCACGGATGCGCTGCTTGATGGGATTGACCAGCTCGGCGGCCTTGGCGCGGATCTTCAGCACCAGATCGTAGATCCGCTCGAACCAGTGCATCTCGAGCAGCTTGTCGCGCGTGACGTCGAACACGAAGGCGGTGACGCCGACGCCGAGCAGTTTTGCGAACAGGAACGTGGATACGCCGGTCATCCAATATTCGTGGGTGAGCAGCCACAGTCCGATCAGCTTGAGCGGAAACAACGGGATGATCGGCACGGCGAAGATGATCAGCGTCGCCGCCGGCGACAGCGCGCCGACCCGCGCCGTCAGCCATTGCTTGAAGCGCGCCAGCGGAATCGCCGCGACAACGCGCGCGACGATCGGCTCGAGATGGTCCCACAGCCAGGCTTCGATCAGGAAGACGATCGCAAGCAGGACCCAGACCGGTTGAAGAAGGCGGCGCAACATATGTTTCCCGCCCGATTCGGTCCTGGGCGCGTGCCTACATATGGATGGCCCGCTTGCCGACTGCAAGCGCGGCCTCCTTGACGGCCTCCGAGCGAGTCGGATGGGCGTGGCAGGTGCGCGCGAGATCCTCCGCACTGCCGCCAAACTCCATGAGAACGCAGGCTTCATGGATCATTTCACCGGCTTCACGGCCGATAATGTGCACGCCGAGCACGCGATCGGTCTTCGCATCTGCGAGAATCTTCACGAAACCGTCAGTGGTCTGATTGACCTTGGAGCGGCCGTTGGCGGTAAAGGGAAACTTCCCGACGGTGTAGGCCACGCCCGCCTGCTTCAGTTCCTCCTCGGTCTTGCCGACGGAGGACACTTCCGGCGTGGTATACACGACGCCCGGGATCACATCGTAGTTCACGTGGCCGGCCTGGCCTGCGATGATCTCGGCCACCGCAACGCCTTCATCCTCGGCCTTGTGCGCCAGCATGGGCCCGGCGACGACATCGCCGATGGCATAGACGCCCTTCAGGCTGGTGGCGAAATGCGGATCGATCTGGACGCGGCCGCGATTGTCCAGCGCCACGCCGGCTTCCTTCAGGCCGAGGCTGTCGGTGTAGGGCACGCGCCCGATGCAGACGAGAACGACGTCGGCTTCCAGCGTCTCGGCGGCGCCGCCGGCGGCGGGCTCCACGGTCGCCTTCAGCGTCTTGCCGGAGGTGTCAACGCCCGTGACCTTGGCGCCAAGCTTGAACGCAAAGCCCTGCTTCTCGAGGATGCGCTGGAATTGCTTGGCGATCTCGCCGTCCATGCCGGGCAGGATACGGTCCAAAAATTCGACGACGACGACTTCAGCGCCGAGACGGTGCCACACCGAGCCGAGCTCGAGGCCGATCACGCCAGCGCCGACGATCAGCAGCTTGCCCGGGACCTTGTCCAGCGACAGCGCGCCGGTCGAGGACACGATGCGCTTGTCGTCGATCTCGATGCCCTTGAGGCGCGCGATGTCGGAGCCGGTGGCAATCACGATGTTCTTGGTCTCGACTACTTGCGACTTGCCGTCGGCGGAGACTTCGACCTTGCCGGTCCCCAGGATCTTGCCGGTGCCCTTGAGCACGTCGACCTTGTTCTTCTTCATCAGGAACTCGACGCCCTTGACGTTGCCGTCGATGCCCTGCTGCTTGAAGTTCATCATCGCCGGCAGATCGAGCTTCGGCGTGGAAACGCTGACGCCCATCTTGGCGAAGGAGTGGCCGGCTTCCTCGAACATCTCGGAGGCGTGCAGCAGCGCCTTCGAGGGCATGCAGCCGACATTGAGGCAGGTGCCGCCGAGCGTGGCGTTCTTTTCGACCACGGCGACTTTCATGCCGAGCTGGCTGGCGCGCACCGCGCAGACATAACCGCCCGGTCCGGTGCCGATGACGACGAGATCGTAGGTAGCCATGAGAGAAAGTCCCGTAAGTTTAGCGTGATGAGATGTGTCAGCGTCCGCGCGGCGTGTCAGCGTCCGCCGGACACATCGAGAGTGGCTGCGGTGACGTAGGACGCCTCGTCCGACATCAACCAAAGGATGGCATTGGCGATTTCGTCGGCGGTGCCGACGCGCTTCATCGGCACCATGTGGGCCAGACGATGCGCGCGGTCGGGCTCGCCGCCGGCGGCGTGAATTTCCGTATCGATCAGGCCGGGGCGGATGCCCGCGACACGAATGCCTTCGCCCGCGACCTCATAGCCGAGGCCGGTGGTGAAGGAATCGATCGCGCCCTTGGACGCGGCATAGTCGACATAGGTGTTGGGCGCACCGAGACGGGCCGCGACCGAGGACAGGTTGACGATGACGCCACCCTTGCCGCCGTGCCTGGTGGACATCCGCTTCACGGCCTCGCGCGCGCAGAGGATGGAGCCGGTGACGTTGACCGCCAGCACGCGCTGGATGCGCTCGGCCGACATCTCGTCGACCCGCACGCCGCTGGTGCCGACGATGCCGCCATTGTTGACGAGCGCGGCTAACGTGCCGAACTTGTCGGCCTGCTTGAACAGATCGAGGATGTCGCCTTCCTCGGCGACATCGCATTTCACCGCGATCGCCTTGCCGTTGCCGGCCTCGATCTGCGCGACCACCTCGTCGGCGGCCTTCTTGTTGCTGGCGTATCCGACCACGACCCGGTAGCCGCGCGCGGCCGCCGCGAGCGCGGTGGCTCGCCCAATGCCGCGGCTGCCGCCGGTGATGACAACGACTTTATCGGTCACGCGCGCCTCCATGGTTCGACATGCGCCGCCGCTCATGGCGACGGCGCTCGCGGAGCATCAGGAATCAGAGATCCAGCACCAGGCGCGCCGGATCTTCCAGGCTCTCCTTGACGCGAACCAGGAAGGTGACGGCTTCCTTGCCGTCGATCACGCGGTGATCGTAGGACAGCGCCAGATACATCATCGGGCGGACCTCGATCTTGCCGCCGACGACCATCGGCCGCTCCTGGATCTTGTGCATGCCGAGGATGCCGGACTGCGGCGCGTTCAGGATCGGGGTCGACATCAGCGAGCCGTAGATGCCGCCATTGGTGATGGTGAAGGTGCCGCCCTGCATCTCGTCGATCTTGAGCTGGCCGTCACGGGCGCGGCGGCCGAAATCGGCGATGCCCTTCTCGATGTCGGCGATCGACTTGTGGTCGCAGTCGCGCACCACGGGCACGACGAGGCCCTTGTCGGTGCCGACGGCGACGCCGATGTGATAGTAATTCTTGTAGATCAGATCGGTGCCGTCGATCTCGGCGTTGACGGCCGGGATGTCCTTCAGCGCCTGCACGACGGCCTTGGTGAAGAAGCCCATGAAGCCGAGCTTGGCGCCATGCTTCTTCTCGAACGCGTCCTTGTAGTGCGCGCGCAGCGCCATGACGTTGGTCATGTCGACCTCGTTGAAGGTCGTGAGCATGGCCGCGGTGTTCTGCACGTCCTTGAGGCGGCGCGCGATGGTCTGGCGCAGGCGGGTCATCTTGACGCGCTCTTCGCGGGCAGCATCGTCGGCCGGCGACGGCGCGCGCACCTGCACGGCAGCGGCGGGCTGGTTGACCGGGGTCGGCGCCGAAGCGGCGCGCTCGATCGCGGCGAGCATGTCGCCCTTGGTGACGCGACCGTCCTTGCCGGAGCCCGGAACGGTCGAGGCATCGACGCCGCTCTCGGCCGAGAGCTTGCGCACCGACGGGGCCAGCGGGGTATCGGCCGGCGGAGCCTTCGCAGCCGGGGCCGGCGCAGCGGCGGCGGCCGCGGGAGCCGCTGCGGCGGCGGGCTTGGAGGGCGCGGCGGCGGGCTTCGCAGCACCGGCACCATCGGTGATCTGGCCGAGCAGCGCGCCGACCGCGACGGTGGCGCCATCGGCGGCGATGATCTCGCTCAGCGTGCCGGCGGAGGGCGCCGGGACTTCGATGGTAACCTTGTCGGTCTCGAGCTCCACCAAGGGCTCGTCGACGGCGACCGGGTCGCCCGCCTTCTTGAACCAGCGGCCGATGGTGGCCTCGGTGACGGATTCGCCGAGCGTCGGCACACGAATTTCAGTCATGGTCTTTTCCTTAAGGGATCGCCGGTGCGGTCGAGAATTTTACAGGTGTCATGCCCCGCGAAGGCGGGGCATCCAGTACTCCGCGGCGTTCGTGATCATCACGACCGTCACGGCGTACTGGATCGCCCGCCTTCGCGGGCGATGACAGCGTCCAAAAAAACTTCAGCTCAGTGCTTCGTCCAGGAACGCCTTCAGCTGAGCCTGATGCTTGGACATCAGACCCGTCGCCGTCGCGGCGGAAGCGGCGCGGCCGACATAACGCGGACGCCGGCTCGCGCCGTTCACCTGGTTCAGCACCCATTCCAGATAGGGCTCGATGAAGTGCCAGGCACCCATGTTGCGGGGCTCTTCCTGGCACCACACCACTTCGGCCTTCTTGAAGCGCGACAGCTCGGCCACCAGCGCCTTCAGCGGCACCGGATAGAGCTGCTCGACGCGCATCAGATAGATGTCGTCGATGCCGCGCTTCTCGCGCTCCTCGTAGAGGTCGTAATAGACCTTGCCGGAGCACAGCACGATGCGGCGGACCTTCTCGTCCGGAACGAGCTTGATGGCCTCGTTCGGCAGCATCTGGGCGTCATCGTACAGGATGCGGTGGAAGGTCGTTCCCTTCGCCAGCTCCTCGAGACGCGACACCGCCCGCTTGTGACGCAGCAGCGATTTCGGCGTCATCATGATCAGCGGCTTGCGGATCTCGCGGTGCAGCTGCCGGCGTAGCGCGTGGAAATAGTTCGCCGGCGTGGTCGGATAGACCACCTGCATGTTGTCTTCGGCGCACATCTGCAGGAAACGCTCGAGACGTGCCGAGGAGTGCTCCGGTCCTTGGCCCTCATAGCCGTGCGGCAAGAGGCAGACGAGGCCGGACATGCGCAGCCATTTGCGCTCGCCCGAGGAGATGAACTGGTCGAACACGACCTGCGCGCCGTTGGCGAAATCGCCGAACTGGGCTTCCCACAGCGTCAAGGTGTTCGGCTCGGCGAGCGAGTAGCCGTATTCGAAGCCGAGCACGGCTTCTTCCGACAGCAGGGAGTTGATGACCTCGTAATGGCCCTGCTCGTTGCCGAGATGGTTGAACGGCGTGTAGCGGTTCTCGGTCTCCTGATCGATCAGGACCGAATGGCGCTGCGAGAAGGTGCCGCGCTCGGAATCCTGCCCGGACAGGCGGACATGGTGGTTTTCCTGCAGCAGCGTGCAGAACGCCAGCGCTTCGCCGGTCGCCCAGTCGATGCCGGCACCGGTATCGATCGCCTTGGCGCGATTGTCGAGGAAGCGCTGGATGGTACGGTGGACGCGAAAACCGTCCGGCACCTTGGTGATCTTGCGGCCGATGTCCTTGAGAACGGGCAGGTCGACGCCGGTGACGCCGCGACGGGCGTCTTCTTCCTGATCGGCGATCTTGAATCCGGACCACTTGCCGTCGAGCCAGTCGGCCTTGTTCGGCTTGTAGGAGGTGCCGGCCTCGAACTCGGCATCGAGCCGGGCGCGCCAGTCGGCCTTCAGCTTGTCGACCTCACCCTCGGTGACGACGCCTTCGGCGATCAGGCGCTTGGAGTAGAGGGTCAGGGTCGAGGGATGGGCCGCGATGCGCTTGTACATCACCGGCTGGGTGAAGGCCGGCTCGTCGCCCTCGTTGTGGCCGTAGCGGCGATAGCACCACATGTCGATGACGACGGGCTTGTGGAACTTCTGCCGGAATTCAGTCGCGACCTTGGCCGCGAACACCACGGCTTCGGGATCATCGCCGTTCACATGGAAGATCGGCGCATCGATCATCTTCGCCACGTCCGACGGATAGGGCGAGGAGCGCGAGTAGCGCGGATAGGTGGTGAAGCCGATCTGGTTGTTGACGATGAAGTGCACGGAGCCGCCGGTACGGTAGCCCTTCAGGTCCGACAGGCCGAAGCACTCCGCGACCACGCCCTGACCTGCGAACGCCGCGTCGCCGTGCATCAGGAGCGGCATCACCGAGATGCGCATATCGGGGGGATCGCCGTGCTGGTCCTGCTTGGCGCGCACCTTGCCGAGCACGACGGGATCGACGATCTCGAGATGCGAGGGGTTGGCGGTCAGCGACAGATGGATGCGGTTGCCGTCGAACTCGCGATCCGAGGAGGCGCCGAGGTGATACTTCACGTCGCCGGAGCCTTCGACCGCGTCGGGGTTGGCCGAGCCGCCCTTGAACTCGTGGAACAGCGCGCGGTGCGCCTTGCCCATCACCTGCGTCAGCACGTTGAGGCGGCCGCGATGCGGCATGCCCAGCACGATCTCCTTCACGCCGAGATTGCCGCCACGCTTGATGATCTGCTCGAGCGCGGGGATCAGCGCTTCGCCGCCGTCGAGGCCGAAGCGCTTGGTGCCGGTGAACTTGGTGTCGCAGAATTTTTCGAAGCCTTCGGCTTCGACCAGCTTCATCAGGATCGCCCTGCGACCTTCGCGGGTGAACGAGATCTCCTTGTCGGGTCCCTCGATGCGCTCCTGGATCCAGGCCTTCTGCGCGGCGTTGCTGATGTGCATGAACTCGACGCCGAGCGTCTGGCAGTAGGTGCGCTCGCAGATCGCGGTGATCTCGCGCAAGCTGCCGTATTCGAGGCCGAGCACGTGATCGAGGAAGATCTTGCGGTCGAAATCGGCCTCGCTGAAGCCGTAGGTGCGCGGATCGAGCTCTTCGCGGTTGCGCTGGGCTTCGATGCCGAGCGGATCGAGCTTGGCGTGGAAGTGACCGCGCATGCGGTAGGAGCGGATCAGCATCAGGGCGCGGACCGAGTCGCGCGTCGCCTGGAGCAGGTCGGCGGAGGAGATGTCGGCGCCCTTGGCCTGCGCCTTGGCGGCGATCTTGGTGCCGACCGCCTTCTCGACTTCAGCCCAGTTGCCGTCGAGGGCGGAGGTCAGGTCGTCCTTCGGGGTCAGCGGCCAGTTGTCGCGTTCCCAGGACGGGCCTTCGGCGTTCTTCCGGACGTCGGCGGGCTGATCGTTCAGGCTCTTGAAGAACTCCTGCCACTCGGCATCGACCGAGGACGGGTCCTTCTCGTAGCGGGCGTAGATTTCGTCGATGTAGGTGGCGTTGGTGCCCTGCAAAAAGGATGACAAGGCAAAGGCTGCGTTCGCGTCCTGGCGAGACATACTGGAGTTCCTGGCGATTTCGGTTCGCGCATAACAAACGGCGCTGACGCCGAGCTCCCCGGCAGAGGCTCGGCGCGACAGGCACCCTTTACCCTATTTGCTGCGAAACTTCGCCCGGAAAAGTACGAAGGAGTGAATTAGCCTTTCAACTTTTCGGCAAGCGTGTGGCCGAGGCGCGCGGGCGACGGGGACACTGTAATCCCTGCCGATTTCATCGCTTCGGTCTTGGAACCGGCATCGCCCTTTCCGCCCGAAATGATCGCGCCGGCATGGCCCATGCGGCGGCCGGGAGGGGCCGTGACGCCGGCGATGAAGCCGACCATCGGCTTCTTGCGGCCGCGCTTCGCTTCGTCCTTGAGGAACTGGGCGGCGTCCTCCTCGGCGGAACCGCCGATCTCGCCGATCATGATGATCGACTCGGTCTTGGGGTCGGCCAGGAGCATTTCCAGGACGTCGATGAACTCGGTGCCCTTGACCGGGTCGCCGCCGATGCCGACCGCGGTGGTCTGGCCGAGGCCTTCCTGGGAGGTCTGGAACACGGCCTCATAGGTCAGCGTGCCCGAGCGGGAGACGATACCGACGGAGCCGGTCTTGAAGATGTTGGCGGGCATGATGCCGATCTTGCACTCGCCGGCGGTCATGACGCCCGGGCAGTTCGGCCCGATCAGGCGCGACTTGGAGCCGGCCAGCGAGCGCTTCACGCGGACCATGTCGATGACAGGAATGCCCTCGGTGATGCAGACGATCAGCGGGATCTCGGCGTCGATGGCTTCGCAGATCGCGTCCGCCGCGCCCGGCGGCGGCACGTAGATCACCGAGGCGTCGGCGCCGGTCTTCTCACGCGCCTCGCGCACGGTGTCGAACACCGGCAGGCCCAGATGCGTCGCCCCGCCTTTGCCCGGCGAGGTGCCGCCGACCATCTTGGTGCCGTAGGCAATCGCGGCCTCCGAGTGGAAGGTGCCGTTCTTGCCGGTGAAGCCCTGGCAGATGACCTTGGTGTTCTTGTCGATCAGGATGGACATGAGGTCTGCTTTCGCGAAACTAACGGAGTGAGAGGGTCAGTGGATGCGGCGGTAGACGCCGGTGAGCACGTCGGCCCAGCCTTCCGCATCCGGCGAGAACTGGATCTTCAACGAGTAGGAATCCTCGTTGATGATCTCGTAGACGTGGCGCGCATTGCCGCGGAGCGAGCCGCGCACCAGCGTCAGGGTCTTGCCGACCCACCCGCCGGAGGCGGGCGAGGGCGGCGTGTAGCCGAGCGAGTCGTACCAGAACAATTTGTAGGTCCGGTCGTCGCGATCGTAGGTGAAGAGGCCGTGGGTGGCGAAGACCTGCTTGCCGTCGCGCATCTGGACCGCGTCCTGGATCAGGTAGAACCCGTTGAGGTCCATGCGCGCGTGGACGTGAGAGGTGGCGGGGCCGCCCTCCGTCCAGCGCGAGGGGAAGACCACCTCTTCACCATCCCATTCGCCAGCGAACGCGGCGAGACGCGCGTGCTCTGCAAGCGGGGACGATGCGGCGAGATGGTCCTGGGTCATGGCCTCAGCCTCCCTTGACGGCCTTCACGATCTTCTGCGCGGCGTCGTCGAGATTGTCGGCGGGCACCACGTTCAGTCCGGATTCACGGATGATCTTCTTGCCGAGCTCGACATTGGTGCCTTCGAGGCGGACCACCAGCGGCACGCTGAGGCCGACTTCACGAACCGCAGCCGTGACGCCCTCGGCGATCACGTCGCACTTCATGATGCCGCCGAAGATGTTGACCAGGATGCCCTTCACGTTGGGATCGGCGGTGATGATCTTGAACGCGGCCGCGACCTTCTCCTTGCTGGCGCTGCCGCCGACGTCGAGGAAGTTCGCCGGCGCCATGCCGTAGAGCTTGATGATGTCCATCGTCGCCATGGCGAGACCGGCGCCGTTGACCATGCAGCCGATGTTGCCGTCGAGGGTGACGTAGTTGAGGTCGTACTTGGACGCCTCGATTTCCTTGGCGTCTTCCTCGGTCTCGTCGCGCAGCGCGAGCACCTCGGGATGACGGAACAGCGCGTTGTCGTCGAACGACACCTTGGCGTCGAGCACGCGGAGCTGGCCCTGCTTGGTCACGACCAGCGGGTTGATCTCCAGCATCGCCATGTCCTTGGCGACGAAGGCCGTGAACAGCTGCGCGGTGAGCTTCTCGGCCTGCTTGGCGAGGTCGCCCGACAGGTTCAGCGCCTTCGCAACGGTGCGGCCGTGATGGCCCATGATGCCGGTGGCGGGATCGACCGAGAAGGTGACGATCTTCTCGGGCGTGTTGTGTGCGACGTCCTCGATGTTGACGCCGCCTTCGGTCGACACCACGAAGGAGACGCGCGAGGTCTCACGGTCGACCAGGATCGAGAGGTAGAATTCCTTGTCGATGTTCGATCCGTCCTCAATGTAGAGACGGTTGACCTGCTTGCCCGCGGGACCGGTCTGCACGGTCACCAGCGTGGCGCCCAGCATCTGCTTGGCGAATTCGTTGACCTCTTCGACCGACTTGGCGATGCGGACGCCGCCCTTGTCCCCCGCGGACGCCTCCTTGAACTTGCCCTTGCCGCGCCCGCCGGCATGGATCTGGCTCTTCACCACATAGAGCGGTCCGGGCAGCTTCTTTGCGGCCTCGACGGCCTCCGCCACCGATAGCGCCGGGAAGCCGGCGGAGACGGGCGCGCCGTACTCCTTGAGAACCGCCTTGCCCTGATATTCGTGGATATTCATGCCTGATGTCCTGTGCGGAAGAAGCGAATGGCGGGCGGACGATGGCGAAGGCCGAACGGCGACGCATCACGCATCGCCGCCCACTCCGCCATCCGCTCTATTTCACGCCAATGACGAATCGATGGTCTTGCAGGCGTCGATCAGGCCCTGCACCGAAGCAACCGACTTCTCCAGCATCGCCTTCTCGCCACCGTCGAGGCTGATCTCGACGACCTTCTCCACGCCACCGGCGCCGATCACGACGGGCACGCCGACGAAGATGTCCTTGACGCCGTACTGGCCGGTCAGCTGCGCTGCGCAAGGCAGGACGCGCTTCTTGTCCTTGAGGTAGGACTCGGCCATTTCGATCGCGGAAGCAGCCGGCGCATAGTAGGCCGAGCCGGTCTTCAGCAGGCCGACGATTTCCGCACCGCCATCACGGGTACGCTGGATGATTTCTTCGAGGCGTTCCTTGGTGACCCAACCCATCGTGACGAGATCCGTCAGCGGAATACCGCCAACCGTCGAATAGCGGGCGAGCGGCACCATCGTGTCGCCATGGCCGCCGAGAACGAATGCCGTGACGTCCTGTACGGAAACGTTGAATTCCTGTGATAGGAACAGGCGGAAGCGCGACGAGTCGAGAACGCCCGCCATGCCGACGACCTTGTTGGCCGGAAGACCGGAGAACTTCTGCAACGCCCAGACCATCGCGTCGAGCGGGTTGGTGATGCAGATGACGAAAGCGTTCGGGGCATACTTCTTGATGCCGGCGCCGACCTGTTCCATGACCTTGAGGTTGATGCCGATCAGGTCATCGCGGCTCATGCCCG
>Ga0102587_1001941_pt1 | contig 13353 bp, 16 predicted proteins | sample AraplaF_Col_mTSA_FD_76853 | JGI IMG/M metagenome (GOLD analysis project Ga0102587, IMG submission 76853) | Arabidopsis root microbial communities from the University of North Carolina, USA - plate scrape MF_Col_mTSA (SPADES assembly) (version 2) | ecosystem: Host-associated > Plants > Roots >... | reverse complement strand
TCAATGCAGCCGCCCGAACCCGACCCCACCCCCCGGCCGTCTTCGCAGATCGCCAGCATGGAGCCTTCGGGCCGCGGGCTGGAGCCCCAGGTCTTGAGCACGGTGACCAGCTCGCAGCGCAGGCCCGCGGCCAGCCACTGCGAGGAGGTTTTCAGAACTTCGAGGTCTATGTTGTCCATGCGGCAAATGCTAGCAGCCCGGGGCATTTCCCGCTGCGGCCTGGGCTTTTTCTCATCAGCGCCTCAGGCCTTGGCCAGGTTGTCGTTCAGCGGCAGCGTGCGCACCCGCTTGCCGGTGGCCGCGAACACCGCATTGGCCACAGCCGGCGCCACCAGCGCGGTCGCCGGCTCGCCGATGCCGCCGGGCTTTTCGGTACTGGGCACCACGGTGATGTCCATCACCGGCGCTTCGTTCATGCGCAGCACCGGGTAGTCGCCAAAATTGGTCTGCTGCACCCGGCCCTTGTCCAGCGTGATCTGGTTGTTCAGCGCCGCCGACAGGCCGAAGATGACGCTGGACTGGATCTGCGCCTGCACCGTGTCGGGGTTGACCATGCGGCCCAGGTCGGCCACCACCGTGATCTTGTGCACCGTGACCTGGTTGTCCTTGACCGACACCTCGGCCACCTGGGCCATATAGGTGTCGTAGCCCTCCATCAGCGCGATGCCGCGGCTGCGGCCGGCTGGCGCCGGCGTGCCCCAGCCGGACTTGTCGGCCGCGAGTTTGAGCACATTGGCAAAACGCGGCTGCTTTTCCAGCAGCGACATGCGGTAGGCATACGGGTCCTTGCCTGCGGCCAGCGCCATTTCGTCGACAAAACTCTCGTTGGCAAAGGCATTGAGCGCATGGCTCACCGAGCGCCAGTAGCCCACGCGCAGCCCGCTGTCGTGGATCACCAGGTCGTACTGCGTGTTCGGGATGTCGTAAGGCATGACGCCGGCCTCGGCCATAAACGGGTCCAGCGTGTCCTTGGGCAGGCCGAAGGCGCGCTGCGTGATGGACTGCGAGGTCACCTTGAAATTGAGCGCCACCGGCTTGCCGTCGGCCCCCAGGCCGGCCGAGAGCTGGTTGACCGCCATGGGCCGGTAGAAGTCGTGCGTGGTGTCGTCCTCGCGGCTCCATAGCAGCTTGACCGGCTTGCCCACGGCCTTGGAAATCTGCGCCGCCTGCACGATGAAGTCCAGCTCCAGCCGCCGGCCGAAGCCGCCGCCCAGGAAGGTGGTTTTCAGCGTGATGTCCTCGGGCTTGATGCCCAGCGCCGCGGCCACACTGCCTTCGGCGCCCTGCTGGAACTGCGTCGGGCCTATCAGCAGGATTTTGCCGTTCCTGTAGTCGGCCGTGAAGTTCATGGGCTCCAGCGTGGCATGCGCCAGCAGCGGCGAGACATACTCGGCCTTCAGTGTCTTGGCCGCGCCTTTCATGGCGCCAGCGGCGTCGCCCTTGGGCGCCACGATGGGAATCGCCTTGCCGCTGTCGGCCGCCTTGCGTATGCCGTCGAGCATGCTGGCATTGCTGATGGCCGCGACCGGGCCCTCGTCCCACTGCACCGCCAGCGCCTGGCGCGCCTTGAAAGCATGCCAGTAGCTGTCGGCGACCACCGCCACGCCGTCGGGAATCTGCACTACGTCAATCACGCCAGGCATGGCCTTGGCCTTGGCGGCGTCAAAGCTGGTGACCTTGCCACCTATCACCGGGCATTGCTGCAGGCTGGCGTAGACCATGCCGGGCAGCTTCACGTCGATGCCGAACTCGGCCGTGCCGTTAACCTTCATCGGCGTGTCCAGCCGCCTGGTGGGCTTGCCGATCACGGTGAAGTCCTTCGGGTCCTTGAGCGCCACCTTCTCGGGCACCGGTAGCTTGGAGGCCGCCTCGGCCAGTGAGCCGTAAGTCGCCTTCTTGCCATTCGGGCCAATGACCATGCCGTTCTCGGCCTTGAGCGTGGCGGCATCGACATTCCATTTGGCGGCCGCCGCGGAGACCAGCATGCTGCGCACCTGCGCGCCGGCAATGCGCAGCTTTTCCCAGCCGTCGCGCACCGAGGTCGAGCCGCCGGTGATTTGCGCGCCCAGCAAGGCATTGGTGTAGACCTTGCCCGGCGGCGCGATCGCGACCTTGACCTTGCGGATGTCGACATTGAGCTCCTCGGCGATCAGCATGGGCATGGAGGTGTAGACACCCTGCCCCATCTCGGAGCGCGCCGAGATCAGGGTGATGGTGTTGTCGTCGGCGATGTGCACCCAGGCATTCGGGGTGTAAAGCGTGCCCGCCGCCTGCGCGGCCGAGGGGACGCCCAGCGTGACGCCCAGCATCAGCCCGCTGCCTGCGACGGTCAGGGCCGACGAGGTCTTGAGGAAAGTGCGGCGGTTCGGAGAAATCAGTGAGGTGGTGGTCATGATGGTTCTCCTCAGGCTTTGCGCAGGCTGGAAGCGGCATCCTTGATCGCCGCCTTGATGCGCGGGTAGGTGCCGCAGCGGCAGATGTTGCCGCTCATCGCGGCGTCGATGTCGGCGTCGCTCGGGTTCTTGTTGGCCGTGAGCAGGGCCGCCGCGCTCATCAGCTGGCCCGACTGGCAGTAGCCGCACTGCGGCACGTCATGCTTGATCCACGCCACCTGCAGCGGGTGCGTGTTGTTGCGCGACAGGCTTTCAATCGTCGCCACCTTCTGCCCCGCAGCCGCCGACAGCGGCGTCTGGCAGGAGCGTACCGGCTGGCCGTTGAGGTGCACGGTACAGGCGCCGCACAGCGCCGCGCCGCAGCCGAACTTGGTACCGGTCATGCCCAGCTCGTCGCGTATCACCCACAAGAGGGGTGTATCGGGTTCGGCATTGACGGAAACGGCGCGGCCGTTCACGTTGAGTTTGGTTGTCATCTGGAGTCCCCTTTGTTGGAATATGGCAGGGCCCCCAAAAGTCAGTCAGCTACTACCCCAAGGCCTTGCGCGAGTCATGCTACGACCGAGCGCAAGGGGGTATCCCGGTAAAAACCCTTGGCTGAAACAAAGTGTCGAGAAGTTTTCTCAAGATGAGACAAAGCGGCCGGAATGACACGCCACGGCTTGTCCCGATCAGTTTCCCGGATGACAGGTACAGTCATTGAGCCCCAGCCACCCGGCATGGTGCAGCAGGTCGCGTAACCGCACCCATGCCCATCGCGCCAGCACCTGCGCAGGCGGCCCGTAAAACCCTCCGAACAGGATGCAGGGAGTCAGGTTGAGCACTTCGTGCCACCAGCGGGCAGGTATGTACAGCACGTCTCCGGGTTCCAGGTCGACCACCAGAAAATCTCCTTGCGGGGCGCCCGAGGAAGCAAGCTCTAGCGCGCCGAGTCTGGACAGCCTTGCCCACGAATCGTATTTGGCCGCTACCGCCCCCAATCGCTCCACCGTCCCGGGACGCACAAGGTGGAAGCGCTTCCTGCCCACGACCTGAACCGCGAGGTTGTCGAGGAAGTCATGGTGGAGCCCCGTACGCGCCCCGGCCGGTCCAATCCAGCTTTGCAGCGAGCGAATGGACCGGGGCGGGAATATTTCTGAATGCATGAGGTCAAGCCGCAATCGCGGCATTGCGTCGAGCAGGTCAAACTCCTTCAGGTACAAAGACTGGTTTTCGCGGTCTCCGCCTTCCTGCAGGGACTCAAGATAGAAGCGCAGCGTGGACTCCACAAACTTTGTGCTCCCTCGCTCCCGATCACCGGAAACGAGTCGCACCGGCATATCGGGTGCCCGCGCGGCAAGGCCCGCGAAACTCCATTGCTTCACCGCAGGCCAGTTGGCGGCGAGGCCCCTGAACACGGCGGGAGTCCGATGGCGGCATAACTGACCGGCGCCACCAAATGCGGCGTCAGCAAGAGGTGTCATGAAGGTATCCATCTTCATCTCGCCGGTGCGGCCATATAGCGCAGGCCACCCCAGCCCATTCTCAGCACGCCGGGTGTGGCACGGATGGCAAACCCGCAGCCTTGCACGACCAGGCGCCAAACGCCAATACGACCCGCCCGGACATCATGCCGGCAGAACGCAGCAAGACAGGCGGTCAAGTCCATCGCCAGGTAGAGCACCGCGGCGAGCATGGCCAGCACGCGCCGACCGTGGCTCACCTGGGCCGCGGTCAACACATCAAGCGCGACATGGCGGTGGCCAATTTCTTCCGCGCAATGCCACCGCCAGAGGCGAAGCTGCGGCGCCGTTCCATGTCCCAGCCACGGGCTGCGTGCGCGCAGAATTTCGTCGGACAGCAAGGCCGTCAATTGCTCAAACGCCGCGGCGAAGGCCAGCCTCGTGGCCAGACTCCTGGATGCGATTTCACCGACTGCCAACGCAATGCGCTCCTCCAGGCGTTGCGCCGGCGCGTGCTCAGCCAGCCGGTCGTTATAAAGCCGGTGGGCACGTTGGTGGGCCGCTTCCTCGCGGACAAAGCGATTCACTTCGTCCCGCAACTCCGGTGACACGGCGGGCTTTTGCGCCTGCCGCAGCCAATCCGACACGGCCCCCATGACAAACTGCTCGCCACTGGGAAGCAGAAGCGAGACGCTGTCAAAGAGCCTTGAACGAAAGGCGTCACCATCGTTCCACCACAAGCCCGTGAGCGCTGTATCGGCAGGAGCTGATGCCAGCGTCACGTGCCGGCCCCGCCGCGCACTGCCGGCCGGCTCGGCATTTTTTTGTCTATGCCGGCTATCCACCCCAGCACCCACTGCAGCAATCCGAAAGGCATGACTTTCCACAGAAGGCCAAGCCGCGACAGCGGCACCTTGCCCCGCAGCAAGACGCCGTAATCAAGCGACTGCGGATGGGGAAAATAATTCGGGAGCACCGCCACGATCTCACGAAAACCCTTTTGGTAGTAATAGCGAAGCTGCGCATCGCGCGGCCACTGCTCGCGGCGCGAATACACGTAGTCCTCGACACCAAGGGTTGGGTCATCGGCCAACGCACGCTTGAGGCCGGGTATGGGAGATCCAAGGTAGATCTCCCGATACCCTTGTTTCAACGCATAAGGCCAAAAGAACTCGAACACCGACGCTGCGGCGCGTGGATCAACACTGGTCAGGCTGATGCCAAAGAGGCGGCTTGGTGCAGCGGGCGCGCTGCCGCGGCTTGGCGCAGAACAATCAGCCCATGAACTGGCGTTCCGGATGTCCTTGAGGTCCACCGGTTTCATGAACAGGGAGGCAAGTGCTTCGCCGGTGCCAGGGCAAAAAGCACCCACGCAGAGCCCGGCGTGGTTGTCTATCCGCTGGCGCAAGACTTCTTCATCAGCGGCTTGTTGCTCACTCCACTGGCGCCGCTCCAATCGCATCAGCGCGGCAAGGTCGTCGGGACGAAGAAATCGGGTGCATGGTGATGGGGTCATTACGAGGGAAATTGCGAAAAGTTCACTGTGAACATCGCGCGTGACGCAGCAATGACATGCGAACCTCGCCCCCTCGGGAATTCGTATCCAGTTGTTGTGGGCTACCCCGCCACCCGATCCCGAATCTGCTGCAAGGCCGCCGGGTCATCCATGGTCGTCAAATCTCCCGGGTCCCTGCCCTCGCACACAGCCTGTATCGCGCGCCGCAGCATCTTGCCGCTGCGGGTCTTGGGCAGGGCCGATACAAAATGCACACGCGCCGGCCGCGCGACGGCACCCAGGTCGCCGTCCACGCGCTTCATGATTTCGCCTTCGAGCTTCATCGCCGCCGCGTTGTCGCTGAGCACACTCGAATCCTTGGGCACGGCAAACGCCATGGCAACCTGGCCCTTGAGCGGGTCCGCCACGCCAATCACCGCCACCTCGGCGACGCCGGCATGGCCTGAAATGCTTTCCTCGATCTCGCGCGTGCCCAGGCGGTGGCCGGCGACATTGATGACGTCATCGGTGCGGCCCAGGATAAAAAAGTAGCCGTCCTCGTCGCGTATGCCCCAGTCGAAGGTGGAATACACCATCTTGCCGGGCACGCTTTTCCAGTAGGTGTTGACGAAGCGCGCGTCGTCCTTCCAGATGGTCTGCATAAAACCCGGCGGCGTCGGGCCTTCGATGACGACCACGCCTTTTTCATTCGGCTGGGTCAGTTCCTCGCCGGTGGACTCGTGCAGGATCTTGACCTTGTAGCCGTACATGGGCACGCCGGGGCTGCCGAAGCGGCTGGGCTTTTTTTCGACGGCGTTGGCGATGGTGATGATGGGCCAGCCCGATTCGGTCTGCCAGTAGTTGTCGATGATGGGTACATTCAGGCCCTCGTTGATCCAGCGCGCTGTGGGTTCGTCCAGCGGCTCGCCGGCCAGGTAGAAGGCGCGCAGGCTGGAGAGGTCGTGCTTTTTGAGCAGGCCCGGGTCCTGTTTTTTGAGCACGCGCACCGCGGTGGGCGCGCTGAACATGCCGGTGACCTTGTATTTCTCGACCAGGCTCCACCAGATCGCGGCGTTGGGCTGCTGGTCCATGCCTTGCGTGGGCAGGCCTTCGTACATGATGGTCGCCATGCCAGCGATCAGCGGACCGTAGACGATGTAGCTATGGCCCACCACCCAGCCGATGTCGCTGGTGGAGAAATAGGTTTCGCCGGCTCGGCCGTCAAAGATGTGTTTCATGCTGGCGGCCAGGGCCACCGCGTAGCCGCCGGTATCGCGCTGCACGCCCTTGGGCTTGCCGGTGGTGCCGCTGGTGTAAATGGTGTAGCTGATGGCGCTGGCGTCCAGCCATTCGCAGTGCACCTGGGCATGCATGTACTTGGCGCGCAGGGTTTCCCAATGCAGGTCGCGCCCGGCCGCCATGGGCATGGGTGCCAGGCCGCGGTCCACCAGCAGCACGGCCTCGGGCTGGTGTTTGGCCAGGCGTATGGCTTCGTCGAGCAGGGGTTTGTAGGCCACGACTTTGCCGCCGCGCGAACCGGCGTCGGCGCTGATGATGACGCGCGGCGTCGCATCGTCAATGCGCGAGGCCAGCGAGCCGCTGGCAAAACCGCCGAACACCACGCAGTGGATGGCGCCTATGCGCGCGCAGGCCAGCATGGCAAAGGCGGCTTCCGGGATCATGGGCATGTAAATCAGCACCCGGTCGCCCTTGACCACGCCCATGGCCAGCAGGCTGGCGGCCATGCGCTGCACTTCGGCATGCAGCTCGCGGAAACTGTAGGTTTTTTCGGCACCGGTTTCGCTGGAAACGTAAATCAGCGCGGCCTGGTCGGGCCGGTCTTTAAGGTGCCTGTCGACCGCGTTGTGGCACAGATTGGTTTGCCCACCTTCAAACCATTGCACAAAAGGCGGTTGGTCGTCGTTGGAGACGCGGGTGAAAGGCTTGTGCCAATCAATGAGTTTGGCCTGCTCGGTCCAGAAGGCGTCGGGCTGGTCTATGGACTGGCGGTAGAAGTCTGCGTAGCGCGTCATTTCGTCTCCTTTTTTCTTTTGAAATTCATCCCGAATTTTGACGGCTCCAAGGCTAGAGGCTCGCCATGGCCGCTACCGACAATCGGTGTCTTCTATGGCTTTGGACCCTTCGTGCGGCTCAAATATTCATTCATCTCACTCGGCAGCACCACCAGAGGCGTGAAAACGTCCTTCCTGGTCGGTATGACCGACACCATATTGGAAACTGGAATATCCGTACGAGTTCTTTGAAGAATCTCAAGATCCCGGCCCAGCTGATCTGAGACCAGCCAGACGCCCCCGGCGGGTACTGTCATTCCGAAAAAATTACGTCCCTTCAAGGCATCCAGTTTGATCTCGCCCACGTAGTTGACAGTATCTGGCTGGACCTCGAAGGGAATCGAATAATCATTCTTCGACGACCAATTTTGCTGGAAGGCTCCATTGGCCTGATACAGCCGAAAGTTGTGAAAGGTGTATGGCCCCGCAGGAAGGCTGAACACAAAAACCGCACCAGCACTGCTTTCCGTGCTGAAATCATCCGGAGTCTTTCCGGTGTAGAGGTTAAACGTCGGCTGGGCTTTTATCTGGTGGACTTCACCCGTCTTCACGTTTTTGAAATAGAAGGTTTGGCTGTAGTAAACCGGCCCATCCGGACTCCTGGCAAAACTGCCGACCAGGATGCCATTGGTCGACGTCAGACTCGATGCGGAGACACCGTCAGGTTTTAAATGCTTGCTTGCGCACGCGCCCAGGGCAAAGCACAACAAAAGTGTAGAAAAAATTCGAAGCCGCATGTGAATTCCTGATTGTTAACTTTTAACTGGCAGTGGGTGAGCGAGGTTTCGGCCCCCTATCGCCACGGCCGGGCGCTCGTTTCACCGGAGTGTCGCACGTCAATTAATGATTTTGCCCATACCATTCTCCACACGGGTTCTCAGTTGTTGAACGAACTCCGGGTCATACAGTTCCCAGCTTTCGAGTTCGCCAAGCACTCTTAAAGGCAGCTTGCTTCGATAGGACCGCGTCGGGTTGCCTGGAAATTTCTTGTCCGTCACGTTGGGATCGTTCTCAAATTCCCCCGTGGGCTCCACGATGTAGACGCGCGGCCTGCCGCTGCCTTTGGCTATTTCCGCGGCAAGCCCGGCGCCTTTGGCGATGGCCGTGAAATAAATGTGATTCATCACGACGCTTTCGTCGTAATTCGAGGTGAAGCCCGACCTCAGTAGATCGCCTGGCTGCAATTGGGCTTTCGTGCCATGGAAAAAAGGGCCGGAGTCTAAAGCTGCCATGGGTTGTTAAGTGAAAAATGACTGAACCATCAACACTTGCGGCGAAGCCGCCAGCTGCCGTTGTGGATCCGCGCCGATCGACACGTCAAGGGTTGCGCCCATATTGTCCGACGGCCTTCAGCCGGTCGCGTGGCACCCAACCCAAGGTATCCTCGCCGTCCTTGGAGATGAACATGACTCCAGACCAGGCAGAGGACATCGGGCCGGCGATGTTCATTTCTTGCCAAACGAAAGCGCGAACTGCAGCAAAGCAGCGGCGCCGGCGAGCAAGGGCAAGAGCTCAAGAGGCAACCGTCGAGCTGACAGGACCATGGCTGCGACCACAACAAACATTACGGCACATAGCGTGACCAGTGCGGTTCGGTTTCGGACCCTTGCGAGTTCCTCCGGCGGCAGAGCTTCATGCTGGCTCTGCCACCAACGCGAATAGGCTTCCCCCGCCACGGCGGCCGCAAAGAGCGCTGCGAAAAGAGCTGCCGCTGTAAGGCCGATTCGTTCGCGCGTTGGAGATGTGAAGTGCAAGGCCAGGCAGAGCACGGAAACGGCAAGGAGCACGCCTTGCAGCGAGCGGCGAAAAATCTTGCTCACGCGTGACATCGTAGGTTCCCTGGCATCTGCCGTGAAGATGACCGGACCACCACTGTTTGCGGCAAAGCCGCCTCCTGCTGTTGCGGGCCCGTGTCGATTGACATGTCATGTGCCATTGTCACTCCGGTCTTGCTCCAGTTTATGCGCCGGCCGGAAACCGGATCAGCGGATAGACCAGCAAGACCGCGGCAAGCAACGCCGCCAGCGTGCGCACATGGTTCCACATCGTCCAGACGGCCACATAGCCGCGCCAGAAGCCGTTGGCCTCGGCGCTGGCCGCATCCTGCCGTGCCAGTGCGTTGTTGAGGGGGACATTAAAGGCCATGGTCACGCCGAAGGTGCCCAGCAAATAAAGAATGCTGCCCGCCCCCAGGCAGAAAGCGCCGGGCGCCTGCCAGTGCCAGACGGCGACCAGCACCAGCACGGCGCACACCAGGGCCGTGCCCATGAACAGCCCCAGGAAACCGGGATTGAGTACCACTACATTGATGGACTGCATGGCCGCGATGCCCGAGGCCGGCGCCACCCGGGCCAGCGCCCCCATCACGAAGTTGGAAAACGCCAGGAAGATGCCGGCAATCAGCGCACTGCCCAGGGCCGCGAGCAAGGTCAGCGCAAACAGCAGGACGTGGGTGGATGGCATGGGGGCCTCGCAGGTCGGTGCGGAATTGGAGGGCTTACTTTAATGCAGCGTCCCCCCCGCCGCAATCAGTTGCACTTCACAGTCCCAAACAGCGATATAAGGCTTCGCGAAGTCTACTTTGGGTCACTTACCCCGAGCCGCTGCCCGTTGAATTTTCTCGCGAAGAACCTTGTCTTGTTGCGACCTCATTGTGAGCAGCTCGTCGTTCATCCGATTGAACGCAGTCTGCCAACCAGCGAATTCGCGACTCTTGGCGCGGTCGGCAGTGGCCCCTGAGGTCTTTATGTCCACTTTTCGCGCCACGTATTCAATACGTGTATCCCTGAAGAGAACGGCGGGATGCGCAAATTGCCCAGGCTTCGTGAAAACGTAATACGCGGCTTCTTCATACTGGTCGTCGCCACGTTCGAACGCAAGCAGAATCGTGTCTTTCTCGTCGGTGCGGCGAACAGTTGTCGTTTCAATCAAGCCTTTGTAGAGAGCTTCAATATCCTGGGACGTCGTGTCCTTGCCAATCGAGGGCGGAGGATCAAACTGCGCCCATGCCGGCACTGCGCACAACCACGCTGACAAGAGAAAAAGAACTTTCTGCATGAAAACTCCACTTCTGGCTAATGTAAAGATGACTCGACCATCATCCTGCTCGGCGAAGACACCTGCTTGTTGTTGAAACCCATCGCCTTACGATATCCAGTTGAATCGCTCATTTCAAGACGTACTGGATAGGCAAGGTTACCCACGAATCCACGGCGCGACCCGAGCGGGTCCGTGCGGGGTTGAATTTGAATTGCTTTACGGCAGCGAGCGCTGCCGCGTCCAGCCTGTCGAAGCCTGAACTTTTGTGAAGCTGCACCTCGCCGGGTTCACCGCTCGCCAGCACCCGCACTCGCACCATCACGCGGCCCTCTTCGAAAAGGCGCCTGGACATCATGGGGTATGCAGGGCTGGGCGAGCTCGCCTGGCTCGCGAACTGCACAACTTCATCCGGAGAGGCGCAGCCCGCAACAAGCGTCAAAAGGAGAAGCCAGAGTATGCGCAGGGCATAGGCAGGCTGGAAGCCGGTCCGCCTCACTTCACCAACCCCAGCACATCCTTGAACGCCTCATGCTCGGCCGTGCGCAGCCATTCAAACGCCACCATCTCGGTGGTCACCAGTTCGGCGCCATTGCCAGCCAGGCGGTCAAAGGCGGCGTCGCGGTTGCGCTCGCTGCGCGAGCTGCAGGCATCGGTCACCACCCAGACCTCGAACTCTTCCTCGAGCAAGTCAAGCGCGGTCTGCAGCAGGCAGACATGGGCTTCGCAGCCGGCGATGACGATGGTGCCTCTGCCCTCTTCCGGTTCGGGCGCGGGTTTTTGCAGATGCTTGGGCAGGCTGCGCGCATTGCGGCCCTGGTTGGGCTGGCGCACCGGCGGGCGCAGCAGGTCGGACAGGCCGTCGGCCACGGCGCTGAAGGACATCTTGTCCAGCACGCGGCCGCCGGCGGCGGCAATCGCGGCCTGGACCTCGGGCACCAGCGGACCCAGGCCGCCGGGGTTTTCAGCCGTGCCCCAGACCGGCACCTCCAGCAGCCTGGCCATGCGGGCCAGCTTCACGGCATTGGCCAGCACGAGGCTGTTTTCAAAAATGGCGGGCATGAGGCGTGACTGGTAGTCCACCAGCACCAGTTGGGAGTCGTCGGCATCGAGCAGCATGGGGAGATTCCTGAAAATAATTGAGGCGTGGATGGTTAAATGTAAGGGCAAGGGTTGGTTGGCCAGGTCTTGCTCCGACCTTGCGCGCTCCCATTCTCCCGTTCTCTCTGCTGAGGGCGGTTGGCCGGGTCTCGCCCCGGCGGGCGACTTACTTTCTTTTGCTTCGCTGTATGGACCGGACACATGGTGGACAGGTGTGCGGAGACATGGTTGACGGTTTTCATTAGACGCCGGCCTCCTGCCTGAGGTCAATCGTCAGGCAACGGTGATGGGCAAAGAACACCTCGAACAGGCCGTCCCGATCTCGGTGCGGCCTTATTGCCACCCTGTGGCCTCGAAGTGCGTTCGTCACCTTGTAGCGCCCGCTTCTAAAGCGCAGCTCGCCGTTGCAGCCCACCGTCCGAACCTCATCCCCACTCGCATACTCAGGCTCGCCCAGCCGGGCAGGCAGCCGCCTGGCGCTGGGCCTGTAACGCGTGATGGGCGTGGCCATTTGCAGTGCTTCGTGAGGGCGCTCGTGGTTATAGACCGCACGCCAGTGATCCAGCGCCGCCTGCACCTTGGCCAGGCTCTCGAAGCTTCGCCCCTTGAGCACCTCGGCCTCGAGTGATCGGTGAAACCGCTCATCCTTACCGTTGGTCTGCGGGTGGTAAGGGCGGCTGTGGCTGACCACCACGCCCAGGCGAACCAGCCAGACGCCCAGCTCGGTGAGCTGGCCCGGCGCTTTCGGGGAGCCCCAGGGCGCGCCATTGTCGAAGTTGATCTGCACCGGCAGGCCGTACAAGCCGAACACCCGCTCCATCTGGGTTTGCACCACCTCAGTCGTGGCCCTGGCGCAGGCATGCAGCGCCAGGTTGAACCGCGAGTGGTCATCGATCACCGTCAGCGGCAGGCAGCGCCCTTGGGCGGTCTCGAAGTGGCCCTTGAAGTCGGCCTGCCACAGCGCATTGGGCTCCTGGCGCTCAAAGCGCGTCCAGGGCGTGGCCGCCTGGCTGGCCTGGGCGCTGATCAGGCCGTGGCGGTGCAAGATGGCCGTGACCGTGCTGGGCGCGACTTCCTCGCCTGAGAGATCGAGCAGGCGGCGGCTGATCTTGCGCCCGCCCCAGGCCGGATGCTGCTGGCGCAGGGCGAGCACGGCGCCCTCAAGTTCAGGGGGCGAGATGGCCGGGCTGTTGGCGGGCCTACGCGAGCGCTCCTGTAGTCCTGACGCGCCCTCCTGGGCAAAGCGCTGCAGCCACTTGTAACCGGTCTGCGGGCTGATCTCAAAGCGCCGGCACAGCTCGCGCCGGTTGGCGCCTTCCTGGCTGGCCAGCAACACAAATTCGTGCTTCAAACCCATGATGTTCTGCGCTTTCCATGGCATACGGACCTCCCGGCTGGTGGGCCCGAAAGTGTCAACCATGTCCCCGCACACCCGTCCACCATGTGTCCGGTCCATACAGCGAAGCAAAGAAAAGTGCCTCGCCCGCCGGGGCGAGACCCGGCCAACTGAACTTAACAAGGGGGGAGAGGGAGGAACGCCCTAGCCTGTATTGCGCAAACCAGCCGCGATCCCGTTGATCGAAATATGTATACCGGTCTGGACCCGCTGGTCAGCCTGCCCCGCCCGGTAACGCCGCACCAGTTCGACCTGCAGGTGGTGCAGCGGGTCGATATAGGGAAAGCGGTGACGGATGGAGCGCTGCAGTGCGGCGTTGCCGGCCAGGCGCTGTTTTTCGCCGGTGATCAGGGCCAGGGCGTCGGCCGTAAGGTGCCATTCGGCCTCGATGGCACTGAAGATTTTTTTGCGCAGGCGC
>Ga0102587_1001940_pt1 | contig 13391 bp, 17 predicted proteins | sample AraplaF_Col_mTSA_FD_76853 | JGI IMG/M metagenome (GOLD analysis project Ga0102587, IMG submission 76853) | Arabidopsis root microbial communities from the University of North Carolina, USA - plate scrape MF_Col_mTSA (SPADES assembly) (version 2) | ecosystem: Host-associated > Plants > Roots >... | reverse complement strand
AAAGGGCCCGGCAAAAAGCCCTTGTGGCTTGCGTAGATCAGGCGAGGGTTGCTTGCGCTCAGCGCGGCGTAGTCCAGGCCGTACTTGGCCATGGTGCCGGGTTTGAAGTTCTCGGCCACCACGTCGGCGCTGGCGCACAGCTTGCGCGCCACCTCGGCGCCGGCGGGGGCGCGCAGGTCTATGCCTATGCTTTTTTTGTTGCGATTGAACAGAGGGAAAAATCCCGAGCCCGCACCCAGCAGGTGGCGCGTGCGGTCGCCGTCCACGGGTTCGACCTTGATGACCTCGGCGCCCATGTCGGCCAGCAGCATGCCGCAGGTCGGGCCCATGACCATGTGGGTGAACTCCACGACGCGCAGGCCGGCCAACGGCAGGGGTGAGGTGGAAGAAGCGGTGTTTTGCATGCTGTTTTGTAGTTGAGATGAGTTTATTGTTGAAGTGTTTGTTGATGAATCCAGCCCGGTGAAATTTGAACCGTTCGACCTGAGCTCACTATCCGTTCGGGCTGAGCTTGTCGAAGCCCTTCGACAAGCTCAGCCCGAACGGATGCCGGGTCTTGTGGGTCGGATCACAGGTTACCGTGCGCCAGCATGGTTTTCGGCAAGCCCGCGCGCCACAGTGTGCCGTGCAGGGTTTCGCCTTCAAGCCAGGCCGCCACCTGGCCGCGCAAGGCCATCAGCTTGTCGAAATGGATGCCGGTCTGCATGCCCATGCTCGCGAACATATAGGCCAGGTCTTCGCTGGCCACATTCCCGCTGGCGCCGGGCGCGTGCGGGCAACCGCCTATGCCGGCCAGGCAGGCGTCAAAGCGCGTCACACCGGTCTGCAGCGCGGCATACACATTGGCGATGCCCATGCCGCGCGTGTCGTGGAAGTGGCCGCAGGCCAGCTTGTCGCCCGCCACCTTGAAAGCCGCTTCAAACAGCTTTTGCACCATGGCCGGGTCGGCGTAACCCACGGTGTCGGCCAGGCTCACCCGGTCGGCGCCCGCGTCCAGCACGGCCTGCATCAGGCGCAGCACCTCGGCAGGCTCGACCCGGCCCTGCAGCGTGCAGCCAAAGGCCGTGCCTATGCCCACCTCGAAAACCATGCGGGAGCCAGCGGCATCGCGTGCCGCGCGTATGCGGCGAGTTTCTTCAACGACCTCATCAGGCGTCTTGCGCAGATTGGCCAGGCTGTGGGCATGGCTGGCCGACAGCGGCAGCAGCATCAGGTTGGCGCCCGATTCGATGGCGCGTTCCGCGCCCTTGAGATTGGGCACCAGCACCGAGGTCACCAAGCCCGGCAGCGTCTTGGCATAAGCCACCAGCTCGGCGGTGTCGGCCAGCTGCGGCAGCAGGCGCGCCGGCACAAAAGAGCCGACCTCGATCTCGCGCTGGCCGGCCGCATGCGCCTGGCGCAGCCATTCGAGCTTGCGGGCCGTGGGCATCACGGCGGCAATGCTTTGCAGGCCGTCGCGCAGCCCGACTTCGCGGATGTTGACGTGGCGGGGCAGGTGGGGGGGAGTGGTCACTGGGCTGTCTCCGTGGAAGCAGGAGTCCGGAAATCGGGTCCGGATCCTGGTTTTGTGATTCTTGGCGATTGGCGGTTCCTGTCGCTTGCCCAGAGTTTAGAATTTCCTTAAACGTCTGGTTTGTCAATTTTGGAAGCTGTAGTGTTCCAATCTGGAATGTCTCGAATCCCCATGACACCAGCAAGAAGGGCACGCCATGAGAGACCTGGACCTGACCACGCTGCGCCTGTTCGCCGCGGTGTGCGACGCACGCAGCATTGCCCGCGCGGCCGAGCAGGCCCACATCGTCGGCTCGGCCGTCAGCAAGCGCCTGGCCCAGCTTGAAGACACCGTGGGCACACAGTTGCTGCTGCGCAGGCGGCGCGGCGTCGAGCCCACGCCCGCCGGCCAAAGCCTGCTGGAGCATGCGCGCGCCATTCTGGCCAGCGCCGACCGCATAGAGCGCGAGATGGGCGACTACGCACTGGGCGTGCGCGGCCAGGTGCGCATCCTGGCCACGGCCTCCGTCATGGCCGAATCGCTGGCCGACGACGTTGCCGGGTTTCTGCAGCTACCCGCGCACCACGACATCCGCATCAGCATGGAAGAGCGCGTCAGCCCCGAGGTGATACGCGGCATCAAGGAGGGCGTGGCCTCCGTCGGCATCTGCTGGGACGCGGCCGACCTCTCGGGCCTGCAGTCCTGCGGCTATCGCCATGACCACCTGGCCATCGTGGCCCATCCTTCGCACCCGCTGGCTGGGCACGAGACCCTGGGTTTTGAGCAGACACTGGATTACGAACACGTGAGCCTGCCGGCGCAAAGCGCGGTGCAGGTGCTGCTGCAGCGCGCCGCCGCGCTCCAGGGCAAGGCCGTTGTGCACCGTGTGATCGTCTCCAACTTCGAAGCCGCGCTGCGCGTGGTGCGTGCCAATCTCGCCATCAGCGTGGTGCCGCGCGAGGTGGCCGACCCTTATGCGCGCACTTTCGGCCTTCGCGTCATGCCCCTGACCGACAGCTGGGCCAGGCGCCGTTTCGCCATCTGTTTCCGGGACGAGGCGAGCCTGCCGGCCGCGGCCAGGCTGCTGGTCAAGCACCTGGCGGGCAGCTCCGCCGCCCCCTAAAACCCCCGCCCTGGCACGGTGAAAGCGGTCCTTGCTCTTTTGCGGTAAAATAAGCCTCCAACCCACGGCAGACAAGCGCTATCAGCTATAGAAAATATAGCGTACAGAGCTGATCCAGGCTGGGCCCAAAGCGGGCGTCCTGGCCAGCCACAGCGCTTGATTTTGGGGGAGGAAGCCCCAGATTCACTGCATGAACGCTACCCAACCCCATCCCCATAAAACCGACCTCACGGTCACCCATGTGCTGGCTGAGTTGCTTGAGCGGCTGGAGCACAGCGCGGTCCCTGTCGGCGCCGAGCAATACCGCTCCGTCGTGCAGCACCTCGCCAGCGAACTGGGCGACGTGGAGCCGGGCGTGGAACTCGGTGCGTTGCTGGACACCCATCCGGCCGCCGCCGAACTGTATGAAAACGTGAATTACCAGTATGCGGGCCTGTGCCGGTCCGCGCTGGACGCCTCGCTTGCCGCCGAGCAGCAGGCCAAAGCGGCCATAGACAAGGCCATGAACCGTTCAAACACCCAACCGAAGGAAGATCCAACCCATGGCAAGAGCTGATGCCAAAACCGCCGTCCTCGCAGACGGCCTGCGCTACAAGTCCAAGGTCTCGGGCTCGCCGTTCGCCGCCACCACCTCCTTCGGTGCGGCCACCATGTCCTGCTTTATGTGCGGCAAGCACCGCGCCCGTTCGCTGATGGGCACGCGCAAGGTGCTGGGAAAATCCCAGGCCGTGTGCTCGCCTTCTTGCAAGGCGCTCGACGAAGCCCTCGAAAAGGCCAAGGGCTGACCTACACAGACTGTTTCACCCATCCTGCTCTTTGGCCCGCGTATCGCCTTGATCACGCAGCGGCCCGGGGCCATACTGTCTTGACCGCAAGTTAAACAGTTGAAGAAAGGTGAACCATGGCCTCCCAGCCCACGCCGGACCCTGTGCTTGAGCCTGACGAGGCCATAGACCACATACGCGGCCGCTCATCGGCCCCGGTCACCGTCGTCGAATACGGCGACTTCGAATGCCCCTCCTGCTTCCAGGCCTACGGGGCCCTGAAGGTGATGCTGCCGCACTTCGGCCAGCAACTGCGCTTTGTCTTCCGGCACTTCCCGCTGCGTGAGGTGCATCCCCATGCCGAGCTTGCCGCCGAAGCGGCCGAAGCCGCCGGCGCCCAGGGCAAGTTCTGGCCCATGTACGAGTTGCTGTTTACCCACCAGCAGCACCTCAAGGACAAGCAGTTGCTTGAATACGCAGCCCAGGCCGGTCTGGACATGGCCCGCTACCAGAACGAGATGAGCGACCATGTCTACCTGCAGCGCGTGCAGGAGCACATGCAAAGCGGCCGCCACCTGGGCGTGCGCTCCACACCTACCTTCTACGTCAACGGCGTGTTCTGCGATGTGTCGTTCGGCCTGCAGCACCTGCATGAGGCCATCGACAAGGCCTTGCAGTCCTAGCCATCCACCGGCTGCAGCGGCGTCATAAGCGTCTTTTGCAGGAAGGCCACATCCAGCCAACGGCCAAACTTGAAGCCCGCCTGCCTGATCGTGCCGCAGTGCTCAAAGCCCAGGCGCTTGTGCAGTTCAATACTTGCACCGTTGTCCAGGTCTATCGCACCGACCAGCGTGTGCATGCCATGCGCCTCGGCTTCGTTGACGATGGCCTCCAGCAACTTGCGTCCCAGCCCCTGGCCGCGGCTGCTTTTTTCAACATAGATCGAATGCTCCACCGTGTACTTGTAGGCCGGAAACGCGCGAAACGTGCCGTAGCTCGCAAAACCCAGCAGCTTGCCGCCGTCGTCTTCCAGCCCGATCACCGGAAACCCATTGCTGCGCTTGGTGGCAAACCAGGCCACCATGCTCTCGGGCGTGCGCGGCTTGTAGTCGTACAGCGCGGTTGAGCTGGCAATCGCTTCATTGAGGATGGCCAGAATCTGGCCGGCATGGCGTTCTTCGGTGCACTGCACGGGATGCATGGGAGTTCTTTCGGAAGAAGGAAATGATCTGTCTTCGATCTTTATACCCCGCAGCAACCCAAGCTCGCTAACCTGCTGCAGCCGAACCCGGCAGCGAAACCGCCTGCGCCGCATTGCGCGCGCGTATGCGCCGCACCTGCAGCGCCGCGCCAATGACGTAGAGCAGCAACAAGACGCCCGTCGCGGCCTTCAGCTCGGGCGCATCGGCGTTCGGCAGCAGCGGCGCGCCCAGCGGCAGGCGCGTTGATGTCTCCGTGATCGCCGGAATCATGTGGAACACCAAGGTGATCGAATAGCTGAGCGTTTCCACATAGGGCGAAGCGCGGCCCAGCACCTTGGTGTTGCCCGCCACCCAGGCAATGCCCAGCACCAGCAGCGTGACAATGCCCAGCGCATGCGGCTTGCCGAAACCGCTATGCTGGAAGATACCAAAGCCCGTGAGGCAGGTCAGCACCGTCGTCCAGATATAAACCCGGCCCAGCATGGAGGCCGCAATGATTTCCTTGTCGCGAAAGAAAGCGATCAGCGCTGCCGCAACGGCCACCAGGCTGATGGCGGTGTGCGCCACACCGAGGTAAGTCAAACCATAGAGCATGGAATCTCCTTGCGTTGTTGATGAGGAGCAATGGAGTTTGCAGAGCCTTGCATGTGGATCCCAAGCAAACGCCGTGCCGTGCAGTGTGGCCTCCAGCGCCACTTTTGCCTACGGTTTTGCAGGCTCATCCGGCCGCGGCCCGATAATCGGTAGCAAGCGCGGCCGCAACAGGCTGCGCACTGACACCAAAGTACTATGAAAAAAACATTCCAACTCAAGGTCGAAGGCAAAAACCGCGACCGCCTGCTCGAAGCCGCCAAACACGACATCCGCAAATACATGAAGCGCGAACGCGCCAAGGCCCTGCCCAAGGGTGTCGATTACTGGGACTTCGATTGCAAGTCGGGTGCCAGCGAAGCGACGGCAACGGTTGTGCCCGTCGCCGACCTCATCAAGTCGATTGACGAGATTCTGAAAGATGGCGGCGACCAGTTTTATGTGGAGGTGCTGGCCAAGGGTGGGGTGAAGGTGGCGCGGGTGCGCGATGAGGGCGAGGACGATTTCATGGATGGCGAGTAAGCCATCCGGAACTGATTCCCGAAAGCGGAACATGCTGATTCAATCGCGCCGTGCTCAACAGCTCCTGCGGCGATGGGCGTTTTTGCTGTTGGGGCTGCTTTTCACGTCTGTGGCTGCTGCGTCGGACAACTATGAGTTGATGATGCGAGCCATCGAACGCAATGACGTGGCGCAGGCCAGAGCGTTGATTGCCAAAAAAATTGATCCGAACCCGCGCAAGGACACCCGGGCGTCGCCCACCTTCATGACCTTCGCGGCTTACCATGGCCGCACGGAAATACTGCAGTTGCTTCTTGCTGCCGGGGGCGACGTGAATGGCCTTGATGGGGACATGCAGACTCCACTCATGCAGGCCAGCAGCCGCGGCCATATTCGAGCAGTGAAGCTTCTACTCAAATCGGGCGCGGGCCTCAATGAGGTTTCGAAGTGGAGCGACACCGCCTTGGCCCAGGCGCGACAGGCAGGCCACGGTAAAGTGGCCCAGCTGCTGATCGATGCGGGTGCGGCCGCTCCACGCTAGTCGCTTTCCCGCTGCGCTGTATGAACCTGTTGAGCTACTTCGGACCAGATGATGGGTCACTCCCCGAAATAGAAGTGACGTTCAGCGATTCGTCCCGAATGTCTTTGGCGTTTCAACACCTCTATGACCGTGGGGCGCAGAACGTCACGGCGAATGGTGGATATCTCTGGCTCACGGAGTCGCAAACCGAGGCGCCGTTTTCCGGCCCTGAAAGTGCCTCCCTTGTTGTCTCCGGAGCGGCCGAGGCTTTCCACATCGTGCTCGGTGGTATCGCCGGGTCTGATCAAACAATCCCGGACCTGGGGGTCTTCGTGTTTCCAGACACCCTTGCATTCGACTACCAAATGGGAGCCGATTGGGGGGTACAGGAAATCCAGTCTTTGCTGGAGTTGCTGCGCCAACTCTGCTCGCTGGGTGGTGTGGTTTCCGTTCCGTGGTGGGGCATCGAAGGTGAGCGCGATTTCCTTGAGGCGCTGGCCGCCGGCACAAATACTCCGGGATGAGAAACTAGGCTTATGGACAGAGACCCAGAAGCCCCACAAGGCCCATTCCCAGACACCTTCGAGCAAGGCGATGTCTTCTGGATTGAGCCCGACCCTTCACGCGGCTCCATCCCTGGCTCGCCGCATCCCCACGTCATCGTGCAGGACGACGTCTTCAACCGCTCCCGCGTCAGCACCGTGATTGTTTGCGCGCTGACCTCCAACCTGAACCGCGCGACGGAGCCGGGCAATGTCTTGCTGGCGCCAGGGGAGGGCAATCTGGAGAAACAGAGCGTGGTGGTTGTGTCGCAGGTGTCTTCGGTTTACAAAACGCGGCTAAGTGAACACATCGGGACCTTGTCGGCGGAACGGGTTCAGCAGATACTCGCGGGCATGCGATTTCTGCAGGCGTCGTTTCATCAGCGATAGTGGTGTGATCAAGTTCCTGATCGGCTGCTAGATCGCTCCATGCCAACCCTCGGCAACTCATGAAACTATTGTTAAGTGCGCTCTTTTTCTGGGTGCAATTTTCTGGGATGGCTGCCATTGCTGGTGGTTTATCTGATTCCACCGTGCTCTCCTATCGCATGGCGCAATATCGCTTTCAGGCTGTGTCCGAAACCAGCTCTGAGCCGATGAATGTTGAGTTTGCCTATCCAGTTTTCCTGGGAGGAGAACCTGTCGCTACAAACCGTTTGAACGGCTGGCTTAGGCGTACCGCATTGGCGACGTTCTTTATGGGTGATGAGGTGGGTCTGTCGCGTGCCCTCCAGTTGACGGATCGCAAGGTGATTGAATCGCTTGCTTCGAAAGGGACGGCAGACATGACTCAGTCCGTGTTGCGCCCTGATTCGGCGTCGGGGAATGTCATGGCGTTTACGCTGCACGTCGAATCGCAGGGTACTGCCCGGTCGCATCAGGGAATCGCTGTTTATGCCTATGACACCAGAACCCGAGATTCTGTGGCGGTGCAGTCGCTTTTCAAACCCGGTGCGGAGAAAGCTCTGGCGGACTACTTCCTGGAGGAGATTCAGAAGGAGGCACCAGGATGCCAGGCCATCGATTTTTCCTGGGAACACGTTACATTGCGCGGGCCTAGTGAAGCGTCGCTTTATTTTCCGTTTGACCCCTCGCAACGGGAGTGCGGCGATCTTGGCTACTTGAAGGGGAAGAAGGTCCAGGATTTGCTCAGATCGCCGCGCTTGCTTTTGCCCATCCGGAAACTCACAGAAGTAAATTGAAGGCTCACCCCATGCCAGCACCGAGTTCTTCCACCATCACACTGCTAGTGCTTGTTCCGCTGATCGCGTGGCGCGTCTACGCACGCTTTCGCCGCATGGTCGGGCGCCAGCGCCTGTCGAAGATTCGCCCCTGGATCACGCTGGTGATCTTTCCCGTCTTGATCGGCCTGCTGGGCTTTGCCGCGCGCGAGCACCTTGATCGGCTCTGCTGGCTTGCGGGCGGTTTAGGCCTGGGTGCCTGGCTTGGCGTCTTCGGTCTCAGCAAAACGCGCTTTGAGCCGACACCTCAAGGTCTGTTCTACACACCCAATGCTCACCTGGGTATCGCGCTGTCATTGCTGTTCGTGGCGCGCGTTGTTTATCGCCTGATCGAGGTTTATGTCATCGCACCGGGGATGCCGAACGGTGTCGGTGATTTCGCAAGGAGGAGCCCGCTCACCCTGGCTGTCTTTGGCCTGCTGGCGGGCTACTACATCAGTTATGCCGTTGGCCTTCTGCGGTGGCGGTTTCGTGTTCTGCGGGCGAAGAGGGAGCGTGAGGCGTTGGAGCGGGATGCTTGAGATTCTGCCAACTTGGTAGATTGACCCGGACATCACTTTTTCGCCGCGAAAGTCTCAGCAAAAAACCAATAGATGGGTGCAGAAAAAAGAAGATAGAAGACGTACGCAAGGTCTGTGTCACCGCCTGACGTGCACAGGCGCATTGATACGCAAGCGGGAATAGCGAATCCGACGGCGACAACGACGCCAATCGTGACAAGAAACGTGACTCCCAAAGCTCCGCTTCTTCCCGTGCTTCTTTTCTTCTGCCGATTCATCTGGCCCATTAACGAAGCAATGGCAATGCCGATCAATACCACGCATAAAGCCAGAACCACTTTAATCATCTCGCGCCTGTCTCAAATATGGGTAAGGTCCCGTGAATGTGAAGAATTTTCCTTGCCCGACAGAAGCTACAGCGACTTAATAATGTCCGCTCGCTTTTGCTCAAACTGATCTTTAGTAATCAGTCCCTTATCGAACAACGACTTGATCTCAGTTAACCGCTGCTCAGCCGTGCTTTGGGTTGACTGCATCACTCCCTGTGAGGAGCCTGTAATAGTGCATTCCATCTTCTCCTCTCCGGTCGAACTGCCGGACGATCTAAGCTTAGTTTTTGATACGAATGATTGAGAAGCTTGCAACCCAGATTCGGCATCAATTGCATACCATCCTTGCGCATCAATAGACAGCTGCTCTGCACCGACATAGCAGGATACAGATTGAGCGCCTGCCAAAACAACGCTTCGTCTCCCATCTAGCACGGCCACACCTGCAACAGAAAAACCGCCGGAGGAGCTTTGCTGGTGGGCTCCCGGAATTAATTTACAAGCGTCGCCACTTATCACGGTGCCTTGTTTTAAGGGGCGTCCGATGGCGTTCACGGTACTCATGTTTTCAAGCATATGGGTCAAGATTGCTTTTAGCTCTGCGGCTTGCTCTTTGTCTTTTCCCGTTAAGGTTTCAGAGTCTGTCCAGCTTGCTGTTCCCGGATGACGTAGTGCCAGAGATGGAGCGTTTCGAAATGCTGCTCTGTCCGGCGTGACGTCAATGATCATCCGTAGATCTAATTTTTCAGCTTCTAAAATTATTGAGAATTTTGGTGAACCAGGTAAATCCTCAGTGATTGTTGTAGTCGCTTTGTCCACGGTGGTGGTTGGAGCGTTCCCATCCTTCTTTTCATAACTTGTCTTTAAGCAGGTGGAGGTAAATGTAGGGTTCAGACGTAGAACCATTTCGCCTACCATTGGCTGGACGGTGGGGAACGGCTGGGCTGCCTCCGCAGAGATAGCCGCAAATACCGTCAAGATGGCAAGAGTACTTTTCATAACCCCTCCTGTGTTTGCGTCTGTTACGCGTACTGCCGGATTGCTTTTTCACTAGGCTTACTAGTTACTCAAGTAATTATGGCCTTAGTAGTAGACGTGCGGCATGCCTATTCTTTTCGTGCCGCAGCCCGCAACTTATCCTTCTTGCTAGGCCGCTTCCCCTTGATCCCACCCGTCCCCGCGGGGTCCACCGGGTTCACAGTCGCCACTTCCACCCGCTCAAAACCTGCGACCTGCTCGCGCGCGACCTTGAGGCCCATGCGTTTTTCAATCAACCTGAAGTGCGCCTCGGTGCCCGCACTCACAAAACTCACGGCCACACCCGATTCGCCCGCGCGGCCGGTGCGGCCTACGCGGTGGGTGTAGTCGGTGACTGAGCGTGGCAGGTCGTAGTTGACGACTACCGGCAGCTGGGCGATGTCCAGACCGCGTGCGGCGACGTCGGTGGCGACGACCACTTGCACGGCCTTGATCTTGAAGTCCTGCAGCACCTGGGTGCGTTTGCCCTGGCTCAGTTCGCCGTGGAAGGGCTCGGCCTGGATGTCGACTTTGCGCAGCTTGTCGGCCACGATTTCGGCCGCGTGTTTGGTGGCGACAAAGACGAGCACGCGCTCCCATTTTTCGGTCTGGACCAGGTGGCGCAGCAGCTGGGTGCGGCGGCCGGGGTCGACTTCGATGGCGCGCTGCGCAATGTCGGGCGCGGCCTGCACCACGGGTGCGACTTCGACGCGCAAGGGGTTGCGCAGCAGGCTGGCGGCCAGGGCTTCAATCGCGGGCGGGAAGGTAGCTGAAAAGAACAAGGTCTGGCGCTGGGTTGGCAGCAGGGCCAGGATGCGATTGAGTTCCTCGCCAAAGCCCAGGTCCAGCAGGCGGTCGGCTTCGTCGAGGACCAGGCTGCTGGTGCCCGCCAGGCTCAGGGCGTTGTGGTCCACCAGGTCGAGCAGGCGGCCCGGGGTGGCGACCACGATGTCGGCGCCGCCGCGCAGGTTCATCATCTGCGGGTTGATGGAGACGCCGCCGAATACCACGGCTACCTTCACGCGCTGCGGCAAATACTTCGTGAAGCTGACGAAGGCCTCGCCGACTTGCGCTGCAAGCTCGCGCGTGGGCACGAGAACCAGCGCACGCACGGGCCGGTGGCCGGCGGGTGCGGGGGAAGTCGCCAGGCGCTGCAGCAGGGGCAGCGCAAAGGCCGCGGTCTTGCCCGAGCCGGTCTGGGCCGAGGCCAGCAGGTCGCGGCCTTGCAGGATGGCGGGGATGGCGGCCTGCTGGATGGGCGTGGGGGCGGTATAGCCTTTTTCGTCCAGGGCGCGCAGGAGCGGCGGCAGCAGCGCGGGCGAAAAGCCCAGTGAGGAAAATGGCATGGGGTAGGTATGGAGGGGTGAAGGGGGCGCGCTAGGGGCTGCGCGGGATGGGCCGCTTGCGGCCGCGCCAGGGGGCAAGTTTAAGCCTGGGCGCTTTCAGGCCTTGCCGGCGCCAGAAACAGCAGCGCGCAGGCGGATGCCCCGAGCGCGCACAGCACACAGCCCAGCACCACCCAGCGAAAGGCCGCGACCAGCACTTCGGGCGGGGCCGATTGCACCGGCCCGCGCAGGGCGGCGGCAAACACCACGCCCAGCAACGCCACGGCGAGCAGGCCGGCCACGCGGGCGACGGCGTTGTTGATGCCCGAGGCGATGCCGGCATGCGTGGCGGGCACGGCGTTCATCACGGTGGTGGTCAGCGGCGCGACGGCAATCGTCATGCCCAGGCCCAGCACCACCATGGCCGGGAAGAAACCGGCCCAGTAAGGCCAGCCCACGCCGGGCAGCGCCAGCAGCGCAAAGCCGGCGGCCGCCACGGCAGGCCCGGCCATCAGCATGCGGCGCGCGCCAAAGCGCTCGGTGAATTTTGCGGTGGCCGGTGACAGAAAACCCAGCAGCAGCGAGAAGGGCAGCAAGGTGGCGCCCGCGGCGGTGGTGGAGTAGTTGAAGGCGCCTATCAGCACAAAGGGCAGAAAGAACAGCGCGCCGCTGAGGGCGAAATACAGCAGCAGCGTGAGCAGGTTGGTGCCCACAAAATCGCGCGACTTGAAGAGGCCCAGCGGCATCATGGGCGCGCGCGTGCGGGCCTGCACAAAGACAAACGCCAGCAGCAGCACCACGCCCAGTGCGATGGGCCCCAGCACGCCGGCCGCCTGCCAGCCGCGCTCGGGCGCCAGCGTGAGGCCGTAGGTCAGGCCGCCCAGGCCGCCGGCCACCAGCAGCACGCCGGGCCAGTCGAGCCGCCGGGGCGCATCGGGGTCGCGGCTGTCGGGCACGGCGTACAAGGCCAGCCAGACTGTGGCCACAGCCATGGGCACATTCAAAAAGAAGATGGACCGCCACGACACCGCATCGACCAGCCAGCCGCCCAGCACCGGGCCGGCCGCACCGGTGATGGCCGCCCACGCGGCCCAGGTGCCTATGGCTTTGCCGCGCGCCTCGCCTTCGAACACATTGCCGATGATGGCCAGGCTGGCGGGCACCAGCAGCGCCGCGCCCACGCCTTGGAGGGCGCGCGCCGCGATCAGCGCGAGCGGCCCGGGCGCCAGACCGCAGGCGACCGAGGCGGCGGTAAACAGCGCGATGCCGGCGATAAAAATCTTGCGCCGGCCGAAGCGGTCACCCAGCGAGCCGCCCACCAGCACCAGCGAGCCCAGCAACAGCAGATAGGCATTGATGACCCATTGCATCTCGGCCAGCCCGGAGGCCGAGTTGCCGGCCAGGTCGCGCTGGATGGCGGGCAGGGCGATGTTGACGACGGAGCCGTCGATAAACGCCATGGAAGATCCGAGCACCGTGGCGGCCAGCGCCAGCCGCGGATGCGCCGCCCCGCCGTGTTCACCGCATTGGCCGCCCTGGGCGCGGATGATGCCTTCGTCACATGGGGCGTGGGGGTTGCCTGGCATGGTGTTTCCTGTGGTGTCGTGGGGGATGGATTGAGGGATTGGGGAAGGGTGTTTGACAAATTGTCTAGTAATAGATAATATTTCCAGATGCAACAAACAAAAGAAGCATCCGAAACCAGGCCCCATCCTGCCAGCTTGGCGCGCGACGTGCTACGGGCGCTCCCGCCGGCCGAGGCGCGGCTTTTGCTGCTTGACAAACACGTGGTGGAGTCCCTGCTGTCGCCCGCCCAGGTGCTGGAGGCCACACGCGAGGCCTTTGTGCTGCAAAGCCAGGGGGAGGGCCGCGTGTTCTCCCTGGTGCGTGAAAGGCTGGCCACCGGCGGCGTGTTCGGCATCAAGTCGGGCGATGTGGGCGCGCAGTCGCTGCTGGGTTTCAAGGCAGCAGGTTTTTGGCCCGGCAACCCGGCGCTGGGCGCTGAAGCGCACCAGGCGACCATCATGCTGTTCGACCCCGCCACCGGCCGGCCGGCCTGCCTGATCGACGGCAATGCCGTGACCACCGAGCGCACCGGCGCCGCCGGCGGCCTGGGCCTGCAGCTGGCCCGGCCCGAAAGCCGCACGGTGTGCGTCTTCGGCACCGGGGTGCAGGGGCGGGCGCAGTTGCGCTATGCGATCCGCCAGTTGCCGCCGCTGCGCCAGGGGTTTTACGCGGCGGCGG
>Ga0102587_1001939_pt1 | contig 13396 bp, 10 predicted proteins | sample AraplaF_Col_mTSA_FD_76853 | JGI IMG/M metagenome (GOLD analysis project Ga0102587, IMG submission 76853) | Arabidopsis root microbial communities from the University of North Carolina, USA - plate scrape MF_Col_mTSA (SPADES assembly) (version 2) | ecosystem: Host-associated > Plants > Roots >... | reverse complement strand
GACCTCTCCAAAAGCCTGCTGGCCACCTGCGGCGTGCCCGTGCCCGAGGGCCAGATCGTCGCCACGGCCGAAGAGGCCTGGGAAGCGGCCGAAGACATCGGCCTGCCGGTCGTCGTCAAGCCCTCCGACGGCAACCACGGCCGCGGCGTAGCGCTGGACCTCAAAACACGCGCCGACGTCGAGGCCGCCTTCGCGGTGGCCGCCCGCCACGGCAGCGAAGTCATGGTCGAGCGCTTTGTGCGCGGCCATGAGCACCGCCTGCTGGTGGTCGGCGGCCGCGTCGTCGCCGCCGCGCGCGGTGAAGCCGCGTGGGTGACCGGCGACGGCAGCTCCACGGTGTCGCAGCTCGTCGACGCCCAGCTCAACACCGACCCGCGCCGCGGCGTGGGCGAGGACTTCCCGCTGGGCCGCATCAACACCGCCGAAGACGGCGCCGTCATCCTCGACCTGCAGCGCCAGGGCCTGGCGCCCGACGCCGTGCCCGCCGCCGGCCGCGAGGTGCTGATACAGCGCAACGGCAATGTGGCGCTGGACTGCACCGACGCCGTCCACCCCGAGGTCGACCACATCGTCTCGCTGGCCGCGCGCGTGGTCGGCCTGGACATCGCCGGCGTCGACGTGGTCGCGCAGGACATCTCGCGCCCGCTGCACGAGCAGGGCGGCGCGATTGTCGAAGTCAACGCCGGCCCGGGCCTGTTGATGCACCTCAAGCCCGCCGAAGGCGCGCCGCGCCCGGTGGGCCGCGCCATCTGCGACCACCTGTTCCCGCATTCGTCCGACGGCGACAACCCCAACGACGGCCGCATCCCCATCGTCGGCATCGCCGGCTCCGCCGGCAACTACCGCGTCGCGCGGCTGGTGGCCTGGCTGCTGCATCTGTCGGGCCGGCACACCGGCCTGGCCTGCCAGGCCGGCCTCTTCCTGGACCAGCGCTGCGTGGACGCCTCCGACTGCGCCAACTGGGAGGCCGGGCAGCGCCTCTTGATCAACCGCGCGGTGCAGGCCGCCGTGTTTGAAAACGGCGCCGACACCATCCTGCGCACCGGCCTGCCCTACGACAAATGCCAGGTGGGCGTGGTCACCGACCTGGGCGGCGCCCAGGGCCTGGCCGAATTCGACATCACCGAAGACGAGCAGATGTTCAAGGTCATGCGCTCGCAGGTCGACGTGGTGCTGCCCAGCGGCGCCGCCGTGCTCAACGCCGGCGACCCGCGCATCGCCGGGATGGCCGAGCTCTGCGACGGCGAAGTGATCTTCTACAGCACCGACCCCAAGGCCGCGGCCATCGCCTCGCACTGCGCCCAGGGCGGCCGCGCCCTCTATGTGCGGCAGGACCAGGTGGTGCTGGCCACCGGCGCCAGCGAGGCCTTTTTGCCCGGCCTGGGCAAGCTGGGTGCCTGGCGCGAACGCCGCGGCCTGACCGAAGACGCCCTGCTGGCCGCCGTGGGCGCCGCCTGGGCGCTCGGCATTCCGCTTAACCTGATAGGTGCCGGCATGGAAGCCTTTGAAACCACCCCTAAAACCGCCGGGAGTGCCGAGTAATGGAAGTGTCCCGCATCCGGGCCCTGCGCGGCCCCAACCTCTGGAGCCGCCACACCGCGCTCGAAGCCATCGTGGCCTGCAGCGCCGTTGAGTGCAACATCTCCGGCCTGGCCGGCTTCGAGCCGCGCGTGCGCGCGCTGTTTCCCGGCATGGGCGCGCTGCGCCAGACCGGCCACGCCGGCCCCGTCTCGCTGGCCCATGTGCTGGAGGCCGCCGCGCTGGCGCTGCAGACCGCCGCCGGCTGCCCCATCACCTTCAGCCACACGGCCGCCACGGTTGAAGCCGGCACCTACCAGGTCGTCGTCGAATACAGCGAGGAAGCCGTGGGCCGCCTGGCCGTTGAGCTGGCCCAGGCCTTGATCCACGCGGCCCTGCGCGATACCGCCTTCGACCTCGAGGCCGCGATTGCCCAACTGCGCGACCTTGACGAAGACGAGCGCCTGGGCCCCAGCACCGGCGCGATCGTCGACGCCGCCGTCGCGCGCGGCATTCCGTACCGCCGCCTCACCAAGGGCAGCATGGTGCAGTTCGGCTGGGGCGCCAAGCAGCGCCGCATCCAGGCCGCCGAAGTTGATTCCACCAGCGCGGTGGCCGAATCCATCGCCCAGGACAAGGACCTCACCAAAAAGCTGCTGCGCGCCGCCGGCGTGCCCGTGCCGCTGGGCCGCCCCGTCACCGACGTCGATGACGCCTGGGCCGCGGCCCGGCAGGTCGGCCTGCCGGTGGTCGTCAAGCCGCAGGACGGCAATCAAGGCAAGGGCGTGACCGTCAACATCAGCACGCGCGAGCACCTGGAGGTCGCCTACAAGGCCGCCGCCGAGCACGGCGAGGTCATGGTCGAGAAATTTTTGCCCGGCAGCGACTTTCGCCTGCTGGTGGTCGGCAACAAGCTGGTCGCCGCCTCGCGGCGCGAGCCGCCGCAGGTGGTGGGCGACGGCCTGCACACCGTGCGCGAACTCGTCGACATCGTCAACCAGGACCCGCGGCGCGGCGAGGGCCACGCCACCTCGCTGACCAAGATCCGCTTTGACGACATCGCCGTCGCGCGCCTGGAAGTGCAGGAGCTCACGCCCGAATCGATTCCCGCCAAGGGCAGGCGCGTCATCCTGCGCAACAACGCCAACCTCAGCACCGGCGGCACGGCCACTGACGTGACCGACGACGTGCACCCCTCGGTCGCCGCGCGCGCCGTGGCCGCCGCGCAAATGGTGGGCCTGCACATCTGCGGCGTCGACGTGGTCTGCGAAAGCATGCTGCGCCCGCTGGAATCGCAAAACGGCGGCGTCGTGGAAGTCAACGCCGCGCCCGGCCTGCGCATGCACCTGTCGCCCTCCTACGGCAAGGGCCGCGCCGTCGGCGTGGCCATGGTCGACGAGCTGTTCCCCTCCGGGGACAACGGCCGCATCCCGGTCATCGCCGTGACCGGCACCAACGGCAAGACCACCACCACGCGCCTGATCGCCCACCTGATGGCCGCCGAGGGGCTGCGCACCGGCATGACCAACACCGACGGCGTCTACATCAACGGCCGGCAGACCGACAGCGGCGACTGCAGCGGCCCCAAGAGCGCGCGCAATGTGCTCATGCACCCCGACGTCGACGCGGCGGTGTTCGAGATCGCGCGCGGCGGCGTGCTGCGCGAAGGCCTGGGCTTTGACCGCTGCCAGGTCGCCGTCGTCACCAACATCGGCAGCGGCGACCATCTGGGCCTGAACTACATCACCACCGTCGAAGACCTGGCCGTGCTCAAGCGCGTGATCGTGCAGAACGTCGCGAACACCGGCTACGCCGTGCTCAATGCCGCCGACCCCATCGTCGCCGACATGGCCGCCACCTGCCCCGGCAAGATCATCTTCTTCGCGGCCGACCGCCACCACCCGCTCATGGCCACGCACCGGGCCCAGGGCAAACGCACCGTCTACATCGACGGCCCCATGCTGGTGGCCGCCGAAGGCGCCTGGGTCGAGCGCATCCCGCTGCAGGGCGTGCCCGTCACGCGCGGCGGCAGCATCAGCTTCCAGGTCGAGAACGTCATGGCCGCCGTCGCCGCCGCCTGGGGCGCGGGCCTGAACTGGGACACCATCAAGCGCGGCCTGGCCAGCTTCGTCAATGACGCGCACAACGCCCCCGGCCGCTTCAACGTCATGGACTACAAGGGCGCCACCGTGATCGCCGACTACGGCCACAACCCGGACGCCATGCGCGCCCTGGTCGCCGCCGTCGACGCCATGCCCGCCACGCTGGGCCAGCGCCGCAGCGTCGTCATCAGCGGCGCCGGCGACCGCCGCGACAGCGACATCCGCGACCAGACCATCATCCTGGGCAGCGCGTTTGACGACGTCATCCTCTACCAGGACGCCGCCCAGCGCGGCCGCGCCGACGGCGAGGTCATGGCCCTGCTGCGCCAAGGACTGGAAGGTGCGGCCCGCACCCGGCGCATCGACGAGATACGCGGTGAGTTCCTGGCGATCGACACCGCGCTCGAGCGGCTGTCGCCTGGGGATTTGTGCCTGGTGCTGGTAGATCAAGTGCAGGAGGCGCTTGAGCATTTGGCTGCTCGAGTCAGGGACTCGAAGGAGAAAGTGGCGCATTGAAGTCGGGTCTTGCTCCGACAGTGTGCCCATCTCTGAGTGTTGTTGGCCGGGGGTAGCCCGGCAGCTACTCACTTTTATCGAAACCCGCTTTGCGGGTTTCGATAAAAGTGCCTCGCCCGCCGGGGCGAGACCCGGCCAGCTGAACTAAGAAGAGCAAGGAGGAGGATGAGGAGGCAGGAGCGCGCAAGCCGGAGCAAGACCCGGCATTAATGCGACCCCCGATGAGCCCACCCGGTTGTATGTTTCTCAACATAACTGAACAACTCATACATCGCCATCGCCATCGCCCCAATCACCACCAAGCCGGCAAAAGCCAGCGCCAGCCGTTGCTGCGAACCGGCACTCTGCATGAGGTAGCCAATGCCCGAGTCGCCGGCCGTCATCTCGGCCAGCACGGTACCGACAAAAGCCAGCGTGATGGAGACCTTGAGCGAGGCAAAAAAGTAGGGCATGGAGCGCGGCAGGCCGACCTTGACGAGTACGTCCCAGCGTTTGGCGCCCAGCACGCGCAGCACGTCTTCAAGTTCAGGCTCCAGTGTGGCCAGGCCCGTGGCCATGTTGACGGTGATGGGAAAGAACGAAATCAGGAAGGCGGTGAGGATGCCGGGGCCTATGCCTATGCCGAACCAGACAATCAGGATGGGGACAATCGCGGCCTTGGGCACGGCGTTAAAGGCCACCAGCAGCGGGTACACCGCCGCATAGGCGAGGCGCGAGGAGCCGACTAAAAAGCCCAGCAGCACGCCGACGATGATGGACAGGCCAAAACCGACCAGGGTGACCCAGAAGGTTTTCCAGGCGGCTTCGGCGATCGGCGTGGCGAACTCGGCCATGGCCTGGGCAATCGCCAGCGGCGCGGGAAAAATGAATTCGGGCACGGTGAAGGCGCTGCACACCAGCTGCCACAGCAAGACCACGGCCGCCAGCAGCGCCCAGGGTGCCCAGCGTTCCAGCTGTTTGTTGTTCAGGGTCATGGCGCAACCCCGCCGCGCACCGCGCCTATGTGGCCGCGCAGCTCGTGCACGATGTCGCTGAATTCGCTGGTGTAAGTGACTTCGAGGTCGCGCGGGCGCGGCAGGTCGATTTCGCGCCGCACCACAAAGCGGCCCGGGCTTTTGCTCATCACATACACCGTGTCGGCCAGGAACACCGATTCGCGCAAATCATGCGTGACCAGGATCACGTTAAAGCGCTGCTCGGTCCAGAGGTCGCGCAAGATGCACCAGAGTTCCTCGCGCGTGAAGGCGTCCAGCGCGCCGAAGGGCTCGTCGAGCAGCAGCATCTTGGGTTCGTGGATCAGCGCGCGGCAAATGCTGGCGCGCTGCTGCATGCCGCCCGAGAGCTGCCAGGGGAATTTGTCTTCATAACCGGCGAGGCCGACCTTTTGCAGCAGGCGGCGCGCGCGTTCCTCGAACTCCTTGCGCCTGGCCTTGAACTGGCTGCGGTAGGGCTCGACGATCTCCAGCGGCAGCAGCACATTGCCGACCGTGGTGCGCCAGGGCAGCAGCGAGGGCGCCTGGAAGGCCATGCCTGAAATTTTCAGCGGCCCGGTCACGGGCCGGCCGTCGATCAGGATGCGGCCGGAGGAAGGCATCTTCAGGCCCGTGGCCAGCTTCATGAAGGTGGACTTGCCGCAGCCCGAGGGACCGACGATGGCGATGAACTCGCCCTGCCGCACCTGCAGGTCTATGGCCTCAACGGAAAATTGTTTGCGTGCGAGCAGCTCGTCGTTATACGCAAGCCAGACGTCGCGGAAATCAACGAAGTGATGGGAGTCGGCTGTGGCCAGGGACATGCTTATTTCTTGGGCACTGGCAATACATTGAGTTCAGCCGCCGTCGGCAGGAAGCTGCCGTTCCACACCAGCGCAGGGTCGACACGGGTCTTGGTGCCGAAGGCATCGGACACTTGCGAGGCCATCAGCGTGAGGCGTGGGGCTTTCACCTGGCCGAAGCCTTCGGCGCGCGCGTCGGGGCTGTTGACCACGGTGTCTATGGCCAGGCGCAGGCGGCGCACTTCCAGCGGCACGTTGATGATGCCGTCGCGCGCCTTGACGAATTCAATCGCGGCGGCCGGATCGGCCACCACGTCTTTCACGCCCCTGGTGAAGGCCTGCAGGAAAGCCTTGACGGCCTCCGGATGCTCCTTGATGAGTTTGGGCGAGGCGATCACCACATTGCCGTAGTGCTTCACGCCGAAGTCGGCATAGGGCAGGACTACCACGTCCTCGGGCTTGACGCCGCGCGCCTCGAGGTTGAGCAGCGAGGTGAAGGTAAAGCCGGTGATGGCGTCCACCTCGCCGCGCGCCAGCATGGTTTCGCGCAGCGGCGGGTCCATGGTGACCCACTGGAAGCCGGTGACCTTGTTGGCCTTGGCAAACACCGGGAAGGCGCGGCGGCCGGCGTCGAACACCGGTGCGCCCATTTTTTTGCCGTTGAGGTCGGCCGGCGTCTTGATGCCCGATTTCTTGAGCGCCATGACCGAGGCCGGCGTGTTGTTGTAGACCATCATCACCGCCACCGGCTTGTTGGGCGCGTCGGGGTTGTTGGCGTGGAACTCCATGACCGAGGCCAGGTCGGCAAAGCCCATGTCGTAAGTGCCCGAAGCCACACGCGTGACCGCGCCGCCCGAGCCGTTGCCGGCATCCACCGTGACGTCCAGCTTGTTGGCCTTGAAGTAACCCTTGGCCACCGGCGTGAGGAAAAGCGCGGAAGGGCCTTCAAAACGCCAGTCAAGCTGGAATTTGATGGGCGTGTTCTGCGCATGCGCGCCCAGGGCCGTCAGGGCAAGCACGGCCCCGGTCATCAGGCCGGCCAGGCGGGGGAGGGCAAAAGCGCGGTTTTTCATGGTGGAAAGCTTCTTGTAGGGGTGGCGGAAGGGGCAGCAGGCGGCTTTGTTAGAAGAGGCATGTAGCCATGCGGCAAGGCAAACCCCAAAACGATACAGCAAAAACAATGCCCGCCATGCCTGCGGAGTAGAACTTTCGGCTTGACGCGAGGGGCCCGCTGTTGTCTTCCGGATAGGCGGGCTGGGCAAGCTGGTGGCGCGAGTTGGCTAAAGCGCAACAGATACGCCATTCGACTGCTGTCAATGCTCGCAGCTTGTAATTTCTCACCGAATGGAATTTGGTGATTGCGCTTGTCATATTTGCCATATTTTTGGCGCATGCGCTTGCCGGCTCTCCGCTCAGTGGTCCTGCTGCCGCTACGCGGCCTCGGGGGTGCAGCCTTGACTGATTCAAAAAGAAGCGTGTCCGCGCGGCGATCAAGGGCCCGGGATGACAGCTGTCGTTACAGCTGTTTACGTTTGATCGGGGCCGGCGGGCCTGCATGTGTGGGCTCCCCCCGCTTTTACCTGTCAGTCCTGACAGGAAAGCACCTCCAGGCAGTCTTTGACTATTTCCGCGGCCCGTCCATAGAGTGCCATTGTGTGAGAGGGATTAAGCCGCGAGGCCGTCAGCTCCCAGGCCTTAGCAAGCCTTGGGGCGGCGGCTGAAGCGATCTAACAACGATGTGTTCAGACTGGGATTTCATGAAAACGCCTTTTTCGCTGCTGCGCCGCCAGATGTTGTCTATCCTGGGCCTGGGGGTCCTGACAGGGGGGATGGGGGGAGCGGGCAGTGCCTGGGCCCAGGCTGCGGCAGCCGGCAAAAAGCCGGCCGCCACGGGGGCGGGAGGGGGCAACTGGCGCTTTCTGATCAATGAAGCCGTGGGCGGCGACACCAACTCCTTTGTACTGACCAACCGCTACCGGCCTGCCGCCGATTTCATCACCGCCCAGCTCAAGGGCCGGCCCATCGTGGTGGAGCCCATGGTCGACATCAAGCGCTTCATGGCGGTGGCTCAGGGTGCCAGCAAACCCGAGTTCGTCTTCGGCAAGTCCGTCAACCAGCTGGCCAAGCTGGTGCGCGACAACGGCTACCAGCCGGTGGTGCGGCGCGCCGACCCCTACAAGGCGGCCTTCATCGTCGCCAAGGATTCCCCGATCAAAACCCTCACGGATGCGGCCGATGCCAAGGTCATCATGCCCGACGAGTTCGCGGCCACCAGCGCGGTGGCCCTGGCGGAACTGCGGCGGCAAAAACTCAGCCAGATCCGCGTGACGCACGTGCGCTTCCAGGAGGAAGTCGCGCAGTTCGTCAAGTCCGGAATGGGCCAGATTGGCGTGGTCAACCCCACCATCGCCAAAAAGTGGGTGGAAGACGGCGGGCGCGTGGTGGCGGAAACGCAGCCGGTGGTGAACTGGTCGATTCTTGCCGGTCCCGGCGTGGCCGCGGACATGGTGCAGCAGCTGCGTGATGCGCTGCTGGCCGCCAATCCCGAAAGCGCGGCCGTGATGGCATCGATGGGTGTGAAGGCCTGGGCCAAGGCCGAAAGAAAGGATTACCTGGACTTGTTGGACTACACGAGGGAGTAAAAAAATGGACGTGTTGATTCGAACGAAGCTGCTTTCGCCGTCTGCATGGCGAGGCGGGCTGCTGGCCGCCGTGCTGGCGCTTTCCTGCGGCGCGCAAGCCCAGGACAAAAGGGCCGTGCCGCCCAACATCGAGCGGGCCGCGGCGGAAATCGCCGCGGAACTCGCGGGCCAGTGTCCCCTGGCGCCGGCCGGCGATGTCGGCGCCTACAACCAGTGCCGGCAAGCCCTGTTCGGCCCCAGCCGGCTGCGCGCGCAGGTGGCGCCCATCATGCTGTGGGGCCGGCAGAACAAAAAAGAGAACGCGACGCTGCGCCAGACCAACCTCACGCAGTTCGCGCCGGACGCCTGGACCGGCATGTATGCGCCGCTGTTCATGTTCAACGGCCGGCATACCGTGGAATGGGTGGCCGACGAGAAGATGTTCCTGGTACGGCTGGAAGCGGCTTTTCGCAACCGCCTGCCGCCGGGCCAGTTTCCCTACCCGTTCTGGCATGACGAGGCCAAGTGGGCCATGTACGAGAACGCCCGCAGCATGATGTTGTGGATCAGTCCCGAGACGGCCACCATCAAGGTGGCGCAGTTCACCGACGTGGCGCCCACACCGATGCTGCAGCCGGTGGTGGCGGTGCAGCATGAGAAATACCAGGGGCCCTGGCTGTGGACCGACGAAAAAGGCCACACCCAGCCGGCGGTGACCCTGTTCGACGGCCTGTACCGGCCGGAAAACCCGTACCTGGGCAGCGTGGACAAGCGCTACCGGGACCTGGCAACGCAGATGCGCGAGTCGCAGTGCGTGAACTGCCATGTGCCCAACAACCCCGACAAGATGAGCCGCCTGGTGCTGCTGTCGACACCCGCGCATGCCGCGGCCGAAGTGGACCGCTTGATCAAGGCCGTGCGGGAAGACCGCATGCCCATGGACGAGTTCAGGTTGAGCTACGCCCTTTCCGAAGACAACAAGAAGTGGCTGCTTGAGAGTGCGCTGGCATTCAAGGCAAGCCTGACCGCTGCCAGGCAATGGGAGGACGAGGCAGCAAAGAAGACTGTGCAATCTGCTATCAACCCTTTGAAGGTGATCAAATGAATACTGCATTGCTGTCACACGTAACCGGTCGCCGCGCGGTTCTTCGCGGCGTGGTGGGCGCCGCCGCGGCTGCCGTGGCCTGGCAGGGCTTTCCCTCGATCAGCTGGAGCCAGCAGCAGGCCGGTGGTGCGGAGCGCTGGCGGCTGCTGATCAACGAGGCGGTCACGGCGGACCTCAGCATTTCCATGCTGGCCCTGCGCTACCGGGGCTGGGCCGATTACCTGGGCGGGCAGATCCGCAGCAAGCAGGTGGTGGTCGATCCTGTCATCGACATCCAGAATTTCGTGCGGCAGGCATCGTCGGACCAAAAACCGCTGATCATTTTCGGGAAATCCGTCAACCAGCTGTCCAAGCTGGTTCGCGATGGGGGTTACCAACCCCTGGTGCGCCGGCCTGAGCCTTACAAGGCGGCGTTTATCGTGAACAACAATTCGCCGATCACCAGCATCGGCCAGCTCAGCGGCAAAAAGATCCTGATGCCGGATGAGTCCTCCGCCACGGTGGCAGTCGCGCGCGCCGAGATCCGCCGCATGAATGTGCGCGAGCCCTATATTTCCTACACGCGCTACCAGGACTCCGTATCGGCCCAGGTGGCGGCGGGCCTTGCCGAAGTGGGCGCGGTCAATCCAACCCTGGCGAAGAAATGGCAGGAAGGCGGCGGCCGCATCATCGGTGAAACCCAGCCTGTGGTGAACTGGTCGGTGCTGGCCGCTCCCGGCGTGCCGGCCGACATGGTCAGCAAGCTGACGGAGTCGCTGCTGGCCATGAACAGCCAGTCGGCCGGCATCCTGTCCGAGATAGGTGTCAAGCAATGGGTCAAGGCCGACCGCAAGGAATACCTGGCCCTGCTGGACTACACCCACGAGTGAGGTGAATCGGCGCGGGCTCTAGGCGCGTTCAGAGCGCGCTCAAGGCGCGACCGGATGCCCCGCCATGGCCTCCAGGGCCAGCACCAGGGCCGAATGGTCGGCCTGCGCATGGCCCAGCGCCGCGCAGGACTGCATCAGCTGCGCGGCATTGGCCGTTTGCGGCAGCGCCACGCCCAGGGCCCGCGCGCCCTGCAGTGCGAGGTTCAAGTCCTTCTGGTGCAGCGCAATGCGAAAACCCGGCGCGAAGCTGCGTTTGATCATGCGCTCGCCGTGCACTTCAAGGATGCGCGAGGCCGCGAAGCCGCCCATCAGCGCCTCGCGCACCCTGGCCGGGTCGGCGCCGGCCCGGGAGGCGAACACCAGGGCTTCGCCCACGGCGGCGATGTTGAGCGCCACGATGATCTGGTTGGCCACCTTGCAGACCTGGCCGTCGCCGGCGCCGCCGACGCGGGTGACGTTCTTGCCCATCAGCGCGAGCAGCGGCCTGATGCGCTCAAAAACCTGCTCCTCACCGCCGACCATGATGCTCAGGCTGGCGGCCTTGGCGCCGACCTCGCCGCCTGACACCGGCGCGTCCAGGTAGCCGCAGCCCAGGGCCTGGATTTTTTCCGCGAAGCCGCGCGTGGCGATGGGGTCTATGGAGCTGCAGTCGACCACGACCTTGCCTGGGCCCGAGGCCTTGAGGCCTGCCGCCACGCCGTGCTCGCCGAACAGCACGGCCTGCACGTCGGGCGTGTCGGGCACCATGATGAAGATGATGTCGGCCCGCTCGGCCACGCCCTGGGCCGTGGTGCAGACGGTGGCGCCGCCGCCCGCCAGGGCCTCGGGCACCGTGCCGCGGGTGTTGACAAACAGCATATGGCCGGCTTTGAGCAAATGGCCGGCCATGGGCGCGCCCATGATGCCCAGGCCTATGAAGCCGAGTTTGAGTCCTGACTTGATCATGATGGCCTGCCCTTATGCGGTGAGCGCACTGCGCCAGCCCAGGCCCGCGGCCGTGGTGGTTTGCGGTTGGTATTCGCAACCTATGGCGCCGGTGTAGCCGATGGCGTCGATGTGGCGCAGCAGCCAGCGGTAGTTGATCTCGCCGGTGCCGGGCTCGTGGCGGCCCGGGTTGTCGGCCAGCTGGATGTGGCCTATGCGGCCCAGGTGTTTGCTGAGCGTGGCGGCAAGCTCGCCTTCCATGCGCTGCGCATGGTAGATGTCGTACTGCACAAACAGGTTGTCCGAGCCGACCTCGTCGGCGATGGCCAGCGCCTCGTCGGTGCGGGTCAGGAAAAAGCCAGGGATGTCGTAGTGGTTGATGGGCTCTATCAACAGGCGTATGCCGGCCTGCTTGAGCGCAGCGGCCGCGTGGCGCAGGTTGGCGACCAGGGTGGCGTGGGCGTCCTCCCGCGCCACGCCGGCGGGCAGCTTGCCCGCCAGGCAATTGAGCTGTTGGCAGTCCAGCGCGGCGGCATAGCCGATGGCGCGGGCCAGGCCTTCGCGGAATTCGGCTTCGCGGCCCGGGTGGCAGGCGATGCCGCGCTCGCCAGCCTCCCAGTCGCCGGCCGGCAGGTTGTGCAGCACTTGCGTGAGGCCGTTGTCCCTGAGCGCGGCGGCCAGCGCCTGCTTGGGATAGGCATAAGGAAACAGGTACTCCACGGCGTCGAAGCCGGCGGCGCGGGCGGCCGCGAAGCGTTCCATGAAGGGAAGCTCGGTGAACAGCATGCTCAGGTTGGCGGCGAATTTCGGCATAAGGGTCATCTTTCGGTCGGGTCGGATTCAGTCAAGCAGCGCGCAGTCGATGGCGGTGGGCGCGTCGGATTTTTTCAGGGCGAGTTCCTCGAACTCGTTGATGTTGTCGATCTCGGTGCCCATGGCGATGTTGGTCACGCGTTCCAGGATCACCTCGATGACCACGGGTACCTGGAACTCCTTCATCCAGGCCTCGGCCTGGCGCACGGCGGGCGCGAATTCTTCCTGCCTGAGCACACGCAAGGCCTTGCAGCCCAGGCCCTCGGCCACCTTGAGGTGGTCCACGCCGTAGCCCCTGACGGCCGTCTCCTCTTCGGGCGTGTTGATGTTGTCAAAGCCCAGCTGCACGCAGTAGTCCATCTCGAAGCCGTTGTAAAGCCGGAGAATGCGTCATGGCCTTCGAAGCAATGTTCCAGCCGATCCAGATCGGCAAACTGACCATCCGTAACCGTGTGCTCAGTACCGCCCACGCCGAGGTGTATGCCACCGACGGCGGGATGACCACCGATCGTTACGTCAAGTACTACGAAGAGAAGGCCAAGGGCGGCATTGGCATGGCGATCTGCGGTGGATCGTCCGTGGTGGCCATCGACAGCCCCCAGGAATGGTGGGCGTCGGTGAACCTGTCGACCGACCGGATCATCCCGCACTTCCAGAACTTGGCCGATGCCATGCACAAGCATGGCGCCAAGATCATGATTCAGATCACCCACATGGGGCGGCGTTCGCGCTGGGACGGCTTCAACTGGCCGACCCTGATGTCGCCGTCCGGCATCCGTGAACCCGTTCACCGGGCCACCTGCAAGACCATCGAACCCGAGGAAATCTGGCGGGTGATCGGCAACTACGCCCAGGCAGCGCGCCGGGCCAAGGAAGGCGGCCTGGACGGCGTCGAACTGTCGGCCGTGCACCAGCACATGATCGACCAGTTCTGGAGCCCGCGCGTCAACAAGCGCACCGATGAATGGGGCGGCAGCTTCGAAGGCCGCATGAAGTTCGGTCTGGAAGTGCTCAAGGCCGTACGTGCCGAAGTCGGCGACGACTTCTGCGTCGGCATGCGCATCTGTGGCGACGAGTTCCACCCGGACGGTCTCAGCCACGAAGACATGAAGGAAATCGCCAAGTACTACGATGCCACCGGCATGGTCGATTTC
>Ga0102587_1001936_pt1 | contig 13409 bp, 6 predicted proteins | sample AraplaF_Col_mTSA_FD_76853 | JGI IMG/M metagenome (GOLD analysis project Ga0102587, IMG submission 76853) | Arabidopsis root microbial communities from the University of North Carolina, USA - plate scrape MF_Col_mTSA (SPADES assembly) (version 2) | ecosystem: Host-associated > Plants > Roots >... | reverse complement strand
GGCCTGATCCAGGCGACCGACGCGTTGGCTATCAACACCCACGGTCAGACACTGAACAACACAAATGCTTCGGGTTACAGCGGTGGCACGGGCGGCATCACATCCCAGGGCGCCGTCAACCTCGTCACCGGTGACCTGGACAATGCGGCGGGTTCTATCGGCGCCAAGGGCGCGTTGACTGCCAGCGCCGCCAACTTCGGCAACGCAGGCGGGCAGATCGTCAGCGAGTCCACTGCAGACTTCAGCACCACAAGTTTCAACAACAGTGGCGGCCAACTGCAAGCCGCAGGCAATGTCTCCGTGGCTACGGGGCAGGGCGCCATCACCAACACCGGCGGCCTGATCCGTAGCGGCGAGACGGTCACCCTGGCAGCAGGCAGCGTTGTCAACAGCAATACTTCCGGCGCCAACCAGGGCCTGGAGGCCAAGAACATCGGTATCACGGCCGCTTCGGTGTCCAACGATTCGGGTGCGATACGCACCAGCGCCAATGCCACCGTCACCAGCTCCGGCACCATCAACAACAACGCCGGCCTGATCAGCGCGGGGAACACGGCCACATTGCAAGACATAGCCGCTGCCAAGACGCTGGCCATCGCCAATGCCGGAGGCACCGTCATTGCCGGCCTGTCGCTGGCAGCCAATGCAGCCAGCCTGGGCGGCAACGGTAGCCTGCTGTCGCAGCAGGACCTTTCCCTCACGCTGAGCAACGACTTCAGTAACACCGGCGAAGTCATCGCCAACCGCGATGTCAGTGTCTCGATCACTGGCAACCTCAGTAACAGCGGCAAACTGCAGGCCGGGCGCAGCCTGACGGCTTCGGCTGTCAACCTGGACAATGCGGCCACCGGCGTTATCAGCGGCGTCAACACCACGGTGACCGCTGCTAACACCCTGACCAACCGAGGCCTGATCGACGGACAGGAAACCCGGATCAACGCCGCCACGCTGACTAACATTGGCACCGGCCGCATCTATGGCGACCATGTTGCCATCGCCGCCACTACCATCAATAACAGCACCGAAACTGTGAACGGCACGCGTGCCGATGCGGTGATTGCCGCCAGGCAGCGACTCGACATTGGCACACAAACGCTCAACAACGGCGAAGGCGCGCTGGTTTTCAGCGGTGGCACGGCGGCCGATGCTCTCAACATCGGTGGCAGCCTGGATGCAGGCGGCCGCGCCACCGGCCAAGCTGGCTCCGTCACCAACAGCGGCGGCACCATTGAGTCTCTTGGCGGTTTGAGCATCACGGCCGGCCAGATCAACAACACCAACCCGAATTTCGCGTACACCGTGCAGACAGGCAGCCCGAGCGGCAGCGGCAGGGAGTACATCACGGCGCAAGGCAATTACACGCCGAACGACGTGGGTTGGGTGGTCAGCGCCGAGACATACCAGGCCGTATCGCATGGCGGCTACGCATACTGGGACTTGACGGGCTTGCAGCAAATCTATGGCGGCCCAGGACGGTGGGTGTCGGAAACCAGCGAACCACCGCCTTACACCGGCCACCTCAACACCGACGGCAAGGGCCACATATTGCTCAAGGGCGCACCCTACTCGGACCCGAAGTACGCTCCGTATTTCCTCGGCCCCAGCGCCTACGTGCCTGCACACAACCTGCTGACAGGCGCGCGTGAAAGCCTGCTGTCGACCCCTGTCGCGGCGTTTTTTGGGTACGACGCCAGCAGCCCGGTATGGGATGTTTTTGGTATTGCCCGGCCGCAGGCTACGTCCAGTGTGGACCCCTCTCCATGGATTGCACTACAAGCGCAGATCGATGCGATGCGCATGACCGTGGTCGCCAACGCCGTCGCCGTCGAGGGCTTTCGCGACTACACCTCCTCGCCGCAGACGCCAGTTGTCACCCAAAGCGCGCCGGGCAAAATTCTTAGCGCCGGCGCCATGACACTGCAAGCGGCGACTTCACTCGTCAATGACCAGAGTCAGATCATTGCGGGGGGCGCGCTCAACATCACCGGCCAAGCAGTAGACAACCGCGGCCGCACTGTCAGTGTGAACGCCCAGCGCAATGGCACCGCCTACTTCTGGAGCAATTACAACGAAGGCTGCGGCGGCTTTGATGGCTGCGACTACAACTACAACGCCTATCGCGACGGTCCGTATACACAGGACGTACCTCAAACCGTCACGCTCAATGCCTTCCAAACTCGCAGCTTCACGGCGCCCGGTGGCACAGGCACACAGGTGGCCGCAGCAGCCGGCGCCAGCATCGGCGCAGGCCTCAGTACGCCGGGTGCCCTCAGCGCGGCCGGTGTGCGCACCGTTCCTGTCAACCTCACCGTTCCCACCACCAGTCTATTTCGCCTCAATCCCAACCCAGCCGGCGGCTTTCTTATAGAGACCGACCCGCGCTTTGCGAACTACCGCAACTGGCTGGGTAGCGACTATATGCTGGGTCAGCTCGCGCTGGACCCCTCCGTTACCCAAAAGCGCCTGGGCGACGGCTTCTACGAGCAGCGCCTGATCAACGAACAAGTGGCCCAGCTGACCGGCCAGCGCTTCCTGGGCAACTACAGCAGCGACGAAGACCAGTACAAAGCCCTGATGGATGCTGGCATCACCTACGCCCTGCAACACCAGCTGCGGCCCGGCATTGCTTTGAGCGCCGCCCAGATGGCCCAGCTCACCAGCGACATCGTCTGGCTCGTCGAGCAAGAAGTGACGCTGACTGACGGCAGCAAGACCCGCGCCCTGGTACCCCAGGTGTACGTGCACGTCAAGGACGGTGACCTCGCACCCAGCGGCGCGCTGCTGGCCGGCAAAAGCGTCAACATCAACCTGGCCGGCGATATGACCAACACCGGTACCGTGGCTGGCCGCACTGTCGTCAACCTCACGGCTGAGAACGTGCAGAACCTGGGTGGGCGTATCACCGGCGATGCGATCACTGTGGCCGCCCGCACCGATTTGAACAACATCGGTGGTCAAATCATCGCCGCCACCGGCCTGAGTGCCAGCGCTGGTCGCGACCTCAATGTGGTCACCACCACCAGTAGCGCCACTAATCAGACCGGCAACACCAGTTCAAACAGCTTCAGCATGACAGGTATAGACCGCGTAGCAGGCCTCTACGTAACCGGCGGAGCCCTCGGAACCGGAACTCTGGTGGCCAGCGCCGGGCGTGACGCCAACATCATCGCGGGCGTCATTTCCAACAGCGGCGCCAACGGCAACATCGTGATCAGCGCCGGCAACAACCTCAACCTGGGCACCGTTACCACCACCAGCAGCAGCTTGCAGTCTCGCGGCGAAGACCATTTCCTTCGCGATAGTCAGACCGCTGAAGTGGGTAGCCAGCTCCAGGCGGCCGGTAATCTGAGTTTGATTGCTGGCAACGACCTGAACGCCAGGGCCGCCAACGTCCAGGCAGGGGGCGACCTCACCGCCAGCGCAGGTAGCAACATCAACATCATCGAGGGCCGGAAGACCAACAGCTTCGGTTTTGCGCTGACCACCGCCGAGAGTGACATCTTCAGCTCCAGCAGCACGACGGAACGGCGCAGCAGCGAGCAAAACAACGCTATCGGCTCCAGTGTCGGCGGCAACACCGTCACCGTGGTGGCCGGCAAAGACATCAACGTCAGAGGGTCCAATATCGTCAGCGATACCGGCACCACCCTGGCGGCTGGTAACAACCTCAGTATCGAGGCCGCGCAGAACACCGGCAGCGCCACCTCTTTCTACGAAAAGAAGGAATCCGGTTTGCTGGACGGCGAAGGCGCTGGCATCACTGTCGGTACACGCGAGCAATCTACCGATCAGAAAAGCCGGTACACCACCGCCTCGGCCAGCACTGTGGGCAGCATCGCCGGCAACGTCACCCTGGTGGCGAATGAAGCCTACAAACAGGTCGGCAGCGACGTCATGGCCCCGGGTGGCGACATCACCATCCTGGCCAAAAGGGTCGATATTGTTGAAGCCCGGGAAACCAGCCGCAGCGAGACCGAGCAGAAGTTCAAACAGACCGGACTGACACTGGAAGTCACCTCTCCCGTCATCAGCGCGATGCAAACCATCGACAAGATGAGTGATGCGGCCAGCGACACCAAAGACAGCCGCATGCAAGGCCTGGCCTTAGCCAACGCCGGCTTTGCGGGAAAGAACGCGTATGACGCCATCAAAGCGGGGCAGGGGACAGACTTTGCCGATAAGAGCCATCAGGTCGTCAGCGAAGATGCCGCAGGCAATGTCACCAGCCGCGACGCCACCGCGGCCGAGCAGGCGGGCGGCATCAATCTGGCCATCAGCATCGGCAGCAGCGAAAGCCAGAGCAATTCCCTCAGCCAAAGCAATACGGCGCGAGGTAGCGCCGTTACGGCCGGTGGCACTATCACCATCGCCGCCACCGGCGACGGGCAAGACAGCAACTTGACCATCCAGGGCAGCAATATAGAAGCCGGGCGGGCCGTGCAACTGCTGGCAGACAACCAAGTCAAGCTGCTGGCGGCGCAGAACACCGTCAGCGAAAAAAGCACCAACAGCAACAGCTCCGGCAGCATAGGGATCAGCTTCGGCACCGACGGCCTGCTGCTCAACCTGAGCGCCAGCGGCGGCAAAGGCCGTGGCGATGGTGAAGACACCTTCTACACCAACACTCAGGTCAAAGCCGGTGATCAGGTCAGCATCACCAGCGGCGGCGATACCACCTTGCAGGGCGCTGTCGTGAAGGCCAACCAGGTCAAAGCCGACGTGGGCGGCAACTTGCTCATCCAAAGCCTGCAAGACAGCAGCACTTACACCAGTAAACAGGAGAGCATGGGTGGCTCACTCAGCGTGGGCTTCGGCAAGATGAGCGGCAGCTTCAACGCTTCACAAAGCAATATCGATAGCAACTTCAACAGTGTGGGGCAACAAAGCGGCATCAAGGCCGGAGACGGCGGCTTCCAAGTTAACGTGGCCGGCAACACAAGCCTCAATGGCAGTGTGATCGCCAGCACTGACAAAGCCGTCATTGACGGTAAGAACAGCTTCACCGCCGGCGGCACTCTGACCATTGCAGACATCCAGAACGTTGCCAGCTACACCGCCAAGTCCGTCAGCGTCAGCGCCGGGACAAGCCAGCAGCCGACCGGAAAGTTGGACATGAGCGGCCTGGGTATAGGCGTCGGCAGCGACAAAGGGGAGGCCAGCAGCACCAGCAGCGGCGGCATCAGCGGTATCGCGGGCAACACTGCCGTCAGAAGCACGGACGCGGAAGCAGGACTGCAGAAAATATTTGATGCTGACCGGGTACAGCGCGAGATCAATGCGCAAACCCAGATCACGCAGTATTTCGGGCAGCAGGCGACCAAGGCGGTGGGCGACTACGCCCAGACCAAACTCAATGAAGCCGCAGCACTGAGAAATCAGGCGAATTTCGAAGTCAATGAAGAGCGGAAAAACGAACTGAAAGCACAAGCCAAAGAACTCGAGGATAACTGGGGTGATAAGGGTGTACTGCGCGTGGCTTTGCACACGGTCATCGGTGGCCTGACAGGCGGCGCCGGCGGTGCGGTTGGCGCAGTTGCTGGGACGCTGACTGCGCCAATGGTGGCGCAGGCGTTGGCCGATGCGGGCATAAACGGGCCGTTGGCACAGACGCTGACGGCGCTTGCTTCAACGGCAGTGGGGGTTGCTGCTGGTGGCACCGCGGGTGGCGCTGCTGCGGGCAACGAGGTAGTGAACAACTATCTGAACCACGCTGAGTCTTTAGCGCTTTCCAATGCTAAGAAGCGGCTAGCAGCATGCACTGATCAATCATGTCGAATGGAAGAGCAAAACACTATCGAAAAACTTCTTCTGACATCGTTTGAGCGAGATGTAGCACTGCAAAACGCGTGCTCAAGTGCGCCGTCCGGAGCAACCTGCAAGGCCCTGACCATAGATGCCAAAAAAGCCTTTGAAAGCTATGCCGGCAAGCCAGGACTTCTTTTAGACAGTACTATCGCAGAGCAAGGCGCGCTTGCGAAAAGGGCTTTTTATTACCCTACGTTGGCGGCTGGTGGTGATTTCACGCCTAAATCGACGGGGGCAATTAACGGCACGCTGAAGGCGTTGGCGGCAGCGCCGGCGGGTTTGTTCATCATCAGCACTACAGTTGCTGATGCTCTCACGGGTGATGCGCAAGCGCAGCAGGCTTTGAAGCAGATGGTGATCGATGCTGCAGTGACGTTTACCAATATTCCTGCTGCCGTACAAACTCAATTGGATGCGGCAAACGCGGCAGAGGCTCGAGGAGATATTCAAAAAGCAACTGAAATACGCGCGGAACTGGCGACCAACACGGTGCTTGTGACCGGCGCGATTACCAAGGTGGCATTGTCATCAGGTATGACGAGTGCCTTTAAGCAAGGAGAGAAAGTACTGACGCCGCTAGAGGCTAAAACTGGAGGAGTGGGGATAGTTGCCGGAAATGGCGAAGGCTTATTTACGAACACTACGCGTATGCCTTATACGCCGGCAAACCAGACAGTCGGTCAAGCCTTTGACTTTTCATGCGCCGCGGCAAGTTGCAAGATGGCCGCGAATCTTGCAGATACCCCGGAGGCTTACGTAAGAAGCGCAATACTGACGGATGGTAGTGGGACATCGCTCGCAAACATCCCGAGTGGTCTTAAAAAACTCGGATTCACTGGCAAAGCTGAATACTCAGCAGCGACCACAATTGACACTATTTCAACGGCCACAGAAAAGGGTGCATCAGTTATCGTCAACGTTAAGACTGAGACCGGTGGTATTCATGCCATTGTTGTGGATTCAGTAAAGAGCGGTCGGGCAAATATTCGGGATCCTTGGCCGTTAGGTACAGGCTCAAGCTACTCGGTTCCCGTTGACGCCTTGGGATCGGTTCTTACGGGGAAGGGCGTCGCTGTTCATCCTTGAGCGGACGATAAATATTCTTTGGAGGCAGTATGCAAAAAGAGTGTGATCTGTATTTCTATGATTCTGTTAAATCGGATCGACTTAGATTTATCGAGTTGCTCGATAAGAACTTTATTTATGACAGCGGAAAATCATACGTTGGCTTCCTGTATGCCAAAGTGGATAGGGTCAAGTTGGTATCCGTAGTCGCCGACTTGAGGCGCAACGGAATAGCCTGTTTTAGTGTACCGATTGCGTATAGGGATCAGGAAACCATCCCAATGGAGATGGCGTTTGATCTTGCTACCAAACATGCAAAAACTGTTGGTGCAACTGTGGCGATCTCAGTGCGCCATCAGAAGGTTCCGCCTGTGCTTTGGGCGTTTGATCTGATATCTGGAAACAATGACGAAGAAAAATCGGGCGGAGTTGTCATGATTGATAGGTTAGACGGGCACGTTTGGACTCTCTCAGAATATGAAGAGTATCTGTACGACTACAACAACGTGCTGTAACTATTGAATTTTTGAGTGTCATAAAAAATGATCCGGTTAGAACCGTAATTCAGTCCGAATCTCACCCACCAAGCCTTATCTCCTTCTTTTGAAAGTAAAAAATTTAGGTGTTATGTCCATATCGTGAGCACCTTCCGCTCGCAAAAGCCGTGGATCAATAGTCGACGGAAAGGCCGGGTAAGGTGTAGCGAAATTCGACATCAAGGGTTTGCAATGAGCACGACAGTAACTGCGCCACCAGAAGGCGCACTCTTGGAGTTGATCGAATCGCTGGGAAGCTTGGCTTGGCGTAAGTACCAGCAGAGATATCCGCAAGCTTGGATAGACAACAAGTTTCAGACGGTAGATGACTCCAAGCACCCACCCTTCATCAGTTTTCGCTTCGAGAAGGAAGACGGAGCGGTCATTGCACGTATAAAAAGTGCTCTGGAGAACTACGAAGGAAGGGTGGACTGGGTTCTAGAGAAACACGACCGAACTCCGCTGCCGGGAACAAATTGGATAATCTGCCCAAAACGGTTTTGGGAAGTTCAACCTACTGCATTAGATGCAGGAATGTCGACCGGTGAGTACATGGCAGAACATGAAACTGATTTCGGGCCGATGGCTTATGCAGACTTGGCTTCATTAACTGCGTATCTGTGTGGCGCACTTGGTAAGTAGATTCGGTTGTGTGGGTTGCAGCATCTATGGGCATTAATAAAGGCGAGCGCTTTGATCGCGAAGATATCTTTGTTGTTTACTCGTATGAAGCAGTAATGTTTCGTTGGAACTTCAAGGAGAAGAAAATCTACCGAAAGTTTTATGGCGAAGCTGAGTCCAATCAATCAGTTCCCGAGGAAAACAAGCTTTTTAATGAGTCTCTGCGCTTTGGAGAGGAAATCACAGCAGCCGAATATTGGAATGGTAAACATGCTTGATGAAGCCAGAGCGTTTGCAATCGCAGCACAGGGTGCCCAGCGATACGGCGATCTACCTTATAGCTATAAAATCTGTGACACTCGTAGATATGAGTGACGCTAAGCATCAAGCTCAATTCTTAGCTCTTTGGCGAAGAGCGCTCGGTCTGGCGACACTTGCTGATTTGGATGCAGCAACGGTTGCGCTCTGGGCAGAAGATGGGGGACTTACCGTTTTCGACGTTGTTGAACGTGAGGTTGGGATCTTTCAAACCACCAGAGCTATCGTCCTTACGGCTGAGGGTGGTACGGCGTGTCTGCCAAAGGTCTCAGCAACCGATGATCCGAAGTGGCGAGATAACAGGGCCAAGGCCGACCATGTCGCACAGTTATGGAAAAAGATGGAGTGGTTTTCACCACTCTGGGTATCCAACGGGAAGCTTCACGAGCTACTTAAAGCGGTTGATCGCCGCTCCCGCGACGAGGCTATTAGTCTGTTTGACTACCATTTCTCGACTGTCTACACACTTGCTTTTCAAGCAGTATGTATTGCACAGTTACTACCTCGTTCACGGAGCCTTGCCGCATTCGCACCGCTTGCACGGGAAGCATACCTGGCCTTTTATAGCGGGTATCGGGCTTCAAGCATTGCAGCTTTGATCCCAGTTGTCGAAGGGGCGTTAAAGAGAATCATCCTTGATCCACCGGATTTGCCTGTACCGGACCAGATTGATCGGGTCATTGACCGAGCTTGTGCTCTGGCTGCCCGACTGCACTTCGATGGAATGTGGGTGCCGCGCGAGTATCTCACTATCGACTACCTGTTCGGACAAGATGAACGTGTCTTCACATTCGAGACGTTCAAACGATGGCTGAAGGGTTCGTTCTTCCGGCGCACGGGTGAGTACGACGGTTCGACGTGGCTGAATCGCCACTTGTTTGCACACGGAACATCGTCGGACTGGCAGCAGTCAGCGAATTTCCAGCGACTTGTTATCGCTCTAACAACGCTTGGCGTTATCGAATCCTGGCATGACGAGTCCAATCAGGTGCCACTATTGTTTCCCGGTATGAGTGAAGATAGCAAACTGCTTTGGCAGCAGGCATTGCTCCGTGGTCAAATGCAGATGGCCCTAAATTTAAATGAGCAAGAACATTTTCAAACTCATGGACGACTTGTGCCAGAGCTGCCCACCGACAATGGCATTACATTGCGGAAAGTGATCTTGTCGGAGGAGTGCATTCGAGATTTGGTACGTCCTCTACGAGCGGCAGGATGGAGCATCGAAATTGGCGAGCCAGATGAACGAGCTCTTTATATAACCGTTGTCGCAACAAGCGGTGTTGAGCGCTTAACCGTAGCGTTTCTCTATAGTTGCGGAACAGGCAACGAACTTTACCGTGAGCTAGAAAAATCTGCCGATGCCATCCTCTATCGCGGAGCACCGTATCACCAAGAGCAATATGCATACGGAGTCAGCGTGCATGTTGGTCCCGTTATCGGCTGGCAGCCGCCTTTAGCTCCGCATCGGAAATAACCCAAAGATTCCTGTCGGCGTGATTACCCACCAGTTGAGGTGCAACCGTGAAACAGCCGTCGTCGCTATGATGTCGTTAGGTTGTATTTCTTGCCGACGTCTGGCAGCGCCATCGATAACCTGCCTACCGTTGCTATTGGGCTGGTTTGGTCTCCACACGAAGGTTGCGTGCATATTGCATCACCAAATTCAACACGTCGTTGGGATTGCCGTTCCCATTTAAATGCTTTAACGCCGCATGAACCATTGCCCAGCCAAACTGCTGGTGATCCAGCACCTTCTGGAAATAGCCGTCTACTTGTGGCCACACCGCTTTTATCGCTTCGTTAATCTGCTCTTCGGATGCACCGATTTCAGAAGAGTGCAGTCCTAGTACCTCCGCGTCGATGATTTCATCAATAACTGCTCGCTTCCAAACTGTGCCTAGTTGAGCTTCGAAAAGCTTATCTTCGGCCGTCGCCTCTGGATTATTGATTCTTCCGACATATATGCCGTGTAATGCAGTGGATGGGCTGTTTCCAGCATGCCTCATTCCACCTACCTGCACTTCGCCAGATTTGCTGAATGCGATAACGGGAGCGCCAGACATTCCTTCACGCGATGCACAGTCTATGATGAACTGAGGTTGACGGTTCCATCCCGACCGGGGGTCTGACGCAACTGTCGCTCGTTTCCAGAGGGGCTCGGCAGAATAATCGGAAATTCCGCGTGGATAACCGAGTACAAAGAGATCGTCACCTGCATCGATAAGCTCGTCGGACAAAGCGCCAATTCGGCCGAAAGTTCCAGCGCAGCTCTGGATCGGCTGGACGTCCGTAGACACCGCTCCGCCTCCACCGGGCTGTCGCATCCTACTTTGATGCATGATCTCACGTCCATCTGCAAGGTGCATCTCCGAAACCAAGGATTTGTCAGGATCAAGAGGGATTGCCGCTACGTCGGTCCTGGGCCAACCAACTGGATGAACAAGATAACTCGTGTCATCGGCTCCCTCAATTGGAATAGTGAAGGACGTACGAACCGCTCCATCGTAAGTTGCGCCTTGCAGTCGCAAAGCAATCGTGGCCACGACGTTGTTCGGGATGCCGCCTTTCTTGGAAATCGGCTTAAGAGTCTGGCTATGTCTGCCGGTGAGGTTATGCCATGCGGTTGCTATGTAATACCGTTCATTGCGTAGATATATGACCCCGGACCCCCAAGACAGGACTTGTTTATCCCGACGCATTGTGAGGTGAACGACTGAATGACTCGGATTAAAAAGCATCTAATCTCAGACATGGTTTACAAGGATGATCGGAGTCTAACGGACTAATCCTGCGGAGTTGCATCGGGCTACGCGAAACGGACATGTTGATAATTTTGTGTCTTGCCTTCAGTCGAAAAACCTCGCACACTTACGAAATATCTGGCCGTGAATTTCTTCATCGCGGCCAGGTGTAGGGCAGGGTGGCCAGGTTATTTCTCTCAGCCACCTCGCCAGTGCGATGCCGCATCTATGCTGCAAACCACCAGCCGCGCTAGCACTTAGCCACTAGCCGGTCTTTCACCCCCCATCTTTGTCGTTTTTTTCGTGCCTTAGCGGCGCGGTGGATTTTTACGTCCGCTCGCGCCTGCTTGGCCGCGTGAGCCCGCCACAGTGAGGATTTTTCTTCAATTTCCCCTGGGTAGTGATAACACTCCATTAGCCATAGCCAGACAGGCCCCAAAATGACCAAAAAATCCGACCATTTTTCAGAGATTCCAGCCGCTCCAGCCGACGCCGCAGCCGGTTCCAGCGCCGCAGCCGGAACCGGACTTGCCAGCAGCTCCAAAACACCGCCAAACAGCGTTTTGGACGGTTTTTCGGCCACGGCTGGCGGCTACATAGTCGCCGCACAGTCCAGCGCCACCGTCCGCGCTTACGCCAGCGATATTCGGCATTTCCAAGCAAATGGCGGCACCGTACCGGCTACCCCGACGCAAATCGTGGAATACCTGGCCCAATTTGCCGGAAAACTTTCCATCGCCACCCTGGAGCGCCGGCTGATCGCTATTCACAAGGCGCACCAGGAGATTTCCGCTATTTCCCCAATGATCGATGCCGCGGTCAAACGCACGATGCAGGGCATCCGGCGAACGTTCGGGACGCGACAGCGGCAAGTCGCGCCCATGGTCCGCGATATGCTGCTGGAAACCCTGGTGCTGATTGACCAACAACAGCCGCTCAAAGCCGCACGCGATAGAGCCTTGCTGCTACTGGGTTTTGCCGGTGCGTTCAGGCGCAGCGAGCTGGTAGCGATCCGTATGGAGCATCTCACGTACCTGGATCACGGCATGGAGGTATTTTTGCCGTTCAGCAAAACTGACCAAGAGGGGCAGGGGAGAACGGTGTTTATCCCGAATGCCAGCGGTAATCGTTGTCCAGTGCGCGCGCTGGCGCAATGGCTGGAACTATCTGAAATCAAAGAGGGATTTGTGTTTAGAGCCGTCGACCGCCATGGCCGCGTTGCACGGAACGGCTTGTCTGCGCAGTCTGTTGCGCTGGTGGTCAAGGCTTCGGTGTCGCGTGTTGGCGGCGACGCCGAGAAAGTTAGCGGCCATAGTTTGAGAGCCGGTTACTGCACGCAGGCCGCGGTAGCCGGGTTGCAGCCGTGGCAAATCCGAGAGCAAACCGGTCACAAGTCGGATGCAACCCTGGCAAAGTACATCCGGCCCATAGCAAGGCGCAAGATACCTAGTCTACTGTGATGACTTGATATCGAGTCATCTCAAATTGATCATCCCCAGCCATGCCATGAAGCGGGGTGAACCGCATCACCCATTCGTAATGAGAAGGTCGGGTGTTCGATTCATCTCTCCGGCACCAATACAGGCGGTCAATCGCGATAGTGGTCACTTATCCGTGATTGCTGATGTCATTTCTGGTGACAGCGATTTTCCGTATTTAAAAGCCTCCCTTGTGGAGGCTTTCTTTCTTGTTATTTTTAACAAGCGTAGCTTTACCCGAAATGTAACTACGGGCGTAACATGTTCACCTCAATACCGGAGGGACAACATGAGTAATTGCACAGCGCCCGTACGTGGACATAGCTCATCGGCTGCGGCAGCTAATTGCCCGGCCTGCCGTTACCGTAGCGGCTATGGCAGAGGCGGCTACAGCGGATACAGCGGCAACAGGTCTTACTCCGACTCGTCTTCTTACTCATCGGGAAGTAGCGGGGGAGGTCGCAGCGCGGGTGGCTCTGGCGGTAGTTCAAGGCCGCGCTGGTCGAGGTCGGGTTCGTCCGTGTCGTACACGCCAGCCCAAGTGCAGTCACTCACCCCAATCCGCGAAACCGTTGAGACACGAGCAGCGGATCGACCTGATCTTCGTGACGTCTTCCTGTGCCACGCGTGGGACGACCGACAGGGACCAGCCAAAGAGCTGCACGATTTTCTCGAGGCCGCTGGTGTCAAAGTTTGGTTCAGCGAAAAGGATCTTGGCCTTGGCGTGCCGATGATGCGTGCCATCGACAAGGGGTTAGCGAATTCGCGAATCGGACTGGTGCTTGTGACCCCTGCGCTTCTGGCCCGCCTCCCAAATGAGGGCGTCGCAGATAAAGAGCTTT
>Ga0102587_1001935_pt1 | contig 13419 bp, 10 predicted proteins | sample AraplaF_Col_mTSA_FD_76853 | JGI IMG/M metagenome (GOLD analysis project Ga0102587, IMG submission 76853) | Arabidopsis root microbial communities from the University of North Carolina, USA - plate scrape MF_Col_mTSA (SPADES assembly) (version 2) | ecosystem: Host-associated > Plants > Roots >... | reverse complement strand
GCGCGCGGCGCATGTGGACGTCGTGGGTGACCAGGACCACGCGGCGGACCGGACGGTCCTTCAGCAACGCGGCGGTGAACTGCGCGTTCTCGCGGGTGTCGGTGGCACGGTCCTCGATCGCGGCCAGCCGGAAACCGAATTCGAGCGCCGCGGTGCGCTGCGCCAGGCCCGCTTCGGTGTAATCCTCATTGGGCATGGCGCGCGGGGCGCCGCCGGTGAACATCACCGGGATGCCGGTCTGGCGCGACAGCCAGATGCCGTAACGGAGCCGCTCGATGGACAACGGCTTGAGCTGCGCGCTGCCGTACTCGGGCATGAGCCGGCGCGCGCCGGCGCCGAGCACGACGATCATCGCGTCCGGCGCCTCATTCGGCTTGGGCTTGAGCGCGGCGACGTTGACCGCGTGCTGCCGGCCGAGCAGCCGATCCTGCAACCAGGTGGCGCCGAGTTCGGTCGAGCCGACCCACACCGAGAGCAGCCCGATGGCGAAGAGCGAGCCGGCGAGCCAGCGATGGCGCTGACGCCACCACCAGGCCAGCAACAGCAGCGGGAAGGCGCCCGTGGGCGGCAGCAGGAAGGCCGCGACCGCGTGTATCAGGTCGTTCATCGGTCGCCGGGGACGGTGTCAGGTGTTGAGGCCCGCCAGCATAATCAGCTTCCTTGACGACTGGACCGGTTTCACACCGGCTTTGCCCGTGTTCTTCTCCGCTCTTCCCGTCTGGCCCCGCCGCGTGCTGCGCGCGATCGTCGGCCTCGTGCTGGCGCTCGTCGTGGTGCTGCTGGTGGCCTGGGTCGCGCTGCCGATGTGGATCGAGCGCGCGGGCACGCGCCTCGCGTCGGAGCAGCTCGGGCGGGCGGGGCCGCTGTCGGATCGCCTTCTGCCGAGCCTGATGGACGAAACCCAGCAGTCGCTGCTGTCGCAGGATGCCGGCCTGCAGATCGCCCGCTCCTTCGAGGAACTGGCTGCCGCCATCGATGGCGCCGAGCGCCGCTCGCTGGACGAGATCGCCGAAGACATGCTGCGCCCGATGCTCCGCGACTGGCTCGACGACAACCTGCCGACCCTGGTCGAGCGCCTCGTGCGCGAAGAGATCGAGCGCGTGGCGCGCGGCCCGCGCCGCTGATCGGATCCGTCGCTTTTTACAAAGAGCCGCTCCGGTCCCCGGGGCGGCTTTTTTATTGACTTGCTGGCGGGCATCCTATTTACAACCCGCATCCAGAAAACCTCCAGATTTGGTCCAAAAATGCTCGAAAAGACCTACGATTCCGCAGCCGTTGAACCGAAGATCGCCGCGAAATGGGACGAGGCGGACGCTTTCCGCGCGGGCGCCAACGCCAAGCCGGGCGCCGAAAGCTTCACCATCGTGATCCCGCCGCCGAATGTGACGGGTTCGCTGCACATGGGCCACGCGCTGAACAACACGTTGCAGGACATCATGGTCCGCTTCGAGCGCATGCGCGGCAAGGACGTGCTGTGGCAGCCGGGCATGGACCATGCCGGTATCGCCACGCAGATGGTCGTCGAGCGCAAGCTGATGGAACAGCAGCTTCCGGGCCGCCGCGACATGGGCCGCGAAGCCTTCATCGAGAAGGTCTGGGAGTGGAAGAACGAGTCGGGTGGCCTGATCTTCAACCAGTTGAAGCGCCTCGGCGCCTCCTGTGATTGGTCGCGCGAGCGCTTCACCATGGACGAAGGCCTGTCCGAGGCTGTCCTCGAAGTCTTCGTCAGCCTCTACAAGGAAGGCCTGATCTACAAGGACAAGCGTCTCGTCAACTGGGACCCGAAGCTGCTGACCGCGATTTCGGACATGGAAGTCGAGCAGCTGGAGGTCAAGGGCAATCTCTGGCACTTCCGCTATCCGCTGGAAGCGGGCGTCACCTACCAGTACCCGATCGCTTTCGACGAGGAAGGCAAGCCGACGGAATTCGAGACGCGCGACTACATCGTCGTCGCAACGACCCGTCCGGAGACGATGCTCGGCGATACCGGCATCGCGGTTAATCCTGAAGACGAGCGCTACAAGTCGATCGTCGGCAAGCATGTCATCCTGCCGATCGTCGGCCGCAAGATCCCGATCGTCGCGGATGACTACGCAGATCCGACCGCCGGCACCGGCGCCGTCAAGATCACGCCCGCGCATGACTTTAACGACTTCGAGGTCGGCAAGCGCGCCGGTTTGCGCGCCATCAACGTCATGAACATCGATGCCTCGATCTCGATCAAGGAGAACGAGGACTTCCTCGAAGGTCTCGATCATCCGGCAGCACTTCATGGCGCCTGGGACCGTCTGGAGGGTCAGGACCGTTTCACCGCCCGCAAGATCATCGTCGAGATTTTCGAAGAGGCAGGCCTGCTCGACAAGATCGAGCCGCACAAGCATGTGGTCCCGCATGGCGACCGCGGCGGCGTGCCGATCGAGCCGCGCCTGACCGACCAGTGGTGGGTCGACAACAAGACGCTGGCCCAGCCGGCGATCGCGTCCGTCCGTGAAGGCCGCACCAATTTCGTGCCTAAGAATTGGGAAAACACCTATTTCCAGTGGATGGAAAACATCCAGCCCTGGTGCATCTCGCGTCAGCTGTGGTGGGGTCACCAGATTCCCGCCTGGTACGGTCCCGATGGCCAGGTCTTCGTCGAGAAGACCGAGGAAGAAGCGCTGCAGGCCGCCATCCAGCACTACATCGCCCATGAGGGACCTTGGAAGGCTTGGGTCGAGGAGAAACTCGAGAACTTCCAGCCGGGCGAAATCCTGACGCGCGACGAAGACGTGCTCGACACTTGGTTCTCTTCCGCTCTCTGGCCGTTCTCGACCCTCGGCTGGCCGGAAAAGACGCCCGAGCTTGACCGCTACTATCCAACCAACGTTCTGGTCACCGGTTTCGATATCATCCCGTTCTGGGTTGTTCGCATGATGCAGATGGGTCTGCACTTCATGAAGGACGAGGACGGCGTTCCGGTCGAGCCGTTCCACACGGTCTATATCCACGCGCTGGTTCGCGACAAGAACGGCCAGAAGATGTCGAAGTCGAAGGGCAACGTCATCGACCCGCTGGAACTCATCGACGAGTACGGCGCCGACGCGCTGCGCTTCACGCTGGCGATCATGGCGGCTCAGGGCCGCGACGTGAAGCTCGATCCGGCCCGCATCGCCGGCTATCGCAACTTCGGCACCAAGCTGTGGAATGCGACGCGCTTCGCCGAGATGAACGGCGTGGTCAACGACCCGCATTTCATTCCTGAGGCAGCCGAGCTCACGGTCAACCGCTGGATCCTGACGGAACTGTCCCGCACCGAACGCGATCTCACCGAGGCGATCGAAGCCTATCGCTTCAACGATGCCGCCGGCGTGCTCTATCGATTCGTCTGGAACCAGGTCTGCGATTGGTACCTCGAATTGCTGAAGCCGATCTTCGGCGGCACGGACGAGGGCGCCAAGAAGGAGGCGCAGTCCTGCGTCGCTTACGTGCTCGAAGAGATCTACAAGCTGCTGCACCCGTTCATGCCCTTCATGACTGAAGAGCTCTGGGCGCATACGGCAGGCGAGGGTCGCGAGCGTGATGGCCTGGTTTGCCACGCCGAATGGCCGTCGCCGTCCTACGCCGACGACGCGGCAGCCGACGAGATCAACTGGCTGATCGACCTCGTCTCCGATATCCGCTCGGTTCGCTCCGAAATGAACGTACCACCGTCGGCCGTAGCCCCGCTCGTCTTCGTCAACGCCAACAGCCTGACGCGTGACCGGCTGTCGCGCCACGATGCGGCGATCAAGCGCCTCGCGCGTGTCGATGGCATTTCGCTGGCCGATCAGGCGCCGAAGGGTGCTGCCCAGATCGTGGCCGGCGAAGCGACGGTCTGCCTGCCGCTCGGCGCGCTGATCGATCTCGGTGCCGAAAAGGCCCGTCTCGAAAAGGCGATCGCCAAGACCGAGGCAGAAATGGCAAGGATCAACGGCAAGCTCTCCAACGAGAAGTTCGTCGCCAACGCCAACCCGGAGGTCGTCGCGGCCGAACGGGAGCGCCTGGAAGAGCTGACGGTCCAGCTTGCGAGCCTCAAGATCGCGCTCTCGCGTGTAGATGAAGCTTCGTAAAATCAACTTTCAATAGTATTTCATTCCAAGGCGCCCGATGAAGAATCGGGCGCCTTTTTTCGAAAAATTAACCGTAATCAGGCCTTCCGCCGCCACAACTTGGCCGGAGCGGCACCATTTTTCAGCTTTTCCACGAAGTTTTTCCTAAAAATCGAACTGTTGTCAGAAGGTAACATATCTGTGCTCGTATAGAACGATCGCCCTATCGTTCGATCGATTCCGGGATTTTTTGAGATACATTTTCTAAATTGGGGAAATTTTGACGTGCCCGTCAATTTTTTACGTAAAGCATCCATTAGCTCACTTTTCAATCGCGCCCGGTCACGAAGTTGCCATTTTAACCTCCCGCCGTCACAGTCCCACCATCGCAATTGCCTCAGTGGGGGAGACACCTTGGCATCTCGTAAGGTTCTGGCGGCAGCCCTGCCGCTTGTTATGATTTCGACGCTGGCCCAACCTGCCTTCGCGGGCGGTCTTGAGCGTGGCGGCTATAATATCGATCAGCTGTTCGATGCATCGCAGTTTTCGATCCAGTCCGGCGTGATCTATGTCATGCCGCAGCGCAAGCTGAAGAATACCAAAGATACGGACCCGTCGGACGGGCTGGGGATCAATGGAACCGGTGGCGGAAGCACGTCTACCAACGAGACCGAGAATTACGCCATTCCTTATGGCGGCCTAAAGGGCGGTTACGGTGACGTCGACTGCCTGATCGATTATTCCGAGCCATTCGGCGCCCACACCAATCCCGGAGCCAACTGGGTAGGTGCCCAGAGCAACATCGAAACGAAAGTGTCGAGCCGGAACTATGGCGCGACCTGCTCATACAAGTTCGACGTTGGTCCAGGTCAGCTTCGCTTGATCGGTGGTACCTTTTATCAGGAAATTGAAGGCTCCAAGGAGCGTCTTGTCGTTTCACCCGTTGTTCTCGCGGGCATAAGTCCAGCGTTCGCCGGTTATAACGGCATTGGTCGGCTTGATCTGGATGACAATGCCTGGGGCTGGCGGGCAGGCGTCGCATACGAGATTCCTGAGTATGCGCTGCGTGCAAGCTTGGTCTACAACAGCCGGGTTAAGTACGACAACCTGACCGGTACGGTTGATCTCACCCAAGTCCCGGTTGGTGCTGGCGCCGCGAGCGGGCGGATCACCAATGTCTTCGGCGCGGCTGAGGCACCCGATTCGCTTGAACTGAAGGTTCAAAGCGGCATTGCGCCTGACTGGCTGGCATTCGGCTCTGTAAAATGGACCAACTGGAGCGTTCTTCAGTCTATCTCGCTTTGCCCAGTTGCAACGCGCGGTACCGCATGTTCCGCCACGAGTGGCACGCAGTTGACCTCGCTTGATCTGTTATACCGCGATGGCTGGACCGTCACAGGCGGTATCGGTCACAAGTTCAACGATCAGTGGAGCGGCGCAGTCAGCCTGACGTGGGACCGCGGCACGAGCCATGGCTACGGCGCGCAGACGGATAGCTGGACACTTGGTGTTGGCGCTGCCTACAATCCAACAGAGAACATCGAGTGGCGGCTGGCTGGCGCACTTGGCATCCTGACAAGCGGCTCGTCGGGTGCGTTGACGCAGAACGGCGTCACCTATGGTGACGACGTATCCTACGACTTCGGCAACGATCTCGTCGCGGCCATCTCCACCAGCATCAAGGTCAAGTTCTGACCCGCCAAGATCAGTGCAAGTGAAAGCCCGGCAAACTGTCGGGCTTTTCTTTGTCTGGGCGCCATTAAGCATGCTCTCGTCACGTGTCATTTTGTGACGATTCAGCAACAGTTTTTTTTGAGTGTTGGCGTATGATGGGCTCCATCACGAATTGTCCATTTCCCGCCACAAACTAGGCGCAGCGGTAATGTCGGGCGAGGGAATGACAGGCATAGGGTGCGCGTAAAAGAGTAAGATGGGTCGTTTTTCGGTGAGTGTGAAAAAGACGGACATGAGGTGTGGCGCAGTTGCCGCCGCTTCGCTTGTTTCGCCTGTTTTACAGGGTGTTTCAGCCGGAAAGCGCCGTTCGATTGCAGCGTTCTCAAGCCTTTCAATTTCCTCACGTTCGACGGTGTTGCCGCTTTCCGGACTGGCTTTCGGTAACGACGTCTCGCGTTTTGTCACAATTGGTGACTACGACATTTCTGAAGGCGAAATGCCGCTCCGCGGGCTCGCTGGAATGAGGTTGAAAGCATCGCCGTCAGTTCGCGCCGGGAAGCGGGCGGATAAAGTCGGTGCGAAGAAAATGATGGCTCTCTCTGGAGAGCAAAAGGCTGGATGCGACGCGGGCAAGCGGGTCTTGGAACCCACCGCGGGATCGCTCGCCGAAGAGACTTTATCTGCGGGCCGAACGGGCGGGATGTTCGAGATGGCGCGTATGGGTGGAAACGAAAGAAATCGAGTGAAATGCTGACGTTCCAGTTCAGACCTTTCAGATTGATGCTTATGGGGCTCTCCGTCGCCTGCTGCGCGGCGATGAGTTGTCCGGCGAGCGCGTTCGACATCAAGTCGGGCGTCAACAAGGAATCCGGTCCTTTCGATCTCTTCAAGTTCGGTTTCAAGGCCTACAAGAACGGCCAGAAGGAAGAGGCTGTCGAAGCCTACAAATACGCGGCCGAAAAGGGCCACACCGGCTCGCGCTGGGCGCTCGCCAACATGTATGCCGATGGCGACGGCGTCGCGCAGGACGATTTCGAAGCCTTCAAGATCTATAGCGAGATCGCCCAGCAGGGCGTCGAGCCCGGTTCCGAGGATACCGGCTTCTTCGTCAACGCGCTTCTGTCGCTCGCCGGCTATTACAAGCACGGCATTCCGGGCAGCCCCGTGAAGACCGATCTCACCCAGGCGCGTCAGATCTATTTCCAGGTTGCCTCCACCTTCGGCGTTCCCGAAGCGCAGTTCCAGCTGGCGCAGATGATGCTTGCCGGAGATGGCGGCGCCACCAGCACGCAGCAGGCCAAGAAGTGGCTGAACCAGGCCCGTAAGGCCGGTCACCCGGGCGCCATGTCCGTCTTCGGCAATATCCTGTTCCAGGAAGGTCAGTCGGCCAACGGCCTGGCGCTGATGACGGCGGCACTCGATCGCTGCAAGCCGAAGGATTGCAACTGGATGGAATCGCTGCAGGAGCAGGCTTTCTCTGTTGCCAGCGAAAGCGACCGCCGCAACGCCATCGCCCTCTCGCACAAGATCGCCAGCAGCAACACCGACTGAGCGATGTAAGACCGGATCGCCGAGATCCGGCCTCGATTAGTGCCGCCTAGCCCTTAGGCCGCGAAATCGAAATAGGCGACCACAGGCACGTGGTCGGAAGGCTTCTCCCAGGCACGCACATGTTTTTCGATGGCCGTCGAGGTCATCCGGTCGGCGGCTTCCGGCGACAGCATCAGGTGATCGATGCGAATGCCGTTGTTCTTCGGCCATGCGCCGGCCTGATAATCCCAGAACGTATACGCCGGCACCGCATCCGTCGTCGCGCGCACCGCATCGGTCAGCCCCAGGCTCTCCAGCCTGCGAAACGCCTCGCGCGTCTGTGGCAGGAACAGAGCGTCGTTTTCCCACACCTTGGGGTCGAAGCAATCATGCGGCTCTGGGATGACGTTGTAGTCGCCGGCAAGGACGAGGATCTCTTCATAAGCCAGCCGCTCGGCCGCGAATGTGCGCAGCCGCTCCATCCAGGCAAGCTTGTAGCTGTACTTCTCGGTCTCGACGGGATTGCCGTTCGGCAGATAGAGGCAGCAGACGCGGGCAACGCGGTTGCCGGGAATGGAGAACACCGCTTCCAGAAAACGCGCCTGCTCGTCCAGCGGATCGCCCGGCAGGCCGCGTGTCACTTCGTCCGGCTTGGTCTTGGAGAGAATGGCGACGCCGTTGAAGCCCTTCTGCCCATGCGTTTCCACATGATAGCCGAGAGCCTCGATCTCCAGCCGCGGAAAGCCTTCGTCGACCGTTTTGATCTCCTGCAAGCAGGCGATATCGGGGTTCGAATCCTTCAGCCACTGCGTGAGATTGTCGATACGCGCCTTGACGCCGTTGATGTTCCAGGTCGCGATCTTCATTCTTTTGTCCCGTTCCGCTTTGACGTCTTCTTCTAGCGTGGTCTTGAGACAAGCGACAAGACGTTAAACCGGCCGCAAGACAATCTTCGGCCGGTTCGGTGTGGATAGCGGGAGAGGGCGGTCAGATCGAGAAGCTGGTGCCGCAGCCGCAGCTGGCAACCGCGTTCGGGTTCTTGATCTGGAAGGACTGGCCGAGCAAGTTATCGACGAAATCGATCTCAGAGCCAGCCATGTAGACTAGCGACATGCTGTCGATCAGCACCTTCGCGTCGTTCTTCTCGACGACCACGTCGTCGTCCTGTATGCCGTCGGTCAGGTCGAACTTGTAGGAAAAACCCGAACAGCCCCCGCCTTCGACTGAGACGCGCAGCGCGCTCTTGCCGGGGTCGCTGCCGACGATAGTGGCGATTCGCTTCGCCGCGGCGTCGGAAAGGGTTACACTTGCTTCGGTCATGTCTGCTCCTGCCGGGGTCAAAACCCGGAGAGAATAGTGGTCCAGCCATCAATATAAACGGCTGTTTTTCAATGCTATCGCGCCTTATATCATGAAAGCGCGGCCCGCGGCAAAGTGGGCGATACGTCGTCTCTTTGCCGTTTATGCTCTCTATAGGTATGAAGAGCATATGGCGGCGTCAATGGGCGTGCGCCTGGACATGGCGAGTGACGGTGAAGAATGACGATCGACAGACGTGCATTAGGCTTCGGTAACAGCGACAGGGCAATCTACGCGGCTGACCCGTGGACGACGCGTGGGCGGCTTTATCCCGAGAATTCCAGCCCGACCCGCTCGGACTTCCAGCGCGACCGCGACCGCATCGTCCACACGACAGCCTTCCGGCGCCTCAAGCACAAGACCCAGGTCTTCATCGCCCAGGATGGCGATCACTATCGCACGCGGCTCACGCACACGATCGAGGTGGCCCAGATCGCCCGCGCGCTCGCAAGGGCGCTGAAGCTCGACGAGGATCTGGCCGAAGGCGTCGCCCTCGTCCACGATTTCGGCCACACGCCCTTCGGCCACACCGGCGAGGACGCGCTACACGAGGTGCTGCTGCCCTATGGCGGCTTCGACCACAATGCCCAGTCGCTGCGCATCGTCACCAAGCTCGAGCGCCGCTACGCCGATTTCGATGGGATCAACCTGACGTGGGAGAGCCTGGAAGGCCTGGTCAAGCACAACGGCCCGCTATTGACCAAGGACGGAACCGGCACCCGCGGCCCCGTGCCGCAGCCGATCCTCGATTACTGCGAGATCCACGATCTCCAGCTCGACACCTACGCCAGCCTCGAGGCTCAGGTGGCCGCGATCGCCGACGATATCGCCTACAACACCCACGATATCGATGACGGCCTGCGCTCGGGCTATCTCACCTTCGACATGCTCAAGGATATCCCGTTCCTAGCTGGGCTGATGGCCGAGGTGAGGGAGCGCTACCCCGCTCTGGAGCCGAGCCGCTTCACGCACGAGATCATGCGCCGCCAGATCACCCGGATGGTCGAAGACGTGATCTCCGTCGCCCAGGAGCGCCTTGCTGAAATCCGCCCCGAGAGCGCCGACGACGTCAGGCACGCCAGCCGCGTGATCGCGACGTTCTCTGAGGGCATGGCCGAGACGGACAGGCAGATCAAGGCGATGCTCTTCAAGCGGATCTACCGCCATCCCGACATCATGCGCATCCGATCAGGCGCCGCGCAGATCGTCACCGACCTGTTTTCGGCCTACATGGCCAACCCCAAGGAGATGCAGAGCCACTATTGGGTGGATCACATCGCGGGGCTGGCCGAGGCGCCGAAGGCGCGCCATGTTGGCGATTATCTCGCCGGCATGACCGATACCTACGCCATCAGCGCCCACAGGCGATTGTTTGACCAGACTCCCGATTTGCGCTAGGCAGCGGTCGCTCGGCAAAGGCCGGGCGGATGCCGTGTGGCACAGCCTATGCATGGAAGAGTGCGATGAACCTTTTTACCGATTTCGAAGCCAGGATTAAAACCGCCCTTGAACAGATCGATCTGGTCAAGGAAAAGCGATCCGAGCTGGATTTCGGACGCATTGCCGTCGAGCCGCCGCGTGACGCGAGCCATGGCGATGTCGCGACCAATGCGGCGATGGTGCTTGCCAAGCCGCTCGGCACAAATCCGCGCGCGCTGGCCGAAATCATCACCGAAAAGTTGAAGGAAGATCCAGACGTCGCCGAAGTGTCGGTCGCGGGTCCCGGCTTCATCAACGTCAGGATCGCCGTCGGCTACTGGCAGCGCCTGCTGGCCTCGATGATTACTGCTGGCACAGACTACGGTCGCTCGACGATGGGTGAGGGCCGCAAGGTCAACGTCGAATACGTCTCGGCCAACCCGACCGGCCCGATGCACGTCGGCCATTGCCGTGGCGCCGTCGTCGGCGACGCGCTGGCCAACCTCTTGTCCTTCGCCGGCTTCGACGTCACCAAGGAATACTACATCAATGACGCCGGCTCGCAGATCGACGTCTTGGCGCGCTCCGTCTTCCTGCGCTACCGCGAGGCGCTCGGCGAAAAGATCGGCGAGATTCCGGCGGGCCTCTATCCGGGCGACTATCTCGTGCCCGTCGGCGAAGCGCTGGCGCGTGATTACGGCGTCAAGCTGCACAACATGCCCGAGGATCAGTGGATGCCGCTGGTCAAGGATCGCACCATCGATGCGATGATGGTGATGATCCGCGAGGATCTGGAGGCGTTGAACGTCCATCACGACGTGTTCTTCTCCGAGCGCACGCTGCACGCCAATGGCGCTGCCGCCATCCGCACGGCCATCAACGACCTGACCTTCAAGGGCCACGTCTACAAGGGCACGCTGCCGCCGCCGAAGGGCCAGCTGCCGGAAGACTGGGAAGATCGCGAACAGACGCTGTTCCGCTCGACCGAAGTCGGCGACGACATGGACCGTCCACTGATCAAGTCCGACGGCTCCTACACTTACTTCGCCGCCGACGTCGCCTACTTCAAGAACAAGTTCGATCGCGGCTTCAGCGAGATGATTTACGTGCTCGGCGCCGACCATGGCGGCTATGTCAAGCGCCTCGAAGCGGTCGCGCGCGGCGTGTCGGAAGGCAAGGCCAAGCTTACCGTTCTGCTGTGCCAGTTGGTCAAGCTGTTCCGCGATGGCGAACCGGTCAAGATGTCGAAGCGCTCGGGCGACTTCGTGACGCTCCGCGATGTGGTCGAGGAAGTCGGCCGCGATTCGGTGCGGTTCATGATGCTGTATAGAAAGAGCTCGGAGCCGTTGGACTTCGATTTCGCCAAAGTAACGGAGCAGTCGAAAGACAATCCGGTCTTTTACGTACAGTACGCGCACGCCCGTTGCATGTCTGTCTTCAGGCAGGCGAAAGAGGCGTTTCCGGATCTCGACGTGTCGCCTGAGACCCTCGCGAAAGCCGTGTCCGGAATCTCGGATCCTGCGGAATTACAATTGGTTGCGAAGGTTGCCGAGTTCCCTCGGCTGGTCGAGGCTGCGGCTCAATCGCAAGAGCCGCATCGTGTCGTATTCTACCTCTATGATCTTGCCAGTTCTTTCCATGCTCATTGGAATAAGGGCAAGGATCAGGTAGACTTACGATTTATTAACGATAAGAGCCGAGAGTCTAGTATTACCAGACTAGGGCTGGTGTACGCCGTTGCGTCCGTTTTGAAGTCGGGTCTTGCCATCGCAGGAACGGCTGCGCCGGAAGAGATGCGGTAGCGTCACCATTTACCCACAATGCGCTGGCACGAAACCTTTGCATTTGCGAGTGGATGAGTATGGCAGATAAACAGCGGGCGTATGACACGCGTAACGATGCGAACCTCTTTGCTGACGACGATCCCCTTGCGGAGCTTGCGCGTATCGTCGGTTTTGAGCCCCGTGTAGCGGCAAACACCGTCGAAGCGGCGCCAAGGCAGGAGCCTGCCTTCAATCTCGAAGACGAATTGCTGCGCGAGTTCGAGCGTTACGACGCTCCGACCGCGCCTGCAGTCGTCGATCATCCGATCGAGACGGCTTACGCTCAGCCTCAGCCTGAGCCCGTAGTCTATGCCGAGCCGGAGCCCGTCACCTACGACGAGCCCGAGCCGCACTACGAGGCCGCACAGCACTACGAGCCCGCACAGCAGTACGAGCAAGCGCCGCGCTACGAGGCCGAGTCGGTTCATTACGAAGCGCCGGTTGTCTCGGAACGGGTCGAAGACGAGGCCTTGCCTGTCATCGAGCAGTCGTCTGTCATCGAGCAGCCCGATGCCCGCGCGATCCTGTCGTCCGCCGATTGGGCGGCTAGCGTCTCGCGTCCCGCCGAGCCTGTCTCCGGCGGCGCCCGCGATCTGATCGAGGAGCTCGAGCTTTCGATCAGCGCCGCACCGGCACCGGTTCAGCCCGCCAAGGCGCCGCAGTGGTCGGCCGCAAGCATCCGCTTGCCGATCGCCAACTTCCATACGTCTCGCCGCGAAGAGCCGGCCGCACCGCCTGTCGCTGCTCCGGCACCTGTCGTCGCCGCCGAGCCATCGCGGCCGTGGGTTCGGCCCAGGCCAAGGACGACATGGACGTGGCCCGCCTCAACAGCAGCCTGGACCAGCTCGCCCGCGACCCGGCCCTGAGCGGCTACGCCCAGGCCGAGCAGGCCCGCGCCCGCGACGCCATCGGCCGCCTGGCCCAGGCCCGCTCGCGCGACCGTGCCCAGGCGCTGTACATCGCCGAGCGGCGCGTGGACCTGGCCAAGGCCACGGCCCAGCTGCAGGAAGCCCAGTTGAAGGTCAACCAGCTCGACCGCGAGCACGACCAGATCCAGCTCGACGGCACCCGCCGCGAGGTGGAAGCGGCCCGCCGCGAACTGGATCGCCAGCGCATGCAGTACCAGATGGCCCAGGAAGAAGCCGCCCGCCTGCAGCAGGAGGGCGCCGCCGCCCAGGCCCAGGCCGTGCAGGCCCAGGCCCAGGCCGACCAGGCCAAGAAGCTGGCCGCCGCCCAGGCCAAGGTGGCCAACGCCGCCAAGCGCCAGGCGGATCTCGCCACCCAGGCGGCGAAGGCGATGCGCTCGCAGATGCAGGGCGATTCGGGCAAGTAAGCGTCGCTGCAGCCATGTACGAATGAAGCGCCCGGCGGTGATTCCGCCGGGCGTTTTCGTTTCCATCGAAAGCAATGGTTAACGCGAAAAAAAGCCTGCCGCGACGGTCTTTTCCAATGCGAACCGCGCTGTGATGCGCTTCTCCGCAACGCGCTTGCATGACCCAAAAGGCGGGAGTAGGGTCGAATACCCATGGGGCGCTCATGCACCATGG
>Ga0102587_1001933_pt1 | contig 13422 bp, 14 predicted proteins | sample AraplaF_Col_mTSA_FD_76853 | JGI IMG/M metagenome (GOLD analysis project Ga0102587, IMG submission 76853) | Arabidopsis root microbial communities from the University of North Carolina, USA - plate scrape MF_Col_mTSA (SPADES assembly) (version 2) | ecosystem: Host-associated > Plants > Roots >... | reverse complement strand
CAGAACGCCCAATGGCTGGCCATCTTCGGCCTCGTCACAACTGACGATCCACCGGTCAATCCAAAAGACACAAGGCCGTGAAAGTCCCTACTCAGCCAGCAATCACCGGCCTCCACCGCATACCGGCAGCCAGCGGCAACTGCATCGTGGGTCAGACCCTTGGGTCTGACCCTGGTTTACCGGGTTTATCTTACACAACCAGCAATCTCTTAAGTAGGACACAGGTATGTCGTGAAAACCGCCGCGCACCGCACTTCGAACATGCCTAAGCCTATCCAAATTGCCCAGTTTACGGCAAACTATCGGGTGATTAAAAAATCAACTGAGTTGCTGTAGAAAATCACGGAAATGCTCGCAAGCCTAAGCCATTTTCGACCTTTTTTGCCCCCCGAAAGGCGCTGCTATCTGACTCGCGCCATGGCCACAGCAGTAACCCCAACACAATATTCACGACCCAAAGGGGAACAAAATTAAATTCAACTCTTTCATGAAGCGAAGCCACCTACTAGCTGCAACTGCAACATTGGGCATGACATTCGCCTTGCCTGTAGCTGCTGAAGGCCCGGGCTGGTCTGCCAATTCAACCGTGCAAAAGATTGTGGACACCGCCGATGGAGGCATCAACGTATTGCTGTCGCCGATGCAGACCAACTGCGTCTCGAACAGCGGCTATGGCCCCAATTACGTTTCCATTTACCCGAACCATCCCGGAATCAATCGCATCAAAGCTGGCCTGCTGGCCGCATACCTGACCGGAGGCACCGTCGCCGTCTACTTTAAAGACAATCAATGCACGGTCCTTGAAGTCTCCTTTGGTGGTCGGTAAGGAGCAATCACGCACCAAGGCGCAGAAGCTCGTGTGAACAGGCGAGCTTCAGTTTGCTACGATTAAAAGCCGGGCAGGCCAATTTGGCCCAGTTGCATCGACAGGTGAAGCATCTCCCGCTCAGTCGAAAAGCTCAACTAGTTAATTTGACTGCATGAAAAACCACGCATTGGTGTTCTGACTCATGGTTGGAAATCCATCAAAGCACCCACTCGTGTGAACAACTACGTTCTTGCCACTGGCCGACGCTGCCAGCGCAATGGTAAGCCACACCTTGAGTTGCGGATGGCCGGCCGGCACGTCAAACCGGGTGTTTACACACCCAGGCTCATTGATTTGTGCGTCCATTTGGATGAATAGCCTTCCATCTCCGTATGTCCCTGTATAGACGATCTTCCCTACTGTATTTGAGTCCGCCGCCCGCGCGCCAAGCGCCGCGAACACTAAAAGACAGGCGATACATATACGACAAATCATACTTTTCTTTCAAACCTTTATTCAAAAAACTGCACTGCCGCTACGGCTATTGGCATTGCCTGCGTGGTGGCCACCGGAAGACAAATTTGATTGTCACGAGCGACAAGTTTGAGCAATGCCCGTCCCAGCGAAATTCAAGGGCATTCAGGTAACAGGATCAGTCCTCGAGTGTGCTACGGATTGGCATTGCCAAAGTATGTGCTCGGCTCATGCACGCGGATTTGCTTGATATTCTCGCAAACGTATCCGAATACCGAAATGAGCTTGTTCGATGCGTAAGCGAGCATTACAACGCTCTGCATCGAGCGATAAGCATCGCTGCCGACATCAGCGCGATTGACCATGAACGGCCATTCGCCATTTCCACCGCATGGACCAGTTCCGCCTTTGAAGTAGATAACGAGGCGATCAGGCGTTACGTTCAATCCTGTAATCGTGGCTCCGGTGTGAATCCAGGAATCAGCCTTGGCTGTCGCAGACAATAAACAAAAGAATAGCGCGAGCCAGTGCTTCACAAATTTCTCCTTCAATAGTTAATTTTGATGGGGTAGTTCACGCAAACTAAAATCGCAGCCAATGAAGTCGGCTTTCGGCTAACCGCGATGGGCGCCAAATGTGAAGACGGACTTTGTACAAAGCGGCGCCTCACGTTTCTTGCCGAACTAGATGCGTTCATAATCGGCCTGCCCCTGCGCCAGTGCCGCAAAAAGAACCAAGCAATTTATAAGATGACGCCCTCAACAAGCTTGCAGTAGCCGTTGCGGCCCGCGGCCACCGTAAAGTCTACCGGCTTCCCGGCTAAGTAAGCGGCCATGAAAACAGCGACCTTATCCTTGTGCCCACTGCCTGGTTCGGGTTCTGTATAAACAAATGCAGGATTGCATTCGCCATTTGTCGCATCGTTGGTGATGTTCAATATAAACCGCACCCCGAACCAGGAATCGCTGCCCGCATGCACACTCTTGATTGTTCCTTGTACAGTCCCGGCACTTGCAAAGCCTGGTGCTGCAAGAACAATAGCAGCGACCAATTTTCGGCTAAAAAGATTCACGTAATCTCCAATACGTATGTTGTGTGTTCATACTGACTAACGGCGAAGCGCGGGCGTACGCGGGGGCGCCATGGCGCACCGGCGCGCACGCCGTAACGCTGACCGCTTGATGCGCCCTCAAGGCGCACTAATTGGCTTGGCCGCCGCGCCGGGGCGCCCAAGACATAACGCTCAATTCGGCCAACCCGGAGGGCCCGGCGAAGCGCGGGGCCGCCCCAAGGAACGAAGCGCAGCGTAGTGAACGGGGCGGCTTGACCGAATGCCACGTTATGTTGCAGCGGGCGCGCAGCGCACGATGCACCCCGGCGTGGCTGTGCCTTTGCTGGGGTTGACCTGACTGACGGCGGAGCGCGGCGGCAAGCGCCGCCAGGCGCACGCCCCGTAGCCCGCGAACGAACCAAGCGTGGCCCTTGCTCCCCGCGCAGCGGCTGGCGGTTTCGCGCAGCGACTGACTGGATTGTCCGCCATTGCGTCCTGTCAACTGTCCCGCTACGAGTAGTAGCCCTCCTCAAATAAAATGGCACTTTCCACGACTTGAGCCTCATCTTCATCCCAGCCCGGCGCGTACACACCGATACCGAGTTGATGAGAAATTATTCCCGACGAATCGAGCTCAAGATTTTGATCAAACTGTTCCAGCAATTGCTTCACGTCAGAAGCCCGGGCTCCGAGCAAGTTAGTCCCCGTAAAAGACAGCTCGGCAGGTGGTGCGAACTCCAGCGCCTCAAGCACACCTGGAAGTTTGTAATACGCAAAAACACCAATATGCCCGAAGTAATCACATGGAACCGTCGAGGCTGGCGTTCTCAAGAACGACTCGAATTGTCCGCCAAATGCATGTCGAACGCTATTCGTATCCATACCGAACCGGGCAAGGTCAACGCCAATCTTGGGTTTGATTTCAAATTTCATTAGAACCCCAGCTTCTTAGTGTATTCAATCATTTGCTTAATCGCTGCATCATATTTCGCGCCGAACTTTGAGCGGATATCCTGAATATCCATTCGCTGCGCACCCGCAAAGTCGCCGGCTTTAATTCGTTCAGCTTGTTCTGCCCGATAGGCCCTCGCCTCTCGCGAACTTCCCCAGCTAGCCGTTTTCTTATGGTCAGCGATATCCATCTGAATCGCTGGACCTTGGTTCTTACTGAGACTAGACGCTGCATCAGCTGGCATATGATGCGATTCACGGCCAGAAAAACCTTTCATGTTGCCGTGCGCCCCACCCTGGAAGTCCACTTTCGAGGCGTTGTGAACAAGGATTCCATTCTTGCCAACCAGATAGTTATGAAGCTCTTGAACCTCGAAGTTAAAGGTATCCGCGCGTTCGCCATTGTCAACGACTGCTTCAACTCTCCACTCCTCGTGACGTGCGCTAAGCAGCTCGTCATTTGCTTGCAGCAGACGCGCAGGAACCCAGTCCTTACCGTTAACCCAGAACGGATGTTCAGCTGTTACTCCAAGCGCTTCCGCCTTGCCTGCCTTGTCCCTGATTATCACCCGAATGATAGGCTGATCCAGGTTACGGAATATGCGCACAACAGATCGCTGTACGGTCTCACCGGTTTCCAGTTGAACCGCGTTGACCGTATCCCCCGGCCGCACGTCTTCGATTCGTTTTATACCCGAAGGGGTGTACACCGGAGTACCGCCAATAAAGCAAATGCCAAACAACTCCGACTCGGTCGAAGCAGCCCCTCTCATCGCCCGTAGTGGGACAGCTAACTCAAGCAGGTCACCAAAGGCTGGCGTGTCGTATTCGTACCTGCTGAAGATGGTCTTGTAGTCACTCCCCCAAGGCAAAGCGCCAGAGAGAAGATTGATCCCGCCCTCGACACCGTTCATCCCGATATTCGCAAGCGCCTTCGAAGTATCGAGCAAAGCACTCGGCAAGCCTTTTGGATCAAGTCCACTTACTGAAGTGTTTGCCGAATCAGGAATGCCCACCGCGTCCTGTCGTAGCAAAACGGCTCAACCCCAGTGTCCATGCGGGTTTGCGCGCCACACGCGCGGTGCGAATACCAGTAAAAAGAGCGAGACCCCCTAATGCGGGTTTTGGCCTATAGCGGCCGCAAAGCCAGAGCAGTATATCAGCGGGGTTATCAGCTAGGAAAGTGGTGGCCGGGAGGCGGCGGAATAGTGGCCGGACAAAAAGGCTGCGGTGTCCGGGCAATCAGCGGCAAGCGGCCGGACAATGGCCCTGTGACGGCCGGGCGGGTGATTTGGGAGGTCAGCGTGGCGCGTAGCCGGCTGCGGCCAGGGCGGCGCGCACGCGCTCGCCGGCATCGAGCATCAGCCAGGCTTCGTCGCGGTCGACGGCCAGGCGGCGGTAGTCGTCCACGCCGACCCGCTTGAGGAATTGCGCCAGGGCCAGCGCCTCGGCGGGCGTGAGGTCAAAGTCGAGGTGGACGAAGGCTTCCATCACTCGTCCTCGTCGGCCTCGGCGTCCAGCATGGCCAGCAAGGCGTCGCGCTCGTCGTCGCCGATGCCCTGCCCGCCCTCGCCGGCGATCACGCGGCCCGGATGGGTGGCCGTGTGAATGTCCTTCAGCATGCGGATCGAGACCTGCGTGTAGATCTGCGTGGTGGACAGCTCGGCATGGCCCAGCATAGCCTGGATGAAGCGGATGTCGGCCCCGTTCTCCAGCATCAGGGTCGCCATCGTGTGCCGGAACAGGTGGCAAGCGCCGGTCTTGCCCAGCTTGGCGGCGTTGACGTGGTCGCGTACCAGCTGCGTGAGGCGGTTTGGGGTGAACGCCTCGCCCAGGTTGGACAGGAACAGCGTGCCGTCGTCGGCGCCGCTGGCCAGCTCCGGGCGCACGTCGTCGCGGTACTTGGCGATCCACGCCAGCGCACGTTCGCCGATCGGCACCATGCGGTCCTTCTTGCCCTTGCCCTGCCGGATCATCACCGTGCCCCGGTCGGTGTCCACGTCATGCAGGCTCAGGTGCAGCAGCTCCATTCGCCGCATCCCCGTGCTGTAGAGGGTCTCCAGCATGGCACGGTCGCGGATGCCGGTCGGCGTGCCCAGGTCGGGCTGGGCCAGCACCGTTTCCGCCTCGCGTATCGACAGCACGAACTTGGGCAGGCGTCGCTCCAGCCGGGGCAATTCAAGCTCGGACGCCGGGTTGTACAAGATGTGGTTGTTCCGCGCTAACCACTTGAAGAAGGCGCGCAGCGGCGTGACGCGGGTGTGCTGGCTGCGCGTGGAAAGCGGCTGGCCATCCTCCTTCCGGTACAGGAACAAATAACGCTGGTAGCGCTCCAGGATCGGTTTGGTGATGTCCTGCGGCCGGTTCAGGCCCCGTTCGTCGCACCAGATCAGGAAGTAGCGGATGTACACGTCGCGCGCCTCGATGGTGGCGGCCGAATAGTTCTTCTCGCGCTGCCAGACGGTGAAGCGCTGCAGGTGGGCATACAGGCTGTCGCGGTCGCGCACGTCGCCGATGGGCGCCTTCATCGTGGGTTCGCCCTTGCGTGCCATGGCTACGCCTCGCTGGCCGCCAAGGCGGTTCCGTTACGGTACGACGGCGCATGAGTCGAGACCCCATGACGTGCGTTTGACGCATCAGCCGCAGCCAGATCGCCGGAAGCCCCGCCGTTGCTGGCCTCCCGGTCTGTTTCGGCACTCCGCAAAGTGGCCGCAATGGCACCGCCATGGGGCCGCGATGGCCCCGCGACCTGCCCTGCCTGCCCCCGCGAACTTGCTGTCGTAGTGGCGGAATCAAGCTGTTCGACATCCAGCAACCCCATCAGGAACGGTGCGTTGCCGTCGCCCTCGCCACGGTAGGCCAGCTCGTAGTTGAACACCTGGCCGCGCCGGCCGCCATGCTCCAGTACGTATTCCAGTTCCACCAGCCGGCCAAGATGCACGCGCAATTGGGTATCGCCCCAGCCGGTCAGCTCGCGCACCTGGCGGCGGGTAAAACGCAGGTCGGCCTGCTTGATCGCCAGCCGTTCGCACTCGTCTTTGATCCAGCCGTGCAAGCAGGTCAGCAGCTTGCGCGTCTGCGGCGGCAGTTCGTCCAGCGTGCGACCCAGCACATCGTGCGCCAGGCGGTTGGCGGTGGCGATGTCGGACGGCTGCACCTCGATATAGCGCACCGCTTTGCCGCGGTGCTGCACCGTGTGGATCGGCCGTTGGTACTGGTGCAGGAAGGCGATGGCGCGGATCAGCGACAGATACTTCATGTGGTCGCGCCGGGTGCGCGTTTTATCATCCAGGAAGGTCAGTTGGTCGGCGAACGGGTTGACCACTTTGACCGGTTGCAGCAGGCGCTGGGCGTTGCGGTGCAGGGTCAAAATGGCGTCGCGATCCTCGTCGGCCAGCATGCCTTCCAGCGTTTGGCGCTGGCGTTGCAGGGCGTGGATGGCGCGGGTCTGCTCGCGGCTCTCGTTCACGGTCAGCACCACGCAGCGGTTCAGCAATTCCTCGTCGATGTCGATGGCGGTCGTCGTCAGGAACAGCATCACCGGCCCCTCCACCTTGTATTCGTGGGTGGTCAGCAGGCCCGTGGTGGCGTCCTTGCCGGTGCTGGCCATGCTCACCTGGCCGTCGCTTTGCAAGAGCTTCAAGGCATAGCTGGCCTGCGCCGCGCCTTCTTCCTCGGCGATGGCCAGGATCTTGTGCTTTAGATTGGTCTCGCCCATGTAGAACAGGCTCTGGCCCGTCATGGCCGAATAGCGCACGCAGGCTTCATCCGGCATCAGGGCCAGCACTGCGTCCATCAGCGAGCTTTTGCCCGCCGCGCTGGACGACTGGATCAGCACCGCCAACGGTTTGTCCAACTGACGCGACACGGCGGCCAGGTAGCCCACCAGCTTGTTGGTTTCCTCGCCCACCACGCCGCAGGCGTCGAAGTCAGCCAGGATGCGCTCCAACAAGTCGGGAGCTTGCAGCAGAGCCAAGGCGGCGGCCTGCTCGGCATCGCTCAACTCCGGTGCCTTGTCTTCCTTTTTCAAGGCGGCCTGCAGGTGGGCCGCTTGTAGTTCTTCCAGCTTCAAGAGCACCCGGCCCAGGTCGTGTTTCAGCACATCCTCCGCCTCGCCCAACTCCAGGCCCGCCTGCTTGATGAAAGCGGCCCGCGCCTTGGCCTGGTACAGGTCGAAGGTGTCGACGTGGAAGCACTCCTCTTTGGAGACCAGCAGGTTGACCTTCAGCGCCTCCGGGTTCAAGGGCTTCTTCCAGCCGCGCACCCGGTAGCGGCGCGCGCCGTAGGCCAGCACCAGTTCGGCGTCGCTCTGCTCGACCGGCACATCAGTTGCCGGCGTGGCCGGCATCGGGCTGGCCAGCGTTGGTTCGGGCAGCGGCTGCTCGGCCGGCGCGGCTTCGTCGGCCACCACCCCGGCGGCTAAGGAAGAAAGAGCCGGCTCCCCGGCGGGCGCCGATGTCGGGGCCGCCGCCTTGCCTTCGCCGATCCACTCGGCCTTGCGCACCAGCAGGGCCAGCGCCTTGTCTGGCGGCGCCATTTTGAGCGCGTACTCGTTGGCGTCCATCCCCTTCGGGAACAGGATGCGGTAGCAGCCGATGCCATCAAAGGTGAGCTTCGCGGCCAGCGCATCGGCGGCCTGGTTGCCCGTGTCGTCGCGGTCGTAGGCGATCAGCACGCGTTTTACCTCGTGGCGCTTGAAGGCGGCCAGCAGATCGTCCGTGAACCCGCCCGCGCCAAAGCTGGCGGTCACGTTGCGCAGGCCGTGCACCCAAAAAGTCATGGCGTCGATCAAGGCTTCGCACAGGATCACTTCACCGCCGCTGGCGGCGATGCCTTCTTCGTTCCACACCCCGGCGTGCGGGCCGGGCAAGTACAGGTGGTAGGCGGTACCTGTGCGCAGATCGTCGCGGATCTTGCGGCCGTACACCTCATGCACCACGCCCGCCGGGTCGATCACCGGCACCACGATAGAGCCGTTGAAGTGCTCATGACCCGATTCGCGCAGCAGGCCAATGCCCTGCAGGCGGCCGCGCACTTCCTGCCCTTCCTTCCAGGCTTTAGCGGGCAGGCGGTAGCCCAAGGTGCGGTTGGCGTAGCCCAGTTTGAATCGCTCGATCAGCTCCGGGTGCTGCAAGCCGCGCTTTGCCAGGTAGTCCAGCGCCTCCGGGCTTTGCTTCAAGGTCTCGTGGTAGTAGTCCAGCACCCGGCGCAGGTCGGCCTGGCTGTCGGCGTCTTCGCTCAGTGGCAGCGCCGCCGCCTTCAGCTTGCCGGTCTTCAGTGGCTCCGCCGGCGCGGGCGTGTCCGACAGGCCCAGCTCACTCCTTAACCGCTCCACGGCGGCGCGGAACGACAGCTTGTCGAACTTCATCAGCCAGTCCACCGGCCCGCCGGCCGCGCCGCAGCCGAAACAATGGAACAGGTTCTTGGCCGGCGTGACCACCAGGCTGGCGGTGGCCTCGTCGTGGAACGGGCAGCGGCAGGCGTAGTCCTTGCCCTGCTTGGCCAGCTCCAGGCCGGCCGCCTCCATCAGCCGCAGCAGCGACACTTCGCTTTTCAGCCGCTCCAGTTCCGCTTTTGCGATCCGTGCCATCCCGTTTTTCCCCAAAAACCCGTCAAGATACTTTACATGTATTATTATGGTATCTTACTGGCTACGTTAGTCAAGGGTTCTTTCAAACAGGGGGGTTAGCATCATGGGATATCTTCACTACTGGCTTTCGACCATGAGCTTCTCGGCACGCGTTATCGCCTTGCGCAAACAGCGCAATCTGACCCAGCAAGGCCTGGCCGACCTGTCCAGCATCCATGTCCAGCAAATTAAACGCTACGAGGCGGGTAACGCACAGCCTACGGCCGAAGCGCTCAAGAAGCTGGCCCTGGCGCTTCACGTCAGCGCCGATACCCTGCTGTTTGAGGAAGGCGAGCGTGGCCCGTCCGACGATCTGGCTTTGCAGTTCGAGGCGGTCAGCATGATGCCGGAGGAAGAACGCCGCATCATCAAGGCGCTATTGGACGGCATGATCGTGAAGTACCAGACCCGCAAGCTGGTCAACAACCTGAGCAGCTAAGGGGAAGCCTTTCTCCTTAGCCGCTTACGAGCAGCACCACACAACTGAATGAGCAAGGCCCCGTACCCCGCAGCGCAAGCTGCTGGGGTTGCGGGGCCTTTTTTTATATTCAAAGACAAGAGAAGAAACAGCGCGAGCGCTGTATACGCCTTTTCCCCTTGCGGCTCAAAGGCTTACGGGCTTTTGTATTACACGATACCTGCGCTGGTATACGGTCAAACCCAGTCGCCATGCGGGCTCCGGGCACATTTGTAATGTGCGTATGGTGTGTAGGGGTTTAAGACGGACTTTTCGCCACCAAATCCGGCCAGTATCCACGCCAGCCAGCACCACGGCGGCGGAAAGCAAGAGCGTATTCCACCTCCAGGATTTCAAAGATTTTCACCTTGTTGCAGCGGTTTTCATCCTTTTGCAGAGATTTTCACAAAATTTCAGGAGTTTTCAGCATGGCCAACACCGCCACCGTCACCTCGCTCGATGCCGCCCGCCAGCGGCGGCACTACATCGACCTGGCGCGCGCCCATCCGGCCTGGCAGGAGATCGCCGCATCGTGGGCATTGGAGGGCATCGCCATGACCGACGACGACGCCGAGCGCGCCGGCCGCATGATCGCCGGCCACGCCAGCTATGAGCAGGTGGTGCAGGAGATCCGCGCCAGGCATCAGCTTTGACGCGGCGCCGATTCAGTCAAGGCCGCGCAGCGCCCGCCAGGGCTTGGCCTTGACGGCCCGGAGCAAAACACCCTCGGTCATGCGGTGCAAGGCGGGTTTTCGCCTTGCACCGCATGCAGACTCGGGGTTGGGGTTGCGTTCACACTGACTGACGGCGAAGCGCGGCGGCAAGCGGAGGCGCGGGCGCCGTAGCGCGCCCGGTAGCCCTGACCATGTTGCGCGTTCATACTGACTGACGGCAGCGCGCGGCCGTAAGCGCCGCAGGCGCGCACGCCGTGACGCTGACTGCTTGATGCGCCCTCAAGGCGCACATGCTGGCTTGGCAGCCACGCAGGGGCGCAAGACATAACGCCCGTTCCGTTCAACCCGAAGGGCCCGGCGAAGCGCGGGATCGCCCCAAGGAACGAAGCGCAGCGTAGTGAACGGGGCGATTTGACGGAATGCCGCGTTATGTGAACATCGGCCGCGCAGCGGCCGATTTCCCCCGGAGTGGCTGTGCTTTTGCCGGTGTTGACCTGACTGACGGCGGAGCGCGGCGGCAAGCGCCGCAAGGCGCGCACCCCGTAGCCCGCGAACGAACCAAGCGTGGCCTTTGCTCCCGCGCAGTGGCTGGCAGATTCGCGCAGCGACTGACTGGATTGTCCGTCATTGCACCCTGTCAACAGCTACAGTTCCCCAATCAGTTCAAGCCCTTGGCGCATGTCCGAATGCCATATCCCCTTCAAACATGAAGGTCATGCACCATTTACACTCAGGCCCAACAAAGTAGTGGTGCTGCGGGATGGACATGAACTCCGCCAAATGGCGTCTCAGCACGCCAATGGGGCCACTATATGCGCAGTTAGTTAAGCCGTCGCCAACGTAAGTAAGTATCTCGTCGTCATCAAGGCCTTCACAGGCCATTTCAAAAAAGCCCATGAATGATTCGAGCTCCTTATCTCCGACAGCCACGCTCTCGATTGCACCAGGTACTGCACTCCAATCAATTCGCGCACCAGACAAAGGGAACGTGGCCGCGAGCGTTGAGAAATGCCGATCACTACTCTCATCGACTGTTATCACACCATTCGAAATCTCCGTGGCAAGCACGTCGATTAAGTCATTGTCATAGCTAGTTTTCATATCTTCAAATCGTTTACTGTCCAAAGAGACGCACGATCCTATCTACAGACGACTGGTTGCCGCCGAAAGTGTAGTGAGGTCCCTTTTCCTTGCCCGACCAGACATTGATGTGACCTCCATTTCGAGCATCATACTCAACGCGGAAGCCGATTTTTCCATCTGCCGTTTGCATACCGATCGGCTTGCCGGCATTAGGTCCAAACTTGCCGAGTGTTTGCTGCTCAGCTTTGAATCCCCGTTCTTCCAACCAAACCATCGCTTTGTTTAAGGCTCCGCTGAACTCTTTAGAATGAGCCAGTTCTGCGGCAACTTCCCCTTTTCCCCCACCTGGTGTGCGTAAGGCCAATCCGAGCAGCAAAATACTCGCTGATTTCCCCTCTGCGGACTCGGTATTTGGGCGATCGAAATTGTTATCAACTTTCTCTGCCGCCCATCCCCAGAAACCGAAATCACCACGGTTATTGTCCGCGAAATTGGCCATCGCGCGTCGGTAAAACTGAGTCCCAATCTCACCGAAATTCGTTTGCCCCAGTTCTGCACCGGCGGTCGGCATTGCGCCTTTCGCAGCTGCGTATCCACTGTTTGCCGAAACTTTCGTTGCAGCACTGGTAGCTTTGGCTCCGGCCCCACCAGTAAAGTCAAGCGAAGTGTTATTGCCCTTTGTATCAGTCCACGAAATCGATGAAATAACGTGAATATTGCCGTCATTATCCTGGAAACAAGATGACGTCTTCGGGCAACTTGCGACAGTGCCTGCATCATGCTCGATTGTGACACCGCCAACCGACGTACTTATGGTCTTAAATCCAGTCGGATCAGTCAGGTTCGTCGGGTTGTTCCAGACATAGCTGTAGCGGTTGTAGCTCTGGCTGTGCTCAGGGTCCTGAATCAGAGGGTCCGCACTCAGGAACCGCGCCACCAGCGGGTCATACACCCGCCCATTCATGTGAACCAGATCAAGCTGATCCAACATTTCATGGCCAGTATAGCCCTTGTTGTCGGTTACGCCATCAATAGTCCCGGGAGTGCCCGCATCGAACAGGTCGCGGCGCTTGCCCCAGCTGTCATAGGCCATCTTCTCGACCAACTGACCATTGCCGTCCGTGATCGCCACCACGCTGCCCAAGCGGTCAACATGCGTGTAGTTCAGCGTCGTTGTAACGCCCTTCTCGATTTCCACGCCCAATTGCTGCGGCCAATAGGTCTTAACCGTAGCGTTGGCGCCCTTGATTTCGACCTCCATGGCACCTGCGTAATACACCCTAGTGCCGTCGGCTTTGTTCTGCACCGTACGGTCGTAGTCCGCGCCATACACGAAATCGCTGCTTTGATCGCCCATTCTGATCAATGCAGGCATGTCAAACGCAGTCCAGGTGATGGTACGTCCGGCGCCGGTGGTCATATTGCCGTTATCGTCGTAGTCGAAGCTGCCGACGTTTGGAATTGAGCTGACAGCATGCGGGCGAATGCCTACGCCATTCGGGCCCGGCGCTTGATAAACATAGGTACCATTCTGGCCGACATTGGTTTTGCTGAAGATATTGCCAATGTCGTCGAAGACGAACTCCTGGGTATCACTGCCCAACACAGAACGCTTCAAGCGGTTCAGGTCGTCATAGCCGAACAATTCGGTGAAGACCTGCCCCTGCCAGCCTTGGGTGCGCGAGCTGACATTACCCAGCACATCATAGTCGTAGCCCTCTTTCAGGACTTCGCTATTTTGACTATTGAGAAGCTGGCCAATCTTTAAGCGGCCGGTGAAATCGTCGTACTCACGATTGATCTTCAGACCGTTGCCGAGCGTGGCGGTGCGCAGGCGCTGCGAAGCGTCCATGCTGTTGGCTGTCCACAGCGCCACGCCTTGGCGTTCAATGCGCGCCAGATGGCCGAGGTTGTTATAAACCTGCCCGAATACTTTGGCAGCCCCGCTCCCACGTTGATGGGTGACCTTGCTTGGACGGCCCCAGTTATCGTAATCATTCGTGCTGGTGTATGTCACGTCCAGGTAACGCGTGACGGTTTTAGGACGGCCCAACTCGTCATAAGTATGGACACGACGGTTGTCCTGCCCGCCGTTCGCCAGCAGCGTATAAGACTCCACCAATTGGCCGCAGCTCTTGCTGCTGGCACAATCGGATTGACCGGCCAATTTGTCATATGTCCAGACGGCGGAATGGCTTGTAGTGGCGTCTTGCGACACGCGAGAAATCATGCGGCCCAGATCATCGAATTGCATCGTGGTCGCCTTGCCTGCTTTTGCCTGCTTGGCGCTGACTT
>Ga0102587_1001932_pt1 | contig 13427 bp, 10 predicted proteins | sample AraplaF_Col_mTSA_FD_76853 | JGI IMG/M metagenome (GOLD analysis project Ga0102587, IMG submission 76853) | Arabidopsis root microbial communities from the University of North Carolina, USA - plate scrape MF_Col_mTSA (SPADES assembly) (version 2) | ecosystem: Host-associated > Plants > Roots >... | reverse complement strand
CAGGTCGGTGCCGTGATCGAGGTTGAAGCCGCGCAGGTAAAACTGGTTGGCCTTGCCTTCGCCGCTATGCTGGTCTTCGCGATCAGCCCCGCGTTCACGCTCACGTCCCTCGTGGCGCCGCAATGGCAATTGGCGCTCGGGTTGCAGATGGCCGGCGCCTTCATCTCGGCCTCGGGCGCCGGCGTCATGCTCTCGGCCGCCCAGACCTATGTCGAGCCGCATCGACGGGCCACGGCGCTCGCCATCCTGATGCTGCTCTCGGCGCTTCTGGGCCTCGGGGTGGGCCCGGTCGCAGTGGGCGTCCTCAGCGATGCGTTGGCCCCGGCCTGGGGCGTCGAAAGCCTTCGCTACGCGCTGATGGTCATCGCCTTCGTCCCGCTATGGGCCGCCGTTCATTTCTGGCTCGCCGCGCGATCCGCGAAGGGGTGGAGCCTCCCAACGGAAGACCGTGTCGTTGCCTGAGTCAGAGTCCCCGTCCGCCCGAGCCCCCGACCTCGCGATCGCGGTCCGCCGAATACAGAACGGCGACGTCGCCCTGACCGTCGATATGGCCGGTCCCCTCGACGGCGCGCCGGTGCTGCTCCTGCACGGCGGCGGGCAGACCCGCGGGGCTTGGGGCGGGGCCCTTCTGGAAGGCGCCAAACGCGGTTTCCGGATGCTCAGCGCGGACTTGCGCGGTCACGGGGAGAGCGACTGGTCGGCCGATGCCGACTACGCCTTGTCCACCCATGTGTCGGACATCGCCGCGATCGTCGCGACTTTGCCGCGGCCACCGTTCCTGGTCGGCGCGTCGATGGGCGGCTCGATCAGCCTCACCTATGCCGGTGAAGGCCGGCCCTTGGCGGGACTCGTGATGGTCGATGTGGCGCCGACGGTGAACCCGGCCGGGACCGACCGGATCCTGGACTTCATGCAGGGCTCGCCCCACGGCTTCGCGAGCGTGGACGAGGCCGCCGATGCCGTCGCGGCCTACCTGCCGCATCGTCCGCGGCCGAAGGATACCTCCGGCCTCTTGCGAAATCTGCGTCTGCGCGACGGCCGCTATCACTGGCACTGGGATCCGCGGATGTTCGCGGCCGGACGTCCGCGCCGCGACCCGGAGATCGGGCGGGCTTCAGCGCGGCGGGTGCGCGTGCCCACCTTGCTCGTTCGCGGGCGGATGTCCGACGTCCTGTCGCAGGAAGGGGTCGACGACTTCCTGCAGCTGCTGCCACACGCCGTTTTCGCCGGAGGAAATCGGGGGGCATGTCGAACGGGTCAGGCAACTCGCTCCGAACAAGCGCTGATGGGCGCTCAGTGCGCTGCGATCGGCGAACCCGTTCTTGACTTTTTGCAAGGGTGACATGAGGTGGCTGCGCTTGTCCTCGCTGACCACAACCCCAATGTTGTGGCATGTCCAATAGAAGGCCGGCTGGGAGCCAGCTGGAAGCAAACATGCAGGACAGGCATCACGTGGTCGTCGTTGGCGGCGGGTTCGGCGGCTTGCAACTCGTCAAAGGGCTTGCCGGCGCGCCGGTTCGCATCACCCTCATCGACCGGCGTAACCACCATCTTTTCCAGCCCTTGCTCTATCAGGTGGCAACGACGCTGATCGCCACCTCGGAAATCGCCTGGCCGATCCGCAGCCTTTGGCGCGACCGGCCGGAGGTGACGACGCTGCTCGGCGAGGTGACGGATGTGGACGCGGCCGAAAAGGCGGTCGTTCTCAGGGACGGCAAGCGCATCGGCTACGATACGCTGGTGTTGGCGACCGGGGCGACGCATGCCTATTTCGGCCATGACGAATGGGAGCCCTTCGCCCCCGGCCTGAAGACGCTGGAAGATGGACAACACGCTGGCCTTCATGTTCGAGAGCCGCTATCGCTTCATTCCGACGAACTTCGCGCTGAAGAGCCCTGCGCTCGACACGGACTACGCCGACTGCTGGGCCGGCCTCAAGGATCAATTCAAGGCATGAAGACCGTGTTCACTCTCACACGCCGCGCGGCGGCCGTGGCCCTGCTCGCCGTGCCCTTCCTCGCACAAGCGGCCGACTACCCCTCGAAGCCCATCCGCTTCATCGTGCCCTACACCCCCGGCGGCACCACCGACCTGGTGGCGCGCACCGTGGGCCAGAAGGTGTCGGAGAAGCTGGGCCAGCCGGTGCTGATCGACAACCGCGGCGGCGCGGGCGGCAACATCGGCATGGACGCCGTGGCCAAGGCCGCGCCCGACGGCTACACCATCGGCTTCGGCGCGATCTCGACCAACGCGCTGAACCCGCACATCTACAAGTCGATGGCCTTCGACCCGCGCAAGGACTTCACCGCCATCAGCCTGCTGGGCACATCGACCATCGTGCTCGAAGTGCCGGCGGCCTCGGCCATCAAGTCGGTGCCCGACCTGATCGCGGCCGCGAAGAAGAACCCCGACCTGCCCTACGCCACCGCGGGCGCCGGCACCTCGATGAACCTGGCTGGCGTGATGTTCGCGCAGATGACCGGCACCGAGCTCGTGCACGTCGCCTACAAGGGCAGCGGCCCGGCCATCACCGACATGCTGGGCAACAACATCGGCGTGATGTTCGACAACCTGCCGGCCTCGCTGCCGCACATCCAGGCCGGCAAGCTGCGCGCGCTGGCGGTGGCGGGCCCGACGCGCTCGCCCTCGCTGCCCGACGTGCCGACCATGGCCGAGGCGGGCCTGAAGGGCTACGCGCTGGAGCCGTGGTTCGGCGTGTACGGACCGGCGAAGCTGCCGGCGCCGGTCGTGAAGGCGCTGAACGAGGCCTTCGTGGAAGCGCTCGCGATGCCCGACGTGAAAGCCAAGCTGGCGCAGGCCGGCTTCTCGCCGCGCGGCTCGACGCCGCAGGAGCTCACCACGCTGACAGAGACCGAATACAAGCGCCTCGGCGACGTGGCCCAAAAGGCCGGGATGACCGCGGAGTAGAGCTCGCCCCCAGGCTTGCGCACTTCGTGGGGCCGCCAACCCCCTACCGGGGGCAACACCTGCGGCCCGGCGAAGCCGGTTCCGCGGTGTTCCCCGAAAAGTCCGGACCCTTCAGAAAACTTGCTTGAAAGACATCCTCCATGACCGCACTGAACGCCACCCATGACCCGAAGCTGCGCAGCTGGGTCGCATCGGCCAACGAGGCCGGCACCGACTTCCCGATCCAGAACCTGCCCTTCGGCCGCTTCCGCACCGCCGGCAGCAGCGAGGCCTTCCGCATCGGCGTCGCCATCGGCGACCAGGTGCTCGACCTGCGCGCCACGGGCCTCATCGACACCGACGACATGAACGTGCTGATGGACGCCGGCACGAAGGAACGCCAGGCGCTGCGCGCCGCCATCTCCGCCGGCCTGGCCGAAGGCAGCGACAAGCAGGCCGCCTGGTCGAAGGCGCTGCTGCCGCAGGCCAAGGCCGAGATGACCGTGCCCTGCCGCATCGGCGACTACACCGACTTCTACACGGGCATCCACCACGCCACCACCATCGGCAAGCTGTTCCGCCCCGACCAGCCGCTGATGCCCAACTACAAGTGGGTGCCCATCGGCTACCACGGCCGTGCCTCGTCCATCGGCGTGAGCGGCCAGGCCTTCAAGCGCCCGAACGGCCAGACCAAGGCGCCCGACGCGGCCGAGCCGAGCTTCGGCCCGTCGAAGCGGCTGGACTACGAGCTGGAGCTGGGCTTCTTCATCGGCCGCGGCAATGCGCAGGGCGAACCCATCGCCATCGCCGACGCCGAGGAGCACCTGTTCGGCGTGACGTTGCTCAACGACTGGTCGGCGCGCGACCTGCAGGCCTGGGAATACCAGCCGCTCGGCCCCTTCCTGTCGAAGAACTTCGCGAGCACGCTGTCGCCCTGGCTGGTGACGATGGAGGCGCTGGCGCCTTTCCGCTCGAAGTTCGAGCGGCCCGCCGGCGACCCGCAGCCGCTGCCGTACCTCGACGCGGCATCCAACCGCGAGAGCGGCGCGCTAGACATCACGGTCGAGGTGCTGCTTCAGACCGCGAAGATGCGCGCCGAGGGCGTGGCGCCCGTGCGCCTGACGCGCGGCAACGTCGCCGAAGCGGCCTACTGGACCGCCGCGCAGCTGGTCGCGCACCACACGGTGAACGGCTGCAACCTGCAGCCGGGCGACATGCTGGGCTCGGGCACCCTCTCGGGCCCGAAGCCGGACGAGGCCGGCTCGCTGATCGAGCTGACGCAGGGCGGCAAGCAGCCGATCACGCTGCCGAATGGCGAGAAGCGGACGTTCCTGGAGGACGGGGACACGCTGACCATTCGCGGCTACTGCGAGCGCCCGGGCGCGGTGCGGATCGGGCTGGGCGAGGTCAGCGGAACGGTGGTCTGAGAGTCTTCTTCCCTCTCCCCAAGGGGAGAGGGAGCAATACGGGAATCAGGGTGCGGTGGCGGGCGTGGCCGAAGCGGCCGGCCAGGCCACCTCGCTCGCCACGCGCGGCTTGCCGATCGGCGCGGTGGCCTTGCCGACCTTGATGGCGGCCATGTCGGCTTCGCTCGGGTACTGGTCGGCAAGCCAGTAGTCGAACACCCGGCGCGCGATGGGCGCTGCCGCGCCCGCGCCCCAACCGGCGTTCTCCACGATCACCGCCAATGCGATCTTCGGGTCGTTCACCGGCGCGTACGCCATGAACAGGGCGTGGTCGCGCTGGTGCTCCTCGAGTGCGCGCGCGTTGTACTTGGTGTTCTGGCCCATCGACACGGCCTGCGCCGTGCCTGTCTTGCCGGCCGCCTGGTAGCTGGCGCCCGCGAACACGCCGCGCGCGGTGCCGCTGGTGACCACACTCGTCAGGCCCTCGCGGATCACCGCGATGTTGGCTGCCGTGAAGCCCAGGTTCACCGCAGGCGGCTGCGGCAGGGGCACCACCTGGCCGTTGACCGTATCGCGCGTGGCGAGCGCGAGGTGCGGCTTGTGCTTGAGGCCGCCGTCGGCCACGATGGCCGTGGCCTGCGCCAGCTGCAGCATCGTAAAGTTGTTGTAGCCCTGGCCGATGCCCAGCGAGATGGTCTCGCCCGCGTACCACTTCTTCTGCTCGGGCCGCTTGTAGGTGTTGCGCTTCCACTCGGTGCTGGGCAGCACGCCGCGCACCTCGCCGCCGAGGTCGATGCCGGTGATCTGGCCGAAGCCCAGCGGCTTCATGAAGTCGTGGATGAGGTCCACGCCCATCTCGTTGGCCAGCGAGTAGTAATAGATGTTGCTCGACAGCTGGATCGAGCGGCGCATGTCGACACCGCCCAGGTAGCCCTCGGGGCTGCCGAAGCGGTGGCCGCCGAAGTTGAAGTAGCCGGGGTCGTTCACCACCACGCTGGGGCCGCGCTTGCCGGTCTGCAGCGCCGCCAGCGCCATGAAGGGCTTGTAGGTGGAGCCCGGCGGGTAGGTGCCGCGCAGCGCGCGGTTCAGGAGCGGCTTGTCGATGGACTCGGTGAGCGCGGCCCAGCTTTCGTTGTCGATGCCCTCGACGAACAGGTTCGGGTCGAAGGTGGGCTTGCTCACGAAGGCGAGGATCTCGCCGGTCTTGGGGTCGATGGCCACCAGCGCGCCGCGGCGGTCGCCGTACATGTCTTCCACCAGCTTCTGCAGCTTGATGTCGAGCGAGAGCATGACCGTGTTGCCCGGCGTGGCGGGATGGCTGGCCAGCCGGCGCACGGCGCGCCCGCCCGCGGAGGTTTCCATCTGCTCCACGCCGGTCTGGCCGTGCAGCGTCTTCTCGTAGCTCTGCTCGATGCCGAGCTTGCCGATGTAGTCGGTGCCCTTGTAATTGGCCTGGTCCTCCTCGTCCCAGTCCTCCATCGCGGTCTTCTCGCGCTGGTTGATGCGGCCGATGTAGCCCAGCACGTGCGAGGCCAGTTCGCCCTGCGGGTAGTTGCGGAACAAGCGCGCCTTGATCTCCACGCCCGGGAATCGGTAGCGCTGGGCGGCGAAGCGGGCGACTTCCTCGTCGCTCAGGCGGGTGCGGATGGGAATGGAGTCGAAGCTGCGCGAGTCTTCGCGCAGGCGCTTGAAGCGGCGGCGGTCGCGCGGAGAGACTTCCAGTACCTGCGTGAGGCTGTCGATGGTCTCCTCGACGTCGCCCACCTTCGAGGGCGTGATCTCCAGCGTGTAGGCCGAGTAGTTGGAGGCCAGCACGATGCCGTTGCGGTCGAGGATGAGCCCCCGGTTCGGCACCACCGGCACCACCGCCGTACGGTTGCTCTCGGCCTGCTCGGCCAGGTCTTCGTGGCGCACGACCTGCAGGTAGAGCAGCCGCGAGCACAACAGCCCGAACGCGAAGAGCACCGCCAAGCCGATGACGATCACACGGCGCTTGAAGCGCGCGAGGTCGGCGGCGACGTTGCGGATTTCGGTCATGGCGATGGGAGCTTAGGCGCGCGCAGGTGCGAAGGCAAATGGGATGCAAATGCCGCACGAAAGCAGGACGGATTGACTGGGGAACACCGCGGAACGGGCTTTGCCCGGCCGCCGGTGTTGCCCCCGGCGAGGGGGTTGGCGAAGCGACACGAAGTGCGCGGAGCCTGGGGGAGAACTCATAGCGGCCGGTTCTCGTCCGGTTCCGGCGTTCTGCGCTGGGGGGCCAGCAGCAATGCGGTCGCAAGGGGCCAGAGTGCCGCCTCGATGGCCGGCGAGGCGAGCACCGTCCAGCCCGGGAACACGCCGCCGCCGATCATCCGCGTGACCACCTCGATCAGCTGCGAGAGCGCGAAGAGCGGCAGCACCTGCAGCGCCTGCGACGCCACCGGATACCACAGCAACCGCCGGTGGATGGTGATCGCGAAGAAGCCCAGCGTGGTGTAGGACAGCGCATGCTGGCCCAGCATCGACGACTGGTGCACGTCCATGCACAGTCCGAACACGAAGGCCGCGCCGATGCCCACGCGCGCGGGCTGGTGCACGCCCCAGAACACGATCACCAGCGCCAGCAGGTCGGGCATCCAGACGGCGCGGCCGATCGGGATCATGTTGATGAGCAGCGCCACCACGAGGCTGCTCCACATGAAGACGGGGCTGACGGGCAGCAGCAGCTGCTGCTGGCCTGGACGCTTGATCATGGGCGCGCTCCCGGCTTCTTCTCGTTCTTGCCCGCGCCCGGCTTGCCCTCGGGGCGCTTGCGCTGGGTCACGGCGGGCTGCGCCGGCGGCGGCGCGGCCGGCGTGCCCGTGGGCTCGAGCACCAGCACGTAGCGCGCGGCCGTCACGTGGGCCAGCGGCACGCAGTAGATGCGGGCGAAGGCCGAGTCGGCGCGGCGCTCGATGCGCTCGATCTTCGCCACCGGCAGGCCCGCGGGATAGATGCCGTCGACGCCGCTGGTGGAGAGCAGGTCGCCTTCCTGCAGGTCGGCGTTGGCGGCCATGAAGCGCAGCTCCAGCCCGCCGCCGTGGGCCGAGGCGTCGCCGAAGGCCACGCTGCGCACGCCGGTGCGGGTGTTCTGCACGGGAATGGAAAGATCGCGATCGATCACCAGCGTGACCTCGCTCGTGAAGGGCAGCACCTGCGTGACCTGCCCGAGCACGCCGCGCGCGTCGATCACCGGCGAGCCGGGCTGCACGCCCTGGGCCAGCCCCTGGTCGATGACGATCTTGCGGGTGTAGGGGTCGGCCGCGTCGTAGAGCACCTCGGCGGCGCGGCCCGGCGTGGTGGTGGTCTGGCGCAGCTCGAGCAGCTCGCGCAGGCGGGCGTTGTCCTGCGCCAGCGTGTCGGCCTGGGCGGCGCGCTCGGCCTGCATCATCAGCGCCTTGCGCGCGTCTTCCTCGTTGCGCTGGGCGGTCTGCAGGTCTTCGAGATAGCGTCCGCCGCCGAGCACCGCCTGCACCGGCTTCAACGCCACCCACTGCACCGGATAGAGCACGGCGCCGATGGCGGCCCGGATCGGCTGCACGATGTGGAAGCGCGCGTCGGCCACCATGAGGAACAGGGAGAGCGCGCCGAAGAAGATCAGCTTGCTGAGTGCCGACTGCCCCTGGTTGAACAGGGGTGGCGCTGTGCGATCGAGCGTGCCCAGGGGCATGAATTCGGCCTAGTTTTCACCGCGCCTTGCGCGAGTTACGGCACAAGAAATTAACACATGACGATGCCAGGAATACCGCGGAGCCGGCTTCGCCGGGCCGCTGGTATTGCCCCCTGCAAGGGGGTTGGCACAGCGACACGAAGTGCGCGAAGCCTGGGGGTGTACCTCGGTTATTCGCTCGTGAAGATGCTGCCCAGGCGGTCCATGCGCTCCAGGGCGATGCCGCAGCCGCGCACCACGCAGGTCAGCGGGTCTTCGGCCACCAGCACCGGCAGGCCGGTTTCCTCGGCCAGCAGGCGGTCGAGGTCGCGCAGCAGCGCGCCGCCGCCGGTCAGCATCATGCCGCGCTCGGCGATGTCGGCGCCCAGCTCGGGCGGCGTCTGCTCCAGCGCGTTCTTCACGGCCGAGACGATGTTGTTGAGCGGATCGGTCAGGGCTTCCAGCACTTCGTTGCTGCTGATGGTGAAGCTGCGCGGCACGCCTTCGGAAAGGTTGCGGCCCTTGACTTCCATTTCCTTGACTTCGGAGCCCGGGAAGGCCGAGCCGATGTTCTTCTTGATGACTTCGGCCGTCGGCTCGCCGATCAGCATGCCGTAGTTGCGGCGGATGTAGTTGATGATGGCTTCGTCGAAGCGATCGCCGCCCACGCGCACGGAACCCTTGTAGACCATGCCGCCCAGGCTGATGACGCCCACCTCGGTGGTGCCGCCGCCGATGTCCACCACCATCGAGCCCGAGGCCTCGCTGACGGGCAAGCCGGCGCCGATGGCCGCGGCCATGGGTTCCTCGATGAGATAGACGGAGGTGGCGCCGGCGGCTTCGGCCGCGTCCTTGATGGCGCGGCGCTCGACCTGGGTGGAGCCGCAGGGCACGCAGATGATGATGCGCGGGCTCGGCGTGAGCAGCGTGCGCGGGTGCACCATCTTGATGAACTGCTTGATCATCTGCTCGGTGATCACGAAGTCGGCGATCACGCCGTCCTTCATCGGGCGGATCGCCTCGATGTTGCCGGGCACCTTGCCCAGCATGGCCTTGGCTTCGCGGCCGACGGCCTGGATCACCTTCTTGCCATGCGGACCGCCCTCGTGGCGGATGGCGACGACCGAGGGTTCATCGAGCACGATGCCCTTGTTGCGGGCGAATATCAGGGTGTTGGCGGTGCCGAGGTCGATCGCAAGGTCGGTGGAAAAGTACCGACGGAAAGCTCCAAACATGTGCGGAATCCTCTGAGCACGGCCTGCGCATCGGCAGGTCGTCGCTCTATTTTTTGGGTCGTTTGATGGGGTGAATTGATCGTTTTTGGCGCAAAAGCCGGCGCGTTCGCGGGGGTTGCGGCAAAGGCGGGATAATACCCGAATCCCCTCTGATTCCCGTATTAGCACCCGTTCCGGCGTGCGATTACCCCCGCTTTTTTGGGCCGTTCCGACCTATGTCACTTTCCGCTTCCGATATTGCGCGCATCGCCTCGCTGGCGAGGCTGCAGCTGGCTCCCGATGAAAGCGAGCGCATGCTCAGCCAGATCAATGGCTTCTTCGACCTGGTCGAACGCATGCGTTCGGTGGACACCGCCGGCGTCGAGCCACTGGCCCACCCCGTGGCCGCCATCGAAGACATCACGCTGCGACTGCGCGACGACGTGGTGAGCGAACCCGACAACCGCGAAGCCAACCAGAAGAGCGCCCCGGCCGTCGAAGCCGGCCTGTTCCTCGTGCCCAAGGTGATCGAATGATGAGCAGCAGCAGCGGTGAACTGCACCAATTGAGCGTTGTCGAGCTGGCGAAGGCGCTGGCCGAACGCAAGGTTTCGGCCGTCGAGGCCTCGCAGGCCTTCCTGGGCCGCATGAAGGCGCACGAGGCGCTGGGCACCTTCCTCGACGTGAACGAGGAAGCCACGCTGGCGCAAGCGCGTGCCGCCGACGCCCTCATCGCCAAGGGCGACGCCCCCGCGCTGGCCGGCGTGCCCATTGCGCACAAGGACATCTTCGTCACCACCGACTTCGCCACCACCGCCGGCTCGAAGATGCTCGCGGGCTACCGCTCGCCCTTCGACGCCACCGTGGTGCGCCGCCTTGCAGATGCCGGCGCGGTCACGCTGGGCAAGCTGAGCTGCGACGAGTTCGCGATGGGCTCGGCCAACGAGAACGTCGCCGTGCCCGCCGTGGGCCACGACAAGGCCGTGCCGGTGCGCAACCCCTGGAACACCGAGCGCATTCCGGGCGGCTCGTCCGGCGCCAGCGCGGCCGCCGTGGCGGCACGCCTCGCGCCCGCGGCCACCGGCACCGACACCGGCGGCTCGATCCGCCAGCCCGCATCGTTCTGCGGCGTCACCGGCATCAAGCCCACCTACGGCCGCGCCTCGCGCTACGGCATGGTGGCCTTCGCCTCCAGCCTCGACCAGGCCGGCCCGATGGCCCGTTCGGCCGAAGACTGCGCGCTGCTGCTGTCGGCCTTCTGCGGCCCCGACATCGACCGCGACTCCACCTCGCTCGACAAGCCCGCCGAGAACTTCAGCCGCTCGCTGAACGACTCGCTCGAAGGCCTGCGCATCGGCGTGCCGAAGGAGTTCTTCGGAGAAGGCGTGGCACCCGGCGTGCGCGCGGCCATCGACGCGGCTCTTGCGCAGTACGAGAAGCTCGGCGCCAAGCGCGTCGAAGTGACGCTGCCGCGCACCGAGCTGTCGATTCCCGTGTACTACATCATTGCCGCGGCCGAGGCCTCGAGCAACCTGAGCCGCTTCGACGGCGTGAAGTTCGGCCACCGCGCCAAGGACTTCATCGACCCCGCGAGCAAGAAGAGCGCGCTCACGCAGATGTACGAGCGCACCCGCGCCGAGGGCTTCGGCGACGAAGTGAAGCGCCGCATCATGATCGGCACCTACGTGCTCTCGCACGGCTACTACGACGCCTACTACCTGCAGGCGCAGAAGGTGCGCCGCATGATCGCCGACGACTTCCAGCAGGCCTTCAAGCAGTGCGACGTGATCGTCGGCCCCGCCGCGCCGACCACCGCATGGAAGATCGGCGAGCACGGCGACGACCCGGTGGCCGACTACCTCGCCGACATCTTCACGCTGCCCGCATCGCTGGCCGGCCTGCCCGGCATGAGCGTGCCCGCGGGCTTCGACGGCGGCATGCCCGTGGGCCTGCAGCTGATCGGCAACTACTTCGGCGAAGCGAAGCTGCTGAACGCAGCGCACCGCTTCCAGCAAGCCACCGACTGGCATGCACGCACGCCGGAAGGTTTTTGAGATGAGCGAGACCGTGAACACATTCGAAGCACAACAACAAGGCCGCCCGACCGGCCCGCTGGTGCGCGGCTATGAAGTCATCATCGGCTTCGAGACGCACGCGCAACTCTCCACCGCGAGCAAGATCTTCAGCCGCGCCTCCACCGCCTTCGGTGCCGAGCCCAACACGCAGGCCTGCGCGGTCGACCTCGCGCTGCCCGGCACGCTGCCCGTGATGAACAAGGGCGCCGTCGAGCGCGCCATCAAGCTCGGCCTGGCGCTGGGCTCGCACATCGCGCCGCGCAGCGTGTTCGCGCGCAAGAACTACTTCTACCCCGACCTGCCCAAGGGCTACCAGATCAGCCAGTTCGAGATTCCGGTGGTGCAGGGCGGCTCGGTGACGTTCTTCGTGGGCGAGGAGCAGAAGACGGTGCGCCTGGTGCGCGCCCACCTCGAGGAAGACGCGGGCAAGTCGGTGCACGAAGGCAGCCACAGCGGCATCGACCTGAACCGCGCCGGCACGCCGCTGCTGGAGATCGTGACCGAGCCCGACATGCGCTCCACAGCCGAGGCCGTGGCCTATGCGAAGGAACTGCACAAGATCGTCACCTGGATCGGCATCTGCGACGGCAACATGCAGGAAGGCAGCTTCCGCTGCGACGCCAACGTGTCGGTGCGCCGTCCCGGCGAGAAGCTCGGCACGCGCCGCGAGATCAAGAACCTGAACAGCTTCAGGCACATGCAGCAGGCGATCGACTCCGAGATCCGCTACCAGATCGACGAACTCGAGGACGGCGGCAAGATCGAGCAGGCGACCGTGCTGTTCGACGAAAGCACTGGCGAAACGCGCGCCATGCGCGCCAAGGAAGACTCGGCCGACTACCGCTACTTCCCCGACCCCGACCTGCCGCCTCTGGTCATCGCCGCCGACTGGATCGAGCGCGTGAAGGCCGGAATGCCCGAGCTGCCGCGCGCGATGGCCGAGCGCTACGTGCGCGAACACGGCCTCTCGGAATACGACGCCGCGCAGCTTACGCAGAGCGCGGCGCTCGCCGGCTATTTCGACGAAGCCGTGAAGGCGGGCGCCACGCCCAAGCTCGCGAGCAACTGGATCACCGGCGAGATGGCCCGCCGCCTGAACGCCGCCGAGATCGGCATCGAGGCCGCGCCGGTGAAGGCGCAGCAGCTGGCGCAGCTGGTCAAGCGCATCGCCGACGGCACGCTGCCCAACAACGCCGCACGCCAGGTGTTCGAAGCCCTGTGGACCGGCGAAGGCAGCGACGTCGACGCGATCATCGAGGCGAAAGACCTGAAGCCGATGAACGACACCGGCGCCCTCGACAAGATCCTCGACGAGGTGATCGCGAAGAACGCGAAGAACGTCGAGGAATACCGCGGCGGCAAGGAAAAGGCCCTCAACGCCCTCGTCGGCCAGGTGATGAAGGCCAGCGGCGGCAAGGCGAACCCGGCACAAGTCACCGAGCTGCTGAAGGCCAAGCTGGCCTGATCGCCCCTCCCCTCCGCCTCCCCCTATCCCTTCGGGGAACACCGTGGAACCGGCTTTGCCGGGCCACCGGTGTTGCCCCCGGCAGGGGGGTTGGCGAAGCGCACGAAGTGCGCGCAGCCTGGGGGGTTACTTCGGGTTCCCGCCGTTCTGGGGGGTCCAGAGCGCCTTCAGGCGCGTGCGCTCCTCGTCGAAGCGCGCATTCACCCGCTTCTTCTCGTCTTCCTGCTCCGCGATGAAGCGGTTCTGCACCGCCACGCTCTTCGTGTTCTCGTCGATCTTGCGGCGCAGCGCGGCCGGCGCCTTGGTGGGGTCCTGCTTGTAGAACTCCATCTCCTCGTCGATCTTCTTGCGGTCTTCGCCCAGCTCGGAGATGCGCTTGCGCGCCGCCTCCGACACGGCATCGATCTGCGACAGCGCCTCGGCGCGTTCGCGGTCGTGCGTGGCGCTGTTGGGGTAGCGCACCAGCAGCGCACGCTCGCGGCGCCGCTCGTCGGTCTGGCGCGCCGCCACGATGGCGGCTTCGCGGGCGCGGTCCTCGCGCTCCTGCAGTTCGCGCGCGGTGTAGGTGGGCTCCAGCTTGCGGCGGGTCGAGCCGCTCGGATTGAGCTCCCGCTGCTCGCGGTCGCTGCACTCGGCGATGGGCCGGTCGGCCGTCAGGGTGCGGCCACGGGCGTCGGTGCAGGTATAGATG
>Ga0102587_1001925_pt1 | contig 13468 bp, 13 predicted proteins | sample AraplaF_Col_mTSA_FD_76853 | JGI IMG/M metagenome (GOLD analysis project Ga0102587, IMG submission 76853) | Arabidopsis root microbial communities from the University of North Carolina, USA - plate scrape MF_Col_mTSA (SPADES assembly) (version 2) | ecosystem: Host-associated > Plants > Roots >... | reverse complement strand
ATGATGTGCGGACCCCACTCCGGGTTATCGAGCAGTTGCTGGCCGATCTGCTTGATGATCTTCTTCGTCTTCACGAGATCGGTGTCGTAGGTCACGTTCAGGCTGATCTTGTCGATCGTCCAGTCGCGGTTGAGGTTCTTGACTGCCCCAAGTTCGCCGAAAGGCACCGTCGTCAGCGGCCCGCGATGATGGCGAAGCTTTACGGAGCGCAGGCTGAAAGCTTCGACCACGCCCTTGTGGCTGCCGCTTTCGATATATTCGCCAACGCGGAAAGCATCGTCCCACAGATAGAACATACCGCTGATGACGTCCTTGACGATGGTCTGGGCGCCGAAGCCGACGGCAACGCCGACGACGCCGGCGCCGGCGATCAGTGGTCCGATCTCGATACCGAGGCCCGAAAGCACCATCAGGATGGCAATCACGACAATGACGACCGCGAGGATATTGCGGAAGATCGGCAACAACGTCTGTAGACGGGCGCGCTTGACCTTCTCTTCGTCGCTGACCATGCCATCGGCGGGTGAATCCAGAAGTTTGCCGTCGATATAGGCCCTGACGAGATGCCAGAGCAGATCGGCCGCAAGGAGAATGACGATACCGCCGATGATGCCGCGCACCACTCGGTCAATCATCGTTTCGTTCGACGTCATCATCATAGCAGTTTCGACGCCGAGCATGCGCCCAAGCCAGATCGCCGCAAAAGCGATGATCAGAGCCCGCACACCGCGGTCGAGCAACACGGTCGCAATCCGGCGCTTGGCAAGAAAGCCCGCTTCGGCATGGTGGAAGGATTTGACGGCGAGCGTCGATACGGCAAGCACTCGCGGCAGAAGCAGGAGATAGATCAGGACCCAGAGGAGCCAATCGAAGCTCAAGACCCAGATACCCCAGAGCAGTACGAAATAAAGGGTCAGCAGCCAGGTGACGGCATGGCTGCGCCGCGTTTCATTTCCCGGTCGTGACCAGACTGCTTCGGTCGCGATCAGGAAAAGACCGATGCCCAGCACATAGCCGACCAGATATCGGGTGGCCATCGAATAGCCCAGCGGCTCCATCGCTTGGAGAACGACCCAGCCGAAAACGAAATAGATGACGAATAGCGTGCAGCGCCGAAACCAGAATTGCGCGACGGCCGGGTCAACCGCAACGGTTTCGCCCTCGCCGCGCGACAGGGTGACGAGATCGACGATGACACCACCGATGGAAACGGCGAAACGCTGCACGACGACAGCGATGGCGATGGCGATGGCGATATTCTGGCTGACCGGCGGCCAGTTGAAGCTGACCAACGCAAGCACCGTTGCAAGACCGAAGACGATGGCGGGAATGATGCGCGCGGCCAGCCGCGTGCCTGTCATCTGCGCTGCTCGCTCCCGCCTTTCACGCACGGCCCTGCGCACCAGGATTTCGACGATGAATCCGGTGATGAGGATGGCGAGGAATTGTGCCGCCATGCGCAGCGGACCGGCCGCTTTCAATTCGCCAAGAAAAAGCGATGAAGCCCGCGCGATTTCGGATGGCAGCGTCATGGCCGCACCGGACACCATGGCGATGTGTCGGCGGGCGTGCTGAAGGCGGTCGGACAATATCGACATTTCCTCGTCGTTACCGTTCGAGGCTGCTGGCGCCGCCATCTGCGTCGCCATCCATTGCTTGACCTCCGGCGTCTGCATCAGCTCCATCATCTGGCGCACCTGGGCAGGCGGTGCCGCGACATCGGTGGAAGCTGCCGGCGTCGTCTGTGCGGAAACGGCGCTGAAAAGAGAAAGCAGCATCATGATGCCGCAGATGCCGATCGCAGAAATTCGCCCCATGCCCGCCTCCGGTTTTACACGTCAGGCATTTATGCAAGTGCTGTCGCGGAAAAGCCAGACGAACAAATGGTCTAGCTGAATACCGGCAAAAAGAAAGCCGCCGGACCTTCCGGCCGGCGACTGACATAAGCACGAATGTGCTTTGCTTACTTGTGCGGCTTCTCGGCATGGCCGCCGAAGCCGGCGCGCATCGCCGAAAGCACCTTATTGGCGAACTCGTCCTGGTCGCGCGAGGCGAAACGGCCGTGCAGCGCGGCGCTGAGCACCGGCGTCGGCACGCTTTCATCGATGGCGGCCATGATCGTCCAGCGGCCTTCGCCGGAATCCGAAACTCGGCCGGCATATTGGGTAAGGACCGGATCCTTGTGCAGCGCATCGGCCGTCAGGTCGAGCAGCCAGGAGGTGATGACACTGCCGCGGCGCCAGACTTCGGCAATTTCCGGCAGGTTGAAATCGTACTGGTAATATTCCGGATGGGAGAGCGGCGCCGTCTCGGCGTCGGCCTCATGCGTCAGAGCGCCGACATTGGCGTGCTTTAGGATGTTGAGGCCCTCGGCATAGGCGGCCATCAGACCGTATTCAATGCCGTTATGAACCATCTTGACGAAGTGGCCGGCACCATGCGGGCCGCAATGCAGGAAACCCTGCTCGGCGGTGCTCAGAGCTGCAGCTTCCGGCGTGCGGTTCAGCGAGGCTTCTGCGGTGCCGTTGCCCGGTGCCAGCGTTGCGAAGATCGGCGACAGATGCTGCACGATACCCTTCTCGCCGCCGATCATCAGGCAATAGCCGCGTTCGAGGCCGAAGACGCCGCCGCTGGTGCCGACGTCGACATAGTGGATGCCCTTGGTGATGAGCTCCGCGCCGCGGCGGATGTCATCATGATAATAGGAGTTGCCGCCATCGATCAGGATATCGCCGTCATGCAGCAGCGGAAGAAGTGAGGCGATGACCTTGTCGGTGATCGCAGCCGGGAGCATCAACCAGACGGCGCGCGGACGCGCGAGCTTCGAGACGAATTCTTCGAGCGAAGCGCTGCCTTCCGCACCAAGACCAGCAAGCTCGGCGACGCTTTCCGGCTTGGCGTCATAGACCACGCATTCGTGGCCGCCCCGCATCAAGCGCTGGACCATGTAATTGCCCATACGGCCCAAACCTACCATGCCAAGCTGCATATGAAATCTCCTGGGATTTAATCGATATGATTCCGGAAACTAACACCCGCATCGTGACAGGCAAGCGAAGTCTCTGTCACGAAAGCGAGTGCGTCTATTGCACCTTGCGCAGGGCTATGCCTTCCGCACTCAGCAATCTGCCGTCTTTAGAGCATAATTCCAACCCTCCAACAGACATATAGCCGCCTCATCGGCGGCTATATGATCTTCTGCCTGCTCGGCACCGGCTCGCCGCTAATTGCGGCTTGTCTCCCGTACCAGATGTACGATGCCAGTCGGGTTGAGGATCCAGCCACCGCGAAGATTGGGTGGCAGTGGCTCGATGGGATCGCAGCGTGGAACACCGGCCTTCTCCAGGTACTCCGCCGCACGGTCGAAATCCGGCGTCACGAATTCCAGCCAGAGCTCGGCCTGACTCATGGTCGCCACCCGGTCGATCCAAAGCCGTATCGGCCCAAGCTCGAAAGAAATATCGTCCCCTTCGATTTCTTTCAGCTTCACGATGTCGCGATAGAAGGAAACAGTGGCTTCATACTGATGCGGCGGAACCTTCATCGCGACGTCGACGCCGCCATAAATCAGATCGTTCATGACGCTTCCCCTCAACCTTCCTGCGCTTTGGCCTGTTCACCCCGCATCTCACTGAGGAACATGCCTTCGCGCAGATTAATGCCGTATTCGACGAAGGCCTTCATGCAGCAGAACATCTGCGTCCAGCCTTCGAGATTCTGATAGGTTCCGCGGCGCCCCGGCTCATCCTCGCGCCAGCCGTCTTCGGCAATGGTCACCATGGTGCCACCGTCATCCAGCGGTTTGAAATTCATCTCCACAAGCGTCTTGTAGGGCTTCTTCTCCTCATCCGTGGCACCATCCCAGCGCAGCACGATCTTGCTGTCGGGCACGAGCTCGACCACCTCGACCGGCACATCCTTCCACCAAGTTACTGTCGTGCCCTGCACCAACGGCGCGCTGGCACCGCCCACGGTGGTGAAATAGCTCGACAGCTTCTTCGGATTGACGACTGCATCGAAGACATCAGTCACCGGGCGGCCGATGCGGCCCGAAACGCGAATATTGAGGGACATGCGACTTCCTCCTCTTCTCCGTTGTATCTGATGCAATTATGTTATAAAAACATAACATGTCAAGCGAATCGGATGACGATCCCATTTTCAAGGCGCTGGCGCATCGCCGCCGCCGCGATATTCTCGACCTTCTGAAGGAAGAGCCGCGCACGACAGGTGCGCTCTGCGAGGCCTTCCCCGAGATGGACCGCTGTACCGTCATGCAGCATCTGAGGGTGCTTGAAGAAGCCGATCTCGTGATTGCCAGGAAGGAAGGCCGGGAGCGCTGGAACCATCTGAACAGCCTGCCGATCAAGCAGATCCACGACCGCTGGATCAGTGCCTATGCCGGGCATGCGCTCTCTATCCTGGACCGGCTGAAGAGAGACGTCGAGGGTCCGCCGCACTAGCTTGCGGCGATACGGGTCGTTACTTTACGATAACGGGCAAGGAAAAGAGCCATGCCGATATCGGGATCGACAATCCGCCGTATGCGCCGGCTGCGCAACATGAAGCAGGAGCATCTGGCCGAATTGCTCGCTGTCAACCAGGCGACCGTCTCCCGCTGGGAGCGCGGCATCTTGCCGGTCACAACCGTTCAGGCAAGGCGACTGGAAAACGTCTTCGCTTCCCCGTCATCCTCGGCAGATGCCGCACTGAGACGGCTGGTCGAAGATTCCCGGAGCAAGGTCCATCTTATCTGCGACCGCACCCACCGGCTTTTTGCCGCTTCCAGTGCACGGCAGAGCGAATGGCGCCTGCCGCTCTCCGACTTCCTGGGAAGGCCGCTGTTCCCCTATGCTTCGGACGAAATCATCAAGTCGGAGGGAGAACTCGCGGGCCTCGGCTGGCATGAGGGCGAAATGAACTCGCTGACGCTGGAAACAGGCGCAAACGGCAATCCGCACCTGCCCATCGCCGCCGGGCATGTGCTGTGGGAGCGCATCCTTCTCGCTGATGGCAGTGCGGCACGGCTGGTCACGACGGTCGGCTGAGCTGCAGAATTCCTGCATCCTGCTGCATAAATTATGCGTTGTTCCGCCAAAGCGGCCTCTGTTAGCGTCCGTCGCCATCTGACTGGAGACATGGAATGACGATATTGGTGACGGGAAGCGCCGGCCATCTCGGCGAAGCGCTGATGCGGACATTGAGAGGTCAAGGCCTTCAGGCGCGCGGCATCGATATCAAGCCCTCGCCTTTTACCGATATGACCGGCTCGATCACCGATGCCGATTTCATCCGCCGTGTGCTGACAGGCGTCACCGCCATTATCCATGCCGCAACGCTGCACAAGCCGCATGTCGGAACGCACGGCAATCACGATTTCGTCGACACGAATGTCTCGGGCACGCTGAACCTTCTCGAACAGGCAGTCGCCGCCGGCGCGAAGAGCTTCGTCTTCACCAGCACCACCAGTGCTTTCGGAGCGGCCCTGCGCCCAGCTGCAGGCGAACCAGCCGCTTGGGTCACCGAGGATGTGCTGCCCGTCGCCCGCAATATCTACGGTGTCACGAAGATATCAGCCGAAGGCATCTGCGAGCTCTTCGCGCGCACCATGTCTCTGCCCGTCATCATTCTCAGGACCTCGCGCTTCTTCCCCGAAAATGACGATGATCCCGATATCCGCAACCGCTACTCTGCAGAAAACGCCCAGGCCAACGAACTGCTCCATCGCCGCGTCGATATCGAGGACGTGGTCGACGCCCATCTGCTGGCACTCGACAAGGCGCAGTCCATCGGTTTCGGCCGCTATATCATCTCTGCGACCACGCCCTTTACCGAGGCTGATCTCGCCGACCTGCGCCGTGACGCGGCCGCGACGGTGGAACGCCTGTTCCCTGGCATGACCGCACTATATGCCAAGCGGGGCTGGAGCATGTTCCAGCAGTTCGATCGTGTCTATGTCAACACACTCGCCCGACGAGAGCTCGGCTGGAACCCAAAATACGACTTTGCCCACGTGCTTGATTGCCTGCGTGATGGCAAGGAATGGAGGAGCCCGCTCGCGCTCATTGTCGGGTCCAAGGGCTATCATGACCAGATCTTCGAGGATGGACCTTATCCGCTCCCGCGCCGCTGATCCGGTACGGCAAAACCGGCGCCATGCCCGAAATCGAGTCAAATGTGGCGATAACCGGTGGCAAGCACATGCGAGACCATGCGTTCTGCATCAGGACCCGGCACGCGGAACGTGCCGAAGCCGAGGGTGGGGATGGAGGCGCCATTGGCGCTGACGATTTTCATGCTGTTTCCTCTCAATGCGCAGAGATCAGGCGGCGCTGCCGGCAACGGCCGCGGCAGGCCTGGAGCGGCGGTCGAGTGCGCCGCTCCTGATGGTGAGACCGAGGGCAACAGCGACAAGCGCCGCAGCGACAAAGGGCGTAGCACCCAGCCCGAAGCGGGACTCGACAACCAGGCCACCGATCCAGGCGCCCATGGCAATGCCGAGATTGAAGGCGGCAATGTTGAGCGCCGAGGCGACATCGACTGCATTCGGTCGAAGCTCCCGTGCGAGCTGCACGACATAGAGCTGCAGGCCCGGCACGTTGGCGAAAGACAGGAAGCCGAGGATTGCGAGCGTCGGGATCGTCAGCCAGGATGAAATCGCGGTGAAGCCGAAGAGCACCAGCACGAGCGCCTGGGCGATGAATAGGAAGGTCAGCGCCTTGACGGGATCGCGGTTGGAGATCCGTCCGCCGACGACATTGCCGATGGCAATCGCCATGCCATAGAGCATCAGGATCAAGGCAACGGCCGAGGAGGCAAAGCCGGTGATCTGCTCGAGGATCGGCGCGAGGAAGGTGAAGGCAACGAACGTGCCGCCATAACCGAGCGCGGTCATTGCATAGACGAGCAGCAAGCGGCCGGTGGCAAGCACGCGGACCTGTTCACCGATGCTGGCCGGCGGAGCCTTCTTGAGGTTCGACGGCAGCAGGAAAGCAATGCCGGCAAAGGCAACGACGCCGAGACCGGCGACGACAGCAAAGGTGGTCCGCCAGCCAAAGGTCTGGCCGATGAACGTGCCGAGCGGAACGCCGGTCACGATGGCGACCGTCAAGCCCATGAACATCATGGCGATGGCCGATGCACGGCGGTTTTCCGGCACCAGATCGGCAGCGATCGTCGAGCCGACCGAGAAGAATACGCCATGCGCGAAAGCCGAGACGACGCGGGCAACCAGCAACACCTCATAACCGGGGCTGAGCGCGGCAATGATGTGGCCGATAATGAAGAGCGCCATCAGCCCAAGCAGGAGCGGCTTGCGCTCGATCCGCCCGGTCAGCGCCGTCAGGATGGGTGCGCCGAAGGTAACGCCCAACGCATAGACGCTGACGATGAGGCCGGCGAGCGGCAGGGTGATGTGGAGATCATCGGCAACCGTCGGCAACAGACCGACGATGACGAATTCCGTCGTACCGATCGCATAGGCCGCGATCGTCAATGCAAAGAGTGCAAGTGGCATGAGAGTGACCCGATGAATTTGCGGTTCTTGTTCGGACCGGAATATGGGCGTGGCGCACTTGCTCGATAATTACCTATAATGGCTCAACAGTTGTGAATTGAATTCAAGATAGGACGCGGCGGATGGATAACCGCATTGGCGAGATGGATGTCTTCGTGCAGGTGGCCGAGCTGCAGAGCTTCTCAGCAACCGGCCGCAAGCTCAGGCTTTCGCCCTCAGCCGTCAGCAAACTCGTCACGCGGCTGGAGGATCGTCTCGGCACGCGTCTTCTGGTGCGCACCACCCGCGCCCTGCAGCTCACACCGGAAGGCGAAATCTATCTCGAACGCTCCCGCCGCATCCTCTTGGATATCGAGGAAACCGAGCGCGCCGTCTCGGCCGGCGGCACGACGGTGGCGCGCGGCCGCCTGCGCGTAAGCACGTCGGTCGCCTTTGGTGTTCGCTACATCGTGCCGCTGGTCCCGGATTTCCTGAAGCTTTATCCGGAAGTCGATCTCGACCTCGCGCTCAATGATGGCATTATCGACATCGTCGGCGAGCGTGCCGACATCGCCATCCGCTCCGGCGCCTTGCGCGACTCCTCGCTGAAGGCACGCAAGCTGCTCGAAAGCCGCCGCGTCATCGTCGCCTCACCCGACTATCTGCAACGGGAAGGCATGCCGGAAAGCCCCGAGGATCTCGACCGTCACAATTGCCTGACCTTCAGCTTTCGCTCGACCTCGCAAGAATGGCCATTCCGCGATCCTGAGAATGGCGACCGTTTCTCAAGACCCGTCTTCGGCAATCTCGAAACCAATAACGGGCCGACCGCACGCAGCCTTTGCCTCGCCGGTCTTGGCCTCGCCCGCGTCGGTCAGTTCCATGTGCAGCCGGATATCGACGCGGGAACATTGGTACCCGTGTTGGAAGCCTATAACCCCGAGGATATCGAACTCATCCACGCCGTCTATCCCGGTCACGAACATCTTGCGGCCCGCATCCGCGCCTTCATCGATTTCCTGGTCAAGAACATCCGCTAGATGGGATACAACAGAAAGACCTCCGTCATCGCCCTGTCACAGGCCAACGATAGCGAGCCCTCCATGCCGATAGAAATTCATCCGCCACGACAAAGCTGGGTCGACGACTTCGCAAGCTTGAAGCAGGCCATCCTGCGCGCAGCACCCGCTGGCGCGGCAATCCATCATATCGGCTCCACCGCAGTGCCCGGCCTCGCAGCAAAGGACATCATCGACATCCAGCTGAGCGTCGATGCTCTTGATCTGGTCGATGAAGCGGCGTTCGAGCAGGAAGGGTTCAAGAGCCGCTCGATCATAGCCGACCATTGCCCGCCGGGCCTCGATCTGGCGGGAGACGAGCTGAAAAAACTGTATTTCAAAAACACGGGCCGGCCCGGCAATATCCATGTTCGTGAAAAAGGCCGCTTCAATCAGCGCTATGCGCTTCTATGCCGAGACTTCCTGCGCGCCCACCCGACGGCGGCGGCGGCCTACGGACTGATCAAGCAGCGCCTTGCCGGTTTTTTCCCTGATAACGCCGACGCCTATTACGACATCAAGGACCCGGTCTTCGATATCATCATGGAAGGCGCCTACGACTGGGCAAAGCTCACCGGCTGGACAGAACCGCAGGGCGATTGAAAGTAGGACTTGTCGGGAGATATCGACATGGCTCCGGAAGAACCCGCCGGAAAGAGATTAAAGTGCGATCCACACAGCCGGTGGAAACTTTCGATCCTGGGCGCCTACTGAAGTAGGTGGGCGCCGTATGTCCAGACCCACGAGCCCGGACAGGGACAGCTCCCTAAGGATCGGGTAAGGCCCCGAGGATTCATTTGTTCCTGTCGAGAAGCACAGACCGCATCGCGGAATATAAGTGCATTTACGTCGTCGCACCAGAGGGGCAGCGGTGCTGTCCCAAATTAATTGAGTTCAGCGGGCGTGCGGCCGTTGAGCTTGTCAGTAATGCCCTGAATGTGGCTCGTCACTTCCGAAAGGGCAGCCGCAATGCCTTCTTCTGTTCGGGCGGTGGCAGCAAGCACGGTATCCCGGTTGCTCCGCAGCGTCTCCAGTTCGGATTCCAGCCCGGCGACGCGCCGCGTCAGCTCGGAAATCTCGTCCATCACCATGATCCCGGCCATGACTGTGATCCTGAGGTCACCGATTTCGCCGAACTGCCCTTTGAGATGGCCCACGTAACGGTCGAAACGGGTCGCAAGATCGGTCAGGTGCTCTTCCTGCCCTTCTTCGCAGGCCATGCGATAGGCCTTGCCGTCGATCGTTACCGTTACCTGCGCCATCTCTTCCAAGTCCTCTTAGCGGTCAAGAACCGCGCGGATCGTTTCCATCGCCGTCACCAGCCGCCGCGAAACCTCGCGGTTGACCTCCTCCAGCCGATTGGCGCGGAATTCGGCCTGGTCGAGCTCCTGGGCAAGACGCGAGCGGTCGGCATGCACGCGGCGAACCTCGCCTTCGATCTCGCCTTGTTCGCGCTGGCGCTCGATACGCATGTCGACGGCATTCTCAAGGCCCGAGATTGCCTGTTTCAGCTCCGTAAGCGCCGCTTCGATGGTTTTGCCGTTAGGCGTCATTGTCTTTTCCGGTTCCCCGCACAAGACCCGCGAATCGGCTCCTGCCGCCGACCCTGTATTTTCAAGAGGATATGCAGCTAGGCTGGAGCGCGTCAATAAAGCCTGGCTAATCGTGCCCGCCCTATTCTGTGGATGAGTGATTTACACGAGCTTGTCACACAAAATTCGTCTTTTGTAAAACTTGACGGTCAAATGTCAAAAATCGTCGCACCCGGCCTCTAAACGGCTTCCAATTTGTTGACTTGCCCGTTCCAACTGCTATGTCTCGACCGCTCTCTTTGATGGTCTTGGCAGGCTCGAGGCCATCCCCAACCTGGAACCAGCGGAAAAGCCATGACCTCACGCGAACAAAACGATCGGATGGCGAATGCGATCCGATTCCTCTCCATGGATGCTGTCGAAAAGGCGAATTCCGGCCACCCGGGCATGCCGATGGGCATGGCTGATGTGGCAACGGTCCTCTTCACCAAATATCTCCGCTTCGATCCCAAGAAGCCGCATTGGCCGAACCGCGACCGCTTTGTGCTGTCTGCCGGCCATGGCTCGATGCTACTCTACTCGCTGCTCTATTTAACCGGCTACCCGGACATGTCGGTCGAGGACCTGAAGCAGTTCCGTCAGCTCGGCTCCAAGACCGCCGGCCATCCGGAATACGGTCATGCCACCGGCATCGAAACCACCACCGGCCCGCTCGGCCAGGGCATTGCCAATGCCGTCGGCATGGCGATCGCCGAGCGCAAGCTGCGCGACGAATTCGGTCCGGAGTTGCAGGATCACTATACCTACGTCATCAACGGCGACGGCTGCCTGATGGAAGGCATCAGCCATGAGGCGATCGCCCTTGCCGGCCATCTCAAGCTGAACAAGCTGATCCTCTTCTGGGACAACAACTCGATCACCATCGATGGCGCCGTCTCTCTGTCGGACTCGACCGATCAGGTCGCCCGGTTCAAGGCCGTTCACTGGAACACGATCGAAATCGACGGTCACGACCAGGCCGCCATCGCAGACGCGATCGAAGCCGCCCACAAGTCGGATCGCCCGACCTTCATCGCCTGCAAGACGGTCATCGGCTTCGGCGCTCCGAACAAGCAGGGCACCCACAAGGTGCACGGCAACCCGCTCGGCGCCGATGAAATCGCTGCCACCCGCAAGGCGCTGAACTGGGAATACGAACCTTTCGTCATCCCCTCCGACATCCTCGATGCATGGCGCGCCGCCGGCACCCGCTCCGACAATATCGTCAAGGCATGGGAAGAGACGCTTTCCAGGTCGCCGGCCAAGGCCGAGTTTACCCGCCGTTTTGCCGGAGACCTGCCTGAAGGCTTCGACAGGGCCATCGACGACTACAAGAAGAAGCTCGCCGAAACCAAGCCGACGATCGCCTCCCGCAAGGCATCCGAAGACGCCCTTGAAGTCATCAACGGCTTCGTGCCGGAAACGCTTGGCGGCTCTGCCGACCTCACTCCGTCGAACAATACCAAGACCAGCCAGATGCATTCGATCACGCCGACGGATTTTGCCGGACGCTACATGCACTGGGGCATCCGCGAGCACGGCATGGCATCTGCCATGAACGGCATCTCGTTGCACGGTGGTCTTATTCCTTACGGCGGCGGCTTCATGATCTTCTCGGATTATTGCCGCCCGCCGATCCGCCTCGCCGCTCTCATGGGCATCCGTGTCATCCACGTGCTGACGCATGACTCGATCGGCGTTGGCGAAGACGGGCCGACCCATCAGCCGGTCGAGCAGATCGCCAGCCTGCGCGCCGTTCCGAACCTGATGGTCTTCCGTCCGGCTGATGCCGTCGAAACGGCCGAATGCTGGCAGATCGCCATGAAGACGAAGAATCGCCCGTCCGGTCTGGCCCTGACCCGTCAGAACCTGACGACCGTGCGCACCGAGTATAACCAGAAGAACCTCTGCGAACTCGGCGCCTATACGCTTGCCGGCAATGCCGACGCCAAGGTGACGATCTTCGCGTCCGGCTCGGAAGTGGAACTGGCCGTTGCCGCCCGTGCGACGCTCGAAGGCAAGGGTGTCAGCACCCGCGTCGTTTCCGTTCCCTGCACGGAACTCTTCTTCGAGCAGCCGGATGCCTACCGCAAGGACGTCATCGGCAACTCGCCGGTCAAGATTGCCGTCGAAGCTGCCGTCCGCGAAGGCTGGGATGCCTTCATCGGTCCGGAAGGCTCGTTCATCGGCATGAAGGGCTTCGGCGCCTCCGGTCCGGCCAAGAAGGTCTTCGAACATTTCGGCATTACGGCTGACGCCGTCGTTGCAGCCGCAGAAGCGAAGCTCTAATAGAAGTACCCTCGGGTACTTCCTCATTTACTATCAGCAAGCCCCATCTCTAGGGAGTGAATGCACATGACAGTCAAGGTTGCCATCAACGGTTTCGGACGTATCGGCCGCAACGTACTTCGCGCCATCGTCGAATCCGGCCGTACCGACATCGAAGTCGTCGCCATCAACGACCTCGGCCCGGTCGAGACCAACGCTCACCTGCTCCGTTACGATTCCATCCACGGCAAGTTCCCGGCCGAAGTGAAGGTCGAAGGTGATACGATCATCGTCGGCAACGGCAAGCCGATCAAGGTCACCGCCATCAAGGATCCGGCAACCCTTCCCCATAGGGAACTGGGTGTCGACATCGCGATGGAATGCACGGGCATCTTCACCGCCCGCGACAAGGCTGCGGCCCACCTGACGGCCGGCGCCAAGCGCGTCCTCGTTTCGGCTCCTGCCGACGGCGCTGACCTCACGGTCGTCTTCGGCGTCAACCATGACCAGCTTACCAAGGAGCATCTGGTCATCTCCAACGCGTCCTGCACCACGAACTGCCTGGTGCCGGTCGTCAAAATTCTCGATGACGCCGTCGGCATTGACCACGGCTTCATGACGACCATCCACTCCTACACCGGCGACCAGCCGACGCTCGATACGATGCACAAGGACCTGTATCGCGCCCGCGCTGCTGCTCTCTCCATGATCCCGACCTCGACGGGCGCTGCAAAGGCCGTCGGTCTCGTGCTGCCGCACCTCAAGGGCAAGCTCGACGGCACGTCGATCCGCGTTCCGACCCCGAACGTTTCGGTCGTCGACTTCAAGTTCGTCTCCAAGAAGGCCACGTCCGTTGGCGAAATCAACGAAGCGATCAAGGCTGCCGCAAACGGCAAGCTGAAGGGTATCCTCGGCTACACCGACGAGCCGCTCGTTTCCCGCGACTTTAACCACGACAGCCACTCCTCGATCTTCGCAACCGATCAGACGAAGGTCATGGAAGGCAACTTCGTGCGCGTCCTGTCCTGGTACGACAACGAGTGGGGCTTCTCCAGCCGCATGTCCGACACGGCTGT
>Ga0102587_1001903_pt1 | contig 13680 bp, 12 predicted proteins | sample AraplaF_Col_mTSA_FD_76853 | JGI IMG/M metagenome (GOLD analysis project Ga0102587, IMG submission 76853) | Arabidopsis root microbial communities from the University of North Carolina, USA - plate scrape MF_Col_mTSA (SPADES assembly) (version 2) | ecosystem: Host-associated > Plants > Roots >... | reverse complement strand
CGACCGAGCTGATGTCGGGCTGGACGCTCGTGACCGGCCTCGTCAGCGCCGCCGTGAGGCTTGGCATCGTCGGTCATGTCGAAGCCCAGCGGAGCCAGTCGGCGGCGCGCGGTCTGCTTGCCGAACTGCTCGCGGAGACGCCGCCGCCTGACGCCGAGCCGGCGAGCTTCACGCCGTTCATCGACATCGCGATCGCGCGCGGACCGCTCCGGCATGTCCGGATGTTCACGACATGAAGGAGGTGACCTTGCCATGATGAATCTGTCGCCCACCGAGATGGACCGTCTCGTGATCTTTAGTGCCGCGCAGATGGCGCGCCGCAACCGGTCGCTCGGGATTCGGCTGAGCCATCCCGAAGCGGTCGCCTACATCACCGACGAGGTCATGACCGCGGCGCGCCGCGATCTGCCCTATGCCGAGATCCGCGACATGGCCGGCCGGCTGTTGACGACGGATGACGTCGAGCCGGGGGTCGCCCAGATGATTCCAATGCTCTACATCGAGTGCCTGTTCGCCGAGGGCACCAAGGTTATGGCGGTGTTCGAGCCGATCGCGCCGAGCGATACGGCTGTTGCCGACGAGCTGGTGCCCGGCGAGATCATCGCAGACGGCGCGGATATCGAGAGCTTCGCGGACCTCCCGGCGATCACCATCGACGTCGTCAACACCGGTGATCGCGACGTGCAGGTCCGCAGCCACACCCATTTCTTCGAAGTCAATCGTGCACTTCGGTTCGACCGTGCGGCGGCCTGGGGCATGAAGGTCGACCGGCCCGCAGGCGCAGGGGTGCGCTTCGAACCGGGCGTCGTGAAATCCGTGCGCCTGGTCCCGATCGGTGGCGCGCGAATCGTGCTCGGGCAGGCAGGGCTCGTCAACGGTCCGCTGGATGCGCCCTCCGCGCGCGACGACGCGCTCAAGCGCGCCCGCGATCGCGGCTATCAGGGGGCTTGATCATGGCAATCCTGACGCGACGCGCCTATGGCGAGCTCTACGGACCGACTACGGGCGATCTGGTCCGGCTGGCCGATACCAAGCTGCTTGCCGAGATCGAGCACGACTACACGACCTACGGACACGAACTGCTGGTTGGAGCCGGAAAGAACCTGCGCGACGGCGAGGGCGTCAACGCGCACTGCACCTCGTCGCACAAGGCCCTCGACGTCGTGATCAAGAACGCGACTATCGTCGACGCCGTTACCGGCATCGTGAAGGCCGACATCGGCATCCGCGACGGCCGCATCGTCGGAATCGGTAAGGCGGGCAATCCCGACGTGATGCCGGACGTGCATCCTGACATGGTCGTGGGTCACAGCACCGCACCGATCGCCGGCGGTCCCTTCATCGTCACGGCCGGCGCGATCGAGTCGCACGCTCATTTGATCTCACCAGAGCAGTCGGATCACGCCCTGGCCGGCGGCATCACGACGATGATCGGCAACGGGTCGGGCCCCGTCTTCGACGTCGGGACGGGTGCGGCCGCGACGTTCGGGCGATTCCTTCAGGCAATCGAGTTCTCGCCGCTCAATTACGCGCTGTTCGGACGCGGCGGGTCCAATCCTGAAGCGGTCGAGGAGGCGGTCGCCTCGGGCGGCATGTCGGTCAAGATCCATGAAGATTTCGGCGCGGCGCCTGACGTGATCGACAAGAGTCTGGTCGCGGCCGACCGCAACGATTTTGCGGTTCACCTCCATACTGACTCCATCAACGAGTACGGCTTCTGCGAGGACACGATGGCTGCGGTGGACGGGCGCACCATCCACATGTACCACGTCGAGGGCGCCGGCGGCGGTCACGCGCCGGACCTGCTCAAGGTCGTGTCGTGGGACAATGTTATCCCGTCCTCCACCAATCCAACCAACCCCTATACTTCCTACGGCATGGAGGAGGGGGTGCCGATGACGATGATCTGTCATCAGCTCAACTACAACGCACCCGAGGACGTCATGTTTGGCGAGGCGCGCGTGCGCGCGCAATCCATGGCCGCGGAAGACTTTCTCCATGACATGGGTGCGATCTCGATCTTCGGCACGGACACCCAGGGCATGGGCCGTCTCGCCGAGAACGTCGCCAAATGCTGGCAGCTTGCCAGCGTGATGAAGGATCGCATCGGCCGCCTGCCTGAAGAGACGACGGCGCGGGCCGACAATGAGCGCATCAAGCGTTACATTGCAAAACTCACCATCAACCCAGCCATCGCGGTCGGTATCGACCACGAGATCGGCTCGGTCGAGGTCGGCAAGATGGCCGATCTTGTGCTGTGGCCGCGCGCTTCGTTCGGCATCAAGCCCTACATGGTGATCAAGAACGGCTTCGTCGTCTGGGCCGCAATGGGTGACGGCAATGGCAGCCTCGGCCTGTCGGAACCGATGATCCAGAAGCGGATGTGGGGCGCGCTGGGCGCCGCGCCGGCGCGGCTGGGCGTCAACTTCGTATCAAAGCTTGCGCTAGAGGCCGATATCGGGCGCAAGCATGGACTGACCCGCGGTCTCGTTCAGATCAAAAACGTCCGGAAGCTGCGCAAGACCGATATGGTCCGCAACGTCGCCAAGCCGCATGTGGAGGTTGATCCGCAGACATTCGAAGTGCGGGCCGATGGCGAGCTTCTGATGTGTCCGCCCGCAACCAGGGTACCGCTCGCGCGGAGGTACATGCTGCGATGAGCCGGATTGCATTGAGGAGTGCTACAGCCGAGCCGCGGATCGCGGCCGCGCGGGTCGGGATTGGAGGTCCGGTCGGTTCTGGCAAGACGGCGCTGGTCGAGCGTCTGATCCCGGCGCTTCTGACGCGCGGGATCGACATCGCCGTCATCACCAACGATCTCGTCACGGCCGAGGACGCCGAGCGGATCAGGCGCTCCGGGTTGATCGATCCGGCGCGCGTTTCGGCGGTCGAGGCGGGGGCCTGCCCCCATACGGTCATTCGCGAGGATCCCACCCTGAACATCGAGGCCGCGGACGAGCTCGAGCGCCGCTTCCCCGGCGTCGAATTGATCCTGCTGGAAAGCGGCGGCGATAATCTCGCTTCGACCTTCTCAAGGGATCTGACCGACTTCTGGATATTCGTGATCGACGTTGCCGGTGGGGACGACATTCCGCGCAAGCGAGGTCCCGGCGTCATTCGGGCCGACCTCCTCGTCATCAACAAGATCGATCTGGCGCCGCATGTCGGTGTCGACCTGGATCGGATGCATCGCGAGGCCCTGGGCGTCCGTGGCGAACGACCGGTACTGCTCACCAATTGCCGGCGCGGCGAAGGGATCGATGCAATCGTCGATCTCCTCGAGCGTGAAGTGCTGTTCCGGACGTGACGCGCGACGCGACAACGGACGAGCCGCGGCTCGATCTCAGCTTCGTTCGCCGGGCCGGTCGGACGGTCATTGAGCGGCGCATGTTCGCGTGGCCGTTCGTTCTGACGCGCAGTTTCCATGTCGATCCGGACCGGCCGGGTCGCTTGAGCGTCATCGTGCAGACCGGAAGCGGCGCAGTCCACGGCGAAGACTGCCTGACGCAGCGCGTCGTGCTCCATCCGGGTACGGATGTCTACCTGACCAATCAGGGCGCAACATCCGTGCACCGCGCGGATCCGGCCGTCCTTGCAACGGAGACGGTGAAGCTGCACGTCTCGAGTGGCAGCAGCCTCGAATATCTGCCCGAGCCGCGCATCATGTTTCCTGATGCCGCACTCCGCCAATGCATCGAGCTCGATTGCGCCGACGACGCCAGCGCGCTCGTCGTCGATGCCTTTACGATGCATGATCCAGGCGGTCATGCTCGCGGCTTTCGCGAGCTGGACTCGGTGTTCCGTCTGCGGCGATCGGCTCGCGAGCCGTTGATGGTCGATCGCTCCCGTCTGTACCGTCCGCAGGACGCTATATTTCGTGGTTACCGTGCCTTTGGATCGGCGTATCTCGTGCGGCCGTCGCCGCACGATCTGGCAGGCACTCAGGCGGCGCTCATGGTCGCGTTGGACGAAATATCCGGGCTGTACGCCGCTGCAAGCGTGATGCCGGCTTCCTCGGGGCTCGGCGTGCGGCTCGCGGCGCTGGACCTCAGATCGCTGCGAGCAGCAGTCGAGATCATCAAGAGGGCTTATCGCCGAACCGGTGCGTCGGCGGCCTGTTAGAGCGTGTGGTGGAATTGCCAGTTTACTTCCACGGCCTCACGCCAGCGCCCGCCGCGTTCTGCTGACGCAGCGCCTGATGATATTTCTTGAGGTTGGCGATATCGGCCTTTGAGATCCCGGATGGTCGCATGCTCGGCGGCCTATGGCGCGGTCGCACACGACGTCGCAGATGTCGGCAACTGGGACAGTTGCACCTTTGTCGTGTTCACGGCGCATCGAGGCACCCGCCAGCCCGCATACGTCGATCAGCATGCTGCATGGGCCGCGGCCGAAATGGTTCCGATGCTGCATGACTGGAGCGTCATCGCGATGGCGACCGGCTTGTTCTATGGCCCGCATAGCACGCGCCTCCTCTGCACAGTTTTGCCGCACCTCGATAAGATTCGTGGCAATCTCCGCTGCAACAACGCGCTTGACATCGCATTCGATCTCAACGACCGTAACGGGCAAGCGTCGGGCAAGACAGCCCGTCAACGCGACAAGTTCAAACCATTTCCAACGCCACGCGCAAGCGCGTGTTTGGTTGGCGGCGAGGGCGCCCTCGGCTTGACAGCCGGTGGGCGCTTTTTCTGTTTTTGGATCGAGTGATGACGCGCAAGCACTATCGTATCGGCGTGATGTTCTCGACGACGGGCTCCTATAGCGTCGTCGCGCGTTCGATCCTCAATGGCGCATTGTTGGCGTTTCAGGAGGTCAATGCCGGCAGCTCCGACGTCGAGCTCGAGCCGGTCGTCGTCAATCCCTCCGGCGAGCTGCCGCGCTACCGTTCGCTCAGCCTGGAGCTGCTTGGCTCCGGCATCCGCCAGGTGGTCGGCTGCTACACTTCGTCGAGCCGCAAGGAAGTGATTCCGTGCTTCGAGAAGTTCGACGGGCTGTTGTGGTATCCCTCGCATTACGAAGGCTTCGAGAGTTCCGACAACGTCATCTACCCCGGTGCGGCGCCAAACCAGCACGTGTTGCCACTTGTCGACTATCTCGCATCCCGCGTCGGTTCGCGGGCCTTCTGCGTTGGCTCGAACTATATCTGGGCCTGGGAGAACAACCGGATCTTCCGCGAGGCGCTGATTGCGCGCGGAGGCACGGTGCTCGCCGAACGCTATCTCTCGGTAGGCGACATCGAGGTCGACCAGGTCATTGAGGCGATCATCGACCAGCGCCCGGACTTCGTCTTCAACAATCTGATCGGCACCAGCGCCTATGCGTTCTTCCGCGCGTTCCGCGCCGCCTGCCGAGCGCGTGGCATCGATCAGGCTGCGGAAATCCCGGTCGCGAGCTGCACGCTATCAGAACCGGAATTGCCGGAGATCGGCCTCGATGCGGTCGACGGGCATCTGTCGTCGAGCGTCTATTTCTCGTCGCTGAATTCGCCGGAGAATGCCGCGTTCATCGAGGCATATGCGCAATCCTTCCCGGACGGGCCGGTCTCGTCGGCCGACGCGGAGTCCTCCTACATTGCCGTCAAGCTGCTCGCAGCCGCGCTGTCTCAGGCCGGCACTGACGATGCGCGCAAGGTGCGCGCTGCCGTGGCCGACCGACGGCTCCGCGCGCCGCAAGGCGAAGTCCGGATCGACCGACAGACCTTTCACGCCTGGCTCACGCCACGGATCGGCCGCTCGGCTGCGAACGGGCAGTTCGAAGTGCTGCTGGAATCCCGTGAGCCGATCGCGCCCGATCCCTATCTCGTCCAGTCGTCGCCGCGCTTTGCCAGCGCAATGCGCTCTCCGCTTTTGAAAGTGGTGCAATCATGAGCTCTCGACTGCTTCAGAACTTCAAGGGTGGCCGCGCCATCGTCATCACCCGGCGCGGTGGATGGGAGAGCGCGCTCGAAACGACACTGGCCAAGCTCGGCGTCTCCACAGAATACCCCGAGATCGTCGATGGCCGCGCCCAGATCGACATTGCGAGTCTCCAGGCCGACCGCGATATCCTTTTCGTCGACGGCGATCTCGAGGGCGCTGTCGTGATCGAGCTCAATCCGACCTCGCATCTGCCGCCCGTGCCGGTGATCGGCCTCGTCGGCGTCGAGGCGCCGAGCCGGCTGAAAGCGCTGGTCAATCTCGGTGCGACCTCATTCCTGCGCAAGCCGGTGCATGGCGGCGCCGTCTACACATCTCTGTTCATGGGCATCAACCAGTTCCTGCTGCGCGCCGAAATGAGCGACCGCCTGCAGGACCTCGAGGAGCGCCGCCGCGGCCGCCGCGCGGTGATCCGGGCCGTGGTCCTGCTGATGCAGCAGGGCGGCCTCGACGAGGAAAGTGCCTATTCCCAGCTCCGTCGCGAAAGCATGCGCGCGCGGCAGAACATGGAACTCTACTGCGAAGAGTTTCTGAGCAAGCGGGTGAAGCCACCCGACACGACCGGCCGCACGACCGGCATCATGCTGCAAGGCGGCAACAAGCGAGCCATTTAGGAGAAGCAAAATGAGCAAGTCTGTATTGCGGGGGCTGCGTGCCGCAGCCCTCACGGGGACGCTTGTCCTCGGATCACCTGTCGGATCACAGTTTGCAATCGCAGCGGAGAATCCGATCAAGCTCGGGGTGCTGGAGGATCAGTCCGGCGACTTCGCGGCGGCCACGATCGGCAAGGTCCACGCCATCCAGCTCGCCGCGGACGAGATCAACAAGGCGGGCGGCATCATGGGCCGGCCGCTGGAGCTCGTGCCTTACGACACCCAGTCCGACAACACCCGCTACCAGGAGTTCATGCGCCGCGTGCTCCAGCGCGACAAGGTCGATGTCGTATTCGCGGGATTTTCCTCGGCTTCGCGCGAGGCGTATCGGCCGATCGTCGACCAGTTCAACGGCTTTGCCTTCTACAACAACCAGTACGAAGGCGGCGTCTGCGACGGCCACATGATCGTCACTGGCGCAGTACCGGAGCAGCAGTTCTCGACGCTCATTCCCTATATGATGGAGAAGTACGGGAAGAACGTCTACACGCTCGCCGCCGACTACAACTTCGGCCAGATCTCGGCGGAATGGGTGCGCAAGATCGTCAAGGAGAACGGCGGCAAGATGGCCGGCGAGGAGTTCATCCCGCTCGGCGTGTCGCAGTTCTCGCAGAGCATCCAGAACATCCAGAAGGCCAAGCCTGACTTCGTGGTCACGCTGTTGGTCGGCACAGCGCAGGCCTCCTATTATGAGCAGGCGGCTTCTGCCAACGTCAACCTGCCGATGGCATCCTCCGTCAATGTCGGCCAGGGCTATGAGCACAAGCGCTTCAAGCCGCCGAGCCTAAAGGACATGTACGTCACCACAAATTACATCGAGGAAATCGACTCGCCGAAGAGCAAGGAGTTTTACGCCAAGTTCAAGGCGAAGTTCCCGAGTGAACCCTACGTGAACCAGGAGGCCGAGAACTCCTATCTGGCTGTCTATCTCTACAAGCAGATGGTGGAGCGGGCGAAGTCGACCAAGCGCGAGGACATTCGGAAGGTGATCGCGATGGGCGACGTCTGCATGGACGCGCCGGAAGGCAAGGTCTGCATCGACCCGAAGAGTCAGCACATGTCCCACACGATCTATCTCGCCAAGGTCGGCGCCGATCATTCGATCTCCTTTCCGAAGACCTGGGAGGACATCAAGCCGTACTGGCTGGGTGAAGCCGGCTGCGATCTCACCAAGAAAGATCCGACGGCGCAGTACACGCCGTCGAATCCGCCGCCGAAACCCTGACCGGCGGTTGATCGTCCCGACCCTCGCGGCGGGCCGGGACGATCACGGATATCTCACCGCGTCTTCCCACACATCGGTTGGTTCATGGACATCGCGACCCACGTCTTTTCGGCGCTCTATCAATTCGGCGACGCCTTTGCGTTTCTGGTGCTGTCGGCCTGCGGGCTCGCAGTGATCTTCGGCATGATGGGCGTGATCAATCTTGCGCATGGTGAGTTCATCATGTGCGGAGCCTATGTTACCGCGGCGGCCGTGCATGCCGGCCTGCCGCTGCCGCTGGGTATCCTGGCGGGCACTGTCGTATCGGCGTTGGTCGGGGTCCTGGTCGAGCTTGCGGTGATCCGCCATCTCTACGACCGTCCGCTTGACACGATCGTTGCGACCTGGGGACTCAGCTTGATCGCGACGCAGGGCACGCTGATTATGGTCGGCTCGACCATGGCTGGTGTCGGCACCCCGTTCGGCAGTTTTCAGGTTGGCGACTACTCCTATTCGATCTACCGCCTCGTGCTGTTCTGCGCGGCGCTCGGCGTACTCGCCGCGCTCTACGCGCTATTTAACTGGACGCGCTTCGGCGTGCTGGCGCGGGCCACCATCCAGGTGCCGCACATGGCGGCGGCGCTCGGTGTCGACACGCGCCTGATCTACAGCCTCACCTTTGCCTGCGGAGCAGGGCTCGCTGGCCTCGCCGGCGGACTCTACGCGCCGACTATGACGCTGGTGCCGACCATGGGGGCGACTTTCATCATGGAGGCTTTCGTCACGGTCGTGATCGGCGGCGCGGACGTCTTCCTCGGCACGGCGCCGGCGGGCGGCGTGCTTGCCGTGGTGAAATCCGTGATGACATCCTGGCAGGGGCAATTGTTCGGCCAGATCGGCCTGCTGGTTGCGGTCATCATCGTGGTCCGGGTTCTGCCGAAAGGCATCTCCGGTTTCGTGCTGCGCGAGCGTACCTGACGGAGTGATGGCGTCGTGACTGGATTGTTTTCGCTGTTTCGCCGTCTTGAAGGCCCGCAGACCGTCGGTCGCGGTCCCAGATTCTGGAGCCTGTTTGCGTTCGTGCTCGCGGTCGCGTTGGCCTATCCGCTGTTCAGCGACGGTTACACTGTCGGCAACACCGTGTATTTTCTCGTCTGGGTCTTCATCGCGCTCAGTCTTTGCGTGATCTGGGGGTATGGCGGCTCGCTCTCCTTCGGGCAAACGGCGTTCTTCGGGATCGCCGGCTACGGCTACGGCGTCCTCACTCTCAATTTCGGCTCGGGCTACGGCTTTACGCTGCTGGCGCTGGTGATTGCGGTGGCGATCGCCGCGTTGTTTGCGGTGTTGCTCGGCTATTTCATGTTCTTCGGCCGCATAGCGGGCGTCTTCCTCGGCATCGTCACGCTTGCCGTGACCCTGATGCTGGAGCGCTTCATGGCGCAAACCGCAGGGCCGGAATGGCACATCGGCACTGCACGGCTGAACGGCTTCAACGGGATGAGCGCGATGCCGCCGCTCACTATCCCCTGGCCGGGCGAACCGATCGTGCTGTTCGCCGATGTCGGGCTCTACTATTTCGTGCTGGGCCTTCTGGTCTTCGTCTATCTCGCGCTGCGCATCCTGATGAACTCGTCGTTCGGCAACGTCATCGTTGCGATCCGCGAGAACCCGGAGAGGGCGGAGATGCTCGGCTACGACATCCGCAGATACCAGCTCATAACGTTCGTCGTCGGCGCCGCGCTCGCGGGACTCTCCGGCGTGCTCTACACCGCGTGGGGGCAGTACATCACGCCATCGAGCATGGGCATGACGGCGGCGGCGCTGCCGCTCATCTGGTCGGCCGTGGCCAGTTCGGCGAAATTGGCGAAGCCCAGTATCCCCGACAGCTGTTGGCGCGTCGAGAGCAGGTCGAGCAGCACCTGTTTGTTGGCTGGATAGGCGCGCGTGTTATAGGCGATGTACATGCGGTGGCGCAGATCCGCGTTCTTCGCGAAGGAGTTGATCGGGCCGCGGTCCGGTTCGTCCGTGTTGAAGGTGTACTTGCCGTCGGCATCGGGCTTATGGCGTGTGATGAAGTCTTCCGGCAGGCCGTCGAGTTCTTCGCGCGTGGCCGTAATGGTCTGCGTGCCGTCCTGCACGCTGCGTGCAAAGGCCAGGGAGAGAGAAGTGATCTTGTCCTGCAGGGCGTGGATTTCAGCGCGCTTGGCTTCATCCTGGTTTACGCCGGCCAGGCGGTATTCGAGCAGCGTGTATTCCAGGTAGCGGCGGCTGGCCGGGTCGTTGGACGGCAACGGGACGGCCGCAAGGGCGTCGTAGACCTTGCGATTCAGGGCCAGGTCGGTGGCGATGCTGGAGATTTTTTCGGTCAGCTCCTGCGCCTTGTTGCGCACTTCGGCAGTGCGGCCAACCGTGAACAGGAGGTTGGCGCCGTTGCCGGCAAGGGCCAGCTGGTTCTGCGCTTCGTCATAGGCTGCCAGCGTGTTGGCGACGGTACGCTTACCTTTCACCGCGAGGAGTTTGCCGATATTCGCCTGTTCAGCGGCCAGGCGCTCATTCACCCATTGCTCCAGCCGTGCCGGATCGTCGCCGCCGACCCAGGCGTGCAACGCGTCGTTCTTGCGCTCCGCGGACTGGGCGGCGGTGGCCAGCGTCGTGCACAGCAACAGCGGCAAGAGCTTTCGAGTGAAAGGTGGGGTCATCTTTGTCTCCAGGACTATTATGGTTCGGCTGCGCCGGACGTCGAATATAGCATCGCGCTGACAGCATTTTTCGGCATTGGTCTTCAAAGCCGCAGCTCAAGGTGCAGAACGGCACAGCGAATTCGCCACATATTGTCGTGAAACTGACAAGCTGCATGCCAGCCCCTTGAAGCTGCGTTGCAAAGTGCGAATATGCTCCTCACATCATCAATGGAGCCAATATGAACGACCTCGCATCAATCAATCAGAAGATCCTCGCCGACGGCGAAACGCTGCCGCTGGTGCAGCTCAAGGACGGCAGCAAGGTGCAGACCGGCACCGTCGCCACCATGCTGCGCAATATCGAGCTGTATAACGCCGGCGAGCGTGGCGACATTGAACAGCAACTGGAAGCAGCTATTCCCACCGTCGCCAAGGTCGGCCTGTTCGACCTGTTCCCGCCCGACGAGTGGATTGCAGGAAGCAATGAAGGTCGTCGTCTGGTTGGATCGTTGGCTGCGCGCTACTTATCGTTTAAATAGTTAATTTCTGGTAGCTTAATTTTCTGCTAGATTGAGGAAGGGCTGTCCGCACGAACAAATACAAACTTAAGGGTGGCAATGTTCGACTACCTGATCCTCGTCCTGGGTGCGCCCGACAGCAGCGTGCTTTATCTTGGCCACTACGATCCGGTGCTGGTCAGCTTGTCGGTGGCAGTCGCCATCTTCGCCTCTTACGCAGCGCTGCTGGTGGCGCAGTTGCTGCCATCCGCCGCCAGCCGCGCGCGCCGCGCGGCCTGGCTGGCAGCAGGCGGCGGCTGCCTGGGCCTGGGCATCTGGGCCATGCACTTTGTCGGCATGCTGGCTTTCACCCTGCCCTGCGCCAACAGCTACGACGCCGGCTTGACCCTGCTCTCCACCGTGCCCGGCATGCTGGCCAGCGCCCTGGCCCTGCAGGTGATCAGCCAGGGACCACCCAACACCGTCCGCCTCTGGCTGGCCGGCGCCCTGCTGGGCGCGGGCATCGGCGCCATGCACTACACCGGCATGGCGGCCATGCAGTTCGACGGCATGATCCAGTACGACCTGCGCCTGTTCCTGCTGTCGATCGCAGTGGCAGTGGTCATGGCGACACTGGCCCTGTGGCTCAAGTTCCGGCTGGAGCGCCTGCAAGGCCGCTGGCGCCCCGCCTCGCCGCTATGGAGTTCCGTGGTCATGGGCCTGGCCGTGGCCTGCATGCATTACACCGCCATGGCAGCGGCCTATTTCGTGCGCGACGGCCAGGGTGCCGGCGCCAATGCCGATACGGCGCATATCAGCCCCAGCACGCTGGCCGCCTCGGTACTGGTGTTTACCAGCCTGCTGATCGTGGTCACCATCGTCGCCACCTACGTCGGCAAGCGCCGCCTGTTCACCTTCGAACGCTCCTACCGCTTGATTGGCTTGCTGATCCTGGGCTGGACGGTGATCGCCTGGCTGGGCGCCAGCTACTTCCAGCAGCGCATGGCAGATGAGCTGTACCAGCACGAGCTTCAGCTGGCGCAGGAGCAGGCAGCCAACGTCGCCAGCAATATCGAGGAAAGCACGGCGCGCCTGCGCGGCTTTGCCCTGATGCTGGCGCGCGATCCCAGCATACGCCGCATCGCCGTGCAGGGCGCCGACACCCCGGGCGCCAACGAACGCCTGGCGGAAATGGCGCGCGCGCTGAAAGTCGACAGCATGTTCGTGCTTGACGCCGACGGCATCAGCCTGGCCACGGCCACCGATGCGCCGCGCTATGTCGGCCGCAGTTTCGCCGACCGCGATTACTTCATCCAGGCCCGCGCCGGCCAGGTCGGACAACAATATGGCATGAGCCGCGACGGCAAAGTGGGCGGCCTGTATTACGCCCACGCCATTCGCGACGGTGCGAAATTCCTCGGCGTGGCTGTGGTCAAGCTTCATACCGTCGCGCTGGCGGCGATGGCCGGCCAGTCGAAGACGTGGGTTGCGGACGCCAACGGCGTCATCATCTACGCCACCGACCCGGACCTGCTGCACCGCGCCTTGCCAGCGGCGCGGGTGCACTCCCTCGACCTGGCGCAGCGGCGGCAGCGCTATGCGCGCGAACGCTTCGACAGCCTGACGCTGCAAGCCTGGGACAGCGCCGACATGCCGGCCGTTGCCCTTATCGCAGGCGCCAAGGTGCCAAGCGTGATGGCCAGCCGCACGCTGGCCGATGGCACGCTGACGGTCACCGTGCCGCGTCCTTTGCCGGCCCTGCTGCAACAGGGCTTGCGGCGCTTCTGGCTATTCCTGCTGATCGAGTTCTCCGGCAGCATGCTGGTGGCCGCCGCCACCGCCACCGCCCTCTACCTGCGCGAAAAGCAGAAAGCCGATGCCGACCTGCGCGTCGCCGCCACCGCATTCGAATCGCTGGAAGGCATGGCCATCACCGACGCCGCGCATGTGATCCTGCGCGTCAACCGCGCGTACACCGACATCACCGGCTTCTCCGAACGCGATGCGCTGGACCGGGAATTGACGGTATGCGACGAACCGGAGCTGCAGCAGCGCATCTGGGACGGCGTGGCGACGCATGGCGCCTGGCAAGGCGAGGTCTGGCAGCAGCGCAAGGGGGGCGGGCGCTTCCCGTGCTGGCTGGTGGTCACAGCGGTGCGCGATGCGGCTGGCGACATCACCCACCACGTGTGCGCGGTCACCGATATCACCGAACGCAAAGCCTCGGAGCAGGAAATCCGCAACCTGGCACTGTTCGACTTCCTGACCCAGTTGCCGAACCGGCGCTGCCTGATGGACCGCCTGCAGCATGCGCTGGCAGCCAGCGCGCGCACCGGCCAGTGCGGCGCCCTGCTCTTTATCGACCTCGATAACTTCAAGGACCTGAACGACACGCTGGGCCACAACGTGGGCGACCTGCTGCTGCAGCAAGCCGCACGCCGCTTTGTCGGCTGCGTGCGCGAAAGCGACACGGTGGCGCGCCTGGGCGGCGACGAATTCGTGATCATGCTGGAGAACCTGGCCGACGACACCGAGCTGGCGGCCGAACAGGCGCGTGCCATCGGCGCCAAGCTGCTGGCGCGGCAGAACGAGCCCTACACCATGGGACCGCACCAGCACAGCTGCACGTCCAGCGTCGGCATCACGGTCTTCCGCGGCGAGCAGGAAAGCGTGGAAGACCTGCTCAAGCAGACCGATTTGGCGATGTACCAGGCCAAGGCAGCCGGC
>Ga0102587_1001899_pt1 | contig 13686 bp, 2 predicted proteins | sample AraplaF_Col_mTSA_FD_76853 | JGI IMG/M metagenome (GOLD analysis project Ga0102587, IMG submission 76853) | Arabidopsis root microbial communities from the University of North Carolina, USA - plate scrape MF_Col_mTSA (SPADES assembly) (version 2) | ecosystem: Host-associated > Plants > Roots >... | reverse complement strand
TTCTACGAAGGCCGTACCGGCAAGCCATACAGCTGGACCTTCAACAACGACATGAACGGTGACAGCGTCATCGGTAACGACCTGATGTACATTCCGAAGGCGCCAGGCTCCGAGGAAGTCCTCTTTGCGGGCGACACCCCGACCAGCCACGCCAACGAGGACAGGTTCTGGTCGACCGTCAACCAATACCGCGCGCTGCGCAACGCCAGGGGCGGCGTGGTCAAACGTAACGATTCGTTCGCACCATGGACAAACTCTTTCGACATTCGCGTGAAGCAGGAAATACCCGGTCTGTTCAGCGGTCACAAGGCATCATTTACCTTTGACGTCTTCAACGTTGGCAATCTGCTCAACAAAAAGTGGGGCCATATCAATGAAGTAGGCTTCAACTCCGCCGGCGGCACCGCGCGCTCATTTGTGGACTTCGCCGGCATTGACCCGGCGACCGGCAAATATGTCTATCGGGTCCGCGACACCGTCGAAGACTACGATATACGCCAGGTCAAAGGCGAATCTCAGTGGGCCATCCAGGCTACCTTGCGTTATGAATTCTGAAGCGATAATCCCTCGGTCATAGGAGCTCCGATTGATGCCGCTCTGCAAGGGTCGAACGGCATCTTTTTGAGGTTCCCTCCTGTTTTTCGTCTTCCAAAAGGCGACTCTTACGCGGCCTGCTTTTCCTGATTCTTCAACGAAAGCAGACCCACTTATCGTAACTGATAAAATAAGATCTAAACCTCAGCAGCGTGGGGAAGTTATCTCACTCGATTCGAATCTACCTCAACTGTAGCGTGCAGAGCGAATCTCTGGTCCAGGGCGGACCCCACGCCCTGGACCTCTTCCCACCAAATTTTGTGGATATTCATTAACATAGTCGTACTCGGCGAATACGGGTTCAGGCAGAGGACTGCGTATGCCAACACCTATGTTCCTTGGACCGACTATAGGCCGATCGCTTTCCAGAAATCCTGCTCGTTCCAACCTACCGGGCGCCTCTCGAACAAAGCGAAGGCCGCTATTTAAGCTTTGTCGCGGTTCGGTATCCCGCCGATAATCAATCGCAATGACGCCCCCTTCTTGATTCCTCTCGACAATCATTCTAACGGAATCATTTCTCTGAAATGCTTGGCCCGCCATATCCCAATTCGGTACACTACCGGTCAAGGTAGGCCTTTCCAGCCGCATCCAAGTACGAAGGCCCCATGGACCAGCCCGACTAGCATTTTCTGCAAAGGCATTGACCACGCCGGTCGCACTTTGTGCGAATTTAATTGAAGCTATATCCCATAAGCCTGCAGCGTTCGTTAAATTTCGCAGATAAATGTGGGGGATCCTTACAACAGGTATCGTGGCGCCAGTCTCCATTTCATTGGACATTTGAGTGTGCCATGCACCTAACATTCTCCGGTAGAGCGTCGTTGAAGATAAACCGGGCTCAAACAGGAGGAGATTATTTAGAATCTCTCCACCTTCGGTTAACTCCAGTGTACGCGCACCTCGGTGCCGTGCCCATTCCTGTGCCTTTAACATATTGATTGCTCGCCCCTTCTCGTCCACATCCGGCCCTGTCATCCAAAAGACCGCACGACTGCTATCAGTCGTAGCATCGAAGTGTTCTGCCGCCCACTGTCGGAGCGCGCCAAAAGAGTGGTGCGTCCTCGGCATCGAATTGATGGGAACTGGGGCGCACCCATCGGGGTCCACAAATGTCATCGGGCCAGCAGTGACAAACTGGTACCGGTTCATTCCGCCTGCATCACCTGCCGGATCTGGACTTACCCATCGTTGTACCGAAGGTGCATAATAGCGCTGTCCGAAATAGTACAACCCGGTCGCGTCCCGCTCCTTGCCAGAGTAGCGTCTTGTCTTATATTTCGCTTCGATCTCACTTCGCGGCGTCCACCATGCCGTAGCGCCATATGGGTAATATCCTTCACTACTAATTAGTGCTGAGGTACTATCTAGCTCAAGCGTAATGCTACCAAGATGGTCATTTAGGTTATACCGCACTTGGTCATCAGGAATTTCAACGGGCCTGCCTGCGCTCCAACGGAGGACTCGTACACCGACACACCCCGCCTGAGCATTAATCACTTCGAAAGATTCCCCCGTCGCCGAATCAGTGTGCAATTCGAGTCCAGGCAAGTACCGTACTTCAGACTGATTTGTAACCTTGCTCGCCAAGGTATGGCGAATCTTCCGGGCGCGCGCCCCCCCCGCGCCGTAGCAATAGACCTCGTCGTCGCCCGCTACCCTGCCCTGCTTTCGCTGAACAAACGTCACTACGTTGAGCTGATTTCGTGGATTCCAACTCATTATTGCCCCCGATTCCAACTCCAGTTGGTTGCCGTTCGCATCGAAGCCGGCATTCAAATCGGGCGGAAGACTGCCATCGATCTGGCACAAGCTGCGGTTGCTGCTATCCGACACCACCATGTTTTGAGTATATGATGCAAGCCCGGTGTGCTGCAGACGGGTCATATTACCTGCCGCGTCGTAATCGTAAGTTTGCGTATAGGCGCCGTAGACATGCGCGCTGCCGTCCCCTACTAGTGGGGCAACAGGTCGCGAAATCGACGAAGTGACCGCAGCGGCACTTTCTCGACCGGTAGCCTGAACGAGCTGATACAGCGTATCGTATAAATAAGTGCTCAAACCATCGGATCGATGATTTTTCCAGTACCTTTGAGGCACTGTCCGGTCTTCGATCGATGTTACGTTACCGACAGGATCATACGTGTATGCAAGGTCTTGAAGCGCTGCCCCGCCTTCCGAAGCCAGGTGGGTAAACCGCGTTAGCCGACCAGTCGCATCATCATACTCGGCGGTACTCAGAACGCCATTGCCTGCCGTTTGCGATTGCACCTGACCCGATGCGTTATACACCAACCCATAAACTAATGTATGCTCGGCACCTCCAGCAAGCCTGACTGAATGACTGGCCAAACTTCCTCCAACGGTGTATAGCTGCAGTTGCGCGTTGCCTCGCGCATCGACTTGCTGGATGATTGCGCCGGTTGCATCGTACGCCCAGGCAGTGGAATAAGCCGTAGGCTCCAATAGGGCGTCACGCGCACCTTCGTCGACCGGCCAATTCGGAGTGGAAGGATCAAGCAAGAAGCGGCGTGCTTCTGATTGCGGTGCACCAAGCAGCCCATAATTCTCCCATGTGCGAGTCCCAGCGGAGTCGTCATGTCGCAAGAGCCGGCCGCAAGCATTAATCGTCGTCATCTCTGGACCGCCATACGATAAACGCTCCACGCAAAATTCCAATGTATCGGTGCTTGCTTTTTCAAAATGCGCAATAGGCCGCAACTGGTTGTCGAATTCAGTGCGGAACTGGCTGTTCCGGCCATCCCATGACTGCAAAGGCTGGGATGCGTCTCCCACAAATTGAAGCCGCCAACCGGCATCGACGCTCTCCGTACGCAAGGCGATTCCGCTCAAGCTAAAGACCGTCGTCTGGCATGGGATTGTTAAGCGCGCATCCCATCGCGCGACGGGCCGTCCCGCAGGGTCAAACTCTTGCCGCTCAATACGCGCAACTGCAACTGCACTTGGATCGGTGCGATGGTAACGGACCGATCGCACCCTGAGTCCGCGCGGTTCGATCACGTTAAGGGTTGGGGTATGACTGTGGAGCGAGCTATCCAACATGCACCTCCGTCGATATCAACTACTACCAAAACTTAGAGCTTGTCGGCCGAATTCTAGCCTCGTCATTACATTTGTCAATATATGAGATACGCCGACTCTCCCTCATTCTACGGAGCGTATCGATCAATACTTTCAATATTGTAGCGATTGAAAAATTTCTTGAATGTAGTAAATTCCTGACCTAACATCCACTTCACGTCTGTACCTTTTGGTTATCCATGGCAATACCAGGAGCGGCGATGATTGGAAATTCTTTGGCAATGCCAATAACGCCCCCATCGTTGCCGACCGGTGGCGGCGCTATTCAGGGAATGGGCAAGATCTGGGGGGCAATCGGTGTATCGGGAGAAGCCTCGCTCTCGATACCCGTTCCAGTCACTGCCGCAAGATTCGCACCAGCTTTGCAACTTGTCTACAACAGCGGCGGCGGACGAACGGAGTTCGGACAGGGATGGTCCCTGCATGTTCCAGCTATCGCCCGGCGAACCAACAACGGAGTGCCGGCCTACACCGATAATGATGAATTCATCGCGCCAGACGGCGAAACACTGGTGGTCGAGCGCGACGACGCTGGCGCGATAATTAGCCGCACCGCGAACACATTTCGCGGTGCAAACCTTGGCGCCAGCTACGCTGTGGTGCGATATTTTCGGAGAACCGGACAAAACGGCGACCGCATCGAGTCGTGGCGAAAGAGCGATGGCAGTGAGTGGTTCTGGCTAGTGCAAGAAGCGTCTGGAAACCTACATATCTATGGCAAGAACAGGCTTGCCCAAACGGCTTCCGGGACTGGAGTGGACAGGCGGATTGCCCAATGGTGGCGGGAAGAATCCGTTTCCGCAAACGGTGAAAAGATTCGCTATGACTATCTTCTCGAAGACGCTAGCGGTTTGCCGGAAGATTGGAAGTCCAGGGATCACGCAACCCACCTGTACTTATCGCGTGTGAGTTATGGGAATACCATAGGTTCACAGGTTCCAAGCAGCATGTCAGGCGCTGTCGACACGTACCTTTTTGAATTGTTCCTCGATTACGGTCAGCGCACAACTGCTCTCGAAGAAGTCCCCCCTTACGCTGAAACGGGTGAATGGCTATTGCGCGGCGACCCGTATTCTTCGTTTGCTTTTGGCTTCGAAGACCGCGCCTTGCGCCTATGCCACCAGATCTTGATGTTTCATTCTTTATCCGGTACGCCGGCCCTGGTCGCGAGGCTCTTGCTTGAATACACAGCAAGCCCCTTCATCACGCAATTGACGGCCGCGCACCAAGTCGGCTATGACAAGCTTCAGGCCGCGAAATATTCGCCGCCGCTTGAATTTACCCATACGGAATTCCCACCGCTCGCAGAAGCTCAATTTACGCAATTCTCCGCAATGCCAGGACTGAACGACGGCAGCCACTACCAGTTGGTAGATCTGTACGGAGAAGGCATTGCCGGAGTTTTACATCAGTCCGAGGGGGCATGGTATTACCGCGAACCTGTACGCGCGAAATCTGGAGGCGATGCAGTCGTCTACAGTGAATGGTCGCTTCTCCCCCACGTCCCAGTAACCAATCGGCAATCCAGTTTCCGCCAGTCGCTCAGCGACATCACTGGCGATGGGAAACTAGACTGGGTGGTGTCGGGCCCCGGCATGGCAGGCTTCTTCACCTTGAATCCCGACCGGACATGGTCCGGCTTCGTTCCATTTGCGGCATTCCCTTCCGAGTTTTCAAACAGCCAGGGCTTTCTGGCTGATTTCATTGGCAGGGGTCTAACGGACTTCGCACTCATTGGCACGAGTAGTGTCCGCTTGTATCCCAATGCACGAGAAGAAGGTTACGATAAGCCAATTGAAGTCCCACATACGGAAGATGCGCTGCCGGGTCTTGCAGATGGCCGCAGCACCCTGGTCGCGTTCTGCGACATTTTTGGCAGCGGACAGCAACACCTTATCCGCATTCGCCACAACGAGCTCGTAGTTTGGCCCAACCTGGGCCGAGGCAAGTTTGGCAACCGAATCCTGTTTGCCGCCCTGCCCTTCACTGCCGAGGACTTCAACGCCAGCCAGGTGCGACTGGCAGATCTGGATGGCACGGGCGCGGCCGATTTGTTGTACTTCTACAATGATCATGTGCTGCTATTCCGTAACAGAAGCGGGCACGGCCTGGATACCCCCGTAAGGCTCAACTGGCCTGAAGGCCTGCTCGTTGACGACCTATGCGAATTCAGCGTGGCAGACTTGCAAGGACTTGGCTGCTCCAGCTTGGTCGTGTCCAAGCCGCACATCTCACCAGTACACTGGCGCTGCGATTTCGTGCACGGCGCCAAGCCGTTCCTGTTAAATGGCAGCGATAACAATATGGGAACCTCCAGCGAAGTCATTTACCGGAGCTCTGCCCAGGAATGGCTCGATGAAAAAGAAGAGCGACGCGCTGCACAAAAGCCTGTTGAGAGCCAATTACCATTCCCGGTCCAGGTCACCGTGCGTCAAAAACAGACCGACCAGATCACCGCACAAACACTAGTCCAACGCGCCGCCTATCGTCACGGATTCTACGATGGCTCGTCAAGGGAATTCCGTGGATTCGGCCTGATTCTGCAATATGACAGTGAGCTGGTCGTCAGCCCGGCAGCCGATGCAAAGTCCGAAGACAATGCATCTGCCCTCGTCAAGACTTGGTTCCATGTGGGCGTCGATCAAATTCCCAGCGATGAATTCAACCAGACGGATGAACAGATAATTCCGCTGGGAAAGACCTTATACGCGGAATACGAGCCGGACTCCATGACCGATATCGTGCGCGACGATTGGGATGAGAACATGCGGCAGCAAATGCTGCGGGCGTTGGCGGGATCAGTGCTGCGCATTGAAACGTACGGAATCGATGACAACGCAACGAAACCATTTAACGTTGTCGAAAATCGCTACCTAGTGCGCGTTCTTGATCCATCCCGCGATTTCCAACAATACGCGATCGTGCAAGCCGAAATGATCGAGGCCCGTTCTTCCAACTACGAACGTATGCCCAGCGATCCGCGTAGCGTACACCAAATCAACCTGCAGTGGGATCCGCAAGGCACTCTCACCCATTCCACTTCGGTCTTTTACGCGCGGCGGTCTGGAACGGCGCCACCGGAGATCACTGATGCACATGCGCTCGTTTGGTGGAACGACTCACTTGACGACTCGCAATCGTCGTTCTATATCAACGAATCCCGCGCACAGGCAATTCACCTCACTGACGCTGAATGGTGGCGTCTGGGCTTACCCTATCGCAGCCGAGCTAACGCAATCACGCCGGAGGCACTCGGTCCGGCCGACGTGAGCTACGAATCCTTTATTGCGCCTGATGGTCCGCTTGGGCCCGACGCCATGCGCGTGCTCACCGGGCTCGCGCAACAGAATTACCACGGAAGTAATCCTGGCCAGGCTTCGTTCGAGGCATTGCCTGGTTACACCGAGACCGCTGAACTGGACGACGCAGCCTTACAGGTCTATGAAGCAGTCATGCCCCCCGAAGAATTACAGGCACAACTGTTAGCGGCAGGGTACGTACAGGTCTCCAGTTTCCTGCCAGACGACGGCGTGCCGTTATGGGCAGTGCGGCGCGGTTTTACCGAGTATGCCGACCTGAGCGGATTTTTCAGCCCGGTCGCCCACAAGCCGACCCAAACGTTAGGTCAAACAGTCGTCGGATATGACAGCAATTGGATCTTCCCTGTACGGATAACGACGCCAGATCAATTAATCACCCAGTCACAGCACGATCCTCATTCCATGCAACCGGTGTGGATTCAAAACGCCAACCTTGGTGTAAGCGAAGCGGCCTATGACGCAGGCGGCAGCGTGATGGCCACGACTTTTTTTGGCAGCGAGAATGGAAGTCCGGTTGGCTTTGCCCCGATTTCCGAATATGTACGCGTGGTTGACTTGCCCGAAGATGCCCTGACCGACCCAGTGGCAGCATTGGGCACGGCGGCAGCGGCATATTTCTACGATCCATTTGCCTGGATGGGGCAAGCATCCGCATTGGCACCTGCCGACATGGCGAAGGCAATAGAACAGCGTTGGCTGATGCCTGGCGGGTATGTCAGGGCATCGGCAAGGCACCTCCAAGGCCAAGTCCGAGACACAGATCCCTTGCTAATCATGGCCGTCGAGAGCGCAACACAAAGGCCACCAAATTCGCTCTCATTGCGGGCAGACCGTTTTCCTGGTGACCCGGCTTTGCAAATTCGAATGTCCATGACCTATTCCGATGGCTTCGGCAGGGTGCTCCAGCAAATGATACTTGTAGAGCCTGGGGATGCGTATGTCGTGGACAGCGACGGCATGCTCAAAATCGAGAATGGCTTGCCAGTCGTGGAATACACCGTTACACGCTGGAGAGTCACTGGCCGCGTCGAATATAACTGCAAGGGATTAGCAATCCGTACATACCGACCGTACTTCACCAACGCCCACTATTTTATCCGCGACGACGTGCTGCAAGAGATCGGGCTATGCGACCGCCAATATTACGACCCCCTGAATCGTCCAATAATTCTCCTCACCGCAGGCGGCTATATGAGACGGCAGACTCGATGGCCATGGTGCTCCATTGATGAGGACGAGAATGACACAGCGAACGAGCTCTTTCCGCCATCTGCTTACCGGGACTGAAATCCATTATTTAAGTAGTCGATCCGTTCGCCAAATGTAGGGCGAACTTCTTGGGAGTTCACGCGATGGACACGCAACTTCAGAATTCGCTGCTGGCCAAAATTGTACCAGCAGGCTTTAACGGTTTGGCAGATGTCGCAGCCCTTTCTTTTCGCGAATTTCGCAATCGCGTACGCGCTCCGCTAAGTTGGCACGAGACCAAGCTATTGCATCGTGCGGCACGTGACGAAAAAAAAGAAAACCTGCTGTACAAGTCGCGCCTTCTCTCCCGAGCCTCCCCATTGCTACAGGGAGCCAAGCGTCTTGGCATCAAGCCGCCTTGCTCAGCCCTATACGACTACCAGCAAATGTTCGGCGGGCGCGCCACACAGTATGTAGCGCCAGGTTCAGCGGCCTCCATGTTTTCTCCTGCCGCCTACCTGACCGAGATGTATCGAGAAGCCGGAGCACTCCGCGCGGCGTCCTCGCTGTATCACATTGACGTGCGCCGGCCCGATTTGCAGGGGCTCACACTAAGCCAAAAAAACTTGGATGAAGAGATCTCAGTATTAACGCTGTCAAACGAAGTGCTGATGACAGCCGTTCAGAAAGACCAATCCCTCGCCGATGAGACGGCCGTCCTGCAGCTCTTGTCAACCTGCCATACAACCGGCGAGACACCCTATCACGAAGCATTTGAGCGCATACGGCAATCCATCACCATCCGTGACCCGGACTTCGGCCAATTAATGACAACTCCTGACGTGATCGGATTGATGTCCGAAGACTCCCTGCTGGGGATGCGGTCGGCAATCTCGCCGGAATTGTTTGCAATCCTTGTCCAGGAAGTGACGGAGGAAAATGCAACAACCCAGTTCCCAATTGAATTTGGCAATACCACAACTGCCGAATTGTTGAACGTCAATGCGTTGAAAGCCTACTTTGTCGTAGATGACGAAGTAGTGCAATGGTTCATCTACACGTATACGCTGAAAAATTATATCGCTGATCGATTGTTGTATCCAACGATTGATGCCGCGGGCAACATAGTTATCGGTGCGATTGTGCGTGAATATACGCACTCACCAGCTGAGTTCAATTACGCTGCACTCATCCCCCTTGGTGGAGACGCTTTCGAAGCGCAATGTAATTTTACTGTCGGGAGCACCACTCACAATGAATTTGAGATCCAGGCAAACGGAATCGTCGTATTCCTGGACACTTCGTTCTACCCATTGCCAAATCAGGATTATCGTGTCCCAATCAGCCTTGCGGATTTTGATCTGACACGGCCGGTGGTCCTACGTTTTCTCCGTCGAGAGACCGGACAAAACGCAAACTATGCTGATTGCACGTGTACATGGAGCAGTGCGCCGCCCGAGCGTTTTCTATTGGACCTGAACAAATCTGTACGCATGCAAAAATCCACTGCGCTACGGCCGATAGCGATTGACCACGCAATATGGAGCGCAAGCGTCAACATGACGGTCGATGCAACATCACTGCGGCGCCTGATGGACATGCACTACTACATGGCGCGCTATTCGCTCGACCATGAGCGGGCATTAGTTCTATGCAATGCCAACATTTCCCGTGAAACCTTTGGCGGACAACCCAGTCAATTCGACCGACTGTTCAACACACCTCCCCTGAATGGCTTTCAATTTACCCCCGACGGAGCAACAGTCGATCTTAACCCTACAGGGAGCACCGACGACCCCAGAAAAGCCGTACTCAAGCGCGCCAATCACGCCGACGACGTGACGCTATACCGCCTGTTAAAGATTGCAGACTACGAAGAGGATGGCAGTGTTACGAACGACATCGCACTTCAGTCGGACCTTTACCTGACCAGCACCATTGCAGACACACAGAGCCTATCTGTCGATGACCTGGCCTTACTGTTAGCTGCACTGGGTGAGTCCACCACCAAACTGGTCGGTATTACCGACAGTAACCTGCGCCGGTTGGTCGACCGCATTGACGGTGCCATGCGGTGGCTAATCTCTCGGAAATGGAGCGTGCGTGATCTCTTCATCATGACCACGACAAACTATCCGGCGACATTGACGGCCGAAGTTCAAAGTTTCATCGATTCGCTCAATAGCGAATTGCGTGGCACAACCTTGGTCGATGACGCACTCATTTCCGCCATGGCGCCATATGCTGCAGCATCCCTGCGAATGGAGTCGCAATACGTTGCACAAAGCCTTTTGACGTGGATTGACGAGTTGGAGCCGAACGGCATGGGCGTCGATGCATTCTGGTCAGCCATCAAGGACGATGCAGTGCCTTCCCCTGAAGCCATCCAGTTTTGTCATGCACTCGCCCAATTAGCCCTTGTATTTCAAGGAACCCGGCTCGACGCAAACTCATTATTTTTACTTGTGACGATGCCAAACAAATTGGTCACTCTGAAAAATGGGGCGACCGTCGCCGGCCACGATGCCGCCACGTTGATGGAACTCACGAAATACACCGACTGGATGACTGCTCTCGGAGCAAATGAAGACCAAATTCTGACCAGTCTTACGCAGAACGCGCTAACTCCAGTCCTAGTGGCAAAAGCCATGAATTTGGATGAGGAACTTCTTATCCAAGCCGGTATCCAGGCATTTTCACATGGGCAAATTCTCACGTCCGACCAGCTTCAAAGCTGGCCCGAAACAGACATCACGCTTCAGTGGATCGAAGTTGCTCGGATACTCGGCGTATCGCCGCAAGCCGTTTCCGACTGGCTCGCCTTGGACTACCTCCCCCCGCCATCTCCATCAATTGACTTTACTAGCTGGAATAATGTCGCGACCACGCTTACAGCTGGCCTGCAGTCACCGCAAGCGACCGACCTCGAGAACTTGCAAAACCAATCGCTAAGCTCTGCACTTTCAACCTTCTACCTTGAAGAAGTGGCTAACTCCAGCTTGCAACTTCACTCGCGAAACGAACTGTACTCTTACTTGCTGTTAGATAACCAAGTAGCCGGTGACGTCAAGTCGACGAGAATTGCTGAAGCCATCGCCAGTACCCAGCTATATGTCAATCGGGCACTCGATCGCCTGGAACCGGAAGTGGAAACAACGGTGATCACCCGCCCCTATTTCATGGAATGGGGCAAATACAACAAGCGCTACAGCACCTGGGCTGGATTATCCGAATTGGTCTATTACCCTGAGAATTATATTGATCCGACGCTGCGCAATGGACAATCGAACATGATGGATGGTTTGCTCCAATCGATCAATCAATCTCACTTGAAAAGCAACGTCGTCGAAGCGGCATTCAAGAGCTATCTTTCAAGCTTCGAACAGATCGCCAACCTTGATATCATCAGCGGTTACCATGATGCATCCGAGATTAGTCACGGACTGACTTATTTCATCGGAATAAATAGAAGCGAAACGCCGAGCATGTATTGGCGCAGCGTAGATCACGCCTTGGAGAGAGACGGCGTGTTCCCGGCCAATGCATGGACAGACTGGAAATCCATCGGATGTGCGATGAACGTGCATCAGAATGTGATACGCCCGGTATTACGGAAGTCTCGTTTGCATTTTGCATGGCTCGAACGCGTCGAACAGGCCTCAACGCAAACTGACGGAAGTGTAGCAACTGTTTACCGCCATCAAATAAAAGTCTCATACCTCCACTATGACGGTAGCTGGTCGTCACCGTTGAATTACCCTGCTGATGTGTATCTGGACACAGTACTTACTGACAGCGAAGAATTGCCTGGTTTGTACTGCGCAGAGAGTTCGTTCGATGACTCGATATTGGTAATGCTCTACAACAAGCAAACACAACCCGAAGAAGCCAGAATCGCAGGGTTTTATATTTATTTAGATTATTCCTCTCGCGACATGGAGCCGGAAGAGGCAGATGCACACCAACAGCAAATTTATCAACAACTCGACAGTGATGTCCTATTAAGGGTCAATAACCGCTACCCGGTCAATCTGCCTGACGTTGCGTTTAGCGTGGAATTTGAAAGAGGAGATTTCCCTGTCACCGCAAGTAACATTTCGAAAGTGTATGGAGGACAAATCAGAAATATAGAATATGTATATGTTGAGGGGAAATTGAATAGCATCAAATTCTCTCCTGTTGTGGTAACTGCATTTGAGCTTTTCCAGGAAGATCCTGAGCCAAATTACTATCAAAGGAGGCAATTCGAAACGATGGTTGACGGCCAGGATCCACCAGGCACCTGGTTTCAGATTCCCAAATTTATTTCGATTTCCCCCGTCTCAGAATTTTGCACCGGTATGGTAGTGTCCGTTGACACAAACGAGAATGGCCGCGCCAAGTACCACACGGACTGTCCTCAATCAGATCTTGATGGCGTTGAAGTGCGGTTAAACCCGGGCAATGCGATCTTTATGGATTGCGACCCCACTACTGCCGCCACAGTGGAGTATGGTCCTACGCCGCTCACTAAAACGCAATGGACCACCATCTATGGCGACCGTGCTTTTTATGGTCCGGTTGATTTCGGCGATCAGGTAATATCAGTAACAGAAAATACCGAGAATTTACTAAAACCGAATATTACTCCGTCTTATATCCAGATTATTATTGACGCTGGCGACCAGCAAACAATAATCAACGGAGAAAATCTCGTAGTCAACCCACCAGCGCAGAGCTGGGGCACAATGCAATTCGACTTCTCCGAACAAACACTTGATGTAAGCGATTTGAAGTACGAAAATGGCCAAACGACTATCGAAATGAGATTCGAAGTAACTTTCGAAAGCGGGCATTCTGTTGGAAAAGAACTGTTCTCGATCCCACTTTATCAGTACGGAGACCCATTTAATGGAGCGTTATCACTCGGTCGTGATTCAAACAATGCACAGTATTTCCAATGGGGGCCTTACCGCGTGCGAATGAATACCCTCTTCGCACGGCAATTAACAGCACGCGCGGCACAGGGACTGGACACGATTCTTAGTCTGGATAGCCAACACCTCCCTGAACCTCAATTGGGCCATGGTGGCTATGTAAACGTTGTATTCCCGCCATATGACCCCGCAATGCATGGAAGCGAACGCAATGTAATTGTCCAGCTTTACAGCGGTGACACAACCGTCCCTGCTGAGCAGGCATTCTTTCCATTCCTAAATATCACTTTGAGCGATAGTTCACAAAACGTAACCTTGTTCGTCCCGGTTTCTCAAAGAAGCTTTGGATATCCCGTTGACTTCCCGTTCACGCTTACGTCCGGCATCGGCATAATTTTTCTCTGTAATAATACGCAATTTACGATTGGCACACTGCAGATCGATTCCCAAACATTACAGCCCATGGCATTTGTAAAGGATCCCGGTTGGAACGTGATTAGAGACCCAGATATATTGATGTTGGAAGATTACGTGGAGCCGATGGACTTCAACGGGGCGAACGCGCT
>Ga0102587_1001897_pt1 | contig 13703 bp, 11 predicted proteins | sample AraplaF_Col_mTSA_FD_76853 | JGI IMG/M metagenome (GOLD analysis project Ga0102587, IMG submission 76853) | Arabidopsis root microbial communities from the University of North Carolina, USA - plate scrape MF_Col_mTSA (SPADES assembly) (version 2) | ecosystem: Host-associated > Plants > Roots >... | reverse complement strand
CGGACGAGCGGCGCCGAAGAACAAGGGAGTGGTCCTGTACTGCATGACTATCAGCCCGAATCGTTCGAAGAGGTGATTGAGTATTGGCGTCGAGCGCTTGTGCACTTGAAGGATGCGGTTGAGGCGGGTAGGTGCCATGCGGATGACGTTCTGCCACTGCTCGCCGGACATGTACGGGGATTCATTCGCGTCCACGCTGACGAGTTGGCGACGATAGTCGTTGACTATGCGATTGGTTGGCACAAGCGGCCATGGGAAGATGGGATTGACTCGCTTCGCGATGCGCTGCGATATGACATTGGTGCAGATGAGACACGGGCAGCTGCCATCGAAGCACTGATAGAGAAATTGTCACCGTCGGTGGACGATATTGCCGGCCAACTTGCGCTTTACGTCAGCCGTCCGGGCTGGTCCGTTGTTGCGCACGAGCCGTCCGATGGCACAGCGGGACCTTTGAGCAGCAAAGTAATGGAGTTGGCACAACACTGTGCAGCAGACTTTGACACTTGGGCACCATACGTGCGTAGTCTCTTTGCAGACGAACAGCGCGCGGGCTTCGAGTTTGGAAAGCACTTGGCCCACAGCATGGCGAACCTAGGTGAATTCCTTCACCTTGCGCTTGAAGTCTTGAGGGATTCCAAGGACATCGTCGTCAACCTTAATGTGATGGGTGGATTTGTGAGCGTTGCTCACCTGCGTGACAGCGCTTGGACAAGTCGGCTCGTAGGGGCTCTCTTTTCAGAGAAAGAGCTTCAGCAGTTTGCAGTGGAAATCGTAAGCTATGTGTCGCCGGACATTGAAACCCTCCGCAAGCTCATCGACCTAGCTAAGCGGGGCCTCATAGGTGCTCTGTCCCTGCAGCGACTGGCTTACGGTCAAGCACTGCGTCATTTGTCTGCGGGCGAGATTTCGGAGTTGGTGCATGAAATTGCCTCCTTGGGCGATGACGCCGCGTGGGTAGCTTTAGAGATTGGCTACATGTCGTACTTTGGCCGTTCCGAAGAAATGTGGCCAGGACTGCGAGCGGCGATTCGAGCCATTCATGTCTCGGGACGGTTGTTGTTGCCCAGTGGTGGTCGGTCGCGTTACATGCACAGCTGGGAAGAAACCGTGCTCAAACTGCTAGACGATGTCGATGACGACTTCGCCCTGTGTATTGCGCGGCAACTTGTTAGAGCTGCTTCGGAGGGCTCGTCGCCGACTGAATTGCCAGATAATGTTGCGAAAAAGCTCTTGCACTCTCACTCTGCTGTAGCTTGGCCAGTTTTCGCGGAGGCTCTTTTGGGTGACCACCGCTTGCTAACCTACAGATTGAGTTCGTTTCTTGGGAGGGGGTTGCGTGGCAATGCCACTGAAGCAGATTTTCCCTTGGCGCAACTTCCGGAAAGTGTGTTGGAGAATTGGCTTGAACAAAGCTCTGGTTCACCGGTGATGGCCGCCAGAATGCTAAGAGTCATCGAAATCAAGGATGAATCAATCGCGTGGACGAGATTGGGTCGGTTGCTTATCGACGAGTTCGGCAGAGACCCCGATGTCCTGAATTCCATTACTGCAAACCTTCGGTCCGGCGTGTTCGCGGGGCCTCGAACTGCTTTCTGGCAGGACATCATTAGCATTCTGACTGAGCTCTCCGACCACCAACTCAAGCAGGTGCGGGACTGGGCGAAGAATCTCGCGAATGCGTTGTCGAACGACATCGCCACGGAACAGCACGAAGCCGATGCTAGGTCCGTTGGTCGGTGGTGAGAGGCAGATGACGTGCTTGTATCCCACCCAGACTCCTCTGGAGCATGTCGCAATATATTAATCTGTGCCTACCACCTACTTCGCATACCATCTGAGCCATGTGTTTGGCCCGTTCGGGCTCGAAAGCTATCACACCAACAGTGAGAAGCCTCAGGAAGGCGACCTCGTCTATGTGCTGTCGGGAGACAAGGTCCAGGGCGTCCAAGGAGTGGATTACTTCTTGGAAGGAATCTTTCGGATTCACCGCAGGCATCTCGGCCCCTGGAAGCTGCCGAACCTTAATGGCGAGGACAAGGACTACCGGTATCGCCTGTCTATGGCACCGGTTCGCCGACCTGAATCTCCAATCCCGTTAAGCACTCAAGCTTGGTATTCCCGCGCTGACGTGCATCGCTACTTTTCTAGCGGCCAAAACTTCAATCCAATTCCTTTGGAGTACAAGGACCGGCTGGATTTGATGTTGGTCGCCCATGGTTCTGAGGAGGCTGATGACCTCTTGGCTGACCTCGCTCAGCTGGACCGAGATGTGCCAGATGAAACGGAGCGGCATATCTTAGCCAAAGCTCGAGTGGGACAAGGTCGATTCCGCGCGGATGTTGCACAGGCCTGGGGAAAAGGAGAAGTCTGTACGCTTACTGGACTAGCCATCCCCGAACTGTTGAATGCGTCTCACATCAAACCTTGGCGAGAGAGTTCCAATCGCGAACGTCTTGACCCCATGAATGGATTGCTTCTGATAGCACACGCTGACCGCCTGTTCGACAGGTATTTGATGAGCTTCGAAATGAAACGCGATGCCTACCGTAGCGTTCTACACCCCAGAATTCGCGGGAAGGTCTCGCCGATGGGGATTTGCGAAGGCATGACGCTCAATACGAGCCACCTGAGCCTTTCTGAAGAGCGTCGCTTCTGCCAGTACATGACAGAGCATCTGCGTCGGCATCAAGAACTGGTAGCGCGGGACAACCCTTCCGCCTAGCCCAGATTGCACATAGACCTACCGCTGATAGGTAGCATTCTTGGCGGCCCACCCCCCAACGCAATCTCTGATGTCGGCATCAGGCGCCCACGGGAGTCCAAATAACCATGGTTTTCTATCCATCATGGACACTGTCCCGCCGGGACCATAAGCAAGTCTCGAGTGTCCAAGATTCCCTCCAGGACTCCACGTAAGTCCCGAGTTCTTTCCTGATAATTCGTATTATCAGTAAAGATTTTATGACCACTTTCCAGGATATGCGGGTACGGGGGCATTACAAGGTGTCACCGTTGATGCTCGATTTCTCTTGCCCAAAGCATAGCGATTGGCCGACAATACAACCCGACGCTTCGCAGACAGCGTTCCGCTCGCAAATGGAGAATCCCAGCCGGGCTCTGCATCTGGCATTTCCACATCCTAGCACCAGCTTCCTGCAGGCGGGTCACAGGTGAGCGAGCAACCGTCGACCCGCATCACATCAAGAGGTTGACGTGCACATACTCCCTTTTCACGGCATCGCTGAGGCCAAAGAGAACGCCTCCGCACTCCAAAAAGCCTTTCAGTTTTACTCGTTGCTCTCCGTATCGGGCGAGGACTGCTTACCAAGCACGCTCGGCCTACAACGAACTCAAGAGATTATGGCAAGAGCACTGGGTTGCACCGGCTGGCGCGATTTGACGAGGACCGTCAGCCTTGGAAGACCGGCAGCTTATTTCGACTCCGAAGATACTGCAGAACTGCGACATACCGAGCTTGCAGCTAAATTTCTTCCATTTCTTGAGCACGAAGATAAGGATAGGAGAATTTATGCAGCCTTATCCTTTTCAGCATTCGGATGTACCCCCTCCGCCAGAAAGGAGGCCATTTCGATAATGAAACTGATGCCATGCGGAACGGTTGAGCAATGGCATCAGCTACAGATGCTCGAAAGCGGGTACCGGCACGCCACAAGGTATAACCACGGATGGCCTGCTGAAGAAGCAGCCATGTTTCATTGGCAGTACGAAAAAAGGAAGGCAACAATCCTGGGAATTTCGGCTCCCCCGAAGCCGCGTATATCGAAGGGGCGACGAAAAGCGTTCTGAGAGGCTGCTAGGCGCGCAATCCCGTGCCGGTAGGCTTCGTGGTCTGGATGCACCGTGAAGCCTTGAAGGTGGCTAGCCCATTACTATGCCTCTGAGTGCCCCGTCATGGCCGGCAGTATCTTGCCGCTTACAGCCAAACAACCGAGTTATTGGCAGAATGTTGCCGGTAATTGCAAAGCGCGCTCGCAGCTAAACTAATCGGAGTGACAATGAGGACGTCGACGACAGCTAGACATTTGACGCTCGAGGAGATGGAAGCGGAGCTAGGCGAGCGACTGAAAGTGTACCGCGTGAATTTTTGCAGGCTGGACCAGGCTACCGTTGCAGCGCGTTCGGGCGTCAGCGTACGTGCTTTGCGAAATCTCGAAACCGGCAACGGCTCGTCCCTACGTACCCTCATTTCCGTGCTCCGTACTCTTGGACGCGAAACGTGGCTGGATACCATTGCTCCCATGGCGACCATCAACCCGCTGATGTTGACCAGAAAGGCTCAACCGCGCCAGCGCGCCAGCAAGCCGAGACGTAAGACGCTGGATTGACACCGAATTTGAACGTGAGCTCGTCAGAGAGCGAACTGTGGGGCCGGCCCGGATGCAGCGCGGGCTCGCGGCCGAAAAGGCGGCCGCCCGCAGCTACTGGACGCCAAACAGCAGCGAGCCGCCTTGGCCAATGATGAAGACCAGGGAAATGTCGGTCGCCGAAATTGGTCGGCAATTCGGCGTGTCTCGCTCCACCTGTACGGCATGCAAGCCGCGAGCAGACGGAGGACTTCATCAGTCCCGAGGACTCTCCAGATGGTCGACCAGGCGTTCGAGCATATCATCTGTTTGTTGAGCTACGACCGCCGCGAGTGCTTTTTCCTCTACCACCGATTCTCGCGCGAATATCGACTTTAGCCTCCCCAAAATCTCGCTTGTTGTTTTCGATAGGTCCATCTTGTGAAACGCGCTCATCTCCCGCGATGTCTGTTGTGCTCCGTGCTTACGGACATAAGCGGCCAATCGCTTCTCCAGCTTCTCCCTTCGGGTACGGGTAATTCCAGCAACAGAATCAAAATATTCTGTCGCACTACCACTAAAAATCGTCACCTGTGGGGCAAGATGCAAAAGAAATGAAGGCATTTCTTTGACACCCGGATTGACGATTTCCAAGTGACGGACTGAAGTGAACTCCAACCACTGTCTAATAACAGCGTTGATGTGTAAATCGCAAAATCCGTACCCAATGCAGACCAATCGAGAGACAAAATTGATATTTGCGGTGAACTGCTTCAGCAACGCATGCGGAAGAACCTGTGAATTTCGCGAATCAAATTTATACGCCCCTGCAAGAAGACTACGCCTGAGAAACTGCATTTCACCAGACTCGTCCGCATATGCGATTTCATTCGACGTATTTAGCCGACCGTTAGGAGAGCCTGGAACTGGGTAGAAAACCTCTTCGTTTACTCCACGAAGAGCGTCGAGAAGCGAATCCACCGTTTCCTCACCGGAAACAATTTTCAGGAGGTCCTTGCCATCATTGTACGCAAACACATCCAATGCACCATGAATCTTCAGTAAGTAGATTCCCGGCCCAGGTGGATTTGGATAGAAAAACGACCCCCTATGCAGTTCATCTTCGCTGAGTAACTGCGCTTGCAATTCCCCGATGCTTTTCCCGGACTTGTCTCGACGTGGCAGTGCAATAGTGCGCTCACTGAAGCCCGTGTAAAGTGCTATATCGAATTTTGCCGCCAGCGCCTCGATAACCAAGTCGTGGTTTAGCGAAAACACCCAAAGCGGATTGTTCTGTTCGGCTAGCGTCCGAATACCGGCGTATAGCGGCAAGTGTCTATCGAAAAAAGCCGAGTTGTTGATGTGGCGCGCATAAAGCAGAAAATAAACCATTTGCACGAGCCACGAATATAGGCTGTGGTACTCCTGTTGATTCGGCTGGTGACGTCGGAACTGAGTTTCAAGGTACCCGAGTAGACTTTCGTAATGCAAATCAGTGCGCTGCAAAACAGTCGAAAACTCCTCAATTACTTCGTCAGGGTGTCCGCCACCCTGCTGGCGCCATCCGCGGTTTAACTCCCGTAATTTCTCAGGCGTGAGCCAATTCTTCAGTTCACTAGTAAGCTCCCATACGAGCGGCATTCCAGCCTCGTATGAGGCGCCAGCCCCTAAAAACAGCCCCGTCAATTGGCGCATTTCATCACCTTGCAGTTATTCGGCATCGCAATTTTGTTTTCATCGACCGATTCTCGAAGCGCCGGTCGAGCTGGCAACAATAATACGTCACTAACTGATGTCAATATGTGAAATTCCACCGGCAAACGGTGAAGCTCACGGGGAATCGGAAGCGATGGCTCACAAACTCGCGCTGACAGCAGCCATTGCGAAGGCGTTAGGGCCTGATATACCACCCCGGCGCGATGCCGATAGGGGCCTTGGAACCGTGTCCTACTAGGACACTTCAGCCGTTCGCCGGCCAAGGCATCTCAATACTGACGAATCCGGCTCCTCGCTGCACGGCAGAAAGGCGTTGCTACGTTCCTGGCAGCGCGAGGTTTTCGTGGATGACCGCTCCCCAGCGGCGCCAGTTGAAGAAGGCGCTTGGGTGGCGAATTAAGGGTAACTCTGTTGTGAAATCGCCATCGGTCACGGAGGCGACACGAGGGACAAATCGACCAACTTTTGTCGGCACTTGGCGAATGATGCAGGTTCCGCCTCGTAGGTCGACAGTCTGTTTGAGCGCCTGGAGCTTTTTATCTTCCAGGCCATAGACTAGACACTGCTTCACCGCCAGCAGACGACAGAGGTCAAGCAGTTCTTGCCAACCTGCCAGATAGTGGTCGTGGGTCGGCCTTCGCTTACTGGAGGCGAGGGGCACCAACACCCGGTTATGGTAGGCAACCGATGACCAGAGGTGCAGCTTTTGCTCATCAGTGGGCGTAGCCGCACGGAAGATGGCGCGCTCTATATTGCGCGCGTATGGGGACTTGCGCCGAAGGTTCAGCGCGTGGTTTCGGTGCGTGATGCGCAGTGCATCGGAACCTGCGTACCGCGTCTTGAAGTCGGAGCCGGCTGGGTTCCAGTCATAGACACTCTCACCGACCAGCATGGTCCGGGCTTCCGACTGCGCAAACTGCGACCCAACCCATGGCCACCATGGAAGACTGGCGCGGTCCGCAAAAGCTGAGTCGAACGAAATGTCCAGCGATGGCTCAATTTTCATGACAGTCAGGACGTGAGTCAACGCTGAACAAGACGCTCAATTGCCTGTATGCCGGCGCGCATCTTGTCGACCGCCGAAGAATTCGCGGAGTGGATACTGATTTTTGGTGGTCTGAATCCACGCAGCGCCACGGCCTCTTCTATCCACAGAATGACGTCATAACCGGTGCCGTGGGCATCGTCCCCCAGGTCATGGTCGAGGCTGATTTCTTCAACCGTGCCCGATTCAAGTAATTGAATGGCTTCTTCGGGCCAGTAGACCCGATGCCACCCTTCGGGCGTCGGCCGCTCGTCGTCAAGATATACCTTCATACCATTACCAGCCCAAAGAGACCTCGTAGTCGTGAAGTTGAGGCATTGATTCCACTGTTCTCCTTAGCACTTCGGGTATCTGAGACGCGCCACGCCGACGACAAACTCGGACTGTCAGTAGGTGCCCCAGGCCTTTGCGGCCTCCTTTGACTCGGCCTGCAACTGCTTGATGACGTCTTTAACGGGTTCAGCCCTGAAATTGGCTACGAGGTATCCGACACGGGCAGCGCCTTTGGCCGTGACCACAAACGGTACGTCTCCCAGGCCCCAGACATCTATATCTCTTTCGTTCAGGGCTCTTTCGGCCTTCTTGGAGGCCGGCCTCAGGTACCCCAGGTCCATCAATTTCAGGATTCCGACCTCCGTGAAGATGTCACACTCGCGCGAATCAAAGATTCGGTACTTCCGGTAGAGGAGATTGGTGAAATTGCGGCTGTTGTATGTCTTGGTCAGGCACATCATGCCAAGCACAAGTGCCTCCATGGGCGGCAGTGTTTTCACAGCCTCTATGCCGGCGCCAGGCGTCACCTTATCGGTGAAGTAAAGGCTCATCATCGATTGCAGGAACGGCCAGCTCGGGTCAGTCAACTTCTTAGGTGCCAACAACATTTCTTTAGTGCCTCATAGGTAACTTTCATCTTGTCCGTGACAAGATTCCTCTATAGGCATTACGGCAAATGCGCTGCCTTCCTTGAGTCCAATGCCGGCTTGCGCTTTCGATAGGCGAACCGGCGTCCTTTCCTAAGGAGCCGAGCTGAGCCTTGCGTGTCCATCATGGACACGTCCTTGCCAGCCCCCAGACTTGCGCGCGTGTCCAACTTGGACACTTCCTTGCCAAGCCCCCAAGGCCATTCTCGTGTGTCCGAGTCGGACACTTTCCTCCCAGCCCGCTGGAAAGCACAGACCCAGGACTCTTCGGAGAGTGAGAAGGCCAAACGTCGAGCCCGCCATACCGGCAATGCTGGCTGGCATGCTGGACGGGAGGACGGACGAAGACTTCAGGTGCAGCCGGCGTGGGGGGGGTGGAACGATGGTCGGCTGGCAAGCGGGACCGCTTGTAGACGCGTAGCGTGGCAGCGACCGGAAGCCACCTGCGGACTCCAGTTCTCCTGGGCGGCAAACAGCGCCGCTTGCCATTGACGCTGCGATTTCGGACCAGAAAACGTACTTGCCGATACGCACCGGAGGCGGGAACGCTTCGGCCTACGAACACATGCAGCATGTTTGCCGTGGTCAGAATAAGTAGGTAGACAGGTAGATAGGTAGATAGGTGGATAGGTGGATAGGTGGATAGCCACTCCGGCCTCCCTGGCTGCCCTTGGTGCATACCCTCGGGTCGTCACACCCTGCCGAAGGCTGACATGCTTCGCGTCAAAGATGGCGAGCGTCAGCGAGCCGGGGTTATTGCCGCATGAGTCTTGAGAGCGATAAGGAATACAACAAGGGTTAGCCTCCGTACATCTTGGCAATAGTGCCCCGGCGGAAGCGAATTTTCTGAGCCCTCATAGCCGCAAGTCCACCATTGTTAGCCGCAAGTCCACGGCTTTGGGCAAGGTCCGCGCTTTTCCATGCCCCATTCGAGGGGCATAAATATTCTTCGGAGAGGGTCGTTAGCAGAAGAGGCTTGATTTCCCCAAACACCTCCGGATACACAAAAACAGAACATGGAAGCCCCACGCACGGGCCAAGGAAGCGCGCTCCTTCAAAATCTTCGGCTTCTGTTCGGTGGGAACAACATACAGCCGAGCGACATCACGCCAACCGGCGAGGCTGCCGAAAGCTACCTAGCGACCGCATCGGTCGTTTGGCGATTCGACCACGAAATCACAGAGACAACAAGCAAGGGCAATGCCGCTGTCGCTGGGCGTCACTTTGACTACCGGGCCGCAGACTTTCAGGCACACCTTCAACGTCTTTGCGCTGAAGCCCGCACCAATCGCGACATTCGCGGGCCATTCATGCAACAGGTGGACCTGGCAGGGTCTGATGCGCTCGCATGGTCATCCGAAGCTAAGGTCGCCCATGACTTTGGCTCGTATTCTGTCTTCAGGCAGTGCGGCAGTTGCCGAGGGTCGGGACGCGTGTCCTGCAGCGGATGTGGCGGCGGCGGGAGACGAACCTGCACGAGCTGTGGCGGCGCAGGTTCGCACAACCACCATGAGACCCATACCCGCTGGAATGGCCGCCATAACGAAAGCTACACGCAGGTCGTTCGACGAAGCTGCGTGTCTTGCGGTGGTGGCGGCCGCGTCGTATGTACGAGTTGCGGAGGTTCCGGACGGCAAACCTGTGGCGCGTGCTCTGGCCACGGGTTTTTCACCGATACAGCCCAGGTTCGGTCCCTTGCCAAGCCTCATTGGCATGTTCCAACCCATTCCGGCCTGGCGTCGGACGCTCTGGTGCGCGCTCTAAAATGGCGAGGCCCCTCGCGGTCGCGCGAGTTGGTTCCGTTTAAGCTCGCGGGCACGGCCTACGACGACCACGACCAGTGGGTCGCTCGATATGAAGGCTTAGCCGAGGTTGTAAAGTTAGAGTTACTGGTCGTGAAAGCCCCATATGTGGTGGCAGCGGTGGGCTCCAACGTGATACCCATCATTACCCCCGCAATCTTTGACCAGCTACTGCAACCAGAACTGAAGCAGGTTCTGCGGCTCGCCAGCGGGCGAGGTAGTGAACGAAAATTTCGCCGCCTAGCGAAAAACCTCTTCTCCCACTTTCGAAGCCTCCCCGTGCTTGACCGTGCCTTGCAAGGCGTGGCGAAACAAAAGGGAGGCGCGCGGTCCGAACCCGAGGTTGCAGTCGCAAACGCTGCGCACGGTTTCATTTCGTCCGACGCAGCGAAAGCCCTTGGTTCGGCTTGTCAGGCGGTACTCGACAAGGTCTCGCCCGCAAACTCCCGAATGGCGTGGACACTCATTGGCCTCCCGGTCGCGGTTGCAAGCTTCGCGCTGACGGCGAACGAATTCAATCGTCTCCATGGTGCGAGCCTCTGGGGTATTGCGTTTGCGCTGGGGACCCTCGCTGCGCTGTCGGTTGTCGCCATGCTATCCGTCTCCCCTGCTGGATGGGTCTTGAGCGCCATCACCAGTGCCTTGATGCGTCTGCGCGTCCCCAAAGAATATCGGCAGCGAGGGCGAAACTGGGCGCCGCTCAAGGGAGCTTGCCTCGCTGCGGGTTCAGCCTCGGTCATCGGGGCAGCATACGGCGGGGCCAGTGCCGCCCAATGGGTTCCGAGTATCAAGGAGGCCGTTGCACCGGTGTTGACTTACGCAATGACGCACTTGGAGCCGGGCTCTGCCGCGTATCGCTATGTCGCGCAGGGCAGGCAACCCGAGCCGTTACCCATTGCCCCGGCGTCAGACACCGAAACGTATCGAGAAATCCAACGACATCTGATTGGGCACGGCTACCTACGAGGCGCTATCGACGGAGCTTTGGGACCTCAGACGCGGGCAGCGATTGCTCGGTACGAACGTGATAGGCGACTGGCGCAGAGCATGTCGCCGCAGGAACTGCTGACGTACATGGGACAGCATTAGCCACAAGTCCACCGCCGAAGTCTGCCTGGCGACCATCCCCGCGTCGCCAACCTATACTCGTTGCCGGCCGGGTTGGTCGGCAATCAATCCGAGGATACTGACACGATGCTCCCTGCCCCCACCATCAATGCGCCGCTGTGGCCGAGCAAGGTTGCCGACAAAGGGCTCACGAATTTCATCACGCCGAATGCGATGGCTCGCAGCGCGATATTCAGCACCCAGGTTTTCCGTGGCCAAGCTGCTCGCCCGCGGTATCTGGGAAAGACGCCGCTTGCGTGCTTGGGCAGCATGTCGGTTTTCCAGCTGGCCGGAGAACAGCTAGACCAGAATGATGCCGATGTCTTCTATGAACTGCTGAGGCGAGCTATTGCGCAAGGGGACGCTTCGGCACGGGAGGCACGCGTCCAGTTCAATCGCACTGAGTTGCTGACGGCGCTGGGCAGGGCCAGAGGCGGAAAGACCCTCAAGCTGCTCAACGAATCTCTCGAACGACTCACTGACGCGACCTTCTACTTCGAAATTCCAGGACTCTTCACAGGTCGCTCGCGCCTCATCCTGAAAGCGCTCACCAAGGAGATACATGCCCAGGAGTGCGACTACGATGTCCTCATTGACGTCGAGCTCGCCAAACTCTTTGCCCGAGAACAGTGGGCTTTCCTAAGGAAAAAGGAGCGTGACAGCCTGGCTGGCGACCCGCTTGCCAAGGGTCTTCACGCCTACTACGCGACCCACAAGGAGCCCTATCCGGTTCTGGTCGACACGCTCCAAGGCCTGATGGGAAGGCAGACCATGCAGCCGAGCAAGTTCAAGAAGGCACTATCGGCATCGCTAGCCAAGCTCAAGGCGGTCACCGGCTGGCACACCTGCGAAATTGCGAATGCCGGGGATGATGCGGCCAAGGTGCGCGTCATCAAGAAGCCGCCGCAAGCGGCGAAGAAACCCGTCAAAGCCGCGTCTTCGTCACGGCCCGCGGCGGACCACAGCATCGAGGCTATAAGCTGGGATGCCATTGATACACCACTTGCCCTCATCCACCTTTCGGTCGACCAGCTTGTCGCACTCATGGACGGTCAGGCGAAATCCGAGTGGGCGGCAATTTTAGGCACGCGCAACTTCCGCGACGAAGGCATCGCCTGGGAGGCCGCTCGGCACATACTCGAACGACAATGCGTCGCCCTTCTAGCAGAGCAGAACCCAGAAAGCGACCCCTACGACATCTGAGGGCGATTGCCATTATGCTCGTGGCCCACGTCAGGAGCTTTGCCCGAATGGAGTCGCTGCCATCAGGTACCGCCGCGGGACGGCACTGACAGTGCAGCAACAGGAAGAATCATGCCTGTTAAAGCGAATATTGGCTGCAGCAGGCAAATTTCTGCCTATTGCTGCGGTCCGGGCACGCCACTGAAAATGGTCCTTGAGGCAGCTCGGTTGAAGGCCATGCACCTGGCTGCCATGCCCCGCCGCTCGCCTACCCTGGCGCTCGCTCAGTGGGCAACGCACCGCCTACCGTTGGCTGGGCCGGCGCGAAACGCGCTCATCGGGCTGCTACAAATTTGCTGCAATTTCGCTCCCAGGACTGCCGTTGGCGCCGCAAATTGCGGTAAGATGTCGACCGACAGGTGTATAGCGTAACCGCCTGATTTTATTGGGAAAAGCTGAGCTTCAAAGTGCCCGGGCTTGCTGTGCGCCCGTGGAGAAATTGGTAGACTCAGCAGACTTAAAATCTGCCGCCCTTCCGGGCTTACGGGTTCGATTCCCGTCGGCCGCACCATCTTCCGCGACCTTCCATCGCTATCGCGGCGTCGCCGCGGATGTCACACCATCAGTGCGCAAAGTGCAGCGCCAAGCACCATCAAGAAGATAAAGAGCGTTGCGGCCAGCGCCAGCGGCTTGCGCCCGGCGCGTAGCAATTCACCTAGACGGGTATGCAGCCCGATAGCCAGCATCGCGCAGGCCAGCATCCAGTTGTCGAGCGCAGTGAGGGCCGACTTCCATTCCACTGGAACGAGCGCCGCGGAATTCAGTGCCATGACGGCCACGAAACCGACTGCAAACCACGGCACCGAGCGCAGCAGACCGCGCAGATTGCGCGTACCGCCGGCCTCCTGGGACCAGCTCGTGCGAGGCCATAGCGCCATGATCAGCAGCAGCGGACCCAGCGCGAGCACGCGCACCATCTTCGCCACCACGGCTGCATCGGCCGTCGTATCGCTGATCATCTTGCCCGACGCGATGACCTGCGCTACCTCGTGAAGCGTCGCGCCGGTGAAGATACCGAAGGCCCGCTCACCGATCGCGAAATGCCAATGCTGCGTGGCCAATTCATAGATCCACGGATACAACAGCATGCCCAGCGTGCCGAACAGCACGACCGTGGCCACCGCCACCGCAGTCTGACGGTCATCGGTACGTACGACCGAGGACACCGCGATTGCCGCAGCCGCGCCACATACGGCACTGCCAGCGCTGACCAAGATGGCTTCGCGACGGCTAAGCCCGAAGAACGACGACCCGACCCACGTCCCGAACAGCAACGTTGCCACCAACATGATCAGCGGCACCGCCACACCGCCGATGCCAAGTGCCGCGATCGCGCCGAAAGTTAGACGCAATCCATACAACGCGACACCGATGCGTAAAAGATGATGACGCGCCACCTGCATGCCTGGCGCGAGCGGCGTCAGCCAGTGCTTGGGCATCGTATTGGCCGCAACCATCCCCGCGCACATGGCCAGCGTCAGCGCTGACAACCCATATTGGGAAACCGCCGGATGATCCGCCAGCACCTGCGCCAGCAACGCGATGGCGCCAAGCGGGATGAGTG
>Ga0102587_1001896_pt1 | contig 13722 bp, 8 predicted proteins | sample AraplaF_Col_mTSA_FD_76853 | JGI IMG/M metagenome (GOLD analysis project Ga0102587, IMG submission 76853) | Arabidopsis root microbial communities from the University of North Carolina, USA - plate scrape MF_Col_mTSA (SPADES assembly) (version 2) | ecosystem: Host-associated > Plants > Roots >... | reverse complement strand
GAACTGCAGGAACTCGAAGCCGCCCATCCCGAACTGCTGACGCCGGACTCGCCGACCCAGCGCGTGGGCGGCAAGCCCCTGGACCAGTTCGCCAGCGTGCGCCACAAGGTGCCCATGCTCAGCATACGCACCGAGACCGACACCGAGGCCACGGGCGCGCAGAACTTCGACACCCGCGTGCGCAAGGAGCTGGGCCTGGCCGAGTCCGAACCGCCGGTCGAGTATGTCGCTGAGCTCAAGTTCGACGGCCTGGCCATGAGCTTGCGTTACGAGAACGGCATCCTGGTGCAGGCCGCCACGCGCGGCGACGGCGAAGTCGGCGAGGACGTCACGCAGAACATACGCACCATCAACCAGATTCCGCTGCGGTTGCCGGTCGATGCACCTGCCGTGATGGAGGTGCGAGGCGAGGTTTACATGCGCCGCGCCGATTTTGAGGCGCTCAATGAAAAGCAGCGCGAGAAGATCGCGCAAGGCGCAAAAGGCGAAAAAACCTTCGTCAACCCGCGCAATGCGGCGGCCGGCGGCGTGCGCCAGCTGGACCCGGCCATGGCGGCGCAGCGGCGACTGAGCTTTTTTGCCTACGGCCTGGGTGAGATCACGCCGGCGGAAGAGGGCGGCCCGGCCTTCGAGAGCCACTTCCAGATGCTGCTGACGCTCAAGTCCTGGGGTTTTCCGGTGGCGTCGCAGACGCAGCTCGCGCAGGGCGCGCCCGAGCTGATCGCCTTTCACGAAGCCATGGGCCGGCAGCGCGACAGCCTGCCTTACGACATCGACGGCGTGGTCTACAAGGTCAACAGCCTGGCGCTGCAAAAAAAGATGGGCTTTGTCACGCGCGAGCCGCGCTGGGCCGTGGCGCACAAATACCCGGCGCAGGAGCAGCTCACCACCGTGCAGGCCATCGAGGTGCAGGTGGGGCGCACCGGCAAGCTCACGCCGGTTGCCAAGCTGGCGCCGGTGTTTGTGGGTGGCGTCACCGTGACCAACGCCACGCTGCACAACGAGGACGAAGCGCGCCGCAAGGACGTGCGCGTGGGCGACACGGTGATCGTGCGCCGCGCGGGCGACGTGATCCCCGAAGTCGTCAGCGTGCTGCTGGACAAGCGCGTGCAGGACGCGCCGCAGTTCAGCATGCCGCGCAAATGCCCGGTCTGCGGCTCCGACGCTGTGCGAGAAGAGGGCGAAGCCGACTACCGCTGCACCGGCGGCCTGTTCTGCGGCGCCCAGCGCAAGGAGGCCATTCTGCATTACGCGCACCGTCGCGCCGTCGAGGTCGAAGGCCTGGGCGACAAGCTGGTCGAGCAACTGGTGGATGCCAACATCATCCGCACCTTGCCCGACCTTTACAAACTGGGCCTCATGGCGCTGGCCGGCCTGGACCGCATGGCCGAAAAATCGGCCAACAACCTGCTGGAAGCGCTCGAAAAATCCAAGCAGACGACCTTGCCGCGTTTCCTGTTCGGCCTGGGCATACGCCATGTCGGCGAAGCCACCGCCAAGGAACTGGCGCGCCACTTCGGCAAGCTCGACGCCATCATGGACGCCACCGAGGAGCAGTTGCTGGAAGTCAGCGATATCGGCCCCATCGTTGCGCAAAGTATTCGCACTTTCTTCGAGCAGCCGCACAACCGCGAGGTGGTGGAACAGCTGCGCGCCTGCGGCGTCCACTGGGAAGAGGGCGAGCCCGCCGCCCGCGCGCCGCAGCCGCTGTCGGGCAAGACCTTTGTCATCACCGGCACCTTGCCCACGCTGAGCCGCGACGAGGCCAAGGACAAAGTGGAAGCCGCCGGCGGCAAGGTGGCCGGCTCGGTCAGCAAGAAGACCGATTTTGTGGTCGCGGGCGAGGAGGCTGGCAGCAAGCTGGCCAAGGCGCTGACGCTGGGTGTGCCGGTGATTGACGAGGCAGCCTTGCTGGCCATGCTGGCCGGGCCGTCCGAGTGACGTTTCCTGACGTTCTTCCGATGCTGAGCCGGGGCTGCCGAAGGGCCAGCACCACGAGGTAGCTGTCGCCGGCCTCGGCTTACATGGCGTTACCGGGGTTTGCATGCCGGACGTCAGGCCGGCCGCCCCCGCCGGACGTTGAAAAGACCTGTACACAGGAGCTTTTCCATGAATAACAAACGTTTGCCCGCCTTGCTGGCCGCCACCAGCCTGGCCGCCTTGCTGTCCGGTTGTGTCGTCGCCCCTGTCGGCCCTCCCGTGGCGGTTTACCCGTCCCGCCCCGTTTATGTCGAACCCGCTCCCGTCGTGGTGGTACCGGCACCTGGCTACTATCGCGGCTGGGGTTACAGGCACTGGCGCTAAGCCAAAAAAGCTTCGCGCCGCCATAATCGGCGCATGACCATTCGCGAAATCCTCAAGATGGGCGATCCCCGGCTGCTGCGGGTTGCCCAGCCCGTCACCGCCTTTGACACCGATGAGCTGCACCAGCTGGTCTCGGACATGTTCGACACCATGCGCGCCGTCAACGGCGCGGGCCTGGCGGCGCCGCAGATCGGCGTGGACCTGCAACTGGTGATTTTCGGTACCGATGCGGTGAACCCGCGCTATCCCGACGCGCCGCTGGTGCCGCGCACGGTGCTGCTGAACCCTGTGATCAAGCCCCTGGGCCCTGAGGAAGAAGAGGGCTGGGAAGGCTGCCTCTCGGTGCCCGGGTTGCGCGGCGTGGTACCGCGATTTTCGCGCATCCACTATGCCGGGTTTGACCAGTACGGCGATGCGATAGAGCGCACGGTGGAGGGTTTCCATGCGCGTGTGGTGCAGCATGAATGCGACCACCTGATAGGCACGCTGTATCCCATGCGCATCCGCGATTTCAGCCGCTTTGGTTTTACCGAGGTGCTGTTTCCCGGGCTGGACGCGTCCGACGACGACTGAGCGCTGACAAGGGCCAGGGGTACACTGGCCCAGGTTGAGGGCTATTTCGCCCCGTTTGAGCGTGTAGTACGCAAGGAAAGTTTTCCGCATGCCGCACGCTCCCGTTCCGGGCCCGGTTCCCGCCACCGGAACCGCCTCTGCCGAGCCCTACCTGCTCAAGTATGAAACCGTGAGCGGCAGCGGCGAGGACCTGCAGCTGCGCTCCCTGCTGGACCGGCAGCAATTCCACGATCCCCTGGGCGAGGCCGAGCGCGAGGGCATTTCTTCCTCGGCCTGGCCCTTGTTCGGCCTGCTCTGGCCCTCGGGCCGGGTGCTGGCCCATGCCATGCTGAGTTTCGAGTTGGAAGGCAAGCGCATCCTGGAGCTGGGCTGCGGCCTGGCGCTGGCCAGCCTGGTGGTGCACAGGCGCGGCGGCAACATCACCGCCAGTGACTGCCATCCGCTGGCGGCGGAGTTCCTGCTGGAAAACCTCAAGCTCAACCAGCTGCCGGCGATGAAATACCAGGCCGGCAACTGGTCGCGCGCCAACCCCCTGCTGGAGCGCTTTGACCTGATCATAGGCAGCGACGTGCTTTACGACCGTGGCCAGCCCGAGGCGCTGTCGCGCTTTATCGAGCTGCATGCGCAGCCGCGGGTGGAGGTGCTGATCGTGGACCCGGACCGCGGCAACCGGGCCAGCTTTAATCGCAGGATGGACGGGCTGGGTTATTCACGCACCGAGACGCGCGTGACGCAATTGCCGGCCGGGGGCAGCTACAAGGGCCGCCTGTTGCAGTACTTGCGGGCTTGAAACTCAGGTATTGAGCGCTTCGAGCAGCTCGGTCTCGATCGCGATCTGCGCCTTGTTGTGCTGCAGCTCGGGCCCGTCGATCAAAAACGTGTCTTCCACGCGCTCGCCCAGGGTGCTGACCTTGGCCAGCTGCAGGTTGATGCGGTGGCGTGCCAGCACCCGCGCGATGCGGTACAGCAGTCCGACACGGTCGCTGGCCGAGACGCTGAGCAGCCAGCGCTGGGCTTTTTCGTCGGGCCGCAGGTCCACGCGCGGCGCGATCGGGAAACTCTTGACGCGGCGCGACACGCGGCCCTTGCCGGGCGGGGGCAGGGGGCCGGGCTCCTCGATGGTGCGGTCCAGGTCGGCCTCCACCATGGCCGCGAGTTCGCGGTAGTGGTCGGCCAGCGTCGGACTGACGACCTGGAAGGTGTCGAGCGCATAGCCGTTCTGGGCGGTGTGGATCTTGGCGTCCAGGATGCTGAAGCCGGCTTCGTCAAAGTAGCCGCAGATGCGCGCGAACAGGTCGGGCGCGTCGGGCGTGTAGACCAGCACCTGCATGCCTTCGCCGGCCAGGGAGCGGCGCGCGCGCACCACCGCCTTGGCCTTGCCGACGTGGCGCGAGAGCTGGCGCGCGTGCCAGGCGATGTCGGAGGCCTCGTGGCGCATGAAATAGCTGACGTCCAGCGTGTCCCACAGCGTTTTGTGCGCCTCAAAGGGCTCGGCATGCAGGGCCAGGATGGTCAGGGCCTCGCGCTTGCGGGCCTCGACCTCGGCGTCCGCGTCGGGCGCGCGGCCGCCCAGCACACGCAGGGTGTAGCGGTACAGGTCTTCCAGCAGCTTGCCCTTCCAGGCGTTCCAGACCTTGGGGCTGGTGCCGCGTATGTCGGCCACCGTCAGCAGGTAAAGCGCCGTCAGGTAGCGCTCGTTGCCCACGCGTTTGGCGAAGGCCGCGATGACTTCCGGGTCGCTCAAGTCTTCCTTCTGGGCGATGCGGCTCATGCTCAGGTGCTCGCCGACCAGGAATTCGATGAGTTTTGCGTCCTCGGTCGCGATGCCGTGCTGGCGGCAGAAAATATGCACCTCCTTGCAACCCAGCTCGGAATGGTCGCCGCCGCGGCCCTTGGCGATGTCGTGGAACAGCGCGGCGATGTACAAAATCCAGGGCTTGTCCCAGCCGGCCGCCAGCTGCGAGCACATGGGGTATTCGTGCGAGTGCTCGGCCATGAAGAAGCGCCGCACATTGCGCAGCACCATCAGGATGTGCTGGTCCACCGTGTAGACATGGAACAGGTCGTGCTGCATCTGCCCGACGATCTTGCGGAAGATCCAGAGGTAGCGGCCCAGTACCGAGGTCTGGTTCATCAGCCGCATCGCATGGGTGATGCCCTCGGGCTGCTGCAGGATGCGCAGAAAGGTCGCGCGGTTGACCGGGTCCCTTCGGAAGCTGGCGTTCATCAGGCCGCGGGCGTTGTAAAGCGCGCGCAGCGTGCGCGCCGACAGACCCTTGATACCCACCGTGGTTTCGTAGAGCAAAAAGGTCTCGAGGATGGCGTGCGGCTCGCGCGCGTACAGGTCGTCGCTGGCCACCTCCAGCATGCCGGCCTTGTCGCAAAAGCGCTCGTTGATGGGCCGCAGCGGGTAGGTGTTGGGGTTCAGCCGCTCCTCGATGTTGAGCAGCAGGATCTGGTTGAGCTGTGTCACGGCCTTGGCCGCCCAGTAGTAGCGCTTCATCAACGCCTCGCTGGCGCGACGCGGCAGCTTGCTGCCGTCGTCGGCCTCGGCCGAATACCCGAAGGATTCGGCCACGGCGGTCTGCAGGTCGAACACCAGGCGGTCTTCGCGGCGCCCGGCGATCAGGTGCAGGCGCGCGCGTATCAGGCTCAGCAGGGCTTCGTTGGCCTTGATCTGCCGCACCTCAAAGGCTGTGGCCAGGCCCTTGCGCGCCAGGTCGTCCCAGGACTTGCCCAGGCCGGCGGCGCGCGCTACCCAGAGGATCACCTGCAGGTCGCGCAGGCCGCCCGGCGACTCCTTGCAGTTGGGCTCCAGCGAGTAGGGCGTGTTCTCGAACTTGTTGTGGCGCTGGCGCAGCTCCAGCGTCTTGGCCACGTAAAAAGCCTGCGGGTCCAGCACGGCGGCCAGGCGTTTTTGCAGCTGCTGGAAGTTCTTTTTGGCACCGGCGACCAGGCGGGCCTCCAGCAGCGAGGTCTGCACCGTGACGTCCTTGGAGGCTTCCTCCACACAATCGGACGCGGTGCGCACGCTGGAGCCGATTTCCAGGCCCACGTCCCAGCAGGCGCCAATGAAGCGCTCGACCTTGGCTTTCAGCGCCGGGTCGGCATCGACGTCGGTGTGGTCCGGCAGCAGCAGCAGCACGTCCACGTCCGAGTGGGGAAACAGCTCGCCGCGGCCGTAACCGCCTGCGGCGACAAGGCAGGCCGCGGCCGGAAAGCCGGCGCCTTCCCAGAGCGCCTGCAGCGTGGCGTCGGTGTGGCGGGCGAATTTTTGCAGCAGGCCGTGGATGCCGCGCGAGGACGCGCCGCTGGCGGCCAGCGAGGCCAGCAGGGCGGCCTTGCCGGCCTTGTACTGCTCGCGCAGCTGGGGCAGGCCGGCCATTGCCGTAGAGGCCGTGTCAGGGGACGCGCGCGGCACGGGCATGGGGGCCATAGGAGCGCCGCTCAGGCGCTGACCGTGGCCTGGACCGGGCTTTGCTGCGGCACAAAGGCCGGAATCGGCGGGCTGCCGGCCGACAGGGTCAGCACCTCGTAGCCGGTGTCGGTCACCAGGATGGTGTGCTCCCACTGCGCCGACAGCGAGTGGTCGCGCGTCACGATGCTCCAGCCGTCTTTTTCGGGACCGTCCTTGATGTCGCGCTTGCCGGCGTTGATCATGGGCTCTATGGTGAAGGTCATGCCGGGAACCAGCTCTTCGAGCGTACCGGGGCGGCCGTAGTGCAGCACCTGGGGTTCCTCATGGAAGTTTTGGCCTATGCCGTGGCCGCAGAACTCGCGCACCACGGAAAAGCCCTGTTTTTCGGCAAAGGTCTGGATCGCAAAGCCGATGTCGCCCAGCCGCACGCCGGGTTTGACGCGCATGATGCCTTGCCACATGGCTTCGTAGGTGATGTTGCACAGCCGTTTGGCGGCGATCGAGGCCTCGCCGACCAGGTACATGCGGCTGTTGTCGCCGTGCCAGCCGTCCTTGGTGATGACGGTCACGTCGATGTTGACGATGTCGCCCTTTTTGAGCGGCTTGTCGTTGGGAATGCCGTGGCAGACCTGGTGGTTGACCGAGGTGCACAGCGATTTGGGGTAGGGCACATAGCCCGGGGGGCCGTAGCCCAGGGTCGCGGGAATGGTGCCCTGGACCTGGGTCATATAGTCATGGGCCAGCCGGTCGATTTCATTGGTGGTCACGCCCGGTTTCACGAAGGGGGCCAGATAGTCCAGTACCTCGGAAGCCAGCCTGCCGGCCAGGCGCATGCCTTCGATCCCGGCCGCATCTTTGTAAGTAATACTCATGGCCCTGATTATCCCACCGCTCCCGGGGGCATGCATTGAACCTGCTCACGGCCTAAACGTGGCCGCGTTGGGGTGCAATCGGGATGAGTGGGCCGACCGGGCACGCCGCATGGGCTAATGCCCATGCAAGGGCCTGGGTGGCTCAATCGCCCGATTTCACCCCAACCCGGAGGGCAAATGCCTTCCCGGGCGGTCTGCGGCGTTGCGGCGCTAGCCCATAGCCGTGCTATGGGCGGCGCACCGCGCCTTGCATCCCATCCCGGGAAGGCGTTTGCGCGGCCCCGTTTAGGCCGTGAGCAGGTTCTTACAGCATGAGTGCCAGGGCTTTTGCGTTTTTGGCCTGAATCCTCCGCGAAAGTGCCCGTGTCTGGCGCTCGGCAAGGCCGGCAAGCCCCCAGTCGCTGATAAAATTACGGGTTAACGCGAACCCCGCAAAGGCCGGCTACAAACAGGCGCTTGCAGGCGGTGTTAACCCCCCCAAACAGCCATGAGCTGCCCACTTCCCACTACAAGGCCACCGCTACCGTGACCCTGCACCTGACGACTTTTGAGGGCGAACCCCACGGGATCAGCGCCCTCAGCGACTTCCGCGTCCAGCAACTCCTTCCCCGCCTGCAAGCCATCCACGACAAGATCGCCGGCATCAGCGCCCGTTTTGTGCACCTGGTGGCGACCGAGTCGCCGCCTTCAGAGGCTGCCAAAGCCCAGCTCGCGGCGCTGCTCAGCTATGGCGAGCCCTGCGCGCCGGCTGCCGGCAAGGAGGGCGATGCCCTGGTCTTTATCGTCTCCCCGCGTTTCGGCACCGTCTCGCCCTGGGCTTCCAAGGCCACGGACATCGCCCACAACTGCGGCCTGGCCGTCAAGCGCGTGGAGCGCATCACCGAATACCGCGTCACGTTGAAAAGCGGCTTCTTCAGCAAGACCGCCTTGAGCACCGCCCAGCGCGAGCAGGTCGCCGGCCTGCTGCACGACCGCATGACTGAAAGCGTGATGTTCGACCGCGCGGAAGCCGCGGGCCTCTTCACCGAGCTGCAGGGCGCACCGCTGCAGACCATAGACGTGCTGGCCGGCGGCAAGGCCGCACTCGAAAAAGCCAATGCCGAGTTCGGCCTGGCGCTGGCCGCCGATGAGATCGACTACCTGGTCAATGCTTTCACGCAATTGAAGCGCAACCCGACCGACGTCGAACTCATGATGTTCGCCCAGGCCAACAGCGAGCACTGCCGCCACAAGATATTCAACGCCGATTTCACGATTGACGGCGTGCCGCAGGAAAAAAGCCTGTTCGGCATGATCCGCAACACCGAAAAGCTGCATCCCCAGCACACGGTGGTGGCTTATTCGGACAATGCCTCCGTCATGGAAGGCTACAAAAGCCAGCGCTTTTACGCCAGACCGGACGCTACCGGCCGCCAGACCTACAGCGCCACCGAGGGCGTGCAGATGCACGTGCTCATGAAAGTCGAGACGCACAACCACCCCACGGCGATTTCGCCCTTCCCGGGCGCCTCCACCGGCGCCGGCGGCGAGATCCGCGATGAGGGCGCGACCGGCCGCGGCTCCAAGCCCAAGGCGGGTTTGACGGGCTTTACGGTCTCCAGGCTATTTGACGATGCCGGCACGTCTTATGGCAAGCCCGAACACATCGCCAGCCCGCTGCAGATCATGACCGAGGGCCCGCTGGGCGGCGCGGCCTTTAACAACGAGTTCGGCCGGCCCAACCTGGCCGGTTATTTCCGCGAATACGAGCAGACCGTGGCCGGCCAGCGCTGGGGTTACCACAAGCCCATCATGATCGCTGGCGGCGTCGGCACGATTGATGCGGCCTTGACCAAGAAGATCCTGTTTCCGGCCGGCACCTTGCTGATCCAACTGGGCGGCCCCGGCATGCGCATCGGCATGGGCGGCAGCGCGGCCAGCTCCATGGCCTCGGGCGCCAACGCGGCCCAGCTCGACTTCGACTCGGTGCAGCGCGGCAACCCCGAAATCGAACGCCGGGCCCAGGAAGTCATCAACCAGTGCGCCCAGCTGGGCGCGGCCAACCCCATTCTGGCCATTCACGATGTGGGTGCGGGCGGTTTGTCCAACGCCTTCCCCGAACTCGTCAACGACGCCGGCCGCGGCGCGAAGTTCGACCTGCGCGCCGTGCCGCTTGAGGAAAGCGGCCTCTCGCCCAAGGAAATCTGGAGCAACGAAAGCCAGGAACGCTACGTGATGGCGGTCGCGCCCGAGTCGCTGCCGCAGTTCCAGGCTTTCTGCGAACGCGAGCGCTGCCCGTTTGCGGTCATCGGCGTCGCCACCGAAGAAAAACAGCTGGTGCTGTCCGACAAGGATGCCGCAGCGCCGGTCGACATGCCCATGAATGTGCTGCTGGGCAAGCCGCCCAAGATGCACCGCGACGTGAAAACCGTCAAACACGCGATCAAGCCCATAGACCTGACCGGCGTGGACCTGCAGAAAAGCGCGATCGCCGTGCTGAGCCACCCGACCGTGGCTTCCAAGCGTTTCCTGATCACCATTGGCGACCGCACCGTGAGCGGCCTCACGCATCGCGACCAGATGGTCGGTCCTTGGCAGGTGCCTGTGGCCGATTGCGCCGTCACGCTGGCCGACTACAGCGGTTTTGCCGGCGAGGCCATGAGCATGGGCGAACGCACGCCGCTGGCCACAGTCAACGCGGCCGCCTCCGGCCGCATGGCGGTTGCCGAGGCCATCACCAACCTGCTGGCCGCGCCGATCGAGTTGCCGCGCGTCAAGCTCTCGGCCAACTGGATGGCCGCCTGCGGCGAGCCCGGCCAGGATGCCGCGCTGTACGAAACCGTCAAAGCCGTGGGCATGGAACTGTGCCCGGCGCTGGGCGTGTCGATTCCCGTCGGCAAGGATTCCCTGTCCATGCGCACCGTGTGGAGCGAGGGCGACGCCGGCAAAAAAGTCACTTCGCCGGTTTCCCTGATCGTGAGCGCCTTTGCGACGCTGCCCGACGTGCGCGGCACGCTGACGCCGCAGCTGGACCGCGACGAGGCCGACAGCACGCTGATCCTGGTCGACCTGGGCAAGGGCAAAAACCGCATGGGCGGCTCCATTCTCGCGCAGACGCTGGACAAGGAAGAGGGCGAGGTGCCCGACCTCGACGACCCCCAGGATCTGGTCAAGCTGGTCAATGCCATCAATGCGCTGCGCAAAGAGGGCAAGCTTTTGGCCTACCACGACCGCAGCGACGGCGGCCTGTTCGCCGCGGTCTGCGAAATGGCGTTTGCCGGCAATGTGGGCGTATCGCTCAACATCGACATGCTGCTGGTCGAAGGCGACGGCATTTCCGACAGCCGCATGGACACCGGCGACAGCAAGAACTGGGCAAGCCAGGTCGGCGCGCGCCGCGAAGAGCTCACGCTCAAGGCTCTGTTCAACGAAGAACTGGGTGCCGTCATCCAGGTGGCGACTTCAGAGCGCAACGAGGTCATGCAGGCCCTGCGTGAACACGGCCTGTCCAAATTCAGCCATTTCATCGGCAAGGCCCGGCCCCAGCAGGCTTCGCTCGAGGTCGGCAAGGGTGAGATCCAGGTCTGGCGCGACACCAAGGCCGTGTTCTCGGCCAAGCTGCAGGACCTGCACCAGGTCTGGGATTCGGTCAGCTGGAAGATCTGCCAGCAGCGCGATAACCCCGACTGCGCCAACACCGAACACGCGGCCGCCGGCAACCCCGCCGACCCGGGCTTGCATGTGAAGCTGAGTTTTGACCCGGCCAAGGTCCCGGCCGCCCCCGCGCTCAACCTGTCGGCGCGGCCGCGCGTCGCGGTGTTGCGCGAGCAGGGCGTCAATTCGCACATCGAAATGGCTTACGTCTTCACCGAAGCCGGTTTTGAAGCCTGCGACGTGCACATGACCGACCTGCAAACCGGCCGCGCCAAACTGGCCGACTTCAAGGGCATCGTCGCCTGCGGCGGCTTCAGCTACGGCGACACACTGGGGGCCGGCGTGGGCTGGGCGCGCTCCGTCACCTTCAACCCGGTGCTGTCCGACGAGTTCAAGGCTTTCTTCGCGCGCCAGGACACCTTCGGCCTGGGCGTATGCAACGGCTGCCAGATGTTTGCCGAGCTGGCCGACATCATCCCGGGCGCCGAGGCCTGGCCGCGTTTCACCACCAACCGCAGCGAACGCTTCGAGGCGCGCCTGAGCATGGTCGAGGTGCTGGAATCGCCCAGCATTTTCCTGCGGGGCATGGCCGGCAGCCGCCTGCCGATCGCGGTTGCGCACGGCGAGGGTTATGCCAACTTTGCCTTCCGGGGCGACGCCTCCAAGGCGATTGCCGCGATGCGCTTTACCGACAACCACGGCCGGCCTACGGAGGCCTACCCGGCCAATCCCAACGGCAGCGCCGGCGGCCTGACGGGTGTGACCACGGCCGACGGCCGCTTCACGGCCATGATGCCGCACCCCGAGCGCGTGTTCCGTAACATCCAGAAAAGCTGGACCTCAGGCAACCCCAGCGAGCGCAGCCCGTGGATGAGCCTGTGGCACAACGCGCGCAAGTGGGTGGGTTAGCAGAACGCTAGGGCGCGGGCCCTGGCGTCTCGCTCAAGCTGAGATGCCGGCCAAGGCCTTGGCCGCGGGTTGCAGCTCGGCCTTGTTCATCGCAAGATCGCCAAGGGCCACGATACCGACCAGGCGCTTGTCGTGATTGACGATGGGCAGCCTGCGCACCTGGTGCTTGCTCATGATCTTCACGGCATTCTCGACCGTGTCGTCGTCATAGGCCCAAAGAATGCCTTCCGACATGACCTCCCGCACGCGGGTATCCGCCCCTTTGCCGTCGGCGACGGCGCGCATGACGATGTCGCGGTCGGAGATGGCACCTGTCAGCCGGTCGTTCTCGCCCACCGGCAGCAGACCAAAATCGCCCGTGCGCATACGCTGGGCGGCTTCGGCGATGCTCGCGTCGGGGCTGATGACATCGACCTGCCGAGTCATGACTTCCTTGATGGTGTACATGAAAATCTCCTTCAAGTGCTTACCTTGTTGATGGGGCCGAACTGCTGCCGGCCCCGTAAGCACCACCTTAACCCCAACCATATGAGCGGCCGTAGTCTCGCCTATTGCCTGGGCGTAGGCCCATGCTTACAGGGATTCCGGTCAGGGCTTCACGGGCGGCGCAACCGCCGCGCCCTCAATGCCATGGCGCGACAGCGCCGCGGCCACAAAACCGGACGCTTTCATCTCTTCGACAAAGGCCGCCAGGTAACGCGCGCCGGCTTCACGCCCTTTGGGCAGGCCCATGGCCTGGTTGATCACCATAAAGCGCCCCGGCAGCAGGCGCAGGCCGGCCAGGCGTTTGGCGTCGGCTTCGAGCTGCTGCTTGACGCCGGCCGCCACCTCCAGGTTTTGCGCGACCATGACGTCGGTCACCGCCGGTGAGGTTGGGGCCTTCACCAGCCTGGCGGCCTTGAGTTCGCGGCTCAGGTAAAGGTCGTAGGCGCTGCCGTTGCCGACCACGACGCGGTGGGCCGCCTGGTCCACGTCTTCATTGCGGCGTATCGGCGAGTCGTTTCGCACCAGATAGGCGCCTTCGATGATGACGTAGGGCGGCGTCTGCAGCATGTCGGCACCGCGCACCGGGTCTATCGCGACAAAGGCGATGTCGACCTGAGCATCCCTGACCGCCTCCACCACCTTGCCGGCCGACGTGAAGGTCACCAGTTCAACCGGTACGCCCAGCCGCCTGCCTAGCTCGTTGGACAAATCCACCGAGACGCCGCGCGGTGAACCGTCCGGCAAGCGAATCGCCAGGATGGGGTTACCGAAATTGATGGCGGCTTTGAGCTTGCCGGAAGGCGCCAGTTCGGCGATGGGCGCCGGCGGCTTGGTGGCGCAGCCCAGCAGCACAAAAGCCGCCAGCGCCAGCACGGCCAGCGCGGCAAGCCACCACCACAAGCCGTTGGAGCTGCGCACCTGGCCCGGGGACAGTCCTTCGCTCGCGCCCGGTCCCATACCCGTATCCGTGTCCGTGTCCAGTCCCGTGCGCCCGGCCTCCACCGCATCCTTGGCTTCCTTCAGCCCCATACCCGTCAGGCCCCGCAAGCGCCGTACCGCCTCGATCTTGTTGCCCTGGTCCAGCGCCTCCTGCACCTGCGCGGGCAGGGGCGCGCCGGCGGGCAAGGCCTTGGGCGCGAAGCCGCCCGCTGGTGCTTCGCCGCGCAGATAGGCTTCCAGCGCGTCCTTGGTTTCCTTCAGGCCCAGGCCGGTGCCGGCGCGCATCAGCTGGATGGCTTCGACCAGGTTGCCGCGCTGCAAGGCGTCCTGCACAGGCTGGGGAAGGCTGGGGGCGGAAAGAGGTTCAGGAGGGGTCATGCGCGCCTCGACTGCGCGGCGGAACACAGGGAAAAAACAAAGCGCTTGGGCATGGAGGCTCCAGAAAGGGGGTCAGCCATTGGAACGGCCCCCGCCACCGACGTCAATCGGCAATTCGCCCCATCCGCTTGGCCCCAGGAAAAAAGCAGCCCAAAGGCTGCTTTTTCAGAAGAGGCAGGGCGGGCAGGGTGCCCGCGGTGCTGGGCGGGT
>Ga0102587_1001888_pt1 | contig 13778 bp, 8 predicted proteins | sample AraplaF_Col_mTSA_FD_76853 | JGI IMG/M metagenome (GOLD analysis project Ga0102587, IMG submission 76853) | Arabidopsis root microbial communities from the University of North Carolina, USA - plate scrape MF_Col_mTSA (SPADES assembly) (version 2) | ecosystem: Host-associated > Plants > Roots >... | reverse complement strand
CTGGGTTTCGCGCCGCGTCAGGTCGAGCAGGATGTCGGCCACTTCGGGCGGCTCGGCAACGGTTTCCTTGCCGGCGATCTGATCTGACAGGTTTTCGCGCTCGGCGAGATCGGCGGCGAGCTTGTCGGACGCCTTGTCGGAGATCGTGTAGACGGTGGCGCCGCGGATATCCTTCTGCTTCAGCGTGTCGGCGTGAAGCGAGATGAAGAGGCCCGCATGATGCTGCCGGGCGATCTGCACGCGCTCGGAGAGCGACAGGAACTCGTCGTTGTCGCGGGTGAGAAAGGCCTTGATGCCGGGCTCGCGGTTCAGCCGGTCGGCCAGCGCCTTGGCAAAGGCGAGCGTCACCTGCTTTTCCTCGGTCTTGGTGTCGACACCGATCGCGCCCGTATCGATGCCGCCATGGCCCGCATCGACGGCGATGATGAAGTCGCCGGGCTTCGGCGCTTCGCCTGCCGGTATGGCGCTCGTCACCTGCTGGTCGGCCGGGTCGCTCCAGGACTGGCCTTTGACCAGCGCTGCAAATTCTTCCTTGGTCGTCATCTCGGCATCGAGCACCAGCCGGTGGCCCTTGCCGTCCTCATCCTGCTGCACCTTGGCGAGCGCCAGCTTCACCGGCTTGATCGCCGTCAGGACGATGCGGGCACTGCCCTCGCCCATCGTGCCGTAACGGATGTCCTTGAACAGACCTCGGGCGCCGAGCTGTTTGGTATCGAAGCCGAAGGCGGTCGCCGGCAGATCGATGACAATGCGCGCAGGATTGGCGATGTAGTGAACGGAAAAGGCCGGCTCGCGGTCGAAATCGACGACGATGCGGGTGCGGGCGTCGTCGCCGATGATGCGCGCACCATAGGCAAGCAACGGCTCGGGCTTGCCACCATCGGCAGCCAGGACAGGCGCAACATGAAGATACAGCGCGGCGGCAACGAACGCGCCCGCCTGCACCTGATCGCCGGGCGTCGCGAAGACCGCCTGGTGTTCGACCTGCAGACCGCCGTGGCCGAATCCTTCGGCTATTCGGCCACGGCCGATGACGGAAGCAAGCTGCCGCGCCGCGCCAGCGAGGCGCTGATGAAGCGCTATTACTGGGCGGCCAAGGCTGTCACCCAGCTCAACCAGATCCTGCTGCTCAACATCGAGGAGCGCCTGAATCCCAACACCTACCCGCTGCGGCCCATCAACGAGCGCTTTTGCGACAAGGCCGGCATGCTGGAGGTGGCGAGCGACGACCTCTATGCGCGCGAGCCGCATGCCATCCTGGAAACCTTTTTGCTGTACGAAACGACCGTCGGCATCAAGGGCCTGTCGGCGCGCACGCTGCGCGCGCTTTATAACGCCCGCGGCCTGATGAACAGCAGGTTTCGCAGCGACCCGGTCAATCGCGACACCTTCCGCCGCATCCTGCAGCAGCCCGAGGGCATCACCCATGCCATGCGGCTGATGAACCAGACTTCGGTGCTGGGTCGTTACCTCTGGGTGTTCCGCAAGATCGTCGGGCAGATGCAGCACGACCTGTTCCACGTCTACACGGTGGACCAGCACATCCTGATGGTGCTGCGAAACGTGCGGCGCTTCTTCATGGCCGAGCATTCGCACGAATACCCCATGTGCTCGCAGCTCGCGGCCGGCTGGGACAAGCCCTGGATCCTCTACATCGCCGCGCTGTTCCATGACATCGCCAAGGGACGCGGCGGCGACCATTCAGAGCTGGGTTGCAAGGACGTGCGCATTTTCTGCCGCCAGCACGGCATTGCCGCCGAGGACGCGAAGCTGATCGAGTTCCTGGTCGGCGAGCACCTGAGCATGAGCCGCATCGCCCAGAAAGAAGACCTCAGCGACCCGGAAGTCATCGCGGCCTTTGCCCGACGCGTGGGCAACGAGCGCTACCTGACGGCACTCTACCTGCTGACGGTGGCCGACATACGCGGCACCAGCCCCAAGGTCTGGAACGCCTGGAAGGGCAAGCTGCTCGAGGACCTGTACCGCTACACCCTGCGTGTGCTGGGCGGCCGCGCGCCCGACGCCGACGCCGAGGTCGAGGCCCGCAAGCGCGAGGCCCTGACCACCCTGGCCCTGCACGCTGAACCCTTTGAGGCGCACAAGACGTTGTGGGACACGCTGGACGTCAGCTATTTCATGCGCCACGAGGCTTCCGACATCGCCTGGCACGCGCGCCAGCTTTCACGCCACGTCGGCAAGGCCAAGGCAGTGGTGCGTGCGCGCCGCTCCCTGGCGGGCGAAGGCATGCAGGTGCTGGTCTACACGCCCGACGCACCCGACCTGTTCGCGCGCATCTGCGGCTACTTTGACGAAGCCGGCTTCAGCATCCTGGACGCCAAGATCCATACCGCCCAAAACGGCTATGCGCTGGACACCTTCCAGGTCGTGAGCCCTACGCTGGCCGAGCACTACCGCGAGCTTGCGGCCATGGTGGAGGCTGACCTGGACCGCACCATCGAGGAGCCCGGCCCCTTGCCACCGCCCGGCAAGGGCCGCGTGTCGCGCCGGGTCAAAAGCTTCCCGATCGCGCCGCGCGTGGACCTGCGGCCCGACGAGAAAGCCCAGCGCTGGCTGCTCAGCGTTTCGGCCAGCGACCGTGTCGGATTGCTTTACCGGATCGCGCGGGTGCTGGCACGCCACCGCATCAACCTGCAGCTGGCCAAAGTCAGCACCCTGGGCGAGCGCGTGGAAGATACCTTTTTGATCGACGGCCCGGAACTACAGCACAACAAGGCGCAAATCGCGATTGAGACCGAGCTGCTCGAAGCGCTCAGCAGCTGATCACCAAGGCGATTGAACTTTCAGTCGTCATCGGATGCGTCAAGGCCGGGAAACAGCACATCGGTAAAACCAAAGCGCGTGAAATCACGGATGCGCATGGGGTAAAGCATGCCGATCAGGTGGTCGCATTCATGCTGCACCACGCGCGCGTGAAAGCCCTCCACCGTGCGTTCTATCGGGTCGCCGTACTGGTCAAACCCCGCGTAATGGATGCGCGAATACCGCGGTACCACACCGCGCAGCCCGGGTACCGAAAGGCAGCCTTCCCAGCCCTCCTCTTCCTCGGGGCCCAGCGGCTTGATCACCGGGTTCAGAAGCACCGTGCGCGGCACCAGCGGCGCGTCGGGGTAGCGCGGGTTGACCGCGTCGGTGCCGAAAATCACCAGTTGCAAGTCCACCCCTATTTGGGGCGCCGCCAAGCCGGCGCCATTGACGGCGCGCATGGTGTCGAACATGTCCGACACCAGCTGGTGCAACTCGTCGGTGTCGAAAGCGGTGACGGGCTGGGCAACCCGCAGCAGCCGGGGATCGCCCATTTTGAGGATGTCGCGGATAGCCATGCGCCGATTATGGCGGCGCCGGGCCTTTTTGGCTTAGCGCCAGTGCCTGTAACCCCAGCGGTAATAGCCGGGTGCCGGCACCACCACAACAGGCGCAGGCTCCACATACGCGGGCTGCGCCGGATAAACCGCCACGGGACGCGGCGCGATCGGCGCCACCACACAACCAGACAGCAGGGCGGCCAGGCCGGCGGCCGCCAACAAGGCGGGCAAACGTTTGTTATTCATGGAAAGCTCCTGTATGTACAGGTCTTTTCAACGCCCGGCGACGACGGCCAGCCTGACATCCGGCGTGCAAACCCCGGTAACGCGATGTAAGCCGTTGGCCAGCCCTGACTGTTCCGTGGTGATGGCGCTCCAGCAGGCCAGGTTCAGCAGGCCTCGGTCTTTGGGAGGGATGCGTTGGAAGCGTTGGAATTTACCCCGCCAGCATCGCCAGCAGCGCTGCTTCATCGATCACGGGAACGCCGAGCGTCAGCGCCTTGGCCAGTTTGCTGCCGGCCTCCTCGCCCGCCACCACGTAGTCGGTCTTTTTACTGACCGAGCCGGCAACCTTGCCGCCTGCGGCTTCCACCTTGTCCTTGGCCTCATCGCGGCTCAGGGTAGGTAGCGTGCCGGTGATGACAAAGGTTTTGCCCGACAGCGGCCGCGGCGCCCGGGCAGCGGGCTCGCCCTCTTCCCAGGTCACGCCGCAGGCGCGAAGCTGTTCGACCACCTCGCGGTTGTGCGGCTGCTCGAAAAAGGTGCGTATGCTTTGCGCGACGATGGGGCCGATGTCGCTGACTTCCAGCAGTTGCTCCTCGGTGGCGTCCATGATGGCATCGAGCTTGCCGAAGTGGCGTGCCAGTTCCTTGGCGGTGGCTTCGCCGACATGCCGTATGCCCAAGCCGAACAGGAAGCGCGGCAAGGTGGTGTGCTTGGATTTTTCGAGTGCTTCGAGCAGGTTGTTGGCAGATTTCTCGGCCATGCGCTCCAGGCCGGCCAGCGCCGTGAGGCCCAGCTTGTAGAGGTCAGGCAAGGTGCGGATGATGTTCGCGTCCACCAGTTGCTCGACCAACTTGTCGCCCAGGCCTTCGACCTCGACGGCGCGCCTGTGCGCGTAATGCAGGATGGCTTCCTTGCGCTGGGCGCCGCAGAATAGGCCGCCGGTGCAGCGGTAATCCGCCTCACCTTCTTCGCGCACGGCGTCAGAACCGCAGACCGGGCATTTACGCGGCATGGTGAATTGCAGCGCACCCTCAACACGTTTGTCCGGCAGCACGCCGACGACTTCAGGGATCACGTCGCCCGCGCGGCGCACGATGACGGTGTCGCCCACCCGCACATCCTTGCGGCGCGCCTCGTCCTCGTTGTGCAGCGTGGCATTGGTCACCGTGACACCGCCTACAAACACTGGCGCCAGCTTGGCCACGGGCGTGAGCTTGCCGGTGCGCCCCACCTGCACCTCGATGGCCTGCACCGTGGTGAGCTGTTCCTGTGCCGGGTATTTGTGCGCCACGGCCCAGCGGGGTTCGCGCGTGACAAAACCCATCTTCTTTTGCAATGCCAGGCTGTTGACCTTATAGACCACGCCGTCGATGTCATAGGGCAGGCTGTCGCGCTGCTTGCCGATGGCCTGGTGGAAGGCGATCAATTCAGGCGCGCCGTTGGCGAGCTGGGTCTGCGCCGCCACAGGAAACCCCCAGGAGCGCAAGGTGAGCAGCAACTGGAAGTGGCTCTCGAAGGCCGGCCCGCCCTCTTCCGCCGGCGTGATTTCACCCAGGCCATAGGCAAAAAAGCTCAGGCGCCGCTGCGCGGCCAGGGCCGGGTCCAGCTGGCGCACGCCACCAGCCGCCGCATTGCGCGGGTTGACAAAGGTTTTCTCGCCTTTGGCGCCCTGCGCGATCTTCTCGCGTTGCTTCTCGTTGAGCGCTTCAAAGTCAGCGCGCCGCATATAAACCTCACCGCGCACTTCCATCACGGGCGGCGCATCGGCGGGCAGGCGGAGCGGTATCTGGTTGATGGTGCGGATGTTCTGCGTCACGTCCTCACCGACTTCGCCATCGCCGCGCGTGGCAGCCTGCACCAGAATGCCGCTCTCATAACGCAGGCTCATGGCCAGGCCGTCAAACTTGAGTTCGGCCACGTATTCAACCGGCGGATCCGATTCGGTCAGGCCCAGTTCCTTGCGCACGCGAGTGTCGAAGTTCTGCGCGCCGCTGGCCTCGGTGTCGGTCTCGGTGCGTATGCTGAGCATGGGCACCTTGTGGCGCACGCTGGCGAACTGGTCCAGCGGCTTGCCGCCCACGCGCTGGGTGGGCGAATCGGGCGTCAGCAGTTCGGGGTGGGCAGCTTCGAGCGCCTGCAGTTCCCTGAACAGCCTGTCGTATTCGGCATCGGGAACGCTGGGGTCGTCGAGCACATAGTAGCGATGGGCATGCTGGTGCAAAACCCGGTGCAGTTCATCGCGTTGTTGTGCGGCTGTCTTGGCTTTCTCCGACATCTCCGAGCGGTCCTTTTGGCTTATTTATAAACAAACGCCAGTTTAGGGGAGCCGCTGCCGGTTGCGGGCTGATCTACCAGCGGAACTCAAGATTTACAACTTTGGGGCTCCGCGTCCGGCCACACCAACGCAAACGATTTGATGCGCTTCCAGGCGGCGTCCTCCGTTTCCCTCCATTGCGCGAGTTGGCTGCGCGAGTGCTGAAATTCGACCACCATGCCTTCGCGCCGGAAGGCATGGCGGCAGATATCCCCTCCCTCGCGGCACAGAAGCCAAGTCGAAATTCTCCCGGTGTTATCCCGGCCTAAATACTGGAACTCCCTGCCGGACCACCCTCGCGAACCCACTGACTGCTTCTCTAGGCCGGCTTCAGTACCCACCGATTCGACCTTGTTGTTGCTGTCGTTCTGCGCCTGTCGGGCATGTAGGCGTTCAAGGTCGCACAGAGTGACGCGGACCTCGGAGTTGCTCATCTGCATGTCATAGGTCGGGTTTCCCGGCCGGATCGGTAAAGGCCCGAAATCCCGGCCTTGCGCATAAAAAAGCAGAACTGGCGGTCGGTCCCCCGCACCGCCCCGATATTCGGCGGGAATATGCCATTGGCCGCGTCCAAGCCAGAAACTGGTGGCCGGTTCGACCACTTGGACCGTCGGCATCGCGGACAGGTTTTTGGCAAAGCTCAGCTGAGGCTCGCATGTCACCGGCCAGCCCATGAAATCCGACTCAAACTCACCGCGTCGATATGACCAGTAAAACCAATCCGGCGTCCGTACATCCCCGGCAACCAAGACTGCATGGCGCACGGAGCCGCGGTCAGCCTGCATTGAAAACCCCGATAGATCCCAGAATGTGCGGGCCGGGCGCTGCCCCTTTTCGGTACTGATGGTGAGGCAATAAGAACGGCCGGAGGCGGCCAGCTCAGCAGAATCCTGTACGGTCCCTGCCGAGCGGACTGACCATGTCATTAAAAAGAATACTGTGACCGCGCCAACCCACCTGAACACGCTGGCAGGACGCAAGAGAGAACTCAGCATCGACTCTGCATCGCCGCCCTTTGGCCAGAAAAAAGGCGTCAAAAAAAGCCAAGCAAACGCCAGCAGGCAGATCCCCAGATGTGTACTCCATCCAGAATCAAACCTCCTGTTGAGAAGAGTCACAGCCAAGCCGGTTGACAGCACGGCCAGGGTAGCGGAAACAAGAGCCCAGGTCAGCAGGTTTGCGGCACGAGCTTGCCCCGGCGCAACCTTCCCTGCCGGCTTGAAGAACGCGATTACAGCCCTGATGCCGATACCGATGATGAAGCCGACCATCGCGATGCCAAGAATGGCGATACCTATGCCGGAGAACGGCCCACCGCACGAGCCGCATTGCATGCGTTGCTCGTCAACCCATAAAACCGCGAAAGCCAGGAGAACCAAAAAGGTACACGGCATCAACCACAAATGAGGAATGGCCAGAGCGAACGCCAGCGGCACTCCGATGATGAAGATGGCGAACAAAAAAATTTCCACTGCGTAAGCCTCTTCCTGAAGAAAAGACCGCAGTCTCCTGGACCTGCGTGAGGCCTCTATGAAGAACGTGAAGCTAGCGTGAAGTAGCGCGGGCGCTGCTATCGCCGAATCAGCTGAACAGCCGACGGCCCAGCACCGACCCGGCCGATAAATCCCGGCTGTCCAGCGTGTCGTAAAGCTGCTCGAGGTCGGCGTGTATGACTTCCATCGCCTCGGGCCGGATCAGGTTGCCGTTGTCGTCGATGATCACGCCGTCCATGTTGGCGGCCAGGGCCAGCGCGGCTTCGCACATGCGCGCAAAAGGCTGCTCGGATCGCAGCACCTGCGGCACGTCCAACGACAGCGTGAGTTCGCGCAGGGCCGTCTGTTCAGGGTCTTCGGCCATGGCCGCCTGGGTGTCAAAGGACAGGCCCAGGATGGGCGCATGGCCCGGCTGGCTGGCCGGCAGCACCATGCGGCCGGGGATGGAGCCGGCCACAAAACCCAGCCGGGCCGCGCTTTGCTGCACGTAGCCGGGACTCCAGGCGGTGTTGACGGCGCGCAGCGTAAAGCTCAGCTGGGCATCATGCGCGCTGGCGAACTGGTCGAGTTCACGGGCGCGGGCGACCTCGTCCAGCATCTCAGGGAACTCGGGCTCACCGCCCACGGCATCGGCAAAGGCCTGGGCCTTCATGACAAATTCGGAGTACTCAATCTGGTTGAGCGCGCCTGTGCGGTTGGCCAGTTGCACGCCGCACTGGAAAGCGCTGTAGCGGTGGCCGGCCGTGGGGAATTCCCATTCCCCGGTCGCCACGCTGAGGCCCTCAATGCCAAAAGGCTTGCTCCCGACGCGGCGTGTGCCGGGCATGGCCGCCAGCGCGGCTTCGCCAGATACCGCGCCATCCAGGGCGATGGCCGCCATGGCGTCGATCAACACGTCCAGGCCCGGTTTGCGCTCGGGCGTGGTGAGCCGGGTCAGTGAGTTGAGGGAAGCCAGGCCCGAGTCGGCATCAAAGCTGGGCTCCAGGCGTTCGGGCTCACCTTCCGCTTCAGCCGCCGGATTCTGTACGGCCGTGGCCGTTTCCGTGACAGGCGCGGCTTCAGGGACGGCGCGTTTGGGCAGGTTACGCCGTGAGGACCAGGCGCTGTGGGCCACAACGCCGGCCAACACAAGGCCGCCCACCACCGCCAGACTGATTTGCAAAGTACTCATTACAGGGTCAGGCAGCCTCGGCAAAACCAATGGCGGCTTCCATGTCCACCGCCACGATGCGCGAGACACCCTGCTCCTGCATGGTCACGCCGATCAGCTGCTCAGCCATTTCCATGGCGATCTTGTTGTGGCTGATGAACAGGAACTGGGTTTCCTTGCTCATGGAGCGCACCAGCTTGGCATAGCGCTCGGTGTTGGCGTCATCCAGCGGCGCATCGACCTCATCCAGCAGGCAGAAAGGCGCGGGGTTGAGCTGGAAGATGGCGAACACCAGCGCGATGGCCGTCAGCGCCTTTTCGCCGCCGGACAGCAGGTGGATGGTCTGGTTCTTCTTGCCGGGCGGCTGGGCGATCACCTGCACGCCTGCATCGAGGATTTCCTCGCCGGTCATCATCAGCTTGGCGTTGCCGCCGCCAAAAAGCTCGGGGAACATGCGCCCGAAATGGCCGTTGACGGTGGCAAAGGTGCTCGAGAGCAGGTCGCGCGTTTCGATGTCGATCTTTTTGATCGCATCTTCCAGCGTAGTCATGGCTTCGGTCAGGTCTTTGGACTGTGAGTCCAGGAATTGCTTGCGTTCACGCGCGGCGCTCAGTTCGTCGAGCGCGGCCAGGTTGACGGCGCCCAGCGACTGGATTTCGCGGTTGATACGGTCGATTTCACCCTGCAGGCCCGTGAGGCGCACATTGCCGGACTGGATGGATTGCTCGACGGCGGCCAGGTCGGCCTGGGCGTCGGCCAGCAGTTGCTCGTATTGCTCGAAGCCCAGGCGCGCGGCCTGTTCCTTGAGCTGGAACTCGGTGATGCGCTGGCGCAGCGGGTCGAGCTCGCGCTCGAGCTGCAGGCGGCGCTCGTCGCTGGCGCGCAGCTTGCTGGTCAGGTCGTCGTACTGGCTGCGCTTGGCGCCCAGGTCGGCCTCGCGCTCGAGCTTCACGCTCAAGGCACTTTGCAGGCCCGCCTGCGCGGCCGCGTCTGTCAGGCGCGAGAGCTCTTCACGGGCCTGGGCTTCCTCGCTGGCGATGGCGGCGGCCTGCTGGGCGGCCATGTCGATGGAGCGAGTGAGCTCTTCGCGGCGCGAGGCCAGGCTGCGCAGCGCGAACGCGGCCTCCTGGGCCTGGCGCTCCAGCGTGCGTTGCTGTTCGCGCGACTCAGCGAGCTTGCGTTCGGTTTCGATGACGCGGTCGTCAAGCTGGGCGTGGCGCTCCTGGCTGTCGGCCAGTTGCATGTCGAGCTCTTCAAAGCGGCCTTCGGCCGTGACCTTGCGCTCCTGCAGCTCGCCGAGCTGGGCTTCGATTTCGGCCATATCGGCCTGAATCTGCTCGCTGCGGGCACGGGTCTGCTCGGCCAGCTGCGTGAGGCGCAACACTTCAACCTGCAGTTCGTGGGCGCGGCTCTGGCCTTCGGCCGTCTCACGGCGGGCTGTGGCCAGGCGCTGGGCGGCATCTGCGTAGGCGGCCTCGGCGCGCACCAGCGCGGAACGGGCTTCTTCGCTGATCAGGGCCTGGGCCTTGAGCTGCTTGTCGAGGTTTTCGATCTCCTGGGCGCGGGCCAGCAGGCCGGCCTGCTCGGAATCCTGGGCATAAAAGCTCACGCTGTGATGCGTCACGGCATGGCCGCTCTGCACATAAATCACTTCACCGGCCTGTAGCTTGTCGCGCGCGGCCAGCGCGTCGTCCAGGCTGGCGGCGGTGTAGCAGCCGTTGAGCCAGTCGCCCAGCAGCGCGGACTGGCCGGCGTCGTTCAGGCGCAGCAGCTCGGTCAAGGGCTTGAGGTTGATCGCGGGATTGACGCGCGCGGGCGCGGCGGCACTGGGCGGCGAATAGAAGGCAAGCTTGGCGGGCGGCGTGCCCTGCCCGTCGCTGCCGGCAAAGCCGCGCACCATGTCGAGCCGGCTGACTTCAAGCGCACCCAGGCGTTCGCGCAGGGCGGCTTCGAGCGCATTTTCCCAGCCCTGCTCGATGTGGATGCGGCTCCACAGGCCCTGCAGGCCGTCCAGGCCGTGCTTGGCCAGCCAGGGCTTGAGCTTGCCGTCGGTCTTGACCTTTTCCTGCAAAGCCTTGAGGGCCTCCATGCGCGCCGACAGGTCGGCACGCTTGGCCGATTCGGTGTTGACGGTCTGCTGCAGCGTACGGCGTTCTTCGTCGAGTTGCGGCACGCTCTCGGTCAGCTCGTGCAGGCGGGCCTCGGCCTCGGCCTGGGCTTCCTGCGCCGCGGCAAACTGCGTGTTGAGGTTGGCCAGGCGGGCTTCGTCTGGCGCATTGAGCGCATTGCGGTCGGCCGTCAGCTTTTCCAGGCGCAGGTTCAGCGTGCGGGTCTGCTCCTCGATGTTGCGCTGGTCGGCGGCCAACACCTGGATCTGCTGCTGAACCTGGCCCACACTGGTACGCTGTTCGTTGGCCTTGGCCTGCGCCTGGCGCAGCGCGTCTTCAAGGGCGGGCAGTTGCGCCAGGTGCTCTTCGGTCTGCGCGGCCAGCAATTCGGCCTTTTCCTCGGCCTCGATGGCCTGCGCGGCCAGGCTTTCGGTTTCGACGGCGGCGTCTTCCTTGCGGGTCGCCCATTGCGCGGTCTGCTCCTTGAGCTGGTTCAGCCGCTGCTCGACGCGCTGGCGGCCGTCGACCACGAAGCGGATTTCGGCTTCCAGCCGGCCGACTTCGGCGCTCGCTTCATAAAGCTTGCCCTGGGCCTGGTTGACCTGGTCGCCAGCCGCATAGTGCGCTTGGCGGATGGTTTCGAGGTCGGCCTCGATGTGGCGCAAGTCGGCCACGCGGCTTTCCAGGTCGTTCACGGCCTTTTCGGCATCGGCCTTGACCTTGGCCTGGTCGGCTTCGCTTTCGCCGCGCTTGAGGAACCACAGCTGGTGCTGCTTCAAGGTGGCGTCGGCATGCAGGGTGTTGTAGCGCATGGCCACTTCGGCCTGCTTTTCGAGCCGCTCAAGGTTGGCGTTGAGTTCGCGCAGGATGTCTTCGACGCGGGTCAGGTTCTCGCGCGTGTCGGAAAGGCGGTTGGCCGTCTCGCGGCGGCGCTCCTTGTACTTGGAGACGCCGGCGGCTTCCTCGAGGAAGAGGCGCAGTTCCTCGGGCTTGGACTCGATGATGCGGCTGATGGTGCCCTGGCCGATGATGGCGTAGGCGCGCGGGCCCAGGCCGGTGCCCAGGAACACGTCCTGCACGTCGCGGCGGCGCACCGGCTGGTTGTTGATGTAGTAGCTGGAGGTGCCGTCACGCGTCAGCACGCGCTTGACGGCGATCTCAACAAACTGGCCCCACTGGCCGCCGGCGCGGTGGTCGGCGTTGTCGAACACCAGCTCCACGCTGGAGCGGCTGGCCGGCTTGCGCGAGGTGGTGCCGTTGAAAATGACGTCCTGCATGGACTCGCCGCGCAGTTCGGATGCCTTGCTCTCACCCAGCACCCAGCGCACCGCGTCCATGATGTTGGACTTGCCGCAACCGTTGGGGCCCACCACCCCCACCAGCTGGCCCGGTAACACGAAATTGGTGGGTTCCGCGAATGACTTGAAACCTGATAGCTTGATCGAATTGAGACGCACGGCTGTCCCTGTTTTTGCGAGCCCGAGGCTAAGCTGTTGATTTTTATAGCGTTTTTTACGACAACGCTGGTATATCGGGTGCCGCTTTCGGCAAGCGGCACGGTCCGCCATGTTACCCGAGCGGGACAGGGATTTTGCCGGGAAAAAGGCCCTTGACGGGCCCGGCGTGAAACACTTTGCTACGTACAAAGCGGGGCGGCTGCCAAGCCTGCCGACCTGTCGTCACGTGTCGGCCTGCAATTGCCCTTGTTGCCATCGCTGCCGCGGCATGACGCCTGGGGTTCAAGCTATCAATTTGGCAGCGCCATGACCCCGGGCGGGGTGCGGGTCCGGTGACCGGTCATTTTGGGGTCGGCTGCAGGCTTGATAATCCGGGTATGAATCCCCTGCTTTCCCGCCTCCAGCCCTACCCTTTTGAGCGGTTGCGCCAGTTGCATGCCGATGTCACCCCCAACCCTGCCTATAAGGCCATCAGCCTGGGCATAGGCGAGCCCCGCCATGCCACGCCGCAGCTGATCAAGGACGCGCTGACGGCCAGCCTGAGCGGCCTGGCCAGCTACCCCGGCACGCTGGGTGAACCCAAATTGCGCCAGTCCATGGCCGACTGGATGGCCCGCCGCTACGGCCTGAAGCTGGACCCGGCGACGCAAATCCTGCCCGTCAACGGTTCGCGCGAGGCGCTGTTCTCGCTGGCGCAAACCGTGCTGGACGCCAGCAAGCCCGGAGCCACCGTGGTCTGCCCCAACCCCTTCTACCAAATTTACGAGGGCGCGGCCCTGCTGGCGGGCGCCCACACCTGGTTCGCCCCCAGCGACCCAGCGCGCAATTTCGCCGTCGACTGGGCCGGCGTGCCCGAGGAAGTCTGGGCCAGGACCCAGCTGGTGTTTGTCTGCTCGCCGGGCAACCCCACGGGCGCCGTGATGTCGTTGGATGAATGGAGACTGTTGTTCGAGCTCAGCGACCGCCACGGCTTTGTGATCGCCTCCGACGAGTGCTACAGCGAAATCTACTTCCGCGACGAAGCACCCCTGGGCGGCCTGCAGGCGGCGGCCAGCCTGGGCCGGCATGATTTCAAGAACCTGGTGTCGCTCACCAGCCTCTCCAAGCGCAGCAATGTGCCCGGCCTGCGTAGCGGCTTTGTGGCCGGTGACGCCGCCCTGATCAAGCCCTTTTTGCTTTATCGCACCTACCACGGCAGCGCCATGAGCCCCGTCGTGCAGGCCGCCAGCATCGCGGCCTGGAATGACGAGCAACACGTGATGGACAACCGCGCGATGTACCGCGAGAAATTCGCCAAGGTCACGCCCATGCTGTCTGCCGTGATGGACGTTGCCCTGCCCGATGCGGGCTTTTACCTGTGGGCCGGAATCCCCGAAACCTTCAAGGGCTCGGACACCGCGTTTTCACGCGAGCTGCTCGCTCTCTACAATGTCGTGGTGTTGCCGGGCAGCTACCTGGCGCGCGACGCGCAGGGGCACAATCCCGGCGCAGGCAGAATTCGCATGGCACTGGTGGCAGAAACCGCCGAATGCGTGGAAGCGGCGCAGCGCATCGTTCAATTCATCCAATCCAAAGCTCACTAGCTCACTGAACAACAAGACTGAAACCAACATGACACAAGACAACCTTCAAAGCACCATCGACGCGGCCTGGGACAATCGTGCGAACCTCTCGGCCCAATCGGCTCCCAAGGAAGTGCTGGACGCCG
>Ga0102587_1001887_pt1 | contig 13785 bp, 14 predicted proteins | sample AraplaF_Col_mTSA_FD_76853 | JGI IMG/M metagenome (GOLD analysis project Ga0102587, IMG submission 76853) | Arabidopsis root microbial communities from the University of North Carolina, USA - plate scrape MF_Col_mTSA (SPADES assembly) (version 2) | ecosystem: Host-associated > Plants > Roots >... | reverse complement strand
CCGCTATACGAATGCCGTGCAATCGGCCGTCGAAACCTTCACGACCATCGATCCGGACAAGGAATGGACGGTACGCGAGATGGCCGACTGGGTCGGCGTCGGCGGCTTCGGGCCGGTCTTTGTCGGTTCGCCGTCAACGGTCGCCGACCTGATGCAGGAATGGGTCGAGGATACCGATGTGGACGGCTTCAACCTCGCCTATGCGGTCACGCCGGAGAGCTTTGAAGACACGGTCGATCTGCTGGTGCCCGAACTTCAAAAACGCGGGGTCTACAAGACCGAGTACCGGCAAGGCACGCTACGTGAAAAGCTCGGCGGCAGCGGACCGAGACTGGTTGCCCCGCACCCAGGAGCAGCCTACCGCAACCTTGGAACGGAAGCGCTGCGGCTCGCTGCCGGCGGCCGCTGAAAATAATGGCTGGGTGACAAAAAATATCTCGCCCGGCCAGCCTATTCGAATTTAATTTCTGTCACACTTATCGTTTCAGCTCGAATATAGCCCATTGAATTTTTTAGGGATCAGGAGGGGGCATGACTATTGCAGATATCTCGCGGCGGAGCCTGCTGAAGGGCACGGCAATGCTGCTCGGCTCGACAGCGCTTTCACGCATTGCGCTGGCGCAGGACGTGCCGGCCGGTGGACGTCTGATCGTCGCGGCCGACTCCGAGCCGAAGAACCTCAACCCCGCCATCGTCGCCTCGAACGGCGTCTTCTTCGTTGCAAGCAAGGTGATCGAACCGCTGGCCGAAGCCTCCTTCGAAGGTGCGGACGGTCTTTCGCCGCGGCTCGCCACCTCCTGGGAAGGCTCGCCTGACGGGCGCTCCGTGACTTTCAAGCTGCGAGAAAACGCGACCTGGCACGACGGCAAGCCGTTCACATCAGCCGACGTCGCCTTTTCGGCACTCAACGTCTGGAAGCCGCTTCAGAATCTCGGCCGCCTGGTCTTCGCCAATCTGGAGGCCGTCGACACGCCCGACGACCACACGGCGGTCTTCCGCTTCTCGAAGCCGACGCCCTTTCAGCTTATCCGCAATGCGCTGCCGGCCGTCACCAGCGTCGTCGCCAAGCATATTTTCGAAGGCAGCGACATCGCCAAGAACCCGGCCAACAATACGCTTGTGGGTACCGGCCCCTTCAAATTCGCAGAGTACAAGCCGGGCGAATATTACCGGCTGACGCGCAACGAGAACTATTGGCAGAAGGGCGAACCGAAGCTCAACGAAATCGTCTACCGCGTGCTGCCCGACCGTGAATCGGCCGGTGCGGCACTGGAAGCCGAGGAAATCCACCTCGCCGCCTTCTCGGCCGTGCCGCTTGCCGATCTCGACCGCATCTCCAAGGTTGACGGCATCAAGGTCATCTCCAAGGGCTATGAGGCGCTGACCTATCAGCTCGTCATCGAGATCAACCATCGCCGCAAGGAACTGTCCGATCTCAGAGTCCGTCAGGCGATCGCCCATGCGATCGACAAGAAATTTGTCGTCGACACGATCTTCCTCGGTTATGCGACGGAATCGACCGGCCCCATCCCGAAGAATTCGAAGGAGTTCTACACGGCCGACGTCGCAAACTATAATTTCGACGTGCAGGTGGCAAACGATCTGCTGGACCAGGGCGGCTATACAAGAGGACCTGACGGTAATCGTTTCCAGCTCAAGCTGCGGCCGGCACCCTATTTCAACGAGACGCGCCAGTTCGGCGACTATTTGCGCCAGGCGCTTGCTGCCGTCGGTATCGACGCGATCATCGTCAATGCCGATGCGGCCGCTCACCAAAAGGCCGTCTATACCGACCACGACTTTGACATCGCCGTCGGCCCGCCGGTCTTCCGCGGCGATCCGGCCATCTCCACCACCATCCTCGTCCAGTCCGGAACGCCTGACGGCGTGCCGTTCTCCAACCAGGGCGGCTATGTCAGCGCCGAGCTCGACAAGATCATCGCACAGGCTGCCGTGACAGTGGATACCGCTGTTCGTACCGATCTCTACTACAAGTTCCAGCAACTCGTGGTGGCCGAACTGCCGCTAATCAACGTCGCCGAATGGGGCTTCATCACGGTCGCTCGCGACACGGTGCTGAACGTCTCGAACAATCCACGCTGGGCGGTCTCGAACTGGGGCGATACCGCGCTGCAATCGTGATAGGGTCGAAGGCGGAATTGCTTCAGGAGCCTCGTCCGGCGTGAAACGTGCACTTCTCCTCCTGAGACGCAGGATCATCGGCAGCATTCCGGTGCTGCTGATCGTCGTGATCTTCAGCTTCTTCCTGCTCGAATCCGCCTCCGGCGATGCAGTCGATGCCTATCTCGGTTCGATCGGCGGTGGCGACGCGGCGCTGATCAAATCGCTGCGGGAAAGTTACGGCCTCGATCAATCGGTCTTCGCCCGCCTCTGGCTTTATCTGTCGTCGCTCGCCCGTCTCGACCTCGGCTGGTCGGTGGCCTTCAACCGGCCGGTGCGGGATCTCATCGCCGAGCGGCTGCCGAATACGCTGCTCTTGATGGGAAGTGCGACGGCGCTGTCCTTCGGGCTTGGCTCGGCGCTTGGCATCCTGGCCGGCGCGAGGCCGGGCAGCCTGCGCGATCGTTTTCTCTCGATCGGTTCACTGATCATCTATGCTATTCCGAGCTTCTGGCTGGGACTGGTGCTCAGCATCCTCTTTTCGGTCAAACTGCGCTGGCTGCCGATCGCCGGTATCGAGACCATCGCCTCCGGCAAAACAGGCCTTTCCCGAGCGTTTGATATCGCAGAGCACCTGGCCCTACCGGTCGGGGCACTCTCCTTCATCTATCTTGCGCTGTTCCTGCGCGTCATGCGCTCGGGCATGGCGGAGGCGTGGAAGCTCGATTTCGTGCTGTTTGCCCGGACAAAGGGGCTGTCGCGCAGCCGCATCGTGCTTCGCCATGTGGCGCGCAATGCGCTGCTGCCGCTCGTCACCATGCTCGGCCTGCAGTCCGCCGCCATGCTCGGCGGCAGCGTCGTCATCGAGAGCGTCTTTGCCATTCCGGGCTTCGGCAGGCTGGCCCAGGAGGCCGTCAACGGCCGTGACACGCCGCTCCTGATGGGCATCATCGTCACCAGCGCCGTTCTCGTCATCTGTGTCAATTTCATCGTCGATCTCGTCTATGCCGCCCTAGACCCGCGCATCGGCGCATCGGAGGGCTGGGCATGAGGCTGTTGCGGCACCTCATCAGAACACCGGAAGGCGCGATCGGGCTCGTCATCCTCACCGCCCTCCTTGCTGCCGGCTTGCTGGCGCCGGTCATCTCACCGGGAGATCCGCTACGGATCGCCGGCAGGGCGCTGCTTTCGCCCTTCGCAGATCCGAGCCTGCCGCTCGGCACTGACAGGCTGGGACGCGACGTACTCGCCGGTCTGCTCTACGGCGCTCGGACCTCGCTGGCCGTCGGGATTGCCGCAGCCCTTTCCGCCATGCTGCTCGGGCTTTTTGTCGGCATGGCTGCCGGCTTTGCCGGCGGCGCGATCGACGAGGCATTGATGCGCGTCGTCGATGCCTTCCAGATCGTTCCGGGCTTCCTGCTGGCGCTCGCCTTCGTCAGCATCATCGGTGTGTCGACGCCGGTCGTCGTCTTCGCGATCGCCCTCGGCACCTGGGCCGATCCGGCGCGGCTGACGCGAGCGCAAGTGCTGTCCATCCGCGAGCGGGATTATGTGGCGGCCGCGCGGGTGATCGGCATGCATCCGGCCGGGATCGCCTTCAAGGAAATTCTGCCGAACGCGCTGCCGCCGGTTCTGGCGCTGTCGGCCACCATCGTCGCCGGCGCGATCCTGACCGAAGCGGCCCTCTCCTTTCTCGGCCTCGGCAATCCCAATCTCGCCACCTGGGGCTCGATGATCGCCGAAGGCCGAAGCGTATTGCGCTCCGCCGCCTATCTCTCGGTTCTTCCCGGTCTGGCGCTCGCGATCACCGTGCTCGGCGTCCACCTTTTCAGCGAGGGCCTGACGAGGGCACTTGGCCATGAGGGAGGCTCCCGATGAGCCCGCCCTTCTGCAGCGTGAGAAACCTGTCGGTCCGCTACGGACTGGAGGCAGCGCTGAAATCCGTCGACCTCGATATTGTCAGGGGTGAGAGGCTGGCGATCATTGGCGAAAGCGGTTCGGGTAAAAGCACGCTTGCCCGGACACTTGCCGGGCTTTTAGCGGAGCGGGCCAGGATCGAAGGCGAAATAACCTGGCCGGCGCTCGGCCAGGCTCCGCTCCCGGGCCGGGATTTCGGTTTTGTCTTTCAGGACCCCGGCACCAGCCTCAATCCTGTGCTGACCATCGGCGAGCAGGTTGCCGAAGTCGCCAGAAGACACCTCCGCCTCGACTGGCCGCAAGCCTATGTACATGCCGTGGAGCTTCTGGATCGCGTCCGCATACCGCAGCCCGCCAGCGCCATGCGTGCTTTCCCGCATCAGCTTTCGGGCGGCCAGCGGCAACGCGTGGCGATTGCCGCGGCAATTGCGGCCAAGCCCGCCTTGCTGATCGCCGATGAGGCGACCAGCGCACTCGATGTCGTGGTTCAGGCAGAAATCGTCAGACTGCTCGACGGGCTGGTTCGTGAGGAAGGCATGACGCTGCTCTTCATCACCCATGATATCGCGCTCGCCTCCGGCTTCGTCGATCGCCTCGCCGTCTTCCGCAAAGGTGAACTGGTCGAGGCCGGTCCGGTCCGGTCGGTTCTGTCATCGCCAGCCGAGAGCTATACTGCCGCCCTCATCGCCAGCCATCGCGATCTTTCCACGAAGCCGCTGATTACCGAGGTGGTGTCATGAATGGCCCTCTGACCGTAGATGCATTGTCCAAGGCCTATTCCAGCTCCGGCCGCCGGGTTGCGGCTCTCGATAATGTTTCCCTGACAATCACGGCCGGCGAAACCCTGGGCCTGGTAGGAGCCTCGGGCAGCGGAAAATCGACACTGTCGCGCGTCCTTCTGCGTCTGCTGGAGCCTGATGCCGGCTCCATCCGGTTCGAAGGGGAGGATTGGCTCGCACTTCGCGGCGTCGACCTGCGGCGCAGACGCGCACATATGCAGATGGTATTTCAGGATCCGCTCGGCGCCTTCAATCCGTTGGCCTCCGTCGCCTCGGTTCTCGACGATCCGCTGCGCATTCACGATATCGCGGACAGGAAACAGCGACCGGCCGAAATCGCCGCCCTGCTGGTGCGCGTCGGCCTGCCCACCGCCCTTGCCTCCCGCCCAGTCCGCACGCTGTCGGGCGGCCAGCGACAGCGCATCGCCATCGCCCGAGCCATCGCGACGCGGCCCGCCCTGCTGGTGCTGGATGAGGCCGTCTCCGCACTCGATGTGACCGTTCGCGGCCGCATCCTTGAATTGCTGGTCGAGCTGCAGCGCGAGCGTGGCCTTGCCTATCTCTTCATATCCCATGACCTCGCGGTGGTGCGGGCGATCTCGCATCGCATCGCCGTCATGGATGCCGGCCGCATCGTCGAGGAAGGACCGGCAGCCGATGTCGTCACGGCGCCGCGATCCGATGCGGCGCGCCGGCTCATAGCAGCCGTACCGCGCCTCGTGACCGAACCCGCTTGAAGGAGCCGCTCATGATCGAAGCCTGGAACCCGCTTTACGGTGCGCCGGCCTATCCGGCAGAACGTTACGCCATTCTTGCCCGCCGCATCGGCGCAATCATGAAGACCGACGACGACGTGCTGCTGGTACAGGCCGAGGCCGTGGTGGCGCTTGAGGCCGTTGCGACCAGCCTTGCCAGACCCGGCCTTGCGGCGCTGAACATCGTCACCAGTCCCTATGGCGGCTGGTTCGGGCAGTGGCTGCGGCGCGGCGGCGCCGAGGTCATCGACATCGTCGCCCGACCCGGCCTGCCTATCGAGGTCGAAGCGATTATCGCGGCGCTGGATGCCAATCCCGGCGTCCGTGTGCTTGCGCTCGTTCACGCGGAATCGGCAAGCGGCATCCTCAATCCGCTGCCCGAAATCGTCGCGCTGGCGCGGACACGTGGCGTCGTAACGGTGGTCGATGCTGTTGCGTCTATCGGCGGTCACCCGCTCGATGTCGCCCAATCGGGCATCGATATTGCTGTCATCGGCCCGCAGAAGGCGCTTGGCGGACCTGCCGGCGTTTCCGCTCTGTCGGTCAGCCCGCGAGCCTGGGAGCTGATCCTCCATGATGATGCGCTGCGTGATTCCATCCTGTCGCTGGCCGACCTGAAGGCTTGGGTGGATGTCGGCCGCGGCGCGTTGCCGGGAACGCCGGCACCGCTGGAATTCTTTGCGCTGGAAGCTGCGCTCGACCGGGTCGAGGCGGAAGGCCTCGGGCAGATCGTCGCCCGCCATGAGAGAGCCGCTTCGGCAAGCCGGGCCGGCCTTGCAGCGCTGGGTACCAGCCTTTGGGTGCCGGCCGAACAGGCATCGAACCTCGTGACCGCGGTCGCCTTACCGTCAGGAATTGAATCCACCCCTGTGATTGATTTTGCGGCAGGATTGGGCGTCGAACTGACGCCCGGTGTCGGGACAGGCTCGTCGCACCTCATGCGTATCAACCATACAGGGGCGCGGGCGACCTTCCAGAGCGTGCTCGCAAATATCGTGGCCTATGGCGCCGCGCTTCGGCAGGCCGGCTTCCCGGCGAATATCGGCGCCGCATCGGAAGCTGTCGCGAAGACCTATAGCGGCTGATCGCTCAGTACCAGGAATTCGGCGTCGGCTGCCAGAAGAACAGTTCTTCCTCACGCAGGCTACGCAAACGGCTTTCGGCATCCTCTTCGGCGGCGCGGGCATGTGTTTCGAACACCGGTTGGTCACGGCTTTTGAAAAGCTTCGCAAGGAAAGTTTTGAATGCCTCAAACATGCGTCACCTCCTGGAAAACCGAGCCGCGATTGTCGCACGGATCGCTGAAGCTGGAAATATTGTCTATAAAAACAGTATACTAATTTGCACTATCGCGTCGCATGCAGATACCACCGGAAGACCGGTTCACGAAAAAGGAGTTTGTTCGAAGAAGGAGAAGCTGCTGCCTGGAGATCTCGCCTAATCTGTCGCCGGCCCTTGAGAATCGGACCTTTCCGATGCACGAAGAGGCAGAGACGGATAGGTCAAGGATCACGAAATGGTGGATGCACGCGGGCTTCAGATAGAGTTTAAGGGCCACTTGACCCTGCTGAAATGGCACCGGCTACGCCGGCGCATGGCCGATCCGCTGTTTTCAGCTGAGGTGATGACCGAAGGCTTCAAGGCTGGCGCGTCGATGGAGCTCGATCTTCGGATGCGCGCCGATGGCGGTTTTGTCGTGCTGCATGATAAGGAGCTGGAAGGCGAGACGACCGGGCACGGTCTCATCGCCCAGAAGAACATTGCGGAGCTGCGCGGCCTGCGCATGAAGGACGGCGATCGTTCCCTCCTCTACAGCGAAGATCTGGCGGCCATGCTGCAATCGGCCCATCCGGACGCGTTGCTGCAGTTCGACATGAAGGACGATTACGAGGTGATCGGCGAAAAAGGGATCGCCCATCTGGCCGAACACCTCCAGAAGATTTCCGCCTCTGTCATCGTCAGCGCGGGTAGTCTGGATCTGATCCTGGCCGTCAAGGAGAAGCTGCCGCATCTGCGCCGCGGCATCGACCCGAGCGACAAGCTCGGCAACATCTACAGGATCGAAGGCTGGAAAGCAGTTGAAAAGGAATTGCTTGCGGATCTGCGCGGCCCGACGGAGCCGGAAACAATCTATCTCTACTGGCCGATGCTGCTTGATGCAGCAAAAGCAGGCCTCGATATGATCGCGCTCTGCCACAGCGAGGCCAAACTCGTCGATGCCTGGACCTTTACGCTGAAGGATCCCGACGGCGGTTTCAGCAACTCTGAATGGACGAATTTCTCGGCGCTGATGGCGCTGAAGCCGGATCAGATCACCACGGACGAAGCCCCGGCGACCGAACGGGCATGGCTGAGGCGCATGGCGGGCTGATCAGCCCACCAATCCCTCGAACTCGACGAGGAAAGCGAATTCTTCTGCCAATCCAGGCGAATGGGCGATGACAGGGCCGCCATCCTCCAGCAATTTATCGACTGGTGGAATGGCGACTTTCGCTCCAGCCTCGGCGGCGATCAGCGCACCGGCAAGCATATCCCAGGCATTCAGATGCCGTTCGTAAAAGAGGTCTGAAACACCTTCCGCCACACGCACGAGATCGACTGCCGCTGCTCCCATGCGGCGATAATCCATGCCACGTTCGTAGAGCCGCTTGGAGAGCGCCGCATAGTCGTCAAAGCTCGTCTTGCGCGAATGACCGAGCACGACGATCGCATTGGCGGGATCGGTGGTCGGGGCGGCGTGGATCGGCTGGCCCTCCTTGAAGGCGCCGCAGCCGCGGATAGCGGAAAAGACCTGATCATTGGCCGCATCATAGACCACGCCGATCTCCACCTTGCCATCGACGACGAAGGCGATGGAAACACCCCAATGGCAAAAGCCACGGATATAATTGGTCGTCCCGTCGATGGGATCGACGACCCAGGTGCCTGCCGAGCCGGACTCACCTCCGGTTTCCTCGCCCATGAAGGTATCCTCAGGGAAGCGCGCCAGCAGTCCCTCGCGGATCGCCTGCTCTGCCTGCCTATCTGCGATAGTGACGAAATCCTGCAGTCCCTTATTCTGGACGTTGAGCGCGCCCGGCTTTCCTTCACGCCGGAAGCTCGCAGCCTCGCGTCCAACGTTGCGGGCCACGTCGATTGCGACCTCCGCCCGCGCGGTCAGAGCAGAGGCATCGAATGCGGAATTCATCAAGCAGTCCTTCTTTTGATCAGCGTCACGGGGGTAAATTCGACGCGGGCGGTCATATCCGGTTCGGCCATCCTGGACATCAGCAGATTGACCGTTTGTTCAGCCTGGAAATCGCACGGCTGGCGGATGGTCGTGAGGTCGTAAGCCGCCCAGCTTGCCTGGGGAATATCATCATGGCCGATGATGCGGATCGGTGGCTGCTCCTCGCGGCCGTGCTCCCTCATCATCCGGTCGACCACGCCGCAAGCCATGTAGTCATTGGCGCAGAACAGGCCGTCGATGCCGAGCGAGGCAAGACCGGCAGCTGCGTCATAACCGTTCCGATAGTCATTAACCTTCAGCTCTACCATGCGTGGATCGAGGCCGCGTTGACGGCAGGTCATCATAAAGGCTTCGCTGCGTCGCCTTGCCGTATAGGAGATGGCAGGCGCGGCCATGACCGCCGGCGCCTTGACGCCGGTTTCGATGAGATGCGTGGCGGCAAGATGCCCGGCCATGCGATCGTCGGAGATGATGCGATCGACGAAGGGAATATCATCGCCCTTATTGATCAGCACGATCGGTACGCCTTCGGCAGCGCACTGCTCGCAGATCTCCGTCGGCGGTGCATCCGACGTGACGATGACGCCCGAGACGGCATAGTGCAGCAGCTGGCCGATGACGGTCGAGGTGTCGGCTTCCTTTGAGGTCGGCAACAGGATCGGACGAAAGTTGCGGGCGAGCAGGACACGTGCCAGATGCTCGATCTGCAGCGTACGGAACGGATTGTCGAGACCGGCGGCGACAACGCCGACGAGGTCTGAGCGTTTGTTGGTCAGGCTGCGGGCGAGATAGTTCACACGATAGCCGAGATCCTTCGCCGCCTGATAGACCTTTTCGCGAGTCTTCGGCGAAACGCTGGCATCCGGCGTGAAGGCGCGCGAAACGGCGGCACGCGAGACGCCTGCCACACGCGCAACGTCGAAGGAGGTGACCTTTCTCGGCCCCTTGTTATCCTTGTCTGCCATGTCTTTCACTCCCAGCAGCCGGGCGCATCAGATCGGGCAGGTCCGTACAGATGCCGAGCACCGGAAGCTTCATGATGTCGGAAAGAATGGCCGGCCGTTCCTCATGCCACAGCACGATCTCACGGCCTTCGCCGAAAGCCCGCTGCATCAACTCGTCAGTCACGAGATCCTGCGGCCGTTCGCCGGCCCGCTCCCAACAGAGATGCAGGATATCGGCACCGGCTTCGTCACCCGCCGCATGCGGATCGTGGCCGACGTGGATCAACACCGAGAGCGGATAGTCGCAACCGGCATCGCGAAGCTCGCGCACCTGTGCCGTATCGAAGGAGCCGAGGCAGGCGAAGCGCTGGTTCTTTTCGTGAAGGTGCTTCCAGCACAGAAGCCCCGTGCCCGGCGCCTTAAGCTCGATGTAAAGGCCCGTATTGGTCCGCCGGCCGAGGGCTGCGACCGCCTCGAAGGTCGGAACATTGACGCCTTCGAGCACAGCAAGTTCGGCGGCCGTCATCTCGGAAATGCGTCGGTCGATGCCGAAGACACGCTCCAGATGGTCGTCGTGGGAGACCACGACCACGCCGTCCTTGGTGAGCTGTGTGTCGAGTTCCCACATTTCCGCGCCAAGTTCGGCGGCGCACTGGAAGGCTTCGAGCGTATTTTCCCGCTCATGGCCGCTCGCGCCACGATGGCCAATGCAGAAAGGCAGATATCCCTTGTTCGAGGGCCAGCCGTAACGTTTGAAGAAAGTCGAGAAGTCACGCATCGCTCAGAGCCTCCGACCTTCTTCGTCGAATACGAACACACCCTTGCTGTCGATCGCCCATTTCACCTCGTCGCCAACGCCAACGTCATTGCGGACCGGCTGAATGGAACGCAGCAGCGAGCCGCCGGCAAGCCTTACGTCGTAAAGGTTCTCACGGCCCTGCGTTTCGGCGAAGGTGACCTTACCGGAAACGGCGATATCGCCGGCCGGATTGAAATGTTCGGGGCGCACGCCGAGCGTCAGCTTGGTGCCTTCGGCGGCCTGGATCGAAACCGGCACGCGGATCTCGCTTTCAGGCACGGCAAAGGTGCCGTCCTTCATCACGCCGCGCAGGAAGGTGATCGGCGGGTTACCGAGGAAGCCGGCGACGAAGGCGGTGCGTGGATCACTATACATGTCGGCCGGCGTGGCGATCTGCACGATCTCGCCTTCCTTCATGATGGCGATGCGGTCGCACATGCTCATCGCCTCCACCTGATCATGGGTAACGAGGATCGCAGTGATGCCTGTCTCGCGCTGGATGCGGCGAATTTCCGAACGCATTTCGAGGCGGAGCTTGGCATCGAGATTGGCGAGCGGCTCGTCGAGCAGCAGCACATCCGGCTTGCGGATCAGCGCGCGGGCAAGGGCCACGCGCTGCTGCTGGCCGCCGGAAAGCTGTGCCGGTCGGCGCTCCATGAGATTGCCGATCTGCACGAGGCCGGAAATGCGCTCGACCTCCTTGCGGATATCGGCCGTATTGACGCCCTTTACCTTCAGCGGAAAGCCGATGTTTTCGGCAACCGTCATGTGCGGATAGAGCGCGTAGGATTGGAAGACCACGCCGACATTGCGCATTTGGCTCGGCAGGTCGGTTACGTCGCGATCGCCGAAGAGGATGCGGCCGCCAGTCGGCCGGTGGATGCCGCAGACGGCAAACAGCGTCGTCGATTTGCCGCAGCCCGAGGGGCCGAGCAGCGCCAGCATCTCGCCGCTGCCGACTTCGAGTTTCATGTTCTCGATGACCTTGGTGGAGCCGAAGCTCTTCGAGAAATTGTCGAGGAGGATGCGCATCAGCCTTTGCTCCCGCCGCCGTAGATGTTCATGAGGTATTTGTTGAAGAGTGCGTAGGCGATCAGCACCGGAATGAGGTAGAAGAGGCCGACCGCCTTGAACATGTTGAAATCGTAGTTGTTGTCGTCGGCAAGGAAGCCGGCGAGATAGACCGACAGCACCTGCACCTGATTGCCCGGCGCCAGCACCTGCGGCAGGATGAACTCGCCCCAACCGGAGAGGAAGGAGAAAAGGCCGAGCGCCATGATGCCGGGTTTGACCTGCGGCAGCACGAGGCTGCGCCAGACCCGGAACCGCGAAGCGCCGTCGACGACGCCGGCCATTTCGATTTCCCAGGGCACCGTGTCGTAGAAACCCTTCATCAACCAGATACCGAGCGGCAGATCGATCGCCGCTTTCACTAGGATCACGCCGATCAATGAATTGTAGAGACCGATCATCTGCAGCACGATGAAGATGGCGATGATCAGCGTCACCGACGGGAAAGCGTGCAGCACCATGACACCGGCAAGGAAGAAGCCGCGCGCAGGGACATTGAGCCGCGAGAGCACATAGCCTGCCATCGACGAGACGATGAGCACCAGGCTGGTGGTGCAGGTCGAAAACAGCAGCGTATTCACCGTCACCTGCCAGATGTTCGCCTTGCCCGCCGTCGTCTGCCACAGGAAGCGCCAGTGATCGAGCGTCAAGCCGGAGGGCAGCAAGGCATCCGGCTGCTTCACCGTCACGGTGTCGAGGAAGAGATAGACATACATCAGGAGCAGCGGCAGGCTGACGATGGTCAGTACCGTTAGGACAGGCCAGCTGCGGTAATTTGCCGAGGGCTGCGAGCGTTCGGCCATGGTCAATCCTCGATCAGGGGCTTGGCGACAAGCGTGCCGTAGTTGAAGACGCGCAGATAAAGAAGCGACAGCGTCACGCCGATGACGACGAGCACCAGCGCCATGGCGGCACCCAGCCCGTATTCGAGATTGCCGGCATAGTTCCTGAGCGCGGTGTGATAGGCGGAGAGCGCCCAGACCTCGGTCGCGTTGCCCGGCCCGCCATTGGTGGCGAGCAGGATTTCATTGAAGGAGGCAAGCAGCGACAGGGTCTGATAGCAGGTGACGAAGAGGATCGGCCAGCGCATCTGCGGCAGGATGATGTAACGGATCTGCTGCCAGCGCGAGGCGCCGTCGACCTCGCTCGCATAGAACTGACTCTTCGGAATGGCCTTCATCGCCGACGAGAACACCAGCATGCCCATCGAGGCGCCGATAAAGCCGTTGATCAGCACGACGAAGAACCAGGCATTATAAGCGGTATCGAGCAGGTAGTTCTTCGGGGGGTAGCCGAACTTGCCCATCAGGATGGAGATGAAGCCGCTGTCCCAGGCGAGCCACTTCCACAGCATGACGTAGATGACGACGGGGGTGATGCGCGGCAGGAGCCAGATGCCGCGGAAGATCGAGGCTGGCGTCGGCGGCATGTAATGTGTCCAGATGGAGAGCAGCAGCGCATAACCGACGTTGAAGAGCATCAGCACCAGCGCGACGTAGAGCACGGTATTGAAAAGCACACGCGCCATGTCGGGCGAGGTGGCCATGCGTGAGAAATTGTCGGTCGTCCAGGTCCAGCCGGTATAGGTGGTCTTGGCGACGGTTTCCTTCTGCTCCGGCGTCAGCTTGAAACCCAGATTGTTCAGCGCTGAAAAGAGCTGTTCCTTGCTGTCGAAGCGGGTGTTGAGAACGGAACGATTGAACTGTTCGGAAATCTGCTTGACGTCGCGGGTTGAAGGCCGGTCGACGAGATTCTTGATCATCCGCTCCACGTCGCGGCGCGCCGGAAAGACCTCGCCTGCATGTTTGGTGCGCAATTCGGCGGCAATCCCCGGTGCAAGCCCGAGACCCTCGACGGCCTTAAGGCCCGCCTCGTCGATCGTATAGCGCGGCTCGGCCATCTCATCGGCGATCTCGGGCATCGCCGTTTTCAGCGCGATCAGGGAGTTGGGTGCGATCTGGTAGACGCCGCCGGAAATACCGGTCGCGGTTGTCATGTTGGTCATCGAGAAGACCGCCGTCAGAACCACCGGCATCAGGAAGAACAGGACGATCATGATTGCGGCAGGCGCGATCATCACCAGTCCGAGCGTTCTGGACGATTTCATGGAAGCCTCCTCATCGCGAACCGATCGGGCGGCGGTGCCGCCGCCCGGTAGAGTGCTTCGATC
>Ga0102587_1001883_pt1 | contig 13818 bp, 10 predicted proteins | sample AraplaF_Col_mTSA_FD_76853 | JGI IMG/M metagenome (GOLD analysis project Ga0102587, IMG submission 76853) | Arabidopsis root microbial communities from the University of North Carolina, USA - plate scrape MF_Col_mTSA (SPADES assembly) (version 2) | ecosystem: Host-associated > Plants > Roots >... | reverse complement strand
TGGAAGTCCTGAACACCGTCGCCGTTCAGGTCGCCCTGGACAACGGTAGCATCAGCTTTGTCTTCATAGTGCCAGGCGAGCGCGCCGGCCTTCTTGTCGAAAAGGGCATTTTCCTGCGCCTGGAAATGGAAGGTTCCATTGCCCGCCGCAGAGCCATTCGCATCTATCGCCGAGATGTCGATCTTATCGACGCCGTGCTGGAAGTCGGTGATGAAGTCGCGGGTCGCGCCGGATCCGGCTTCGGCCGCTGTCTTGAAGATAAACGTATCCGCGTCGGCACCACCGCTCATCATGTCCTTTCCGGCGCCACCAATGAGGACGTCCTTTCCGGCGCCGCCGATCAGCCTGTCCGTGCCAGCCCCGCCATCGAGAACGTTGCTGCCGCTATTGCCGGCCAGCACGTCGTTGTAGCTTGAGCCGGTCAGGTTTTCGATGCTGACGAACTTGTCACCGGCGGCATGCCCGCCCGATGCGGCCCCGGTCGCCAGGTTGACGTTGACCCCGCCGGAGCCCGCATAAGTGGCCGTGTCACTGCCGCTACCGCCGTCGAGGAGGTCCGCGCCGGCGCCGCCCTTCAACACGTCATTGCCGCCGAGACCCTTGAAGGTTTCGTTGCCGCTGTTGGACTGACCGGTGTGCGGCATGGTGTCGTTGCCGTCGGTGCCGGTATAGACCTTTGTCCCCGTGGTTGGAGTCGACGGTTGCGTCGGCGTGGTTGGCGTTCCCGATGTCGGCGGCGTGGTTGGCGTCCCGGACGTCGGCGGCGTGGTCGGCTCGCCCGATGTCGGCGGCGTGGTTGGCGTCGACGGTGCCGAGCCTGAGCCCGATTCGTAGGCACCCATATCGACGGTTCCAACGACGCGATGGTCGCCGTCCAGATCGACCGAGCTGACGCCGTACTGGCTGGTTCCGTGGTCGATCGCCGTCGAGCCGGAGGCGAGGTGGAAGTCGCCATTCGCTGCGGCTACGAATTTCGGGTCAACGCCGAGCTGGTTGCCGTTCGCCGTGCTTGGCATCGCGTTGCCGCCGTCGGTCTTGACCGAGGCCTGGCCGGCGGTGCCGTTGTAGGTGGTGTTGTTGGCCCAGACGACGTTGCTGTTGATGTAGCCGTTGGTCGACGTGTTATCGATCGCCGTGTTGTTCTGGTTCACCGATGGGTCGGCTACGGCGATGTTGTTGACCCAGGTGTTGTTGCTCGATGCCGAGTTGCTGAGTTCGCCGCGCCAGGTGCCGGTGTTCTGCGGGTCCTGATTGTTGTGGTATGCGGTGTTGTTCGACACAGTGACGGAGTCGCTCCAGGTGACCTGGATGCCTTTGCCGCCGTTCCCGTAGACGAGGTTGTTGTCGACCAGGGTCTTGTATGTGTAGTTCGGATGGCCGTCCGCCTGCGTGCTCTGGAAATCGTCGATGATGATGCCGTTGCCGTCAGTGTGCTCACCCGACTTCGTGACGTTGTCGTGGGAGATGTTGTTGCGCACGATGTTGCGGTAGCCGCTCGTCGAGGTATCGCCGGTGATGTTCCGGTTCTCGTAGATCGAGATGCCCGAGAACCAGCCCGACGACGCGTTATGGTAGGTCTCGTTCCCTTCGACCCTGACGAAGTCCGCCCCGTTGAACTGAATGCCCGACTCCCCGGCGTCATGAACCTTGTTGTTGAGAACCGAGACGTGATGGACGTTGTTCGCCTCGATGCCGTCGCCGGGGCCGCCCTTGATGTCGAAGCCGTCGATTGTCACGTAGTTGGCGTTGACACTGATCGCGTTGTACGAGCCTGCGGGCGGCCGGATCAGCGCTCCGCCGGGCACTTCAGAGCGTAGCGTGATGTCGCCTGCCGCCGAGCCGTCCTTGTCGATGCTGATGCTTTCGTTGTACGTCCCCGGTTTCACCACGACCTCGTCGCCGGGCTTAAGGTTAGCCGACATCGCCTCGCTGATCGTGCGGAAAGGAGACGAGGTACTGCCGTTACCGCCGCTGCTGCCGGTCGTCGCTACGTAGTATGTCGTCATGATTTTTGTTCCTCAACCTTAGCGTTGTGATTTACTGATTAATATTTGTAGTTAACCAGACGTTACGGCGGGGGTTTATAGGGCGACATTCTGCAGCGCACAACAGCAACGCGACAGTAAGTGCTTGAGAAGCATAGCCTTATTGCTGCCACATTATCCAAATCACTCCGAAGTTACATTTTGAAATATTTGTAGAATTTCGAGCCGCCCGAATTGGGGCAGTATAAAGATCTCGCTTACCGCGAATTATTATTTCAGCAACTATAGCGAAAAGCATCCATTGAAAACATTGGGAAAAATATGAGGCACGTAACCGGATCTCCTCGCCGAAGGCGGAATCGACATTTTTCTGTGAATTTTAATTATTTTGGGCAGATTCTCCTTACGATTGGTGCTGATCGAGAGGCAATGAGGGGGTATGAGCGTACCTGATTCGGCTCGGTTTCCGCTGAGTCGGCGTCATCGATAATCTGCTCGCCGAGCGTGGTATCGATGTCTTGTTCCAGACCGTGTCTGAGGGGCGGCCAAGTTCGGCCGCGAATTTGCTACGGCGTACATCGCTCATACCCTCACCCTCAAGCAGCCGGGCGATAAATCGAAGACGTTCCCCCATGACGCGCCACGGGTGTTGTTGCTCAACGGTCTGCGGGGTGTAGCCGAAAGCCCTAAACGGCGAGGCTGATCGACGCCGTACTAAACGGTGCGAGTGCCATGCTCCTGCCTTGCGAGGCCGACCCGAAGGCACCGATATCGATGCTTTGCCCGTCGGCCGTCAGATTGAGGATATGCACAGTCGAGCCCGACTGGAAGGCCAACACCTCCGATGGATGCGAAGAATTGCAGCCATTCCAGGCTGATCCGGCAAGGCCGGAGAGAAGCTTCACGGTGTTGAAAAGCGGGCGATTGCCGCCTTCTTCCGTTGGCTCTGCCTTACCGGCAACAAGGCCGAAGGGACCGGTGAGCGCCGAAAGCGTCAGGCATTCGATGTCGGCATCGAGCACACGGATGGCGTAACCGAGCGCGAACGCCTCCGCGAAGCGGCCGTTGTGGCGCGGGTCGCGGTTTGCCATGGGAATGCGGGAGCCGGCGGGGTTGTCCATGGTGCGGCTGCCATAGGGGTTCTGGCGCATGGGAATGGTCGAAGGGCCGATCCGGTAGGGCTTGTCGCCGTAGATGGCGCGCACCGAGCGCGTGATGAAGGGCAGCGCTTCCAGGGTCTGCATGACGCTCAGATCATCGGCGGCATGGACGATCGGGTTGGTGCAATGGCTGACGAAGCCGAGGCGATCAGCGGGTACGCGCTTGCGATTGAGCTCGGTGAAATAGCTGAGCATGCCACCGCCGATGCGAATGCCGGCAAAGGCCTCGTGCGCTGCGGCATAGACCTCCTCCAGCGGCGGGCATTCCGGCCATTTGCTGCCGGGTGGCGTCGATTGCCGATCAACGGAGGGCGAGATCAGGATTGCGTCCGGTTGGAAGCCCGCAGACTGCATCTGCCTGGCAATCTCGGCGGTTTCGGCGGCCGGTGTTCGTTTGCAGGGAAGGGCGATCTCCAGCGTCGACCGTCCGCGGTGAATCGCGGCAACCGCTGCAAAATCCTTCAAGGCCTCAGTGCCGTGCCCGGCATTGGGGTCGAAGTGGAATAGCAGTTCCTGCGGAGCGATGTCGGACAGGAGGTCACGGGCAGCAAGCACCGCTTTGGCTTCATCAGGCGTAACGACCACGCCTATGTCAGGCATGGTGCCGCTGCGATCGCCCGGTTCGAGCTTGATGGTGCGGTCAGCGCTGTCGGCTGCCGTCGTCTCTCTGCTTCTCGTATCGCGGATCGCAAGGGCGATCCTCTGCCGCACCGGTTCGTTTGCGGCGATCTGGTAGGGCCAGGGCAGGGCCAGTGGCCGCACATAGGTCTTGTAGGAAGCGTCCGACCAGTTGCGCTGGTCTTCCATCTCGAATGTATCGCCTTCCATGCGGCATTCAGCCGAAATGCCCGGCATCACCTGATGGGTGATCGCCCGCATATCCTTGAAGGGCTGCCAGGGATCGATCTGATCGGGAAAGCGCGTCTCGCTCACGCTGCCATCGACATGCTCGACCTTGGCCGAGCTTCCGGCAATGCCGACGATCGGATGGAGGATGCAGAAGCCGCAGCGATTGGTTTCGAAACCGGTCGGCGAGAGCGCTCCGGCTTCGAAAATCAGTTCATGCTCCGTTGCAGCAATATGCACCGAAATGGCAAGCCTGCTGTCTTTGGGTCCCCTACAATGCGCGACATAGCGGACGGAAAAGGCACCGTTGCCCTGCTCGATCCAGAGGTTCTCGATCGCGGGACTATAAGTAGCCCAGTCGCGGTCGCGTACCAGATAGGAGACGGCGCGCAGCACCTCGATGCCATCATAGCGGATCGTCCGCAGATTGCCGTTGGCGAGGTCGGCCGAGAGGTGCCCGGCAGTAAGGTGGACCGGAAGCTCTTCGGCCTCATGCGTGCCGTAGAGGGCGAAGGCGTCCGTGGTCATTTCAGCATTGCCTCCACGTCGATGGTTTTGCCGGTAGCGGCACTGTCATAGGCCGCTTCCACGAGGGCGAAGGTCTTGAGGTTGTCGGCGCCCGAGGTCGCGGGCTCACCGCCGTTTTTCAGCCTGTCGACCCAGTGCTCCTGGATTGCATAGACGCTTTCCTGGATATTGTGCCAGGGACGCGATGCCCATGACAGCAACTGCGGCGAGGCATCGGAAACGACGGTACCGGCCGTATTGGTCACTTCGAGCCGGTAGCCGACAGAAAGACGGATCGTTCCATCGGTGCCGTCGAGCTCAATCAGCGTTTCCGGGAAAGGCTCCGTGCCAAGCTTGGTCGCGTAGCTGACATCGACGACCGACGTCGCGCCGCTTTCGTGGTCGAGCAGGATCGTCGCGACATCCTCGCCCTTGATCTTTGGATTGACGCGTTTGGTGCGGGCTGTCAGCGTTTTCACGTCGCCGAGGATGAAGCGGGCGATATCGAGCGTATGGATGCCGAGATCCTCAATGATGAAGCGTTCGCCTTCGGCGAGATAGGGCTGACCGGAAAACACGTCGTAGCCGGAGCGGAAGGAGAAACGGCCCCAGAAGGGCGTGCCGATCGCCTTGTTGTCGAGAAGCCGGCGGACAGATTGGATCGGCGTCTGCCAGCGGAAATTCTCATGCACCATCAGTGGAATGCCGGCCTTTCGGCAGGCTTCGACCATCGCCTTGGCGTCGGCAAGCGTCTTGGCGAAGGGTTTTTGGCAGATGGCGGGGATCTTGTGGCTGGCTGCCAATTCCACCAGCGCCCGGTGGCTTTGCACCGTGGTGGCGATATCGACGAAATCGAAGCCGCCATCGGCAAACATGGCCGCCGCATCCGTATAGCGTCGTTCGATGCCGAACTGCTCACCGACAATCTTCAGGCGCTCCGGGTCGCGGTCGCAGATCGCCACGATCGCGGCGCCATCGACATCCTTCCATGCATGCATCTGATTGATCGCAAAGAAGCCGCAACCGATCAACGCACCTTTCAAGTCAGCCATTTCAACCTGCCTTTGCCATCTGCATGAGGGTCACGCGTTGCTGCAGCCGACGCTGCGCCTGGTCGACGACGACGGCGATGATGATGACCAGACCCTTGATGACCATCTGCCAGAAAGAGGAAACCCCCATCATCACGAGACCGTCGGAGAGAATGCCGATCACGAAGGCGCCGATGATCGTGCCGCCGATCGTGCCGCGCCCGCCCGACATCGAGGTGCCGCCGAGAACGGCTGCAGCAATCGCATTGAGCTCGAAGCTTTCGCCCGTTGCCGGATGTGCCGCCATCAGCTCCGAGGAGATGACGATGCCGACGATCGCCGCGCACAGACCGGAGAACATGTAGACGAAGATCTTGACCAGATCGACGCGGATGCCCGACATGCGCGCGGCCCGCTCATTGCCGCCGACGGCGAAGATATGGCGGCCGATCGGTGTCGAGCGCGCCACATAGGCAGCAACGAGCGCGAGGAAAATCAGGATCCAGATCGACACCGGCAGGCCGAGAATGCGACCGGCGCCGAAGAAATCGAAGCCTGTCGTCGCATATTCCGGCCGGCCGACGAGGTTCGGAAAGGTCTGGCCGTCGGAGGAAAGCAGTGCCAGGCCGCGGGCAACATAGAGCGTGCCGAGGGTCGCGATGAAGGGAGCGACATTGAGCTTGGTGATCAGCAGGCCGTTGATGAGGCCGATGATGAGGCCGATCGCCAGCGTGATCAGCACGATCTCCACGAGATTGAAATAGACGGTATAGCCGATCGGCAGTTCGACGCCGTAAAGGATAAGACCGCCGGCGACCATGCCGCAGAGGCCGACGATCGAGCCGACCGAGAGGTCGATGCCGCCGGTGATGATGACGAAGGTCATGCCCATCGCCAGGAAAGCGTTCAGCGCGACATGTTTCGACATCAGGATCATGTTCGCAGTCGAGGTGAAGTTCGGCGCGAAGATTGAGAAGAAGATGATAACGGCAAAGAGCGCGATAAAGGTTCGAAGCTTCATCAGCGTCAGGAGGAAGGAGCCGTTCGCGCTCTTCGGCGCGGAGGTGGATGCGGTAGCCGCCGTCATGACGCGAGTTTCCCTTGATGTTCGTGCCCCTTTGCCGAGGCAGCAATAATGGCATCTTCCGTCGCGTCGTCACGGTCGAAGACGGCGATGAGATGGCCGTTGCTGAGCACCGCGATACGATCGGAAAGCGCCATGACCTCTTCGAGGTCGGACGTTGAAAACAGGATGGCGAGACCATCGGCGGCAAGCCGTCGCATGGTGCGGAAGACGTCCGCCTTGGCGCCGACATCGATGCCGCGGCTCGGCTCGTCCATCAAAAGAACCTTCGGATTGGTCATCAGCGCCTTGCCGATGACCACCTTCTGCTGGTTGCCGCCGGACATGGAGGTGACCTCGAATTCCGGGTTCGGCGCCTTGATCGCGAGATCGCGGATCGCCTCTCCGATGGCGTTCTTCTCTGCCTTGGCATTGATGTGGAAGAGGCGGGTGAAGCGGCCGAGGCTTGCAAGCGTCAGGTTGGATGCGATGGAAAGAACCTGCACCAGCCCCTCGCGCTGCCGGTCCTCGGGAATGAGCGCCAGGCCGCGGCGGATGCGCCGCGTCGTGTCGCGGGCGCGCACTTCCTCGCCGTCGATGAAGATCTTGCCGGTCGAGTGGACATGACGGCCGATCACGCATTCGAAGAATTCGCTGCGGCCTGCGCCCATCAGCCCGTAAATGCCGAGGATCTCGCCCGCCTTGACGGACAGCGAAACATTGTCGACCGCAAGCCCGCCCGTTGGGCGCGGCAGGCTGATGTTTTCGGCGCGGAACATTTCCTTGCCGACCGTATGGTTCACGGATTTGGCGAAATCCTTGGCATCCGAACCGATCATCGAGCGCACGATCCAGCGCGTGTCGATATCCTTGACCATTGCCTGGCCGGTGATCTGCCCGTCGCGCAGCACCGTAATGTAGTCGCCGATCCGCATCAGCTCTTCGAGGCGATGCGAAATATAGACGATGGCCACGCCCTGCGCCTTCAGTTCGCCGATCACCTTGAAGAGGATCTCGACCTCAGCCGCAGACAGTGCCGATGTCGGCTCGTCCATGATTAAGATGCGGGCATTCAGCGACATCGCCTTGGCGATCTCGACGAGCTGCTGCTGGCCGATCGGCAGGTCCTCGACCATCGTCTCGGCATCGATGCCGGCATCGAGTCGCTCAAGGAATTCGTTGGCTTTGCGGACCTGTTCCTTATGGTCGATGCCGATGATGCCGCGAGTTAGTTCGCGCGTCGCGAAGATGTTTTCGGCGACCGACATGTTGGCGAAAAGGTTGAGTTCCTGGAAGATCATGCCAATGCCGTGCGCCTGCGCATCGGCCGGGTTGGCGAAGGAAACGGTCTCGCCTTCCAGGATGATGCTCCCGAGCGTCGGCCGCTCGACGCCGGCGATGATCTTCATCAGCGTCGATTTGCCGGCACCGTTTTCGCCGACGAGCACGTTGACGGCGCCGCTGCGCAGCTCGAGATTGGCGCGCTTGACGGCGACGATGCCGGAATAGACCTTCGACACGTCGTCGAGGCGCAGGATGATATCGTCCTTGGGTGCTTCGGCCATGGTCATTGCCCCACCGTCAGGGCCGAAGGGGTGACGAGCGGCAGATCGCTGCCCGACGGCAAAGGAAAGGCGCCGGTGACGGTAACTGTCTTGCCAATCAGCCCGTCGCGCGGGATCGCCGAGAGAAAGGCACTATTGGCCTTCTCGTTGAAGGACTTGCCGAACTGCGCCCATTCGATCTGGTTCTTGAATTCGTTGAAATTGACGAAGTCCAGCGTGTCGCGCAGTGCTGTCCCGCGAAGTGCCGGGCCGATCTGCACCTTGGCATCCGCCTTGCCGTCGCCATCGGCATCGACATCGAGCGTTGCGGCGCGCGACGCCGTGTCGGCCGCGACGACCTTGCCCGTGAATTTCACCGCATAGGTCCAGGGCGAACTCGCCTGTTTGTGCGGATTTCCGTATTTTTCGCCCGCTTGGTCGGGGCTCGAAGCGGCAAGGGCTGCGACATCCTTCAGCGCGCCGGCGCGCTTTTCATAATAGGGAACGACCTGCGGCTGCCACATCGCTTCGACCTTGGCATTCGGATCGAAAGCGTTCTTTGCCGCCGCTGCGGCTTTTTCTTCCGCAGTCGGTGTCTTGATGATCTTGCAGCCGGGCAAAGCCGCCGCCACGAGAGCGGCGATCAGGGCGCCCCTGATCCTCAACATGCGATAAACCTCGAAATCAATGGAAATAGGCTGCAGGGAGCGCAGTTTCCCGCGCTCCCTGCAGCAGTCGGTCCGCCTTACTTTGCCAGAGCAAAGGTCTCGAGCTTGCCCGCGTTGTCGGCATTGATGAGAACGCAGTCCATGAGCTGCTTTTCTTCCTTCGGTGCCGTCTTGTTCTTGATGTAGGCGTCAGCCTGCTCGACAGCCATCTGGGCCTGCGCATAGGCCGGCTGCAGCACGGTTGCCTTGATGCCGCCAGACTTGATGGAGTCGCGCACGTCGTTGGAGCCGTCGAAGCCGACGACGATCACGTCCTTGCGGCCGGCAGCCTGAAGAGCGGCGATCGCGCCCATGGCCATCGTGTCGTTGCCGGAGATCACGCCCTTGATGTCGGGATTGGCCTGCAGGATGGTTTCCATCTTGGCGTAGGCTTCCGTCTGGCTCCAGTTGGCCGACTGCTTGGCGACCGACTTCAGGTCCGGATAGTCGTCGATGACGTCATGATAGCCCTGCGAACGGATGCCGGCATTGGTGTCCGATTCCTTGCCGACGAGCTCGACATAATTGCCCTTCTCGCCCATGAGCTTGACGAATTCCTGCGCGCCGAGCTGGGCGCCCTGATAGTTGTTGGAAACGATCTGGGCGACGGCAACGCCGGTCGCATTGATTTCGCGGTCGATCAGGAAGGACGGGATGCCGGCATCCTTGGCCTTCTTGACGGCGGCAACCGAAGCATCGGCGCCGGCATTGTCGAGGATAATCGCCTTGGCGCCGCGGCCGATGGCGGTATCAATCATTTCCGACTGCTTGTTGGCATCGTCGTCATGGGTCATGACGAGCGCCTCATAGCCGAGTTCCTTGGCCTTGGCTTCGGCGCCGACGGCTTCCGCCTTGAAGAATGGGTTGTCGTGGGCCGGCGTGATGATGGCGATCAGGTCGGCCGAAAAGGCCGGCATGGCCACACCGAGCGACAGGGCGCCGGCAAAGGCAGCAAGGGTCAGTCTACGTGTAAGTTTCATGGTTTCTCCTCCCAGGTTTGACGCATGGCCGAACCAACCCCGGTTCGGCTGAATCCATGCGAAATCGAAAACCGGCCCGTCTTCAAAGTCCCCATACGGGCCGGCAGAGCGGCAAGGCCTGCGCCTTGCGTGCGACAAGGCTAGAGCCTTGTCGCGGGCATTATCAGGTGATGCGCCGGATGCTGTCGGCGATCTCCTGAGGTTCGAAGACCTTCTTCCAGTCGTCGCGCATGAGCGCCGGAATGCCAAACTCGATCGCCTTGTTGCAGGCATCCGAGAATACGCCGTCGACTTCCTTGAAGATGACGGCGCCGAGCACGTTCATGTGGCCGAGCAGGAAGTCGCGGGCGGCTTCCGCCGGAACGCCGCGGGCGACGCATTCGTCCATGGCCTGGCGCATGATGACGAGCAGCGAGGCGCAAACGGTTTCCGAAAGGCCAGGTTCCAGCATCGCCATCTGCTCGACGGTAACGCGGTGCGAACGCATGACCGGCGCCCAGATCACCTTGGCGATCTCCTCACCCAGGTTGTAAGCGCTTTCCGGACCCTGCATCAGGGCCGAGACGATGTGCTGCTTGGCGAACAGGCCGCCGAAATGGTCCTTCTTCGCCTGCATCTCCGTCTCGTCGTTGAAGATCGGCGGATGGCAGGGATGCGTAACGAAATAGGTAAGATCGTCGCGCTTTGGCAGGTGGCCGGCAAAGGGCGCGGCGGCATCGAGAGCCACGACCATGGTGCCGGGCTTCAGCTTGTCGACGATGCCGGCGCCAACCTTGCCGATCGCGGTATCCGGCACGGCCAGGATCACGACGTCTGCACCGTCGAGCGCGGTGGCGGCCGGGGTGCAATCGATGCCGAGATCGTTCTTCAGGCGCGCCTTGCCGGCATCGCTGACCTCGACATGGCGAACGTCAAAACGGGAACCTTTGAGATTCTTGGCCAGCCGGTATCCCATTTTTCCGCCGGCGCCAAAGAGGGCAATTGCTGTCATGTTTCCTCACCTTTGTATGCGGGATTGGTATCGTAACTGGTATGATGAGTCAATCACCATGCCATTGTAAACAGGTTGTTAGGCCGTCTAACCCGTTTCGGTGTGGCGCTCGGCAAAACCGATGGTCTCGGCGAGCGTCTCGTTCATCTTGACGCTGCTGCCCACCCAATAGGTCATCAGGCCTTCCTTCCATCACGGATCTGCGCAAAATAGCCGTCTGCACCGACCTGCCCGCCCTTCAGCGCGATCTGCAGCCCATCCGTCGGTGCGTAGCCGCCATGGGCCGTGCAGAGTGGCGAGCCGGGGGTCTGCGGCAGCGGCAGCAGGGTCGTCAGCGCATCGACGCGCAATTCCTTCAGCGCGTGGCTCGACGTATCTCCACCGGCGATGACCGCACGCGAAAGCCCCTCGGTTTCGACAAGACGGCGCAGGATGGTGCCAAGCGCCCGGCCCAGGCGATGACGAGCGCCGGGCAGCTGATCGATATCGGCGCCACGGTCGGCCGAAGGGCCAAGCGCAGTGTGCAGGATGACGCTGCGGCCTGTTTTCAGAGCGACGAGTCCCGCGGCAACCGCTGCATCCAGTGCGGGCTCCGCATTCGTGCCGACGAGCGCCAGCGGATCAAGCGGGATATCTTCGAAGCCATCGGCGATGGCCGTGCGGATCTGCCGCTCGGTCGTCGGCGACACGCTGCCGGAGACGGCGGCAAGCCGGTCGACCTTGCCCGGAGACTGGAACTCGACGCTGGGACCAATCAGCCCCTGTTCGCGCCAGGCATTGATGAGTGCATATTCGATACCGGAGGAACCGGCGACGAAGCTGCCTTTTGCGGCCGTGATCCGCTTGAGTTGTCGGCCGGCGGCCGCCTGGCTCTTGGCGGAATCGACATCGAGAAGCAGGATGCCGGATAGATCGGCAATCAGCTGGTCGATCCTCGCATCGGCATCGGGCGAAGAAAGCAGCACCAGGTCGGCCAATGAGACGGGAAGATCGGTCTGCTTGCCGAGATGAAGCGCAAGGTCCGCCTCATGCATGGGGGTGACCGGGTGGCGGCTCATGACGGGGTGCCGGTCGATGCGGAAGATGCGCCCCTGATAGGCGGCAAAGAGGTTGCCGAAGGCTGTGTAGCGCTTCAGTTGCGGCGCGCCGACGATGACGGGCACAAGCTTCTGCCCGAATGTCGCGCTGCCGATCTCGATTGCCTTGCCGATATTGCCGACGTCGGGCGCTGAATCGAAGGTGGAGCAGACCTTGTAATGGCAGATACCGGCCTTGAGCGTCTTCAGCCATTCAAAGGCGGGCGAGAGATGCTCCTGCATCCAGGCCGGGCTTTCGCTGCGGCTCGTTCCGGCGATGCCGACAGCGCGGCAATCCGGGAAGCGGTCGAGGATCGCCTGATCGGGAGTGCCGAGGAACAACACCGTCGGAATGCCGTTGATGGCGAGCGACTCCATCACATCGGTGGAGCCGGTAAAATCGTCGCCGTAATAGCTGACGAGCAGGTCGCGCATATCGCTCACCCCGCCTTGCCGTCGCCGAATTTGGCGATCGAAGCGGCAAGCTCCGGATGATCCCTGGCATAGTCGGCGAGCGGAATGTCGGCGACCGCCGCCTGCCAGGCCTGCTGCACGGCGCGCACGCCGGCTGCCGGTCCCTGCGGATGGCTGACGATGCCGCCGCCGCAGAGATAGAGGAGATCGGTCGTGCGGCCGGTGCGTTGATAGGTTTCCGGCGCCTGGCCGCCCCACTGGCCGGAACCGGCAACCGGCAACGGGCAGTCGGAGGGGGCAAAGAGCGGCGTGCTGATCGCCTTGAACGAGGCGACGAAACTCTCGTCCGGCTCCCAATATTTCACGCGGATGCCGTTGATCTGGAACTGGTCGACGCCGAGCAGCCGCCAGAGCTGCTGATAGACCTTGAAGTCGAGGCCGATGCCGGGATGGCGTGTCAGCACGTCCCAGCCGTTGCGATGCGCATGCAACACGAGACCCGAGCGCTTGCGCAGGAAGCTCATGCCGCCGAAACCGACCGAATTGATGTTGACGACGGCGCAGTTGCCGCCCGCGTCCAGCACGAGATCGTGGTTGCGCATCATCTCGTCGGGATCGGCATGCGAGATACCGAAGGCATACATCACCTTCTTGCCGGTCTTCTGCTCGTGATCGAGAATGCGGGGCATGATCGCCGCCACACGCTCCTTCAGCGGCGAATAGGCGGGGCTCATCAGTTTCTCGTCGTCCTTGATGAAGTCGACGCCGGATGCGATCAGTTCGCCGACGAGCTCGGCAGTTTCATGCGGCCGCAGGCCGAGCGCCGGCTTGACGATCGTGCCGATGATTGGCCGGCCCTCGACGCCGGTCAGGCGTCGGCTGCCGGGAATGCCGAATTGCGGGCCGGGATGGGCATTCCTGAAGGCTTCCGGCAGTTTCATGTCGACGACGCGTAGGCCCGTCATGCCTTTTATCGAGAAGGTTCCGCCGATCGCGATCGTCATCAGTGCCGAAAGATCCGCGCCGATCGCATCGAGGGGGAAGGCGATATCGACATCGGCGCGCTGCAGACTCGAACCTTCAGGCGCTTCCGGCCACGACGGATGATTTCCCTCTTCAAGCGGGCGGATGGCGAGCACGCGTGCGGCCACGCGCGACTTCAGCTCTTCCGTCTCGCCCGGAACCGGAACGAAGGTGCCGGTCGATTGATCGGAAGCGATCTTGTTCGCCATCGCTTCGACGCTGCCAGGCGTTTCAATGCGGTAGGTCAGGGTTATCATCATGAAATTGCCGGTTGCTCCTCTCGCCACGTCAAGAAGCCATGGCGTCAACTTGTAATCTGGTATAATGAGTATTCCATTTTTCTGCAACGGAAATTTTCGACAGGTGTGAATTTCGCGTGGCGCGCTTTGTCGTCGGTCGGTGAAAATGCTAAGGGAGAGAAGATTTGAGCCAGCGAGACGCCATGACCTCAGCCATCGAGCCTATTGTCCGTCGAAAACTGTCTGACGAGG